>Ga0302235_10001228_pt1 | contig 19404 bp, 18 predicted proteins | sample II_Palsa_N3_3_FD_193577 | JGI IMG/M metagenome (GOLD analysis project Ga0302235, IMG submission 193577) | Peat permafrost microbial communities from Stordalen Mire near Abisko, Sweden - II_Palsa_N3_3 | ecosystem: Environmental > Terrestrial > Soil > Palsa > Peat permafrost | place: Sweden... | reverse complement strand
GCGTTGACGTACCTGCGCGACCACCACCAGGCCACACAGACGGCCTTGAGCAAGGCGCTGTCCTTGGACGCCAACAACTGCGTGCTCCTCCTCAACGACCTGGAGACTCTGGAGTACATCGAGCGGCGGCGCGACCCGATCGATCGCCGGCGCCACCTGGTGGAGCTCACCACCGCGGGCCGGGCCGCCCTCGAGCGGGCTGAACTGGCTCAGGCGGGCGTCGAGGACGACGTGCTCGGTGCACTGAGCACGGAGGAGCGATGCACGTTGCAGCGTCTGTTGCTACAGGCACTCGAGGGCCAACTGGCCCACTCCGACGCCGATGCCGATGCTCGATAACCAGCTCGACGCCTCCGTGATGACCACCACGGCGCCTCCACGGCTCCGAATGACGCGGCGGTCGGTGGATACGCCCATTCCCGACAACTACAAGTGGACGGCGTTGTTCGTGGCCACCCTCGGGATGCTCATGGCGACCATTGACGGATCCATCGTGCTCATCGCGCTACCGGACATCTTCCGGGGAATCGGCATCGACCCGCTGCAGGCCGGCAACAGCTTCTATCTGCTGTGGATGATCCTGGGCTTCTTGGTGGTGACCAGCGTGTTGGTGACGACCCTGGGCCGGCTGGGCGACATCTACGGGAGGGTCCGCACCTACAACCTCGGATTTGCCGTCTTCACCTTCTTCTCACTCCTTCTCACCATCACCTGGATGACGGGCCACGCCGGCGGGATCTGGCTGATCGTCATGCGCCTCTTCCAGGCCGTGGGCGCGGCCATGCTCATGGCCAACTCCGGGGCCATCCTGACCGACGCCTTCCCGGCCCATCAGCGCGGCACCGCTATGGGCATCAACTCGGCGGCGGCGTTCAGCGGGATGTTCATCGGCCTCGTCCTGGGCGGCATCCTGGCCCCGCTCAACTGGCGGCTCGTCTTCTTGGTGTCGGTGCCCATCGGGCTCTTCGGCACGGTCTTCGGGTACCTCAAGCTGCGGGAGTTGGCTGAGCGGCGTCCGGCCAAGATCGACTGGCCCGGCAACATCACCTTTGCGCTCGGGCTCATTTTGGTCATGGTCGGGATCACCTATGGAATAGAGCCCTACCACCTCGCCACCATGGGCTGGACGAACCCGTTCGTCGAGATCTGCCTGTCGCTGGGGGTCGCCCTGTTGGTCGTCTTCGCCATCATCGAGACCAAGGTGCCGGACCCGATGTTCCGGCTGCAGCTCTTCAAGATCCGACCCTTCACCTGCGGGGTGCTCGCCAGCTTCCTGGCCGCACTGAGCCGCGGTGGGCTGATGTTCATGCTCATCATCTGGCTCCAGGGGATCTGGCTGCCGCTCCACGGCTACGACTTCGCCCGCACACCGTTGTGGGCCGGGCTGGCCATGCTCCCGCTCACCGCCGGCTTCCTCATCGCCGGACCCATCTCGGGCCACCTCTCGGACCGTTACGGTGCCCGGCCGTTTGCCAGTGGCGGCATGGTCGGCAGCGCCATCTGCTTCGGTCTGCTCGCCCTGCTGCCCATCGACTGTCCCTACTGGCTCCTGGCGATCGTGCTCCTGGCCACCGGGCTCTCCATGTCCATGTTCGGCTCTCCCAACCGGGCGGCCGTCATGAACAGCCTGCCGCCCGAGCATCGTGGCGCCGGAGGCGGGATGAGCACCACCTTCCAGAACTCGGCCCAGGTCCTGTCCATCGGGATCTTCTTCTCGCTGCTGATCTTCGGGCTCTCGGGCTCGCTCACCGGAAGCCTGTACAACGGGCTCGTGGCTCACGGCGTGGCGACGAGCGCGTCGGCGCGCATTTCACACCTGCCGCCGGTCTCCACCCTGTTCGCCGCGTTCTTGGGTTACAACCCCATCCAGCACCTTCTCGGCTCCGACCTGCTGTCCCATCTCTCGACCACTCAGCAGGCGACCCTGACCGGGCGCCAATTCTTCCCCGGGCTCATCGCCAAGCCGTTCCGCGCGGGACTGCACGCCGCGCTGTACTTCGCCATCGTGATGAGCCTCGTGGCGGCCGTCGCATCGTGGGTCAGAGGACCGGTCGTTCGGGACCCCGACGAGGACGACCCGGTGGAGGAGGACGTGGTGGCCCTGATGGGGCTACCGGAGTGATCGGCCTGACCCGATCCCAAATGGCCACGCCACTGTGGTTGACTGACGGTCGATGGTGACCACTCGGATCGGGCAGCGACGGCAACTGCTGGGCGTCAGTGTGGCCATCCTGAGCTTCGCCCTGGCCTGTGCGCCGATGGCCGTCGCCTCGGCCAGCAACGACCACAAGGCCAAGGGCCACCACCACACATCGAAGCCCAAGGCCAAGCCGAAGGCGAAGACCGCGTCGAAGGGGTCCGACCCCACCAACACGATCTGTCTGGACGTGAAGAACTCGGAGTCGAGCTCCTCGACCCTGGGCCCGGCGATCGAGAAGGCTATCGAAGGCGGTGCAACCGGTAGCTTCGCCTCGTTACAGCAGGAGCTGCTCACCGAATTGAACGTCCCGTTGAAGTCGGAGGGAGCGGCATTGGCGGCCCTCAAGTCGGCGCCCGCCAACGTGCAGGCGGCCATGAAGAATCTCATCTCGTTCGACAGCACGTTCAGGTCGGCGATCGCCAGCGCCACCAGCCTGGCGCAGCTCGAGGGTTCCTTCGCGACCATCGCCGCCGGCGCGCCAGCCCTGCAGGCGGACGCGACGACCTTGACGAACTACGTCACGTCGCTCTGTGGCAGCACCTTGACGCCGACGACCTGACTACGCGGCATTTCCGGCACGCGCCGCCCGCTGCCCGCTGACCTCGAAGGCCTCCCACATGGAGGCATAACGCCCACCGAGGGCGCGCAGCTCCTCGTGGGTGCCCACCTCGGCGATCTCTCCGTTGTGGAGGACGACGATCCGGTCGGCTGATCGGGCCGTCTGCAGGCGGTGGGCGATGATGACCGTCGTCCGTTGGCGGGACACCCGCTGCATCGCCTCGGCGACGCGGGACTCGGTGGAGAGATCGAGATTCGAGGTGGCTTCGTCCAACAGCAAGATGGCCGGGTCCACCAGCTCGGCGCGGGCCAAGGCGATGAGTTGGCGCTGCCCGGAAGAGAGCGACCGACCACGTTCGAGGAGCTCGTGCAGGTACCCGCCGGGCAGGTCGGCGATGAAGTCGTGCGCGCCCACGGCGCGGGCCGCCGCCTCCACGGCGTCGTTGCCCGCTTCGGGGTTGCCGTAGGCGATGTTGTCCCTGATCGTGCCCGTGAAGAGGAACGCCTCCTGCGGGACGTAGCCGAGCTGGCGCCGGAACTGGCGGAGATCGAGCGTACGGAGGTCCAGGCCGTCGACGCGCACCGCGCCCTGATCGGGATCGTAGAAGCGCGCCAAGAGCTTCATCACCGTCGACTTGCCGGCACCGGTCTCGCCCACGAGCGCCACCGTCTCACCCGCCGCGATGTGCAGGTCGACGCCCCGCAGTGCCTCCGGTGGTCTGATCGGCGCCGCGTCGGGGGCCAGCAGAAGGCGGGGGTCCTTCGGTCCGCGGCGCAACCCGCTGTCCCAACGGTCCGGCACGGCCGGATAGGAGAATCGCACGTGATCGAGGTCGATCTCGCCCCGCAACCGCCCCGGCACGAGGGGATGCTCGGCCGCCGGAGTGAGGGGCTCGAGCTTCATCAGCTCGGAGATCCGATTGACCGAGACCCTCGTTTGCTGCCACGAATCGAAGACGTTGGACAGCTGCTGAATCGGTGAGAAGAACAGGTCGATGTACAGAATGAACGCGATGAGCGCACCCGAGCTGAGGTGTCCCGAGGCGATGAGGCCCGCCCCCACTCCGAGCACGATGGCATCGGCGATCCCCGAGAGGAACTGGACGAAGGGGAAGTACACCGCCACCAGTCGCTGCGCGCCCACGCGGGACTCGAGGTAGTCGTGGCCCAGACGACGGAAGCGCTCGATCGTCTGGGCCTGGTGCACGAAGGCCTGGGAGACGCGCACGCCGGAGATGCTCTCTTGAAAGTCGGCGTTGACGATGGCGATCCGTTCGCGGGACAGATCGTAGAGACGAGCCGCCTTGCGGCGGAAGATCACGGTGGCGATGGCCAGCGGGACGACGACCGAGAGCGTACAGAGCCCGAGCTCCAAGTTGATGACCAGGAGCGCGATCCCCACTCCGACAAACGTGACGAGGGAGACCAGCGCCGAGAGGAGGCCGTTCTCGATGAGCGATTCGAACTGGTCGACGTCAGTCGTCATCCGCGTCATGATCCGTCCCGCCATCTCGCGTTCGTAGTAGTCCAAGGAGAGACGTTGCATCTGCCCCCAGATGCGTATGCGCAACGACAGCATGATCCGCTCGGCGGCACGACCGGTGACGAAGGTCTCCCCGATCTCATCCACAAAGTCGGCCAGCGTGATCGCCAGGTAGATGGCGGACGCCCCGAAGAGCACGGCCAGCGAATCCATGCGGACACCGTTGTCGATGCCCGTCTTGACCAGGATCGGGCCGGCCAGGCTGGCCAACGCATCGAGCACAACCAGGACCAACCCGGCCAGCAGCGGCCGACGGAACTCGCGCAGCAGCCGTGTCAGGTTGAAGTTCCGGTCATGGCGCGACTCTTTGGCCAGGTCCACTCGAGCGACGTCGCGCACGGGACGGAGCGCCGCCACGCGGGCCAGAAGTTCGGGCGTCGGCGCCAGGTTCAGACGCCAACCGCCTCCTCCACCACCGCCCGCTCCTCCACGTCCTCCCCCGCCGCCGAGTCCCGCCCCGATGGTCGGGGGGCCGATCACGCGCACGGGACCCTGGAGGCCATCGGCGCGGGGCGACTCGGCCAGCCAGGCCGACTCGGTGGTTCCCGACGGCGACGACAGGGCGGCGAGCGCCTCGATGTGGTCGCCCACCCCGAGATCTTCCTCGACCTCGATCCCCGAGAGCAGCCCCCGGTAGACGGCACTGCGCGCCAGCAGCTCGTCGTGCTGGCCCTGTTCGACCACCTGCCCGTCGACCAGGACCACGATGCGGTCGGCCAGATGGAGGGTGGAGCGCCGGTGGGCCACCAGCAGCGTCGTCCGATCGGCCATGACCTCCCGAAGGCCCTCGTGAATGGCCTCTTCGATCTTCGAATCGATGGCACTGGTGGCGTCGTCGAGGATCAGGATGCGCGGGTCCGACACGATGGCCCGGGCCAGTGCGATCCGCTGGCGCTGGCCGCCCGAGAGGGTGAGGCCGCGTTCGCCGACGACGGTGTCGTAGCCCCGCGGGAGCTGGGTGATGAAGTCGTGGGCCTGGGCCACGCGTGCCGCCGCCACGATCTCCTCGTCCGTGGCGTCCGGGCGGCCGTAGGCGATGTTGGACCGCACCGAGTCCGAGAAGAGGAAGCTCTCCTCGAAGACGACACCCACCTGGCGTCGCAGGGAGGCCAGGGCGACGTCACGCACGTCATGGCCGTCCACCAGCACCGAGCCGCCGTCGGTGTCGTAGAAACGCGAGACGAGCATGGTGGCCGTCGACTTTCCACTCCCGCTCGGTCCCACGATGGCCACGCGCTCCCCCTCGTGGATCTGCAGATCGAAGCCTCGGAGGACCGGAGCCTCCGCGCTGTAGGCGAAGTGCACGTCGGAAAAGGTGACCTCCCCTCGTAGACGGGGCAGCTCCACCGCGTCCGGCGGATCGGCGATGGCGGGCGGGAGGTCGAGGAGTTGAAAGATCCGCTCCATCCCGGCGCGGGCCTGCTGGCCGATGGTGAGGACGCCGGCCAGCTGACGGGCCGGTGACACCATCTGGACGATGTAGGTGGAGAAGGCCAAGAACGTGCCGAGCGTGATCTCGTGACGAAGAGCCAACCAACCCCCGAACGCCAGGATGGCCACCTGGCCGATGGCGGGGATGGCCTCGAGGAGCGGCTGGTAGCGCGACTGGAGGCGCACGGCCCGCATCTGAGAGCCGTAGACGGTCTGGGAGGCGTCGGCCACCCGTTCGAGCTCTCGCTGCTCCTGGCCGAACGCCTTGACGACACGCACGCCGTTGATGTCCTCGTCGACGATCTGGACCAGGTCGCCCTCGCGTTGCTGTCCGTCCCAGGTGGCCGGGAAGACCCGGCGTCGCATGCGATAGGAGACGAGGAGGAGGGTCGGCGCGATGACCAGGCTCACCAGGGCGAGCAGGGGTGACAGATAGATCATGACCACGAGCGAGAACAGCATCAGGAGCACGTTGCCGCTCATGACCGAGAAGAAGCTCAAAAGGCCCTGTACGAGGGCCGAATCGGAGTTGGCGCGCGCCACGAGCTGGCCCGTCGGCATGCGGTCGAGGTTGGCGAAGTCCAGCACCTGGAGATGCTCGTGCATGGCGTTGCGCAGGTCGTACTGGACACCGAGCGCCATCCGGCCGCTCCGGTAGCGCCGCACGTACTGGAAGCCGAAGGCGAAGAGGGAGAGGGCGACGAGAAGCGTGAGCCACGGCCACAGCGACGAGGTGTGCGAGACGATCACCCCGTCGACGATCTGGCGCTCCACCAGCGGGACGATGGTGAGGCAGACGCTGGAGAGCGCCGCCGCAGTCACGGCCAGTACCAGGTCCCGGCGGTGGAGCACCATGTACCCGAACAGCCGTCGCACCCAACGGACGCGGCCGGCTGGAGGGGCGGTGTCCATCAGCTTCCCCGCCGCTCGGCGGCCCGTTGCGCCTGAATCTGATCGATGGCGGCTCCGAGCCAGACCAGCGACTCCATCAACTGTCCCCCGTCGGGCGTCCGGGCACACAGATCGTCGATGCGTCGGACCATGTCTGCCTCCACCCGGGCGAGCAGAGCAACCCCTTGGGGCGTCAGGTGCAAGACGGCTACCCGCTGGTCGCCATCCGCGCCCGAACGGACCAGGAGCCCGCGCTCGACGAGGGCCTCGACGGCGGCGCTCACCGTCGGCTTGCCGATGGCCAGCCGCTCGGCCACCCGAGACGCCCGCTGGTCACCCGAGGCGACGGCCGAGAGCACCCGGTAGTGCGCCAGGCTCAACTCGCCCGAGGCCCGTTCGAGGACGCGCGTGGCCCGGGCCAGGGCGCGCACCGCTTCGACCCCCGGTGACACCTGCGCCGGCGCGGGGCCGTCGGGCCGTACTGCTTCACGACGATCCACCCACGACAGGCTAGCCGGATAGTTCGCTTAACGAACCATCTCCGGATACGGTCGGACCCGGTCGGGCCGGAGCGGATACCGTCGGACCCGGATACCGTCGGGACCGGTCGGGCCGGAGCGGATACCGTCGGACCCGGATACCGTCGGGACCGGTCGGCGCCGGCCCGTCCCGTCGGCGCCGGTAGCCTGTCGCCAGGTCGGCCGAACCAAGCTGGACGGGACGAGATCCAAGCGAGAGGCGGAGAGGCATGCGCACGGCGGTGGTGGTCGGGAATCCCAAGGCGGAGTCCCGCACCCTTCGGGTCGCCCTGGCCGTGGCGGATGTGGTCGAAGGACGACTGGGAGGGACCTCCGACAGGCTGGTGCTCGATCTGGCCGGCGTGGCCGCCGAGCTCTTCGACCCGGAGGCCCAACAGGTGAACGACCTGGTGAACGCTGTCGCCGCCAGCGATCTCCTCGTCGTGGCCTCGCCGACCTTCAAGGCCACGTACACCGGTCTCCTCAAGTCCTTCTTCGATCGCTACGGCTCGAATCCCCTCTCCGGATCGGTCGCTGTCGCCGTCATGACCGGAGCCGCCCCGATTCACGCACTGGCTCCGGAGGTCCACCTCCGGCCGCTGCTGGTGGAGCTCGGCGCATCGGTCCCCACGCGGGGTCTCTACGTGACCGAGCAGCAGTTCGGCGACCTCGATACGGTGATCCGGGCGTGGGCAGAGGTCGCCGGCCCGATCCTGGCGCGCGCCCTGACCTGACCAGCAGGTAGCGGGGAGCTGTACTGTCCCCTCCATGGTCTGGGCGGCGAAGGTGCTCACCGTCTCCGATTCGGTCAGCCGTGGCACTCGGGAGGACGCATCGGGGGAGGCGCTCGACGTGCTGCTGTCCCGGAGCGGGTTCCAGGTCGTCGAGCGGCGAACGGTGCCCGACGGCGTGCCGCTGGTCTCGGCGGCGTTGACCGAGCTCGCCACGTCGTTCACCGGGCTCGTCGTGACCACGGGCGGCACCGGTTTCGCCCCCACCGATCTGACGCCGGAGGCCACCCGGGCCGTGATGGAGCGCGAGGCTCCCGGGCTGGCCGAGGCCATGCGGGCGGTCAGCCCTCTGGGACGCCTCTCCCGGGGGGTTGCGGGCACCCTGGGTCGCTCCCTCCTCCTCAACGTCCCGGGTTCACCCAGAGGGGCCGTCGAATCGCTGGAGGCGGTCGTCGACGTCCTGCCCCACGCACTCGAACTGCTCGCCGGCGGCCACCCCCACTGACCGTCGCGACCGTCCCGCTCGCAGCGCCGTATAGCTTGAGAATGTGCCACTAGCCAGGAACCACGGCGCGGTCCACCGCCCGGAGCCCTCCTGGTGCCACGCGATCGGGAGTCCGACGAAATGACGGAGACCCCGATGCGGCCACCCGAGAGCCCCGATTGGATCGGGGTGAGCGAGGCGGAGCTTCCCGTCGAGCAGGCCTTCCGGTGGACCAACCTCCCCCACTGCGGCGGGATCGTCATCTTCTGCGGCACCGTGCGGGACCACTCCGACGGCCGTCCCGAGGTGACGGAGTTGGAGTACGAGGCCTATGTCGACCAGGTCGTCCCGAAGCTGACCGACGTGGCCCGCACTGCTCGAACCCGCTGGCCGGAGATCGGCCGGCTGGTGCTGCTCCATCGGATCGGGCGGCTGCGGGTCGGTGAGGTCTCCGTCGTCGTCGGCGCCTCCACCCCGCACCGGGGCGAGGCGTTCGCCGCCGCGCAGTTCTGCATCGACACCCTCAAGCACACGGTCCCCATCTGGAAGCGCGAGACCTGGGCCGGAGGCTCCGATTGGAGCGTCTGCGCCCCGGACCACGTCCGATGATCCCCCTCGACGAAGCCCAGCGGTTCGTTCTCGGACAGCTCGCCCCGCTCCCACCCCGCCCGCTGCCGATCGCCGCCGCCCTGGGCTGCGTGGTGAGCGAGGACGTGGCGGCGACAGAGCCCGTCCCGCCCTTCGCCAACTCCTCCATGGACGGCTACGCCGTCCGGGCCCAGGACACCGCTGATGCCCCGGTCAGCCTGCAGGCGATCGGCTCGGTCATGGCCGGTCACGTCTTCGACGGGACGGTCGGACCGGGCCAGGCGGTCCGCATCATGACGGGGGCACCGCTCCCCTCCGGAGCGGACGCCGTGTGCATGATCGAGGAGACCGAGACCGAGACCGAGACAAACGCAGGCGCAGACGCAGACGGCCGCGTCACCGTGCTCCGCCGTCTCCAACCCGGCGACTTCGTCCGCCTCCCGGGACGCGACGTGGCGGTGGGCGACGTGGTGGCCCCGGCGGGCACGGTCCTTACCCCCGCCTACCTGGGCGTGCTGACCGGTCAGGGCCTGACGCAGGTCCCGGTCCACCCCCACCCGAGGGTCGGCGTGCTGTCGACCGGGGACGAGCTGTTCACGGGACCCGGACCACTCCCGCCCGGAAGGATCCGCGACGCCAACCGGGCCACCCTCCTGGCCCTGTGCGCCCGCGAGGGGTGGGACTGCGTCGACCTCGGGATCGCCGGCGACGACGAAGCCGCGCTGGTCGAGGCGCTCACCCGCGGCGCCACGACGTGCGACGCCGTCCTCACCAGTGGCGGTGTGAGCGTCGGCGACCTCGATCTCGTCCGGGTCGTCCTGGAGAAGCTGAGCGCCGGGTCCATGCGGTGGATGCAGGTGGCCATCCGGCCGGCCAAACCGTTCGCCTTCGGGATCCTGGCCGGTTCGGCCCTACCGGTGTTCGGGCTCCCGGGCAATCCCGTGTCGGCCATGGTCAGCTTCGAGCTCTTCGTCCGCCCGGCGCTGCGGATCTTGGGCGGGCACCGCTCGCTGCACCGGCCGGTCGTGCCCGCCGTCGCCCAACACGACCTCCACCGCCACAGCGACGGGAAACTCCACCTCCTGCGCGCGCTGGTGACCCTGGAGCCTGACGGACGCTGGCTGGTCGGCACGACCGGCGGCCAGGAGTCCCACCAGCTCCACGCCATGGCGGAGGCCAACGCCCTCCTCCTGCTGCCCGACGGCGACGGGGTGACGGCCGGGGGGCAGGTGGACGTGGTCCTCCTCGACCCTGGCCGACTGGGAGCCGACGAGGCGGAACCATGACGGCTGCCGTGCCGGTCAAGATCTCGGTGAAGCCCCACGTGGACGTGCTCGACGGCCGGGTGATGCCGCTGGAGGGGCCGCTGGTCGACCGCTACGGGCGCGTCCACAGCGATCTGCGCATCTCGGTCACCGACCGCTGCAATCTCCGTTGCGTCTACTGCATGCCCGAGGAGGGCCTCTCGTTCCTTCCGCCGCCCGAGCTGCTCAGCTTCGACGAGATCCTCCGGGTGGCCCGGGTGGCCCGAGGGCTGGGGGTCACGGCCGTGCGCATCACCGGGGGCGAGCCGCTCATGCGCAGGGGGCTGCCGAGACTCGTGGGCGGCCTGGCCCAGATCGGGTTCGACGACGTGTCCATGACCACCAACGGCACGAAGCTGGCCCCGGTGGCGGCCGAGCTGGCGGCGGCCGGGCTGCGCCGCGTCAACATCAGCTGCGATTCGCTCCGCCCCGACCGCTTTGCCGCCATTCGTCGCCGGGGAGACCTCGCCGTCGTGCTCCACGCCATGGACGCCGCCGAGGCGGCCGGGCTGGCTCCGCTCAAGGTCAACGTGGTGCTCCTGCGGGGCCAGAACGACGATGAGATCCTCGACTTTGCCGACCTGGCCCGGCGGACCGGTCGGATCGTGCGCTTCATCGAGTTCATGCCGCTGGACGCGGAGGGGAAGTGGGAGCGCGATCGGCTCGTGCCCGGACGGGAGGTCTTCGAGCGGATCTCGGCCGTCTGGCCCCTTGAGCCGGTCGGGACGTCCGGGTCGGCGCCGGCCGAGCGGTTCCGCTTCGCCGACGGCGGGCGGGGCGAGATCGGCTTGATCTCGAGCGTGAGCGAGCCCTTCTGCGGGACGTGCAACCGTCTGCGGCTCACGGCCGATGGCGACGTGCGGAACTGCCTGTTCTCCGACGACGAGCGCTCGGTACGGGGCGTGTTGCGGGAGGGGGGCACCGATGCCGAGCTGGCGCTCCTCTTCCGTCGGGCCGTCTGGGCGAAGTTCCCCGGGCACGGGATCAACGAGCCGGGATTCCTCAGCCCGGCCCGATCCATGTCGATGATCGGCGGGTGACGGTGGCACGGCTCCTGCTGTTCGGGCCGGCCCGAGAGGCGGCCGGCGTGGCCAGCGCCACCCTGGCCGGACGAGATGTCTCCGAGGTGATCGCCGCCGCCGAAGCGCGTTACGGCGAGGAGTTCTGCAAGGTTCTGGCCGTCTCCAAGGTGTGGCTGAACGGCGACGTCGTGGCGCCCCACACTCCGGTGGAGGACACCGACGAGGTCGCCGTGATACCCCCGGTGTCGGGAGGATGAGCGCGGTGGATCGTCCGGGTGGGCTCACCCATATCGACGAGCGCGGCCGGGCCCGGATGGTCGATGTGACGGGCAAGCCACTCACCCGCCGGGTGGCCGTGGCCCGATGCTCCGTGGTGACCCTGGTGGACACGTCCCGAGCCACCGACGTCGGCGACGGCGACGTCGGTGGCATCGACATCGTCGAAGCCGCCCGGTTCGCCGGGATTCAGGCGGCCAAGCAGACGGCCTCGCTCATCCCTCTCTGCCACCCCATCCGCATCGACGGAGTCCAGGTCGACGTGGTCGTACGGCCCCATCGCTTCGAGGTCAGCGCCGTCACCGAGATCGTCGAGCGCACCGGGGTCGAGATGGAGGCGCTGACGGCGTGTGCCATGGCCGCCCTGACTCTGGTCAAGGCGTTGGCCGACCTCGACCCCACTGCCTCCATCGAAGACCTGACCCTCTGGCACAAGTCGGGGGGACGGTCCGGCGACTGGGAGCGAAGGGGTCCCGACGGCCGGATGGCGCACGACCCGTCCTAACGGAGCGGCAGGCCGCTCAGATCGTCGATGCTGGTGGCGTTCTTCTCGGTCCAGTAGTCCCGGATGCCCTCGGCCCCCTTCCGGGCGCTCCACTGGTCCATGGTGGGCCGGTGACCGTCGAAGGTCATGAGAGGGACCCCATACCCGCACGAGTCCGAGATACGGCGTACGTCGACCACGATGATCGAGCGGACGCCGACGCCGGCCCCGCCGGGAAAATGGCAGGCCAGCTCGGAGAAGTCCGGCGCATCGGGCAGGACCACCCGGCCCGTCCCGTGCAGACGCACGATGCGCGGAGGACCGTCAAAGGCGCAGAACATGACCACGATGCGCCCGTTCTCCCGCAGATGGGCGATGGTCTCGACCCCGCTCCCCGTCTGGTCGAGGTAGGCGACGGCCCGCTGCCCCAGCACGGTGAACTCCTCCCGGTTGCCCTTGGGCGAGCAGTTCACCGACCCGTCGGCCGCGAGCGGCGCCGTGGACACGAAGAAGACCGGTTGCCCCACGAGCCACTCGGCCAAGCCATCGTCAATGACCTGATACGTCTTGCCCATCCCGCCATTGTCGCGCCGTTCGCCGGCGGATCAGAGGTTGACGCTCTCGGCTCCGTGTTCGAGGTCCTCGCCCTCGGCGCCCTCCACGGCGAAGGACGCCATCGCCGGCGGAGGCTCGCGCCACGGATCGGGCAGGGTCCCCGCCCGCGCCGCCTCCATCGCCCGCCAGACGCGCTCGGGGGTGCAGGGCATGTCGATGTGCCGGACCCCGAGGTGGCTGAGCGCGTCGACCACGGCGTTCTGCACGGCAGGAGTGGACCCGACGGTGGCCGACTCGCCGATCCCCTTGGCCCCGAGGCCGTTCAACGGCGACGGCGTCTCGGTGTGCGCGGTGGTGAAGGACGGCAGCTCCGCCGCGCTGGGCATGGCGTACTCCGCCAAGGTGGAGGTGAGCGGGTTGCCGTCCTCGTCGTAGAGGAACTGCTCCCACAGTGCCTGCCCGATGCCCGAGGCGAGCCCACCGTGCACCTGGCCGTCGACCAGCAGCGGGTTGACGATCACGCCGCAGTCGTCGACGGCGAAGTGGCGCACCGGCACGACCAGGCCGGTCTCCGTGTCGACCTCGACGACGGCGACGTGGGCGCCGAAGGGAAAGGTCGAGCCCGAACGCTGGGTGTCGTGCTGGACGACGAGCGGTTCACCCTGCGCCGTGGCGGCTTGGGCGATCTCGGCCCACCCGAGCGCCGTGTCGGGAACCCCGGCGACGCCGAGCATCCCCTCGCCGCTGACCACGATGTCCTCCGGCGCCGCCTCGAGCAGGTCGGCCACCAGGTTCTTGGCCCGCTCGACGACCAACCTCGATGTCTCCAGCACGGCGGTCCCACCCAGCTGCACCGACCGGGATCCCCCCGTGCCGCCGCCACGCGCCACGAGCGCCGTGTCGGACTGCACGTAGCGGATCCGCTCGAGGCCCACGCCGAACTGGTCGGCCGCGATCTGCGAGAACGCCGTGGCGTGACCCTGGCCGTGCGCCGACGTGCCCGCCCGGACCGTGATCATGCCACTGTCGTCCACCTCGACCTGGGCGAACTCGGCCCCGCCGCCTGTCACCTCGACGTAGCAGGCCAATCCGATCCCGAGCTGCACCCGGTCGCCGCGCGCCCGACGCTCCTCTTGTTCACGGCGCAGCCCGTCGTAGTCGGCCAGGCGCAACGCCTCGTCCAGCGCGGCCTCGTACTCGCCGCTGTCGTACTCGGCCCCCATGAGCGTCGTGAGGGGGAACGCATCGGGCCGGATGAAGTTCTTGCGCCGCAACTCGGCGGGATCCATTCCCAGTTGGTCGGCCGCCATATCGACGATGCGCTCCAAGAACGCGGCGGCCTCGGGACGACCGGCACCGCGATAGGCCCCCATGGGCGTGGTGTTGGTGACGACGACCCCCACGTCGAAGGCGATCTTGGGGATGCGGTACACGCCCTGGGACATGAGCTTGGTCGAGCCCACCACGAGGACTCCGCCGAATCCCCCGTACGCCCCCGCATCCCCGATCATCCGGCAGCGCATCCCGACGATGGTGCCGTCGCGCCTGAGGCCCAGCTCCACGTACTGCACCTGGCCGCGGCCGTGGGGCAACCCCACCATGTTCTCCGAGCGGGTCTCGACCCATTTCATCGGACGGCCGAGCTCGAGAGCGAGCCTGGCCGCGACCACGCCCTCCGCCGACAGGTGCTTCCCCCCGAACGAGCCACCGACGTTCGGTGCGATCACACGCACCCGGTCAGGCTCGAGGCCCAGCAGCCCCGAGAGGGCTCCGCGGGCCATGTGCGGCATCTGGCAGGCCAGGTGCACCGTGAGGTCGAACTCGGGGTCGGTCGGATCGACCACGATGGCACTCCCCTCCATCGGCACGACGGCGAGCCGCTGATTCTCGAAACGGCCGCGCACGATGACGTCGGCGCCGTTGAGCGGATCGTCGCTCCCGGCGCGCATCCCGATCACGACGTTGCTGCCGATCGTCTCGAACTGCAGCGGCGAGTCGGGCGCGAGCGCGTCCTCCATGTCGACCACCGCACCGAGCGGCTCGTAGTCGACCTCGACCAGCTCGGCGGCGTCCATGGCGTGCGCCCGTGAGTCGGCGACCACCACCGCCACCGGGTCGCCCACGAAGTTGACGGTGCCCTTGGCCAGGGTTGGGCGCACGGCGTCGGGATGAATTTTCATGAAGACGGGAGCATCGGGCAGGTCGAGGTCGGCGGCGCCGTAGACACCCACCACGCCGGGCATCTCCCGAGCGGCCGTGGCGTCGATGGAGCCGAGGGTGGCGTGTGCGAAAGGCGAGCGTACGAAGTACAGCGTGAGCAGGCCGTCCAGCTTCAGGTTGTCCACGTACGTGCCCGCGCCACGCAAAAGGTCGGGATCTTCGACCCGGCGCACCGGCTTGCCGGAGAACGTGCCGGCGCCGACCGTCATGACTGGGCCTCCTCGAGGGCGCGGCGAACGAGCACGGTAGCCAGATGACGGCGGTACTCGGCCGAGGCGTTGACGTCACTCGGTGGATCCGTCCCCTCGTGGGCCAACGTGGCGGCGTCGGTGGCGGACGCGCCGCTGCGCACCGCCTCCTCGACCGCCGTCGCCCGCAACGGGATCGATCCCATGTTGACGAGCGCGACGCCGGTGGTGCCGTTGAGGACCGCCGCCACGCCCACGATGGCCCAGTCCTGGGCCCGCCGGTTGAACTTCTGGAACGACCACCCCGCACCGGGCACCGTGGGAACCCGGACCTCGACGAGCAGCTCATCGGGGGCGAGGGAGGTCTGGAGGAACGACTGGAAGAAGTCGACGGCGGCAATCTCGCGCCGGCCGCCCGGACCCTGGGCCACCAGCGTGCCCCCCAGGGCCAGGATCGCCGCGGGGAGGTCCGAGGCGGGATCGCCGTGGGCCAGGGTGCCGCCCAGCGTGCCGCGGTGACGCACCTGCGGATCGCCCACCTGGTGGGCGGTGTGGGCAAGGAGCGGGACCTGCTCCTTCAGCAGCGACGACGACTCGAGCTGATGGTGACGGGCCAGCGCACCAATGGCGATCTCTCCGTCCCGCTCCTCTATATAGGAGCGGTCCGGGATGCGGCCGATGTCGATCAGCACCGTCGGGGTCGCCAGCCGCAGCTTCATCAGTGGCAGCAGCGAATGGCCGCCGGCGAGGACCTTGGCGTCCTCGCCGTGCTCGGTGAGCAGCGCCACAGCCTCCTCCACCGAGCCGGCGCGCACGTACTCGAACTCGGCCGGGATCACGATCCCGACTCCGCCAGCGTTCCCCGATCGGCGGCGCAGGCCAGGACCGCCTTTACGATGTTGTGATAGCCGGTGCAGCGGCAGAGATTGCCCTCCAGCCCTTCCCGGACGCCGCGTTCACTCAGTTGGACCTCCTCGTCGAGGAGCGAGACGGCCGCCATGACCATCCCCGGGGTGCAGTACCCGCACTGGAGCGCGTGATTCTGCCGGAATGCCTCCTGGACCGGGTGCAACGTCCCGTCGGAGCCGGCGAGACCTTCGATCGTCACCACCTCGGTCGAATCGGCCTGAACGGCCAGCAGCGTGCACGACTTCACCGACACCCCATCGAGCAGGACCGTGCACGCGCCGCACGAGCTGGTGTCGCACCCGATGTTCGTGCCCGTGAGGCCGAGGGTCTCCCGCAGGTACTGCACCAGGAGCAGCCTCGGCTCGACGTCATGCTGGCGTCTGGCCCCGTTCACCTGCAGCGATATCTGAATTGACGGCATCTCTCCCCGACTCTCCGGCCCGATCGGCCACGGACCTGATCCTACGCGGCTCCCGCCCGGCGACCGTCTCCACGGGTGACGCCTCTCGGATCGACGCGCTCCGTAGGCTCGAGGGGTGGCCGCCACCTCGAAGGATCAGACCGGCAGCAAGGCGGGGCCGTCGGTCGCCGTCGGCCGGAGAGTGTTCCTGGGCATGGCCGCCCTCGGTGCGGCGGGCATCGTCTTCGGGGCCAAGGTGCAGAACGCCCTCACCAAGACCGTCGGCTCCGGGCTGGCGGGACTGATCCCGGGGGGCAACTACTTCCGCATCTACTCGGTCAGCGATTCGCTCCCCAAGATCTCGGACGCCGAGTACCGGCTGGAGGTCAGCGGGCTGGTCGACAACCCCCGGACCTACACCCTCGACGACCTGAAGGCCCTGCCCCCGACGGCGTTCGTGCAGAACTTCCAGTGCGTGACCGGATGGGTCGTCACCGACGTCCACTGGGAGGGCGTCAAGCTCTCCGACCTACTGGACCGCGCCGGCGTGAGGAAGGGGGCCGTGGCACTCGCCTTCGAGTCCTACGACGGGGTGGACACCGAGAGCCTCACCCTGGACCAGGCCCACCTTCCCGACGTCATCGTCGCCTATCGGATGCTGGGGGCTCCGGTCACCACCGAGCACGGCGGTCCCGTCCGGCTCTATGTGGGTCCAATGTTCGGCTACAAGTCCCTCAAGTGGCTCTCCGCCATCCGGGTGGTCGACCAGGTAGTCCCTGGATACTGGGAACAGAACGGCTATCCGGTCAACGGATGGCGCAACGGCTCGACCGGCCCCACGGAGAGTTGAGTCGTGACGGCCCAGACGGAGGTACAGCCGCAGGCCGTCTCGCGCATCCTGCGGTTCGACCGCGTGCAGCGCGCCGCCCACTGGGCCAACGCCGTGCTCTTCGGCATCCTCATGCTCACGGCCCTGCCCCTCTACTTCTCGGGGCTGTCCACGACGATCGGACGGCGGGTCCTGGTGGAGAACATCCACGTATGGACCGGTGTCGTACTGCCCGTGCCGGTCGTCATCTCGCTGCTCGGCCCTTGGGGAGCCCGCATGCGGCGAGATCTGCGTCGGATCAACCGGTGGACGAAGGACGAGATCACGTGGCTCAGGTCGTTGGGGTGGAACGCGCCGAGGGTCGTCGACAAGTTCAACCCCGGCCAGAAGCTCAACGCCATCTTCGTCGGCGGCTCCATCGTGGTCATGCTGGCGACGGGCTTCATCATGAAGTGGTTCCGCTTCTTCCCCATCGGTTGGCGCACGGGCGCCACCTTCGTCCACGATGTCCTGGCCTTCGCCATCTTCGCCGTCGTCATCGGCCACATCCTCTTCGCCGTGACGCACCCTGCGTCGCTCCGCTCCATGATCAAAGGCTGGGTCACCGAGACCTGGGCCGCTCGCCACGCCCCGGGCTGGCTGCGCGAGGAGACGACCGACCCCGGGCCCTAGGTCCGGATCACCCGTACTCCCATTCCTGACGCGCCCCCGGCGCCGACTCCTGACGCGTCCCTACAGCGTCCCTATCGCGCCTCCCGTCGCGCCTCCTGTCGCGGCCGGAAAGTTGGGTTGCCGTTGGGTTGCGGTGGAGAGCCTGGAGAGCCTCGACCGTCAGGCTTGTACGCATGCCCGCCGACCACACATCTGAGGTCACCCTCAGGTCGGTGGAGGTTCCCCGGATCGCCGTCGTGGTGGTGCTCGTCGGGTTCACGGCGAGCGTCGGCGGGTTCCTGGCGCACGGCTTCCCCTGGATCTCACTCCTGGTCGGTCTGACGGCGACGTTGATCGCCGCCAGCCTGATCGGCCTCGCCGTCAGTCGGCGGGACGAGGCGCTCGCCCTCGTGGCGGAGCTGGCCATGAAAAACTCGCAGCTCGACGAGGCCCTCTCCCGTCAGGCCGACGCCGAGCAGAGCCTCCGGCAGGCACAACGCATGGAGGCCGTGGGCCAACTCGCCGGGGGGATCGCCCACGACTTCAACAACCTCTTGCAGTCCATCCTCAGCTACTCGGAGTTCATCTCCGACGGTCTTGACCCCGAGAGCGAGATGCAATGGGACGTGGCCGAGGTGCAGAAGGCCGCCCACCGGGCGGCCGGCCTCACGCGGCAGCTCCTGATCTTCAGCCGGCAGCACGCGGCACGGCCCGCGGTGACGGACCTGAACGCCTCGGTGCGCGACAGCGAACACCTCTTGCGCCGCACCCTGGGCGAGGAGGTGCACCTCGACTGCCGGACCGATGACGACCCGTGCCTCGTGCTCGCCGACACCGGAGAGCTCGAACTGCTGCTCATGAACCTCGCTCTCAACGCCCGCGACGCCATGCCCTACGGAGGCACGCTCTCCATCTCGGTCGACACGGTGGCGCTCGACGAGCGGGACGATCTCCCCCCCGGCCTCTTCGGCAGGGTAGAGGTGAGCGACGACGGCCAGGGCATGACCCCCGAGGTGGCGGCTAAGGCCTTCGAACCGTTCTTCACGACCAAGGAGACGGGCCGGGGCGCGGGACTGGGCCTGGCCATGGTCTACGGGATCGCCCAGCGGGCGGGGGGGAGGGCGTCCATCTCGACGTCCGAGGGGGCGGGGACCGCCATCACCGTGCTGTTGCCCCTGTCCGAGGCGACCGATCCGCTCCGTGCCTCGATCGCCCACGAACCGGTCTCGGTGTCCCCATGAGCTCGACGGTGACCTTCCCGCGGACGACCCCCGACGCGCGGATCCTCATCGTCGACGACGAGGAGCCGATCCGTCGTTCGCTCGCCCGCCTGCTCGAGGGAGCCGGGTACGCATGCGCCACGGCGTCCGACGCGGCCGAAGCCCGCCAACTGCTGACGACGAAGAGGTTCGACCTGATGCTGTGCGACGTGACGATGCCCGGTGAGAGCGGCTTCTCCCTACTGGCGCACGCCAGCGAGGCGCATCCCGACCTGGCCGTGATCATGGTCACCGCCGTCGACACACCGATCGCCGCCGAGCCGGCGGCCCGCTACGGAGCCTACGGCTACGTCGTAAAGCCCTTCAACACCAACGTCATCCTCATCAACATCGTGGGCGCAC
>Ga0302235_10001221_pt1 | contig 19483 bp, 18 predicted proteins | sample II_Palsa_N3_3_FD_193577 | JGI IMG/M metagenome (GOLD analysis project Ga0302235, IMG submission 193577) | Peat permafrost microbial communities from Stordalen Mire near Abisko, Sweden - II_Palsa_N3_3 | ecosystem: Environmental > Terrestrial > Soil > Palsa > Peat permafrost | place: Sweden... | reverse complement strand
GAGGACCAGGCCGAGGGCGGCGAGCTGATCTTCCTGGCCTTCGCGATAGGCCTGCCGGATCTGGCCGCGGTGGCCGTGGCAGATCTTGCGGCCGAGGCGGTGGCGGGATTCCTGCACGGTGAGTTGCCGGTTCATCCGCCGCTGGTAGCTGCCGTCAACGGGGTCGACGAGCGCGAGCAGGTGCAGGGTCTTGGCGATCCGGCCGTACTCGATGAACGCCTGCCCGAGCGGGGTGGGGTGTCCGTCGCGGCCGAACATCCGCAACAAGTCGCAGGCGCGGACCTGGCTGGTGACCAGCGACCCGGCCACCCGCAGCATGTCTGGCCATTGGGTGGCGATCTTGGCGACGTTGACCGTGTGGCGGGCGATCGGCTCCAGCGGGCCGTAGCCACCGATCGCCTGCTGCCCGGGTGACAGGCCGGCATTGGCCGGCAGCGGTTCGGGCAGCGCCGCGCGCCAGTATCGCTGGCCGGGCAGGTCCGCGAAGCGGGGCGCGCACCGTTGCTGCTTGCCCGTCAGAGCCCGGCCCGCTCGGTAACCGCGGCCAGGCACCGCTCCAGGTGACTGCGGGCCTCGTCCACGTCCCCGGTGACGCCGCTCATCGCGACGGCCGCGGTGATGATCACGTCGGCGAGCTCGGCGAGCAGGTCATCCGGAGTACGGCAGACTCCCTTCCTCCCGCTCAGCCCCTGCATGCCGATGAACGCATCGGCCACCTCGCCGACCTCCTCGGTCAGCTTCAGCAGCGCACCTCGGCAGGGACATCCCCGCGATAGGCGTACAGCTGGCTGACCTGATCCCACATAGCTTCCTCCGGTGCTGGACGCTGACCCGCAGATCGGCTGATCGTCAGGCGGGGCCAGCACGAGGCTATCGGTGCTCGAGGGCGCGGCGGCGGGCGTCTATGCCGTCGAGCAGGCGCTGCAGCCCGTACTCGAAGACCGTGTCGAGGTCGAAGTCGAACGGTTCCCGGATGACGTGGCCGAGCCCGGGATGACCGGCGGAGCCCGCCTGCTGCCGCAGGCTGCGGTCGTGGTGACGCATCCAGTCGTCCGCCGACATCCCGGTGTCCTTCTCCGCCTGCGCTTCCGCGAGCCGGGCCAGTGCCATGCCGCGCACATGGGCGAACAGGTTGATGTGCGCGCAAAGCATGTCGTGGGTGCCGAAGCCCATCGCGCGCAGCGTGCTGAGCGACCACTCTGCGAGCGGCAGCACGCTGGGTATGAGCTGGGGGCGGCTTATCGAGAGCACCTCGGCGGCCCACGGGTGGCGGCTGAAGACCGCCCAGAACAGGTGCGCGGCCGCGTCGAGGCGCGGCCGCCAGGCCGCGAGGGGGATGTCGGGCAGCCGGACCCCGGCGAACACGCTGTCGGTCATCCGCAGCGTCAGGTCCTGCTTGTTCGGGACGTGGCGGTACAGCGCCATCGTAGACACGCCCAAGGAACCGGCCACCCGCCGCATTGTGACGAATGGCAGCCCGTCGGCGTCGGCGATCCGGACGCCGGCCTCGACGATCTCCCGCTGGGTCAGCCTGGCGCGCCGGGTCGTTACGGCGGCCGACTCGTTCCGGCGCCGCACGATGGTCCCGCTGCCGGGGATCGTCTCGACCAGGCCCGATGCGCGCAGCGCGCCGATCACCTTGGTGGCGGTGGCCATCGCGACATTCCAGTCCCGGACGATCGCCCGGGTGGACGGCGCCGGCTGGCCCGCCGCCAGCCGCCCGCTCCGGATGTCGCCGGCGATCTCGTCGGCGATGCGCAGGTACAGCGGCCGGTCGGTCATCACTCTCCAGTGCACTAGTGCGGCTGCAGATAGGAGCACTACCGCACTACCTTCCGATCCTGCGGTGATGTCGAAGAGCACTACAGAAGCGCGTGCCTTGCAGCCAGATCACGCATCAATGCGTACATTGTATGTGCAAGGAGGGGAACGAGAACACAAGAAGAGGAACGAGAACACCATGCCTGATCTTGACTCCCGGACACTGGCCTCCGCGGACGGCACGGCCGTCGAGTACCTCAGCACAGGGCGCGGGCCGCACGTGATCGTAGTCCCCGGAGCGCTCGCCACGGCCTGCGACATGGCCGCCTTCGCCGCGCTCCTGGCCGGGCGGCACACAGTGCACGTCGTGCAGCGGCGCGGCCGGGGCGGCAGCGGGCCGCAGGGCAACCGGTACGGCATCGAGCGGGAATGCGAGGACATCGAGGCGGTACGCGCGCGAACCGGCGCCCGGCTGATCTTCGGGCACAGCTACGGCGGGCTCGTGGCCCTGCGAGCGGCGTGCGGCAGCGCGGCATTCGACGCGGTCGCCGTCTACGAGCCGGGGATCTCGGTCAGCGGGTCGATCCCGGCCGGCTGGACCAGCCGCGCACGCCAGGAGGTCTCGGCCGGGGCGGACTTCGAGGCGTTCATCACCTTCGCCCGCGGGGTCAACCCGGATCAGACGGGACGCGTGCCCCGCTGGCTCCTGCGGGTCATCTTGCGGCACGCCATCCCCCGTGCCGAGCTCCGGCAGAACCTGGCGCTCATGCCCCAGGCGATCAGCGAGCACGCCGAAGTCGTGCGCCTCGACGGCCGGCTCGCAGACTACCGCGAGGTCGATGCGGCCACCCTGATCATGCAGGGCAAAGGAAGCGGCACCAGCCGGCAGGCCGTCGCCCTCGCCAGGCTGGCCGAGGCAATCCCCCATTCCGAGACCATGGCCTTCGCTAAGCTCGGCCACTTCGCACCGGAGAAAAAGCCCGGCAAGATAGCGGACGCCGTCCTGCGGTTCTTCGCCGCGCACGCCCAGTCAGACGCCGACAGCAGGTCTGAGACCCGCGACCGGCGCCTACCTTGATCGTGCGCTGACCAGAAGACCACCTTGAGCCCAGGCACAGAACCCAGCCCGCCCGTGATCACGTCACCGGCGAGGCCGCCCGTGACGCCGGCGAGGTCGAGCGCCACCCGTGCCCCCGCTGCGGCGTCCAGCGATGCCACCTGCAGAACGTGCTGATCGCCGGCCTGGCCATGGCCGCGCTGCCGACGATCGTCTTCTTCCACCCTAGAGCTGTTCCCGAATCGAATGGGAGGATGGCCGCCCCGCACTTGTTCGCGGCTCGCCGGTGTGACAGCGACGCCACGGCGTCCCGCGCCGGAACTTCGTTGAAGGCTGAGGCAACCATCCGAGCTCTGCCTTCAGGCGCGGGACAACAGGGTGGCGCCAGAAGTCGACATCCAGGCGAGGCTCGTACGCCTCGGGCTCCAGGGCGAGCTCATGCGTCGAGTACTCGCCGAACCTCATGATGTGCTCGGTCAGGTAGGGGGAGATCTGGGCCAGGTCCTCGGGCTCGACGGCCTCGCCCTCGGCCTGCAGCTGGCGCACCACGTCGGCGATGTCCAGCGTGTTGTGGAAGATGATGGCGTTGGCCAGCAGATGATCAGGCGATGCTGGACTGGCCTGCCCGCGGGCGCCGGTACATCCGTGGCAAGGTTGGTCCATGGTGAGTGCGTCTGCGGCGGCGGCCCAGTGATGGGCCCGGGCGCGGACCTAGTGACGTCGTTGCGGCAGGCAGGCGTGGCCCGCGGCGATCTCGTCGGGCTGGTCGTCTCCCCTGCGCCGGGAATCGGGCTGGCCACGGCGGAAGGCGCCTGGGCCGTGGCGGCAGGGACGGCCACAGGCGCCGGTGTCGCCTCGGGGGCAGCCGCCTCCGACGCGATGACAGCGCATGGCCTGGCGACCGGTCTCCAGCGAGCGGATGAGGCGCTGCGGCCGCGGTGGGTGGTGTGGTCGGGCCAGACCGCGGTGCGGCTGGCCGCCGACGGCGTCCGGCTGGCCACGTGCTGGGATATCACCGCGGCGCACCGCCTGCTGTTCGGCGGATGGCGGGCGGATCCTGGCTGGGCGTGGGCCCGACTGCAGGGCCTGGCCACCGATACGCTGCCGGCCGGCGGCCCGCTTGACCTGTTCGGCATCGAAGGGGGCGAGGCCAGTGACCCGGTGGCGCCGGACGGACACCTGCGGTCTGAGTGGGTCAGCGGCGGCTGGTCGGACGGTCTTGAGCGAATCGCCCGGTGGGCGGACCTGGCGCGGACGGTCGCCGGGCTCCAGAGCGACGCGCTGGCCGCGCTGGCCGAACGGCCGATGGCCCTGGCCACAGCGCGCTGCGAGTCCACCGCCGAACTGCTGTGCGCCGAGCTGTCGGTGGACGGGCTGCCGATGGACCGCGTGGTCGCCGAGGAGGTGCTGGCGGGGTTCATCGGGCGTAGGCCGCGCAGCGAGGCCGAAGCCGTCGCGCTGCGGGTCGCTCGCGACGCGGAGGTATTGCGGCACGCCCCGGCCGGCGTCACCGCGGACCTGCGCAGCCCGGCTCAGGTACGGACGCTGCTCAGCCGGGTCGGGGTGGACGTGCCCGATACCCGGGCCTGGCGGCTACGGGAGCTCCGGGACGCGCATCCGCTGGTCGGCGCCCTGCTTGAGTGGCGCAAGGCGGAGCGGATCGCCACCACGTACGGCTACGCCTGGCTAGATGAGCACCTTGGGGCCGACGGCCGGCTGCGCGGCGCGTGGACCGGCTCAGACGGCGCGGCGGGCCGGATGACCGCGTCGGCGGGGCTGCACAATATGCCGGCCGCGCTGCGCCCGGCCGTGGTGGCGGCCGATGGGCACGTGTTCGTCCGGGCCGACCTGGGCCAGATCGAGCCGCGGGTGCTGGCCGCGGTGTCCCGGGATCAGGCGCTGACCGCCGCGACCCGGGCCGACGACCTCTACGCGCCGGTGGCGGCACAGCTCGGCGTGGGCCGGCCTGTCGCCAAGGTAGCGGTCCTCGGCGCGATGTACGGGCAGACCACCGGCCACGGCGCCCAGGCGCTGCGCCGGCTCAACGCGGCCTACCCGGTGGCCATGGCCTACCTCGACGCCGCCGATCGCGCCGGGAAGGCCGGCCGCGATCTGCGCACCTACGGCGGACGCCTGATCCCGCTGGCCCCGGCCGATGCCGAACCACGGAGCAGCAGCCGGGCCGCAGCCTACGGCCGATACGCGCGCAATGCGATGATCCAGGGCGCCGCGGCGGAGCTGTTCAAGATGTGGGCGGTCACGGTCCGGGCGCGGTGCGGCCCGCTGGGCGCGCGGATCGTGTTGTGCCTACACGACGAGCTGCTGGTCCACTGCACCCGCGAGCAGGCGGACACGGTGTCCCGGCTGGTCGATGATTGCCTGCAGGAAGCCGCGGCCCGCTGGGCGCCCGGCTGCGGGGTCCGTTTCATCTCCGATACCGCCGTCATCCGCAGCTGGTCGGACGCCAAGGTGACGGCCCCGCTTCTGAATCCCGCTCTTCCCCCGGACGCTGTGCCCCCGGATCAGGCTGCGGTCTAGCTCAGCGCGTACGCTTACCCGCACGCAGGGCTTCAACGGTCTTGGCCAGGCGCGTCGCGCGGGTATCCGCCTTCTTCGCCTCCTCCACCCAGCGCACCCACTCCTTGCGATGGGTGTAGGACAGGCCGTCGAAGACAGTCCTCGCCGTGTCGTCCCCGGCGAGCGCCTCGGTGAGGTCGGCGGGTACCTCGACCTCACGGGGCGCGGTGTCGGGCTCGATGTCGACGTCGACCTGATCCCCGGCGGCGACGCCGGCCGCGGTCCGGTTCTCCGCGCTCAGCGGCACGAGAAGGCGGCCACCCATGCGCGCCACCGTAGTGCGGTAGGAGTGGCCGCCCACCGTCACCGTCACCGGCGGGCGGCTGCCGGAGCCCAGGGCCGCGATCACATCGTCCGGGACCTCGATCCCGGTTGCGGTCTTGCCGCCCAGCTCCACCGTCGCGCGGAATTTCATGCGGTCGATTATGGCACCTGCGGACCTTTACCTCGGGCTCGGCGGATCAGCGGATCAGCGGATCAGCTGGGAACAGTACTCGCCGCGGCGGATACGGCCCCGGCGAACTTATCCGGGCACTCGAGCGGCGTGAAATGACCGACGCCGTCCAGCAGGGTCAGCGTGGCGGCCGCGAAGAACTCGTCGATCCGGTCCGACCATGCGCGTGGGAACAGCGGATCGTGTGATGGCCACAGCACTGTCGTCGGCACCGCGATCCGCCGGTCCGGTTCAGGCACCCTTTCCGCCAGCGAGGCCGCGACCGCGCCCGCCCCTGCTCGGTACCAGGCGATCGAGGCGGCGAACGCGCCTGGCGCCCCGTAGACGGAAACAAGGTGATCGAGGTCCTCGCTGGCCGGTTCGTAGCTCGGCCCGGACCAGTGGGACCAGAAGTGCCGCAGGTAGGAACGGACGGCGTCCGGCTTGCCGTCGATCAGCTCCGGGCACAGGCCGAGGTTGTGGAACGACTGGTACCAGAACTCCCGCTGGGCCCCCGGGTCCAGGATCCGCTCACCGATACCCGGCAGCGGTGGCGCGATGACCAGCGCGCACACCAGGTCGGGCCGCTCCCTGGCGATGGCCTGCGCGATCCGGCTGCCGACGTCGTAACCCGCGACCACCGGCCGCCGCAGCTCCAGTTCCTCGATCAGTCCGAGGATGCTGCGAGCCTGGGCAGCAGCGTTGTACTGCGTGGCGGGATCGGCCCCGTGCTTGTCGGACTCACCGAATCCTCGCAGGTCAGGCACGATCACCTCGGCCGCCGCCGACACCAGCGGCACGACCTTGCGGTAGTCGGTACGGTCTCCCGGCCAGCCGTGCAGCAGCAGCACCGCGGGGCCCCGTCCGGTCCGGTCGTAGGTCAGCCGGAACCCGTCGACTGCTTTGTCCTGACGCATACGGGCCATTATCTATGGCGGCACGAAGGCGCGGCGTTCCAGCGCCTAGTCCAGGACGGCAGCGTAGATGATGGCAGCGCGGCCGCCGTGGACCGTGGCTCGCTTCTCGGGCAGGAGCCCGATCTTCTCCGCCACGCGCTGCGACGGGCGGTTGTCCGGATGAATGATGGCGACCAGCCTGGTGGCACCGAGCACGGTCCGAGCGAAATCGCGCGACGCTGCCGCGGCCTCGGTCGCATAACCACGCCGCCGGAGCGCGGGAAGCACGTGGTAGCCGACCTCGAGTTCGGTCACACCGTCCACGACCTGTGGGGTGAGGCCGCAGTCACCCACGAAGTCGCCCTCGGCCGTGGTCAGCAACCACAGGCCGTAACCGCGCGTACGGTACAAACCACGATTCCAGTCGATCCACTGAGCGGCTTCCTGCCGGGTCTTCGGCCTCGGGTAATACGTCATCACGTCGGGATCGCCGAGCAGGGCGGCCATGTCTTCGAGGTCGTCAGGGGCCATCTCGCGAAACACCAGCCGGGTGGTTTCTGGATGCATACAGAGACGTTAGCTAGACGGGCCCCGAACCCGCGAACCGATTTGTGGCCGGACAATCACCGTGATGCGGAGGCAGAGATGACGCGATGGCCTAGCTAGCGTATCGGGCGGGGGCGATGACGTATCGTCGTCTGTTTGGTGCTTGCCAGATCATGATGCCTGGTTCGGGCTGGGTGAGGGACCAGCCTTTCCGCTGTTTCATCCGGTGATGCCAGCCTCCGGTGCCGCGAGGTGATGGGCGACCTCCTGCGCCAGGAACGTCTTGCCCGTACCCGGCGGACCGTACAGCACAACCGAGTTCCCCGCCAGCATGCGCGCGGCCGCGCCAGAACAGCACAACGTCGCCGGCCAGCTCGCTCGTCTCGCCCACCTGAGCGCCGAGCGTAAGCGACTGCCCCTCATTGGTGAGTTCCGTGCGCGCCCATCGCCCCGCGATCCGCGATCCGCGCCCCGCGATCCGCTCGATGATGTCATCGCGGCTCATCGTCTCGAACGGCACGTATCAGCAGACATCTTCACGGCTGCGGTAGGCAAGCAGGGTGTCGGCGTCGCCTGTGGCCAGCGGGCGCAACAGCAACCGCTCACCGCGGACGGGGTACGTGGGGCGCAGCGACCTGGGATGGGATCCCGGCACGTCGACCATCCTGCCACGTCCGTACCGTGAGCTTTGCTATGCGTGGGCCCCGTGACCGTCGGGCCGCACGCGTGAACGAGCCAACCATGGACGGCCTCGCGCAGACCACGGCCGCCGTCGGCGGCCGTTCGCCCTGATCGCTCATTATTCGATTTTCGGCAAGATCTACCCGTGGGGGCCACAGGTTAAAGGGAAAGTGGCAGATGGCAGCGCGGGCCCGGCACCGGATGGAGGAGGGCCCCGGTGCCGGAGCCCGGCCGGTCAGCGCGGCCAGGAGGCCGGAAGCAGCGGTATCGCGTTGTTCCTGACCACGTTCGAGTAGAAGTGGGCGCTTGCCTTGAGGATCCGCTGCTGGGTCCCGAAGTCAACGAAGACGATGCCGAACCTCTTTGAGTAACCCCAGCCCCATTCGAAGTTGTCGAGCAGCGACCAGACGAAGTAGCCGGCCAGGTTGGCCCCGTCCTTGATGGCCCGCGCGGCCGCCTCCAGGTGCGTGTGCAGGTACCTGATCCGCTCGATGTCGTTCACCTCACCCTGCGGGTTCACGTAATCCTCGGCCGCGCGGCCGTTCTCGGTCACGTATAGCGCCAGGCCGGGGGCCTGCCTGGAGATATCCACCAGGATCTGATGCAGGCCGCTGGCATCGACGAGCCAGCCCATGTTCGTCCGCTCCAGGTCTTCAGGGAGGTACTCCACGACGCCTGGGACCCGGCAGCGAGCTGGATTTTCGTTGCGCCTGAGGTCGGAGGGATCGCCGGAGCGCAGGAAAATCGGGGAATAGTAGTTGACGCCCAGGAAGTCAAGCGGCTGCCTGATCGTCTGCAGGTCACCGTCGGCGATCAGCGACGGGGGCGGAAGCAGGACGGCCGGAGCATGCTCTGGGTACCGGCCGTGCAGCAACGGCTCGAGGTAGATGCCGTTCGCCGCCGCGTCGGTGATCAGCCGCCCCTGCTCGAGGGCCTCGGAGCCGCCGCCTTCTGCCGCGCGGACCGGATGCACGTCCAGGGTGATACCGACCTCGGCCACGCCCAGGCTGCGCAGGGCCTGAGCCGCCAGACCGTGCCCGAGCAGCAGGTGATGAGTGGCCGCCACCGCCGCATCGGCGTCGCGCAGGCCGGGGGCGTGGTCGCCGGTGCGATAGCCGTTGTTGGACACGACCTGCGGCTCGTTCAGAGTGATCCAGCGGGCGACCCGGTCGCCAAGAGCCTCCGCGGTCAGCGCGGCGTACTCCGCGAACCGCTCGGCCGTGCTGCGCACCGCCCAGCCGCCCTCGTCCTGGAGTTCCTGGGGCAGGTCCCAGTGGTAAAGCGTGGCGGTGGCCGCGATTCCGTGCTCGGCGAGTTCGTCGAGCAGCCTGCGGTAGTAGTCCAGGCCCCGGGAGTTCGCGGAGCCGCGGCCGCCGGGCTGGACCCGCGGCCAGGAGATCGAGAACCGGTAAGAGCTCAGTCCGAGCGAGGCCATCAGGGCGACGTCCTCACGGTAACGGTGGTAAGAGTCGCAGGCGATGTCGCCGGTGTCGCCGCCGCGAACCTTGCCCGGCGTGTGGCTGAAAGTGTCCCAGACCGAGGGGCCCTTGCCGTCGCTGCTCGCTGCTCCCTCGATCTGGTACGCGGCGGTCGATGCTCCCCAGATGAACCCCTCAGGGAAGTCGAGGGCGCCGTCAGCATCTGTTGCCGTTCCCGTCATCAGGCTCTCCTTTTGTTTGGCTACGGACCCTTGACGGCCCCTGTGCTGAGGGTTAGTGTAAGCGCTTAGATTTCGGTTGTAAACGCTTACATGTCTTCTATGTGACGCTTGGGTGTCGAGCTCTTAGACCTAGTGTTTCCGTTCGTAGACCTGGTTTCAAGGGAAGCAGCAATGCCGCTGATCGGGAAATTGTGGTAACTCTCTACGATGTCGCCCGCCTGGCCGGCGTCTCCACCGCGACCGTCTCGCGGGTGGTGCATGGTCAGGACCGGGTGCGCGAGGCCACCAGGATCCGGGTGCAGCAGGCCATCGAGGAACTGGGCTACGTACCCGATGGCGCCGCCCAGAGCCTGTCCCGTCGGCGCAAGGACGTCATCGGCCTGGTGTGCGTGGAGCGCCCGGCGCAGCAGTACGACATCGAGAATATGAACCTGCTGTTCTACGACGAGGTGCTGCGCGGCGTCGAGGCGCGGATCCGCGATCACGAATGGTCGTTGCTCATCACCTTCCTGCAGGGCGCCAACGATCCCGGCTTCCCTCGCCTGGAGTCGTTCACCGGCAAGGCGGACGGGATCTTGATCGGCGAGGGAATCGTGCCGTCCCCCTTCATCCAGCGGCTCGCCGCGCGGGTCCCGGTGGTGATCTTCGCGGGGACCCCGGACGAGAAGGCCGCCGACGTGGTGACGGCGGACAACCTGTCCGGCTCGGCGGCCGTGGTCACCCACCTCATCCGCGATCACGGCAGGCGGCGGCTGTTCTGGGTGCACGGACCCGCGGATTCGCCCGACTCCCGCGAGCGGCGGCTCGGCCTGGACCACGTGCTGCGCGCCAACCCGCAATGCCAGCTTGCCGGTTTCTACCAGGGCTACTACAGCGTGCAGAGCGGCGAGGAAGCGGGCGAGGCGCTGCTGGCCATGCCCAGGGATAGCTTTCCCGACGCGGTCGTCTCCGCCAACGACCAGATGGCCATCGGGGTGCTCAAGGCGCTGGCCCGGGCGGGCGTCCGGGTGCCGCAGGACGTGGCCGTGGTCGGCTTCGACGACATCTTCCCCGGCAGCTTGTGCGACCCGCCGCTCACCACGGTTCATCAGCCGATGCGCATGCTGGGCGAGCGGGCCTGCGCCCGGCTGCTCGATCGCATCGCCAACCCGGCACTGCCTCCCGCGGTCGAACTGCTGCCCACCGAGCTCGTGCTGCGGTCGAGCTGCGGCTGCCCGCCCCGCACCGTCATCCGCAGGCCCGTGCCGACGCTCGACCTGCCGCGCCCGGATCCGGCCGCGGCGGCCCTGCTGACCCTCCCACCGGGTCGTAAACCAGCCCGCCGGCGCGCCCGGCAAGCAGCGAAGGCCTAGGAGCTGCCATGTCCTTTATTCTCCGCCGCCTGACGTTCTATGCCGTCGCGGCCTGGGTGGCGCTTACCATCAACTTCTTCATCCCGCGCGCCATGCCGGGAAACGCGGTGCAGAGCATCATGGCGAAGTTCCCCGGGAACATGCAGCCGTCGGCCTACCGCGCGCTGGAGGCGATGCTCGGGGTGGCACATCCGGGCTCGCTCTGGCATCAGTACGGGTCGTATCTGGTCGATGTTGCCCACTTCAACTTCGGCACTGACGTCACGCAGTATCCCGCCCAGGTCTCTACGCTGCTCGGCGAGAGCATCCCGTGGACCCTCACCCTGGTCGGCACGGCGACCGTGATCGCCTTCGGCATCGGCACCGCGCTCGGCATCGCGGCGGGCTGGCGGCATGGCGGAGCGCTTGACCGGGCGCTGCCCGCCCTGATGTTCCTGCAGGCTATGCCCTACTTCTTCTTCGCGCTGATCCTGCTCGAGCTATTCGCAAGCAAGCTGCACGTCTTCCCGCTCGGCCAGGGGTACGGAGAGGGCCTGGTGCCAGGATGGCACTGGTCGTTCATCGGCAGCGCCATTTACCACTCGCTGCTCCCGGCGCTCACCATCGTGCTCACCTCGATCGCCGGCTGGATGCTGCAGATGCGCAACGTGATGATCACGACGATCGGTGAGGACTACGTGATCGCGGGGCAGGCCAAGGGCCTGCACAACCGCAGGGTCATCTTCACCTACGCGGCGCGCAACGCGATCCTGCCCCAGCTGCAGGGGTTCGGCCTGGCGCTCGGCTTCGTGATCTCAGGCGCCCTGATCATGGAGATCGTCTTCTCCTACCCGGGCATCGGCGAGCTGCTGCTCAACGCGGTCACGTCGAATGACTACCCGCTGATGCAGGCGATCTTCCTGGTGATCACCTTCGCCGTGCTGGTCGCCAACATGATCATCGACCTCGTCATCGTGTTCGTGGATCCACGCGCCCGGGCCAGGGAGGCGACGCGATGACCGCCGTCCTGCCGATCAGCGCCGATGCCGCCGCGCTGCCGCAAGAAGACGTCCAGCCCGGCCGCTGGCGGCGGCTCCCGCCCAAGGCCAAGGTCGGCGCCGTCCTGCTCGGCCTGTTCGTACTCGCGGCCATCATCGGGCCGCTGGTCGCGCCGTATGATCCGGGGTATCAGAATCCCGCCCCCGGCCTGTCCCTGCACGCGCCGTACGGCGCGCACCTGCTCGGCACCACGCAGACCGGACAGGACGTGCTGTCCCAGCTGCTGATGGGGATCCGGCTCACCGGGGAGCTCGCGGTCATCGTCGGGGTGGTGGCCACGGCGCTTGCCGTGATCGTCGGAGTCTCCTCCGCCTTCCTCGGCGGCGTCTGGGACGAACTGCTGTCGCTGCTCTCCAACGTGTTCCTGGTCATCCCGGCGCTGCCGCTGCTCATCGTGTTGCTTGGCTACCTGCAGACCAAGGGCCAGGACGCGACCATCCTGGTGCTCAGCGGGCTCGGCTGGCCGTGGGGGGCGCGGGTGATACGCGCGCAGACGCTGGCGATCCGCAATCGCGATTTCATCGCGGCCGCCCAGGAGACTGGCGAGAAATCATGGCGGATCATCGCCTTCGAGATCGTCCCGAACGAGGTGAGCCTGATCGCGGCGAGCTTCGTGAACACCGTGCTGTATGCGATCGGCGCCTCGGTCGCCCTGGCCTTTATCGGCGTCGCCGACCTGAACAGCTGGAGCCTGGGCACCATGCTCTACTGGGCGGAGAGCCAGCAGGCGCTGGAGCTCGGGGCCTGGTGGTGGTTCATCCCGCCTGGCCTGGTGGTGGCGCTCATGGGCGCCGGCCTGGTGCTGCTGAACACCGGCATCGACGAGCTCGGCAACCCGCGGCTGCGCGACGCGGTCAGCGCCAGCCGGATCGCCGGGCACTGGCTCCGCCCCGCCGATCCGACGCCGGTGCTGGCCGAGCTCTCGCGGCACCGCGGCAAGCTGGCCGGATTCGTGCACTCGTTCTCCCGTAGTTCCCTGCTCGACGAGACCGAGGAAGGCCAGGCCCGATGAGCGCGAGCCCAAACCAGGCCCCAACCGCCTTCCCGGCCGCCCCGGCTCCGGGCCCGGATCCGGTGCTCGAGATCCGGGACCTGTCGGTCGTCTACCGCACGCCGGGCGGTGACGTCCGGGCTGTGGACAAGGTGAACCTCGACCTGGCGGCCGGCGAGGTCATCGGCCTGGCGGGCGAGAGCGGCTCGGGGAAGTCCACGCTGGTCTACGGCGCCACCCGGCTGCTGCGGGCACCCGCCCTGATCACCAGCGGCAGCGTCCGCTACTCCGGACGCCGGATGGTCCAAGGCGCTGGCCCGGTCGATGTCATCACGATGCGCCCGGATGAGCTGCGGCGGCTGCGCTGGCGCGAGATCGCCATCGTCTTCCAGAGCGCGATGAACGCGCTGAACCCGGTGCTGAGCGTCCGCGACCAGCTGCTCGACGCCATCCACGCGCACCTGCGGATGCCCAGGGACGAGGCGCGCGAGCGGGCGGCGTCGCTGCTCGACCTGGTGGGCATACCGCGCTCGCGACTGCGCAGCTACCCCCATGAGCTGTCCGGCGGCATGCGCCAGCGGGTGATGATCGCGATGGCGCTGGCCACCGAGCCGGAGGTCGTCATCATGGACGAGCCGACCACCGCGCTCGACGTCGTGGTACAGCGGGACATCCTGAGCCAGATCGTGGAGCTCAAGGAGCGCCTCGGTTTCTCCATCTTGTTCATCACGCACGACCTCTCGCTGCTCCTGGAGCTGGCCGACCGGATCGCGGTGATGTACGCCGGGCAGCTGCTTGAGATCGGAACGGCCGAGGAGATCCAGCACGAGCCGTCGCACCCCTACACCAGGGGCCTGCTCAACTCGTTCCCCTCGCTCCGCGGCCCGCGCCGCGAGCTGGCCGGCATTCCCGGTTCACCGCCCGACCTGCGTGACCCGCCGCCAGGCTGCCCGTTCCTGCCGCGCTGCGGATACGTTACGGCGGCGTGCCGCGAGGTCGATATGCAGCTGCTGCCCGTCACCACGTCCAAGAACCCCGGACACGTGACGGCCTGCCCGTTCGTGCTTCCGCAAACACCGGTGCCACCCAAACCAGGGACGCCTGAATCGCAGCCTGAAACGCCCGGGGAGCTGGGAACATGACCGAGCAGACGGAGCTGCTGACGTCCGCGGCCGCCGAACGCGGGCCGCTGGCCATGGAGGCGATATCGGTCAGCAAGGACTTCCGCATCGGCCGCCGCCAGATCCTGCACGCGGTGCGCGACGTCTCCTTCAGCCTCTACCGCGGCGCCGTCGTCGCGCTCGTCGGCGAGAGCGGCTCGGGCAAGTCGACCGCCGCCCGGCTGCTGGCCGGGCAGGAACGCCTCACCTCCGGCGTCATCCAGCTGGACGGCAAGCGGGTCGACGTGACCAGCCGCGGCGACTTCCGGCGCTACAAGAGCCACGTCCAGCTGGTCTTCCAGGACCCGTTTTCCTCGCTGAACCCGGTGCACACCGTGCGCTACCACCTGGAACGCCCGGTGAAGCTGCACCAGGGCAAGGCCGCAAACGTGGACGCCGAAGTCGTCGCGCTGATGGAGCAGGTACGGCTCACGCCCGCCAAGCAGTTCCTGGCCAAGTACCCGCACGAGCTGTCCGGTGGGCAGCGCCAGCGGGTCTCCTTCGCCCGGGCGCTCGCCGCCCGCCCGAGCGTGCTGCTGGCCGACGAGCCGGTGTCCATGCTGGACGTCTCGATCCGGCTCGAGATGCTCAACGTGCTCGACGATCTGCGCCAGCGGTTCCGGCTGGCCATGCTGTACATCACCCACGACATCGCCTCCGCGCGCTACTTCGCGGACGAGGTGCTGGTGATGTACGCCGGGGAGATCGTCGAGCGCGGGCCGGCCGAGGAGGTGACCCAGCGACCGGCGCACCCTTACACGCAGCTGCTCGTCGCCTCGGCTCCGGATCCTGACAATCTCGGCAGCGCGCTGCGACGCACCGGGCACCGAAGCGGTGCCGCCGAGACGGCGCGGCCGCCGGGATCTCAAGCGCGCAGGAAACCGGAGAGCGCCGCGTCAGTCGGCTGCCCGTTCAGCCCCCGATGCCCGCTGGCCGACGACCGCTGCCATCGGGAAGACCCGGCTCTGGTGCAGATCTCTGCCACCCGAGGGGCCGCCTGCTGGCGCCTGGACGTAGCCGCGCCTGAACTCGTCTCCGGGCTACCGGACGGCCGACCTACAACCGCGAACTAACCCCCCATAACCAAACGAGAGAAAGACGAAGCTGATGAGGAGATTGCACAGATCTAGACGGCTCTTGGCGGTAGCGGCCGCCGGCCTGCTCGCGGGCGGCCTGGCCGCGTGCTCGTCGAGCTCGAGCTCGAGCTCAGCGAGCTCCGGCAAGGCCACCACCACAGGAAAGACCCTGGTCATGGAGAGTTCCCCGGAGACCTCCATCACCCAGGCGTTCAACCCGTTCGTCCTCACCGGCGATGCCTACGGCATGGGCGCGACGGGGCTCATCTACGAGCCGCTGATCGAGTTCGACCTGGCCGCGCCGCCGAAGTACTACCCGTGGCTGGCCACGAACTATGCGTGGTCCAACGGAGGCAAGACGATCGCCTTCACGATCCGCCAGGGCGTGAAGTGGAGTAACGGCACGCCGTTTACTCCCGCCGACGTGGTCTTCACCTTCAACCTGGTGAAGAACAACGCGTCGGTCAACATTGACGGCCTGAAGATCTCCAGCGTGAGCGCGTCCGGCAACACCGTCACGCTCAACTTCGCGACTCCCCAGTACACCAACCTGGAGGCTATCGCCGGCACCGCGATCGTGCCGCAGGCGATCTGGAGCAAGGTCGGCAACCCGGCGCTCTACGCGGACGCGAACCCGGTCGGCACCGGACCCTACGTACTGGGCAGCTTCACGCCGCAGGGCTTCACGCTGACCAAGAACCCGGACTACTGGCAGGCGGCGAGCGTCAAGGTGCCGAAGGTCTACTTCCCGGTCTACACGTCCAACACCGGCGCGCTCAGCGCGCTGTTCTCCGGGCAGATCGACTGGACCGGGAACTTCATCCCCGGCCTGCAGAAGAGCTTCGTCGACACCTCGCCTAGCACCCACCACTACTGGGAGGCGCCGGGCGGCAGCAATAGCCTGATGCCGAACCTGACCAAGTGGCCGACCAACCAGCTGCCCGTCCGGCAGGCCATCAGCCTGGCGATCAACCGCAGCGTCATCGCCTCCGAGGGCGAGGCCGGCCTGGAGGACCCGGTCCTCAACGCCACCGGCCTGACGCTGCCGACCTTCAGCGCATGGAGCGCGCCGGTCGCCTCGATGACGGTCTCGGCCACGAGCAACGCGGCCGCGGCCAAGCAGGTGCTCAAGAACGCCGGTTACACCCTGGGCAGCAACGGCTACTTCTCCAAGGGCGGCAAGGAGGTCTCGCTCAGCATCACCGACCCGTCCGCTTACACCGACTACGCCGAGGACGACGCCATCGTGGCGCAGGAACTGCGGGCGGCGGGGATCGACGCCACGTTCGTGGGCCAGTCGGTAGACGCCTGGCAGACCAATGTCGCCGACGGTGACTTCCAGCTGACCTCGCACTGGTCCATCAACGGGCTTACCCCGTACACCATGTACGAAAACTGGCTGGACAGCTCGCTCGGGTCCGGGTCGGTTGCGACCGGCGACTACGAACGGCTGAACGACCCGGCGATCAACGCCGACCTGGCCACGCTGGCCGGGGCCGCCACGACCGCGGCGCAGACCACGGCGCTGGTCCCGATCGAGAAGTACGTGGCCGCGGACCTGCCGATCATCCCGACCACGACCGCGTCGGATTGGTTCGAGTACAACTCGCAGAACTACACCGGCTGGCCGACCCAGCAGAACCCCTACGAGTCCGGTCAGCCGTCCGGGACGAACAACGGTCCCGGCTCAGGTACCGACGAGGTTGTGATCCTGCGCCTGGTTCCGCAGGGCTAAGCTCTTTCCTGGGGCACTAAGCTGGCCCGCCCCCGGTACCCCCCCACCGGGGGCGGGCCTTACCCACAAAGACCCCTAAGACCAAGAACCGTCCTCACACCAGCCCGGCTCGTCACCAAGGGAAGCGATCAGCCGATGAGCGTCCCGTCGCGCATCGCCTTCAGCACCCTGGCATTCCCGGACGCCACGCTGGCCTCGGCCGCCTCGCTCGGGCGCCGGTGGGGCTATGCCGGCATCGAGCTCCGGCTCATCGACGGCGAGCTCATCGACCCGTCGATGGTCGCCGCCGACCGCGTCCGGGTCAAGCGGACCCTCACCGGCCTGCCCGTCGTCGCGGTGGATAGCTCGATCCGCCTCACCGGTGACGATCCCGGTCCCGAACTGCACCGGTTCCTCGAGCTGGCCAGCGACTGGGAGTCACCGCTGGTGCGCGTGTTCGGGGGCGCGCTGGCCGCGGACGGCCCCGCCCGCCGGGAGCAGCTCGGAAACGCGGCGCGGGTGCTCGAGGCGGCCGGGCCGCGCGCCGAACGGCTTGGCGTCGCCATCGGCGTGGAAACCCACGATGCCTTCTCAGCCTCCTCGGTCGTGGCCGAGTTGCTGGCCCTCGCCGACCCGCGCTGGGTCGGCGCGGTGTGGGACAGCCATCATCCGCACCGGATGGGCGAGCGGCCGGAAGAGGTCTACGCGAACCTCGGCCCGCGTCTCCTGCTCGCGCAGGTCAAGGACGCCCGGCGAACCGCCAGCGGCGACTGGCAGCTGGTCCTGCTCGGCGAGGGCGAGGTGCCGGTCGCCGACATGCTCGCGCTACTGGCGGCCGGCGGTTACCGGCACTGGATATCGGTCGAATGGGAGAAGCGCTGGCACCCGGAAATCGAGGAACCGCAGGTCGCGCTGCCCCAGCATCTAGAGCTGCTCACCAAGTGGCTGGAGGGGCGCCAGTGACTCCGAGCACGAATTCTCGCGGCTTCGGCATCGTCGGTGCCGGGACCGTCGCGGCCATGCATGCCGACGCCATCGCGGCCTTGCCCAGCGCGCGGCTGGTCGCGGTCACCGATGTGGACGTGAGCGCCGCCGAGGCCCTCGCCGCCAGCCGCGGCGCCGCGGCCGAGCGGGATCTGGACGCGCTGCTCGCCCGCGGCGACGTCGACGTGGTATGCGTCTGCGTGCCGAGCGGACAACACGCCGAACTCGGCATGCGGGCGGGCAAGGCGGGCAAGCACCTGGTGGTGGAAAAGCCGGTCGATGTCACCCTGGAGGCCGCCGACCGTCTCATCAGAGCCGCACGCGCCGCCGGGGTGGCCCTGACCGTGATATCGCAGCACCGGTTCGACCCGGGGCTGATCGAGGCCAGGCGGCTGATCGACGAAGGCGCCCTCGGCCGGCTCGTGCTCGGCGAGGCCAGCACGAAGTGGTACCGCAGCCAGGCCTACTACGACAGCGCCGCCTGGCGCGGCACCTGGGCCATGGACGGCGGCTCGCTGCTTAACCAGGGCATCCACTACGTCGACCTGCTCCGCTGGTGCATGGGACCGGTGGCCGAGGTCACCGCGGTCTGTACCACGCAGGCCCACCAGATCGAGGCCGAGGACACCTCGCTCGCCATCGTCAGGTTCACTTCGGGCGCCGTCGGCACCATCATGTCGAGCACCGCCGCTTTCCCCGGCTTCCCTCAGCGCCTGGAGATCACCGGCACCAAGGGCACCGTGATCATCGAGGACGGACGGCTCGTCAGCCGCGCCTTCGGGACCCCAGCGCAGCCAGCGGACAGCGGAGCGCAGCCAGCGGACAGCGGAGCGCAGCCAGCGGACAGCGGAGCGCAGCCAGCGGACAGCGGAGCGCAGCCAGCGGACAGGCCAGGGGCGGCGGCTGATCCGGCGGCCCTAGATGTCTCCGGCCATGCTGCACAGCTCGCTGACCTGCTCGCCGCGATCGACGAGGGGCGTGCCCCCGCGGTCGACGGCGAGGCGGGCCGGGCCGCGCTCGAGATCGTCTGCGCCGTCTACGAGTCCTCCCGCTTGGGCCGCACGGTGACGCTGCGCTCATGACCGTCGTGCTGTCCGGGTTCGCGGACGAGATCTCCCCCGATCCGGACGAGCAGCTCGCGACGCTCCTGGCCGAGTCGATCACGCACCTCGAGCTGCGGAGCGCGTGGTCGGTGAACGTCGCCGACTTCACCGCCGGCCACCTCGCCGCATTCCGCGGTGCCCTGGACCGGGCCGGGGTGCGGGTTTCGGCCATCGGCTCGCCCATCGGGAAGATCCCGCTGGAAGCGCCGCTCGGCCCGGAGCTTGACCGGATGCGGCGCATCGCCGATATCGCCGGTGAGCTCGGCACCACGATCGTGCGTGTGTTCTCCTTCTTCATCCCGCCGGGCGACCCGCCGCAGCAGCACCGCGAGCGGGTCATCGACCGGATGGCGGCGCTAGCCCAGATCGCGTCCGAGCGCGGCCTGGTCCTCGCCCACGAGAACGAGAAACAGATCTACGGCGACACGCCGGACCGCTGTCATGACCTGATCAC
>Ga0302235_10001210_pt1 | contig 19588 bp, 14 predicted proteins | sample II_Palsa_N3_3_FD_193577 | JGI IMG/M metagenome (GOLD analysis project Ga0302235, IMG submission 193577) | Peat permafrost microbial communities from Stordalen Mire near Abisko, Sweden - II_Palsa_N3_3 | ecosystem: Environmental > Terrestrial > Soil > Palsa > Peat permafrost | place: Sweden... | reverse complement strand
TCGGCGCTCAGCCCCGCCAGGTCCAGCCGCCGCACGCCGTCCAGCCGGTACAGGTCGGCGATCGCGTAGGTGAGGTCGTCGTTGCGATCCGGCGCGGTGCTGCGGTGCGTGCACAGCAGCAGCAGCCTGGAGGCTGCCGAGTGCTGGACCACGTGGTCCAGCAGCTGCAAGGTGGGCTGGCCCGCCCAATGCAGGTCCTCAAGGACACAGACGACCGTGCGCTGCTCCCCGACGGCGTGCAGCAGCCCGGTGAGCGCGTCGAACAGCTCGCGCCGGTAGTCGCGGTCGTTACCGTCCGGCGCGGGCAGACCGGGCCGGTGCCGCCACACCAGCGGGGTCAGCCGCAGCAGTTCGGCCGCCGAATCCGGCAGGCACGATGCCAGGGCGCCGACCTCCGTCCCGCCCAGCAGGTGCTCCAGACACTCCACGAAGGGCTGGTAGGGGCCGTGCGACTCGGGCGAGCAGGTGCCCAGCAGCACGACCGCGCCCGCCCGGTGGGTGGCGGCGGCGATCTCCGCGGCCAGCCGCGACTTGCCCGCGCCCGGCTCGCCGCCGATGAAGATGAGCTGCCGTGCCCCGGCGCGGACCGCGGCCCACGCATCCTCCGCCGCGGATGTCTCGGCGGTACGCCCGACGAACGCCGGGGCCGCCGTCCCGGCCGCCCGGATCGGATACGGCGGTGGCTGGAAAGCCGCCATGCGCTCAGCGTAACCGGTCCGCCAGCGGCGGTCGATAGTCAGGATTGGCTACCCCGCCGCGAAGCGCCCGCTACCAGGACTGGTCATGACAGGGCCTGGCCATCGTCCTAGTGTAAGCGCCATCCGGCAGCAGCCAACCACGAGAACAAAGAGGCCCCTCATGCCTGTCACCGCACTACGTGATCTCGTCTCCGGCCCGGTCATCGGCTCCGCCGATCCCGAGTACGAGGACGCCCGGCATGTCTATAACTTCATGATCGAAGCCCGCCCGCACGCCATCGTCCGCTGCGCCAGCGCCAGGGACGTGCAGGCCGTGGTGGCGCACGCCGTCGCCACCGGACGCGACCTGGCGGTCCGCGGCGGCGGGCACAGCGTGCCCGGCTTCGGTACAGCCGACGGTGCCCTCGTCGCCGACCTGTCAGAGATGACCCACGTCGAGGTCGACCCGGGCGCCCGCACCGCGAAGGTCAGCGGCGGCGCCACCTGGGCGATGATGAACGACGCGACCACCGCCCGCGGTCTGGCCACCACCGGCGGCATCGTGTCAAGCACCGGCGTCGGCGGCCTCACCCTCGGCGGCGGCATCGGCTACTTGACCCGGGCGCACGGCCTGTCCTGCGACAACCTGATCTCAGCCGAGGTCGTGCTGGCCGACGGCAGCATCGTGACTGCCAGCGAGGACGAGCACCCGGACCTGTTCTGGGCGCTGCGCGGCGGTGGCGGCAACTTCGGCGTGGTCACCGAGTTCACCTTCCGGCTGCACCCGGTGCCCGCCGAGATCTACGGCGGGCTGATGGTGTTCGAGCGCGAAGGCGCCGCCGACCTTTTCCGGTACTTCGACCGGTTCATCGCCGACGCACCCCGCGAGTACGGTGGCTTCCCGGCCTGGCACATGATTCCCCCGCTGCCGTTCATACCGGAGAACCGGGTGGGCGAGCGACTCCCGATCGTCGTCTCCTGCTGGACCGGGGACCATGATGAGGGTGCCAAGGTGCTGCAGGAATTCCGCGACGTCGCGCCGGTGATGGCCGAACATGTCGGCCCGATGCCTTACGCGCCGCTGAACGCCCTGTTTGACCCCCTGCTGCCGCGCGGCCTGCAGCACTACTGGAAGGCGACCTTCGTCGGCGACCTCACCGACGAGGCGATCGCCGCCCATGCCGAGCACGGGGCGCGGGTTCCGGCGTTCAGCTCCGCGGTGCACCTATACCCCGTCAACGGTGCCGCCCACGACGTCGCGCCGGACGCCACGGCGTGGGGGCACCGGGACGCGAAGTACGCCTGCGTGATCGCCGGGATGTGGCCGGACGCAGCCGACAACGAGGCGAATATCCGCTGGGTGAAGGATTACTACGCCGCGCTCGCCCCGCACTCGCTGGCTGGCGGCTACGTCAACTTCGCCTCCGGGGACGACCAGGCGAAGGTCCGCGACAACTTCGGCGTCAGCTACGACCGCCTCGCCCAGGTCAAGCGCGCCTACGACCCCGCCAACCTCTTCCACCACAACCAGAACATCACCCCCGCCGACGGCTGACCGCCCGTGCTGTCCCTCCCGGCCGACCCGGGACGTGTCGGCCGGGAGGCCGGCGGCCTCCCCTCCGGCGCGCGTACCTGAAGGATGAAGTCCCATGGAGTTCCTTGCCTGCCCGGCCTACCTGAACGACGACGGCAGCGTCCGGTGCGGGCTGCCCGCCGAGGTGACGTGCCGGTTCACCATGCGCTCAAGCGACGGGCCGCTCGAAAGCGTCATGATCCAGTGTCCTGTCCGCCACCATTTCAACGCGCCCGTCGAGTTCCTCACCTTCGAAGACGGTTCCTCACCGTCGAGGACGGGAACGAGCACCGCCCAGGCGCCGGAGACGGCCGCGGCACCCGCCCAACAGTCTTCGGACCGCGGGCAGGCACGCCGGGTCGGGTCCGCTTACGGTCAGATCGGGTGATGGCTCATCTGAGCCGCTGGCTGGCAGGTGAGGGCCTGGACGGCCTGGGCGGTTCCCGCCGTCGCGGCCTGTCGGCTGGCTGCCCTGCCAGCGCCGCTGGATCCGGGGCAGGTCACGGCGATGCTGGCCGGCTGCGACCCGGGCGCGTCCGCCGGGCGGCGGGACCTGGCGATGCTCACCTTGCTGGCCCGGCTCGGCCTGCGATCTTGAGTGGGAGCGCGTTCTGGACGGTCGCCCGTCGCCGCTTATGCGGTCATCCCTGCCGATCCGGGTCGCGCATCCTGGCTGGGCTCGCGATCGAAGTTCGGTGGACTGCAGCGCTCCTGGTCGTCCGTGCCTCACTGCCGGCACTTCCCGCAGTGTCATCTCGTGGGTGAAGCGCTTGACGAAGACCGAGCGTCTCAGGAAAAATACGTACACGGCGGCGGCCGGTCGCCGAGCTGTGGAACATCCGTCCCAGCCGGGGTTCCATTGGCAAAGGGGAGTCGCCCTCTCGGTCGTCAATGTCACAGGCCATCTTCCAACACCGCGTCGCTGGGGGACGAGGGTGTCAAGGGGAGGCTTGTCCATGACCAAGGACGCCAGCTTCAAAAAGGTTGTCCGGCGCCACGCCGAGGAGACTGGGCAGCGCTACACCGAAGCGCTGACGGATATCGAGGGTCTCGGTGCGCGGATGCACCACGAGCCCGTCGCCGAGCGGCTTCTCGCCCATCTCCGGGATCGCTACGGCATTGACCCGGTCGCGGCGACGAAGCTCAGTGTGCACAAGACCTACGTGTTCCGCATCGACCGCAATGACGGCAGCCCGTGGGTCGCCCGCGCGTTTCCCCCGGCTCGGCCGCGTGCCGGTGTTGAGGGCGACGCCGCGATCCTGGGATTCCTGGAGCAGCAGGACTATCCCGCGGAGCGCCTGGCGGCTGATCATGCCGTATCCGACTTCGATGGCAGCGCGGTCCTCGTGACGCGGTTCGTCGAAGGCGTCCAGCTTCCCGACGGTGCCGCGAAGTTCGCCATGATGGGTGAGCTGCTCGGACGGCTGCACGCGCTGCCGTACGACGATTCCGTCAGCCGCCCGGGTGGAGCGAGTGGTGAGGACCCGAGCCGTGAGGGCACGCCGCGTCAGGACCTGCTGGCCGCCCTGTCGTTTCTCGATGCCGTCGACACGAAGGTCGCGGTCGCCGAGCGCGAGCGATTCGAGCAGCTCCGCAACCAGGTGCGCTCGGCCGATGACGGTCACGGCCTTCCGGAAGGCTTGCTTCACGGAAATCTCCTCCACGCTCCCGATCACGCCGTCCTGAGCGAACAAGGGCCAGTCGCGATCAACTGGAAAGCGTCCGGGCGCGGACCGCGCCTCGCCGACTTCGCTTACCTGATGTGGGGCACGGGTTCGTGGAACCCACGCCGGCCGAACCAGGAGTGGATCGACGCTGCCGTCAATGCCTACCGTCGGCACATCGAGCCGACCGACGACGAACTCGACCGGCTCGAGGCGGTCATGTACATCCGGACGCTCTACCTCTCCTGTTTCGGCTACCGGCGCGCCCTCACCAACGGCCGGACATTCCGCGAGTGGGGCTTCATCGAACCACCCGGGTACTTCAGCTCCACCGCAGCCGCAACCCGAGCCGCGTTCCGCCGTTAGGTCGTCGGTGCGGCAACGGAACGACGGTGGTTCGTCAGCGGCGCGCCAGGTGTCTCGCGTGAGGGCGCCTGTAGAGGTCCCGGAGGACATCGTCGAGCGGGTCCGCACGCTATGCCTGGCGCTGCCCGAGGTGACGGTGCGCGTCGACGGCTGGGCGCAGTCGTTCGACATCCGGCGGAGGTCGTTCTGCTTGCTACTGGCACGGGAGAGCCCGGCCGGCAAGCCCGTCCCGCTGCTCGTGTTGCGTTCAGACCCAGACGAACGCGAGGCGTTGCTGTCCATTGGCCGCCCGTTCTTCGCCTCGCGAGCCGGCCGTGATCGCATCAGCGTGCTGCTCACCAACGACACGGACTGGGAGGAGATCCGCGAGCTCGTGACCGAGAGCTACCGGGTCCTCGCGCCGAAGAAGCTCACCGCACTGCTCGACTAGCACGCGCTGGCCGTCGAGCCCGCAGTGACCGCGGGGCATGTCGACGGCGCAGAGCCCGAGAGGTCGACGTCGACGATGTTGAGGGCCCGCTGGTGGTCCGCACAAACCTCGTCGGGGCAATTCGCCTAGCGGAACGCGTCACCGGATTGGGTCAACCAGCTCCGCCGTTCCGAAGTGTCCTTCTCAACTGCGTCACTACGACAACGTCCCGGGCGTCCTTTGAACGACGAGGTGATAGACGCAGGTCGCGTGAGTGACATCACTTCCGGTGCGTCGTCGTAGACACCGCTTAAGATAACGCGTCCACGACGCAGCTCAGAGGCCGGTAAAGCTACATGGGAGACACCCGAAGACGGACTTAAGATAACTACGGCGGATATTTTGCACAGGTACGCAGGACTCGGTTGCTCTCCGTGATGGCCTTCCCGTCAGGCCACGTGCTCAGCTGGCTGAGTTCGCGGCTGCCGCGGGATCAGATTGATCACACGATCTGGGCGGTGTGGGCCGGCCGACGCTGACTGGCAGACGTGTCATCGCCAAAGGCCTGGACGAGCAACGCCCGCCTTGCGGGACAGGACGTCAAGGTTCAGCCGTCTGCAACTGCGGCCGCGCCTCCGGCCATCGACTGCCTGTAGCGGTCCCCGCTCATAAACTCCAGTTATGCGTAGCTACAAAAACGGCGGACTTACAACCAGAATCCGTCCATAGGCGGATATCGCGGGCCGCCGACTCGCCGAGCTATCACGATCGGTAACGAGGTATCACCGGCGGGTAGGACTAGCAGGGTGCCCGGCGAGTCAGACCCGTCAACTCTCACCTGGCCCTCGCGATGCCCCGCAGCGCTACAAGGCTGTCATCGGCACCCGGCCGCCCAATGTTCGTGGTCGCGCTCGTTTGCCCTGGTGACACGTTTCCTTACCGGCGCTGAGTAGCCTATGGTCGTGATGGACGAGAACCCCCCGGCGGGCATCGACGTGAGCCAGCCGAGCATTGCCCGTGTCTATGACTACTGGCTGGGCGGAAAGGACAATTTTGCTTCCGACAGGGCCATGGGCGGGCGCATGGCCGAGGTGAACCCTGCGCTGCCGCAATTGGTCCGGCGCAACCGGGAGTTCATCTGTGCCGCGGCGGCCCGCGCAGCCGCTGCGGGCATCAGCCAGTTCCTCGACCTCGGCTCCGGGCTGCCCGCGCACCCGGCGGTGCACGAGGCGGTGCGGGAGGTAATCCCGGACGCTCGGGTGTGCTACGTAGACGTAGACCCCGTGGCCATGCTGCACGGGGAGACGCTGCTTGCTCGCGGCGAGGGGCTCGCCGCTGTGCAGGCAGACCTGACCGAGCCGGAGACCGTGCTCGCGAATCCGCAGGTGCGCGCGGTGATCGATATGTCCGAGCCGGTAGCCGTTATCTTGGCTGCGGTGCTTCACTTCCTGCCAGCCGACTCGGCTGCCGCAGTGTGTGCCAGGTACATGAGCCGGGCAGCCCGGGGCTCATGGCTGATCGTGTCTTCTGGGCATTATGAGGACAAGGAACTCGCCGGCCGGCTCCAGCAGGCCGCCACGCATACCCGGTTCTGGAATCACAACGCTGCGGATCTGGCGTCGATGCTGGCCGGGCTCGAGCCCGTCGGCCCGGGAGTGTGCGAGGTCCGCAGATGGATAGCGGGGACGGGCGGCGAACCGGCAGGAAAACCCGTGTACGCGCTCGCTGCCGTCGGCGTCAAGTCCCTGTAACCGCGCCGCCCGACGTAATGGGCGGTGCCCCCAAGGGTTTGCTCACCGATCCCAGACCACTACGGACACAACGTGTCGCCGCCGCTGGCGTTGTCGTGTCGCTTACTTACCGTGGGCAACGCTTCGGAGAGGACGGCCAGGACGACGGCCACCGCCGCGGCCCGGTCCGGGGCCTGGACCGTGACGATGCTGATGATCTTCTCCACGTATGCGCGCTCATGACGGTGGCGTTCCTGCTCGATGCGGCCGCTCGGCTGCGACGGCGAACTCGGACGGATCAGGACCGCAGCTGCCATCCCGGGCAACGGTCACGGTGACGTCATACCTGATGGGCGGCTCCGTGATGCGCCATCGGCGCTTCGGTCCGTCCGCTCCTACGCCCCGGACAGACTCTTCCGCATGTGAGGACGATCTCCAGCATCGGTCATCCGGCGCGAACGGCGATACCGGGATAATCGAGTACCAGGCCGGACTGGTCGTAGACCAGGCGGCACGCGAAATCAAAGGCCGGAACTGTGTAGTCATAACACTGGCGTGTGGCCTCCCCTGGAGTGCGCACGTAGGTTTGCTCTAGCCGTTCCACGGCAAGGCCGATGGCGCGGACGTACGCGGCCGGAGCGGCAGCGTGGGCGGCGGGGGCCAGGCCCATCCGGCGCACGGGCAGCGCGTTGGTCATTGCCGAGGACTCCAGATCCACGTCGAGGCAGCCATCAAGGTGCGGGGCCGGTGCGCCGTTGACCCGCCATCGGCCCGCTCCGTCAGCCTTGAGCAAGGTTGCACAGGACCCGGCGGCTGACCGGCCGCGGATTCGCGCGCTGCGTGTCGCCCCTGTCTTATCCAGGTCGATGGCGTACTCCACCGCCCAGGTCCTGCTGTCCTCGATCGCCGTTGTCCACCCATCAACGTGGCACCCGCCGCCGAGGGCCTGGAAATACACCACTTCGAACCCAGTACGGGCGTCTCGGTGCTGCCACGCCGCGGTCGCGGGCACCGGCGCGAAATCCATGACAACCACCTTCCCACCGCCCTCCCGCTGCCGGGTGCTGCCCAGGCTTTTACTCACATGCCGCGGACAGGTGCTTCCCGGATCGTTATGGCGCTGCCAGGCACGTCCATGACGCTTCCGCGGACGGGTCTGGCGCTTTCCCGCCCGGCTGGTGCAAGGCGTCCGGGGCAATCGGCGCCGGCGACGGTACCTGGGGGGTAATGCGGGCAGCCTGCGGAGGCTACCGGGAAGGGAGGCCGAGCGCTTCGGGATGGGCCCGGCGGTAGTGCTCGGTCAGGACCTCACTAAGGCTGCCGGGCCGGTACGCGACGGTGCGGTGGCAGATCTGGCAACGGGTGACCGGCAGCTTGGTAACGGTCACAGGGAAGCGGCGGGAAGGCGACTGGCTCATTTGCCTCTATGATGCCAGCCCAGCCGGAGCGATCCTGCCCTGAGCCTGTGCCGCCGCACTCCTCGCGGCAATTGAGGACGTTTATCCACAGTGCGGCCGGGAATTATGGGCCCTCGCATGCGTTAACATGAGCGGTACCCAAGAACCGAGCTGGTCGTCCGACGACGACTTTCCCGTGCCGTGGTTACCAGCCCACCGGTGGCTCCGGGTCCGCGTGAGACGCTAGTCGAGGCACGCTGCGTTGATCCTTGGAGGTCCGCAAGTCGGTTCGGCGTTCGAAGCACCAGGCCCTGTGCTCGGGACGTTCCTCGCCCCGGCCGCGGGACTGTGCGGCATGCTGCCGTGGTCACCGTGCCCCGGCATTCCAGAGGAGAAGTCTGTGGCTCGACCAGGCCAGCGCCAGACGGGCGCTCGCCGTACCGCCCCGCGGAAGCAGCGACGCTTCCACGACCGCGGCGACGTCGTCTCGGTGCTCGCCGAAACCGCCCGTGAGGTCGAGGCGGCTGCTCGGCGCGGCCGCGTGACGCCGGCCGTGCGTACGAAGTTCCAGGCCGTCGCCCTGCTGCTGCGGGACGAGCGCGCCCGCGTCCGGGCCGCGGCCGGAAGTGACAGTTATCGGGCCGAGCAGCTCAAGAGGCTGGACGGCATCGCGACCATCCTCGCGACGACCGCCGTCCGGGACGCTGGGCTACTGGCGCTGCTCGCCGAGGGCTCCGGCGTCTCCGACGCGGCCCGGTCGCTCAAGCGGGAAATGCTGCGGGACCTCGGCATCGCGCCGGCGCCCGAAGAGATCGCGCCGACGGAGACCGCTACAGCTTCCGCCGGCTCGGAGCGGCGGGTCGTGCCGCAGTCGGTGATCTCCCGGCAACTGGCGAACCCCTTTCTCGCCCCCGACTTCTCCGCCGTTCCGCAGCTCACCTCCCGTCCGCGCCGCCTGGCCGGCTGGGAGCTGCTCGGCCCGCTGCTGAGTTCCTTCGAGCGTGCCGGCGGGGGAACCCCGGCGTGCATGGCGCTCCCGGCGCCGACGGCACGGTTCACCCCGGCGGGCCAGGAACTGATGGCGCACCAGGGGCAGCTGGTCGCCGCGGCCGCTGCCGGTCACCGGACGTTCCTGCTCGCTGATGAGCCGGGTCTGGGCAAGACGGCCCAGGCGCTGCTCGCCGCGGAAGCAGCGAACGCCTACCCGCTGCTCGTCGTCGTGCCGAACGTCGTCAAGACCAACTGGGCCCGTGAGGCGGCCCGCTGGACTTCCCACCGCCCGGCCACCGTGGTGCAGGGCGTCGGCGAGGCTGTCGACGGGTTCGCCGATATTGTCGTGCTCAACTACGAGGTTCTCGACCGTCACATGGGCTGGCTCAGCGACTTCGGCTTCCGCGGCATGGTCGTGGACGAGGCCCACTTCATCAAGAACAAGACCTCGCAGCGCTCGCAGCACGTCCTCGCGCTCTCCGACCGCATCCGGTCCCGTACGGACCAGCCCCTGCTGATGGCGCTGACCGGCACCCCGCTGATCAACGACATCGAGGACTTCCGGGCGATCTGGCAGTTCCTCGGCTGGATCGACGACAGCAAGCCCCTCGACGAGCTGATGGACGCCCTTGAGGACACCGGCCTGACGCCCGCCGACCGGGGCTTTTACGCCGCGGCGCGCCAGTGCGTGATCGACCGCGGCATCGTGCGCCGCCGCAAGCTCGACGTGGCCGCCGACATCCCGGCCCGCCGTATCGCCGACCTCCCCGTTGAGCTGGACGAACGGGCCGGCCGGTCGATCCGGGCGGCAGAACGGGCCCTCGCCGGCCGGATGGTGGCGCGGTACAAGACCGCGCTCGCGAACCGGTCCTCCGACGTCGGCGTCGAGGGCATCAACCACGACCTCGTCCGCCGGGTGGCCCGGTCGGAGCTGAAGGAGGCGACGACCGCGCAGTCCGGCGAGAATGTGTTCACCATGATGCGGCGCATCGGCCAGGCGAAAGCCGAACTGGCCGCGGACTACGCGACGCAGCTGGCCCGCAGCGCCGGCAAGGTCGTCTTCTTCGCCAAGCACGTCGACGTGATGGACGCCGCCGAAGAGATTTTCGCCCGGCAGGGAATGCGCTTCTCGTCGATCCGTGGCGGCCAGACACCCACGGCGCGGCAGGCGAACGTCGACGCCTTCGTGAACGACCCGGACGTCACGGTCGCGGTGTGCTCGCTGACCGCGGCTGGCGTGGGCCTGAATCTGCAGGTCGCATCGAACATCGTGCTGGCCGAGCTGTCCTGGACCGACGCGGAGCAGACCCAGGCCATCGACCGCAGCCACCGCATCGGGCAGGCCGAACCGGTCACCGCGTGGCGCATCATCGCCGCGCAGACCATCGACGCCCGGATCGCCGGGCTGATCGACGGCAAGGCGGGGCTTGCCGCCCGGGCGCTGGACGGGGCGGACCAGGAGGTCTCCTCGCCGGCCGACGTGCAGCTCGAGGCGCTGGTCGCATTGCTGACCGATGCGCTGCGGGCGTCTTTCGGACATGGCGACGCCCCGGGTTCCTGACCGTCAGGATTCCCCAGGCGAGACGGTGTCCGAGGACCAAGGCCTGCCAACTGCGCATGCTGGTCCTATCGCCCCGGACCATGACTATTGTTCTTGGTAGCGCAGCCCCCGCAAGACGCACGACTTGCGGGATGAGCGGATGTTCGCGCCGATCGCCGCTAGATTCGTGCTCGTGGACACCGAGGGGTGGTTCTGGATCAGGACCGTTGGCGCGCCGCGGGACGGCGACCCTCGTGATGGCGAACTGCACCAGTCGACTCGCGAAGGTGCCACGTCCGCGGCCACTCAGTCGAGACAGAACTCGTTGCCCTCGATGTCCTGCATCACGAGGCACGACTCGTTGTCGCCGTCGGCAGGCAGTAGTCGCACGCGTACCGCGCCGAGCGCGACCAGTCGTGCGTATTCGGCCTCCAGTGCGGCCAGGCGCTCTTCACCCACGAGCCCGGTGCCGACCCGCACGTCAAGATGCAGCCGATTCTTGACGACCTTGCCCTCGGGAACGCGCTGGAAGAACAGTCGCGGGCCCACACCTGAGCGGCGGTACGACGTACCCCAGCGCTACCGGAGCCGTTCGGCTCGCGTCGGGTGCTGGGCTTCGCCGAGCCGGACGGAGGCTGGCTCGGGCCGATGGCCGACGGGATCAGCGTCAGCCCCTACATCTGCCTGGCCGAAAGCTCCCTAGCCGCGACCATGCGCACGCTGAACGTTGTCCGGCTGATTTCGAAGCTGCCCCGGGCGGCGCTGGGGTCGGTCCGGCGTACAGCCGTGGAGGAGGCCAGCCGTGAACCAGTGGCGCACTCGGTCGCATTACTGCGCGAAGGGCTGCGCCTTGATTACAAGCTCGTGGTCGGTCAAGGCGACTTCCGGATGGCAGCTTCAAGCGGCATCGTGTTCGCCGAGGCACTCCTCGGCCGGGACGGTCGCGTCTCCGCGCAACCGGGCGCGGTCGCGCAGCGGACGGTCGAGGCCCGAACCCGCGGTGCGGAGCGATGGGTGGACGCGACCATGGATCAGGGCGTCCCGATGCTCGGCCCGGCGATAACGGGTGAGCTGGCGGAGGCCTACCGCCACGCTCTGAATCTGACCCACGGCCACCTGCATCCGGGGCTGCCGATTCAGGTGGCCAGCACCGGCCTGCCTTACCTGATCGTGCCGGTTCAGAGCGGACTAGACAGTGCCCGGATAAGCCACCCAGCCTTCGAGGGGCTTCTTGAGGCCAGCGGAGCGGCCGTTCGTCTTCCAGGGGCGGGCGGTAGCGTGGGCGGCATGGGAGCTCAGGAGCACATGGCGGCGCCGGGACAGCCCGGTGATCCGGCGACGCTGACCAGCCGGCTATTCCGTGACATGGCCGGTGCGCTGGAACTGCTCACCGTGTATCTGGGCGAGCGGCTGGGCTTGTACCAGGCCCTGTACGCCGACGGGTCGGCGACCTCCGCGGAGCTGGCCGCCCGGACGGGTACCAGCGAGCGGTATATCCGGGAGTGGCTGGAACACCATGCCGCTGGCGGGCTGCTGGAGGTCGATGATCCGGCGGCTGAGCCGCTGGCTCGCCGGTACACCCTGCCCCCCGGGCATGTGCCTGTTCTCGCCGACACTGGCGATGTCCGCTACCAGGGGTTCAACGGTGTCGAGATAGTCCGCGCCGCACGCTGGATACCTGAGGTGGCCGAGGCGATCCGTAGCGGTGGTGCACCGCTTCCGCTGCCGTGGGCACCGGAGGGTCGGCCGGAGTTCAACCGGGCGGTGTTCCTCAATCTGCTCGCGAAACAATGGCTACCGGCCATCCCGGACGTGGACCTTCGGCTGCGCGTCGAGCCGCCCGCACGGGTTGCAGACCTGGCCTGCGGCACGGGCTGGTCTAGCATCGCCATGGCACAGGCCTACCCGCTGATCAGCGTCGACGGTTTCGACTTGGACGCGGACGCGATCCAGGCGGCCCGGCGCAATGCCGAGGAGGCCGGCTTGGCGGACCGTGTCACGTTCGCCATCGCTGACGCGTCCGGTTCCGGCGTATGCGGCCAGTACGACCTGGTGACGATTTTCGAAGGGCTGCACGATATCTCCCGCCCGGTGGACGCGCTGCGCCTGGCACGCGGGATGCTCAGGGAACCGGGCTGCGTCATCGTCGCCGATGAGCTGGTCGAGGACGAGTTCACCGCCCCCGCTTCCGCCGAAGAGCAATATCACTATGCCTGGAGCGTGGTCGCATGTCTGCCGGCGGTCATGGGCGACCCGGATACCGCCGCGACCGGAGCTGTGATGCGACCTGCCACCCTGCGCCGGTACGCCTTGGAAGCCGGCTTCCGGGACCTGGAAGTCCTCCCGGTCAAGGCGGAAATGCTGCGCTTCTACCGACTGACACCATGACCTCATGCCCGGGTGCCGTCAGCCAGGCACCAGGGCGTCACATCGACCACGCAAGGGCACGCGCAGATCGCCCCATTCGGTGCAGCGCTGGCGGCATCCCTGGCACAGTGCAGCCGCGGCGCATAGCGGTGGGCCGGCGTGCGTTATCGCCGACCTTCTGTGTCACTCAGCGTGATGTCGTTCCCGCGGTTGCGGCTGAGAGCGGCTTCATCCGTCCTGGTGACCCGAGCCCCGCCCAGGTCGCGGCGCTCCGGCCCGGGACGGGTACGTAGTTGGGCGGGTGCGAGGTGTTGCTGGCGCGGGGGCGGGAAGCAAGGTGCCCTCCGTGGCCATCACGTTGGGGATGGTCAGACTGGTCCGAGATGCCTGGGCCGACCGCATGGGGGCTGGTCTGCACGGTGGGCGGACGGTGGTGGAGGCGTTCGCCCGGACGCCGAAGCCGCAGGCGGGCCTTCCGTGAGGTCGGCGTCTACTATCGAGGTGACCAAGCATTGGCCAGAGCCGAGCGTGCCCCAGGATCTTGCGACAGCCCTGGCAGCTGTCCCGCAGAAGATCCAGGATCTGTGGAACCAGATCACCCCGATGGCGCGTTGGGAGTGGGTGCGTTGGGTCAACGCCACGAAGAACCCTGACACGCGCAGACGACGGGTCGACGTGAGCATCTCGAAGATGAAGAGCGGGAAGAGACGGCCCTGCTGTTTCAACCTCTCCGCATGCACCGACCCGGACCTGTCGAAGAACGGCAGGCTCCTCGAGCCAGGAGACGACCGCCCCTGATCGACGATCCGCCGAGCAGAGTCAGGGACGCTGGACGCGGCGGATCACCGTCTCCGGCGCACCACCACAACTGCGGGTAGGACGCTGGACGCGGACCGCGCGATAACGTGGCCGGTGGCATGTCGCTGAGATCAGCTCAGTACGGGTGATGCGCAGGGAGCTCTTTTCCAAGAGACTTCGGGCGTGTGCGAGCTGTACACAACTCGACGGTGACCATCGAGGCGTTCCGCAGGCTCTTCGCCGATTGCTGAGGACTTCAGGCCGATCAACGCCTCACGTGTGACCATTCGCGGCATGAGCGTGAGTTCGGTCGCGTCGGATGCCTCGTACCGTGCTAGGCCGAGCGCGTTAGGGACCCCTTCCGCGCGTCGGACGCGTCTGCCGTCGACATGCGGAAGGAGTGGCAACTCATGCCACGTCTCTATGAGCTTTATTCAAAAGCCACTGGGTGATCTCGGCGGCGAACCAGCAGTAATTGTTATCAAATAGCGCTATTCCCATACGGCGCGCCTAACAGGCAACGGCTTCCCGATCAATAGAAAGGAGGTAACCAGCCAAACCTTTCACCGACGGAGAAGCCGTTGCGGTTCGATCGTATGTCAGGACTCGATGCTGAGCAACTCGACGAACTAGAGGAGCGTGTCGCCGCGCTTCTCGGAAAGCCATGGGAGAGCGGCACCGGCCGCCCAAGAGAACTCACGCTGCGAGAAGCCATAATCGTGTCGTCGGGATATACCCGGCAGAATATTATCGAGGACGTCTGGGCCGAGATCTTCGACACTTCGCAGCCCACTATCTCTCGGATCATCACCGAGATCACGCCTCTTGTCGAGAAGGCCACTGCAGAATTCCGCCCGGCGGCCGAGGAGGCCAAGGTCACCGTCCGCGGCCAGACGGTCCTGGTAGACGGCTTCCTGGCGCCGTGCTGGTCCTGGCGCGGAGTGCAGGACCTGTGGTCGGGAAAGCACAAGACGACTGGCTTCAACAGCCAGGTCATATCTGATCTCGCGGGCCAGGTCATATTCATCTCCGAGCCGGTCACCGGTCACAATCACGACATGACTGCCCTCAGCGAAACGGAGACCGCCGAAGTCATCGCCACGGCATTCAGCAGCATTGGCGACAAAGGATATCAAGGATCTGGCTACATAACCCCGATCAAGAAAATTCAAGGCCGGGAGCTGCTTGAATGGGAGAAGGAGTTCAACGCGGACGTAAGCCGCCTGCGTGCTCCAGTCGAACGTGCGATCGCTCACATCAAGTCGTGGCGTATTCTTCATACCGATTACAGGAGGCCACTGCGGACTTACCTGACCTCGTTCAGAGCCGCCATTGGTCTGTACTTCTTTAAACTCGCTTGTGAATAACCTTCTATGGTCCCGGGCACTTCACCGAGGACCCTTATTCACAAGTCGTTTCGCCCCACGGGATTCCGGTGGACGAGCTTGTCGCTGTCCTCCAGAAGGAGATCAGGCGCAGTCGCATCGACAACGCCGTGCTCGCCGCCTACGAGATGTTCACAACCTCGGCGGATGTCGCTCAGCACCTGTGGCGGCGCCTGCGGGTCATCGCGGTTGAAGACGTGGGGATGGGTCTGCCCCTTGGGCCTGTGCTGATCGACGTGCTCCACTGTAACTTCAATGCCACCCCGGGTGGGGAGTGGATGATGGCGTGTCACGCCGTGCGTCTGCTCGCTTCTGCGCCCAAGGACCGCACCAGTTCCGAGCACGCCGATTGGGTCGCCGCGAAGGTCGCTCTCGGAGAAGCGCTGGTCGAGGTCCCGGACTACGCCCACTGCGTGCACACACGCGCCGGTCAGGATCTGGGGCGCGGTCTGATGCAGTGGTGGGACAACGGCGCTCAAGTGCGCAATGAACTGCCCTCAGCGGATCACCGGTACCGTGAGGAGCTGATCGAGATCCACCGCCGCGACGAAGCGGAGAACGGGACCGCGCCTCCTCCGTCCCGTTGGGCAACCGCCACCGCGGCTCCCGACTGCGACTGAGATGTAGGCGTCGCTTGTGCACGCTCATTGGCATGTAAGTGAGCAAGTTTGCCGAGCAAGGACCCAGCGGCTGGCCCTGCCTGCGGTTCGAGGCCGTCAAGGTCCGGGCCGAGCAGATGATCCCGCTCAGCGCCGAGAATCCAGCCGGCCACCAAAGCGCCCGCCGAGCCGCAATGACACTGGCACCGGCCACTCCCGAAACTGCGGCGTTGACATGTCCGCGCCGCAGAAACACCTATCTACCAGGCACGATAAACAAACGACTCCAGATAACCGCCGTTATGGACGGCAGCCCGGTAGCCAAGATGACCGCCCAAAGGCCACCCTGAACCGGGTGATCTGTGCCCGGCCGTCCGGGCTGTCCGGCAGCGGTGCGTCCGGGGCATTTGCCGTCACCCGCGTCGTCTGGCCGGGGACCGGCTAGTCTGATGGCGGTGACCGTTGCGCTGGCCCTGCTGTGGCGGGTTAGTTATGGCGGCCTGGAGATTACCGGCTCCCGGCTGCAGGGCTTGCTTGCGCTCCTGGCCGAGGACCCGCACGTGGGGTGCAGCACCTCCCGGCTGGTGGATGGGCTGTGGCCAGAGGAGCAACCCGAGCACCCGGTCAAGGCCCTGCAGGTCCTTGTGTCCCGGGCCCGGGCTCGGCTCGGCCCCGGGGTCATCGTCAGCACGCCGGGCGGATACCGCCTCTCGCTGCGCGAGGACCAGATCGATGCCTCCGCGGTCCTGCTTAGCGCGTCCGAGAGTGAGAAGCGGTCCCGGGCCGGCGACCACCTCGCGGCGCTGCAGCACGCCGGGGCCGGGCTCGCGCTGTGCGAGGGCGCGGAGGGCTGGGACTTCGGGGACGGCCACCCGCTGTCTGCGCTGCGTGCGGCGCGGGTTCCGGTCTACCGGTCGCTGCTGCGGGCCCGCGCACTGGCGCTGTCGCGGCTCGGGCGGCGGGCCGAGGCGGCCGCACCGCTCGGCGAGCTGATCCTGCGCTTCCCGCGGGACGAGGAGGTCCTGGCCGAACTGCTGCGCTGCGAGGCGGCGACGGCGGGGCCCGCGGCGGCTCTCGCCAGGTACGCCGCCTACCGTCAGCGGCTGCGCGACGAGCTCGGCAGCGACCCAGGCTCTGCCCTGCAGGGCGTGCACCAGGAGCTGCTGGCGGCCGGCGCGCCCGTGATCCGCCGCGGCGTCCGGCACGAGCCTAACCCGCTGCTCGGCCGGGACGACGACATCGCCGCCGTGGCGGGCCTGCTGCGCACCTCCCGGGTCACGTCGATCGTGGGCACCGGTGGCCTGGGCAAGACTCGTCTCGCGCACGCGGTCAGCGCCCAGGCGGAGCAGCGTGTGGTGCACGTCGTCGAGCTCGCGGGCGTCGCCGCCGGCAGCGACGTGACGGCCGAGGTCGCGTCCGCCCTCGGCGTCGGCGAGGATGGCGGCAACCCGGTCGGCCGCGGCGGCGGCCCGCCGGGCCTGCCCGCCGGGATCGCGGCCGCCCTGGGTCCCGGTCCGGTGCTGCTAGTGCTGGACAACTGCGAGCACGTCGTACGCGGCGCCGCAGACCTGGTGAACGCCCTGGTGTGGCTGAGCAAGGACCTCCGCGTGCTCACCACCAGCCGTGCCCCGCTCGGCCTGTCGTCGGAATCGGTGTACCTGCTGCCCGAGCTGGACCTGCCCACGACGGCCGAGCTGTTCGAGCAGCGGGCGCTGGCTGCGCGGCCCGATGCCGACCTGCCCGCGCAGGCCGTGCGGGAGCTGTGCGGCCGCCTGGACGGGTTGCCGCTCGCTGCGGAACTGGCCGGCGCGCGGGTCCGGGTCATGTCGGTGGCCGAGATCGCCCGCCGCCTCGACGACGGGTTCGCCGTGCTGCGCGGCGGCGCACGGGACGCGCCGCAGCGACACCGCACGCTGCACGCCGTGATCGAATGGAGCTGGAACCTCCTCGAGCCGGCCGGGCAGGCGGCTATGCGCGCCCTGTCGGTGTTCCCCGGCGGGTTCACTGGGGATGCCGCCCGGCACCTGCTCGGTGCCGACGTCCTGCCGGTCCTGGAGCAGCTCGCCGATCAGTCGCTGCTCAAGGTCGCCGACACCGCGTCGGGCACCCGGTACCGGATGCTGGAGACCGTCCGGGAGTTCGCCGCGGCGCGCCGCGAGGACGCCGGCGAGACGGACCGCGTGACCAGCCGGTTCCTCACCTGGGCCCGTGACTTCGGCGTGGCCCACCACGACTCGGTCCTCACCGGCGACGACCTCCCGGCCTTCGAGCTGGTCCGGGCCGAGCAGGACAATCTGGTCCAGGCGCTGGGGCACGGGCTGGGCCGTAAGGACGGGGCAACGGTCGCGGCGGTGTCGGCCGTGCTGGGCGGCCTGTGGGCGGTCGAGTCGAGTTTTGCCCGCCTGAGTGCCCTGGCGGGGGACACGGCCGGGATCCTGCCGCCGTTCCGGCCGGAACCCGCCTTCGTCGAGGCCACCCGGACCAGCCTGGTGCTCGGCGCGGTGACCGGGTTCCTGCTGCGGGGGCCGAGCCCGGCGCGGTTCCTGGTGGGCCTGCGTCGGCTCCCGGCGGCTCCGCCGGACACCTTCGCCCGGGCCGCGCAGGCCGTGCTGAACGCGCTGGACGGGTCACCCGAGGCGGATTTCGCGACCTTGCACGCGCTGGGCCAGAGTGACCAGCCGCTGGTCGCGGGCATGGCCAACTACATGGCCAGCTACGTCTGGGAGGGGGCGGGCGACCTGGATGGCGCGCTGACGGCGGCGCGGCGGTCGCTCGCCGCGTGGGAGCGCCGTGGCAGCGCCTGGCTCCGGGCCGCCGCGCACGCCCGGATCGGCGAACTGTGCCTCCGGGTGGACGAGGCCGGTTCGGACGACGAGGCGTTGCGTCACCTGAGCGCGGCGCTGTCGGTGATCGAGGCGTTCGGGGCGTGGTCCACCGTGAACCGGGTGCGCGAGGCGATCGTGGGGGCCAACCTGCAGCGGGGCGCCTACGACGAGGCGGAACGCGAGCTGAAGCTGACAACGCCGCACGGCGCGGACGAGCCCGGGGATATGTCGATGTTCGACACCGCGATGCGTGCGGAGATCGCGCTCGGCCGCGGCGACGTCGATACCGGCCTGCACCTGTGGCGTACGGCTGCGGCGACGCTGCGGGACACGCAGCGCCCCGGACCCGGCAGCGACCTGTCCCGCCTGGATCCCTGGGCACTGCAGGTTCAGGCCGTCGCCGTGGTGGCCCACGCGCACCACGGCCGGCTCGGTCTGGTTGCGGAGATCACCGGGGCGCTGCCGGCCGCGCTGTCAGCGCTGACCGCGGACCCGGGGCCGCCGCCGGGCACGCCCGCCGCCTCCTATGGCATCGCCGTCTGCGGCTCGCTTCTGCTGGCCCTGGCCATGACCGACATCGACCGGGGCCAGCGCGCGGCGGACGCCGGCTTTGTGAGGTCGGGAGCGAGGATGATCGCGCTGGCCGAGCGCTTCGGCCTCAAGAACGGACTCCAGCGGACCGTGTCCGCCGCGCGCGCCCGGCGGGCCGCGCAGGACGCCGACGGGCCGGCCTACGCCGAGGCCGTGTCGGCGTACGCGGGCCTGGACACCGACGGCCTGCGCGCCGCCGCCCGCGCCGCCCTGCGGGAACGGGCCCGGGTCAGCGGTTGAGGTCCCGCCAGACCGCCCGAGGAGACACATCGTTAGGCGATCTTGCGGTGGTAGGTGGCCATGGCGAGGGCGTACGCGACTATGAGGATGCCGAGGCACCAGGCGAGCGCGGTCCAGATGCTGGTGCTGACCGGCTGTCGTGCGAGCAGGTCGCGGATCGTGTTGATGATGGATGTCATGGGCTGGTTATCGGCGAAGGCGCGTACCGGGCCGGGCATGGTGCGGGTGGGCACGAATGCCGAGCTGATGAACGGCAGGAAGATGAGCGGGTAGGAGAAGGCGCCCGCGCCGTCCGGGGTGTTCGCGGACAGGCCGGCGATGACGGCGAGCCAGGTCAGTGCCAGGGTGAGCAGGACGATGATTCCGGCGACGGCAAGCCAGGCCGGCCCTCCCGCGCCTGAGCGGAATCCCATGGGGAAGGCGATAAGCACGACGAC
>Ga0302235_10001204_pt1 | contig 19617 bp, 18 predicted proteins | sample II_Palsa_N3_3_FD_193577 | JGI IMG/M metagenome (GOLD analysis project Ga0302235, IMG submission 193577) | Peat permafrost microbial communities from Stordalen Mire near Abisko, Sweden - II_Palsa_N3_3 | ecosystem: Environmental > Terrestrial > Soil > Palsa > Peat permafrost | place: Sweden... | reverse complement strand
GCGTCGCGAGCCGCGCTCGGCGTTCGGTGCACGACGGCTGCTGTGATCCGTCCGCGGAACGACCTCAGCACTGTCGTGGGCGGGCTCTTCGGGCGTCGCGTTTTGGCACCGGCGATGAGCCGTGCGCGCTCGGCGTTCTGGACGAGCTCGGCGTGGCGTTGCTTCGCGATGATGTAGTTGAGCTGGCTGTGCATCGTTGCCTCCTGGGCGGTGGTGACTGATGCGACCAAGGTATGAGTAAGCCCGCATGGCGTCATCGGGCTTTCGGCTTATCTTGCGTCTTAAGGTTTGAGGTTCCGGGCTTAGCCGAGAGAGGCGCGCGAGATCCGCGCCGACCGTGTGACCCTGGCCCGAAGCGGCCAGCACGCAGGCGTGACCGCAATAGGCGTACGGGGAGCAGTCTCTCAGTCGCGATCATGAACGTGCTCCGAGTGGACGCGATTTCGCGACTCGGTCGACGCCCTAATTGGCAACGGTGCACTCAAATGACGACCGACACCCTGCATCCGCTCGCCGCCGCATACCTGAAGCGCCTACGCCGCGCCGGACGCGTCCGATGCGCAGACACTTACGGTTCCTGCTCGGCACCGCCACCATAGGAGTCTGTAAAGGCATCGCCGGCGGCGCACGGCACTGCACCATCGCCGGCGGACAGAGCATCGCCCCACCCGCTCTCGGAGTTGCTCTCCTTGCGCGCCTCGTGCTGGCTCCGATCGCGACCTCGGTCTACCTCGCCCGCCGTGCTACCCAAGACTAAGTGGTTCGATTCATGAATACGTTGACACCGAGAGGGTCACCGGGGGTAGCTGGTGTCAAGGACACAGGAGACAGCCGGGCGACTCCAGGGCGGCCGGGGTTGGCCGGCAGGATGCCGAGCGGGCCGCAAGCCCGAGGCCGTCGGTGACGCGCGTGTTCGGAGCGCTCCGACTCGGCCTGCTGCCCGCCGGTCAAGATCACCGCGGGAGGGCTCGTTCCCGCCATCGCCGACAAGCGCTTCGCCTTCAACCATCCGCCGAGTATCTTCGTGGACGACCACTAAGCCATGACACAGCACGTCGACCGACACGCCGCGGAAGAACCGCACGCACGGACTGAAAGGGAACGGGGAAACCGGCCATCACAGGACCGCGCCCCTAACCACCAATGCACGCACATCGCCTCACGCACCTACCCTCGCTGACCGTCCTCGCGGCCCTGACCGCCGTGCTGCTCGCAGCCTGCGGCGGCTCGAGCAAGCCGTCCACCTCGGGCTCGAGCGGATCCTCAAGCAAGGCACTCGCGGTCTCGAAGGCGTACAAGTACCCGGCGTGCATGCGCGACCACGGCGTCACCAACTTTCCCGACCCGCAGGTCAACGGAAACCACCTCACACTCCAGATCACCCCCTCGATCATCGCGTCCCCGGCGTTCAAGTCGGCCCAGACGGCGTGCGCATATCTACTGCCGGCTGGAAAGGGCCAGATCAACGGCCTCAGCCCGGCGCAGCAGACGGCTATTAGGGAGGGGCTGCTCGCGTTCGCTGCCTGCGTGCGCAAGCACGGCTTCCCGAGCTTCCCCGATCCCACCAGCCAGGGCCGGCTGACGCTCGCAATGATCACGCACGCCGGCATCAACCTCCAGCAGCCCGCGGTGCTACAGGCGGGCGACGCGTGCGTCTCCGTCAGCCACGGCCAGATCACGAAGGCCGACGTCGCGCAGGCGGTCGCTAATCCCAGCGCTTCCGGATCGCAGAGCTCGACGGCCGGATGAGCCGCCAGGAGCTGACGCTGGTCATGGTGATGACGAGTTTGCGCGGGAGCGTCCTGCCAACTTTCGAGCTGGCCGGGGTTCAGAGCCGCGCCCGGCGTTCAGAGCGGTCGTTGTGATCGGCGCGTCATCGAGCGTCCCATTGGAACCACCGGATGCCGATGGCGCCGAACACGACGATGTACCCGCCGCACGCCAGCAGGGCGAGCGAGTCGTTGGTGTCCCAGGCGGACAGGTTGAGGACGGCGGCGAAGAGTGTCATCACGACGCCGACGGGGGACCAGCGCGAGATGGATTCCCAGGCGCTGCCGAGCGTCCCGCTTTGACCCAGCGATGAGAGCAGGACGAGGCCGATCGTGAGCACCCGTCCGGCGGCGTTGATGCTGTCGGCGGATTTGACGAGGCCGACGAGCGCCTGCCCGATGCTGAGGAAGACAGCACCCCCGAGGATCGAGACCACGAGCACCAGTGCGTACGTGCCGGCCGACAGCGAGACGTGGTGCATTTGGCTCCCGACGATCACGACGATCACCGTGATCAGCAGGTTCGACAGGGCCTGCATCGCCAGCCGGCTGGTCATGATCGTCCAGGTCGGCGCGGGCGTCACGCGGAGACGCTGGAACACGCCCTGGTCACGGTCTCGGGACACGGTGAGCGCGTAGCCCAGGATCGAGTTGGACACGAGTCCGAGGGCGGTCGCCAATCCGATGATGAAAAGCGATCCCCCGAAGCTGTGCGCAGCCTTGCTCGAATTCGTCGAGAAGAGAATTACCATTGGCAGGAAGACGCTGATGAGCAGCGACCGCCGGCTCTTCAGGAGCACGGCGAAATCCGCCCGCAGCAGCGAGCTCATAACTAGTGGGAGCGGCGGTCCCGTGGCGGGCTGCGAACTACGCACGGATCTCGCTCCCGGTGAGCCCGATGAACACGTCCTCGAGGGTGACATCGCCATGGGCGACCTTGCGAACCTCGGGATCGTCCCTGTGCTTGGCGATCAGATCCTGCGGTGTCTCACAGGTCAGCAGCGTGCCGTGGTCGATGATCGCGACGCGATCGCAGACGGCCTCGGCCTCCTCCATCGAATGGGTGGTCAGAAGAATGCTGCCGCCCTGCTGTCGGAGGTCCTCGATCCGCCCCCAGAGCTGACGACGGGACTGAGGATCCAGACCAGCCGTCGGTTCGTCCAGCAGCAGCAGCGCGGGATCGTGGACGACCGCGACGTACAGCGAAAGACGCTGCTGCTGCCCGCCCGACAGCTGCTTGAACGGCTTGGTCGCGTCGCCCTCGAGCCCGATCTCCCGTAGCCCCGCAGTGATCTCGCTGTCAGACAGCCGGACCCCGTAGAGCCCGGCGTACAACCTTATGATCTGCTTGATCGTGAGCTGCGACTGGAAGCTGGTCGCCTGCAGTTGCACCCCCAGCTTGGCCTTCGCCTGCGAGGGATGGCGTCGGATGTCGACGCCATCTACGAACACCGCCCCGGATCGCGGCTTGATGAGGCCCTCGATCGCGCTCAGCGTGCTCGTCTTGCCGGCCCCGTTGGGACCGAGAAGCCCGAAGATCTCCCCACGGTTCATCTGAAGGCTGATGCCGTCCACGGCCGTCTTGGCGCCGTAGACAACCGATAGGTCCCGGACCTCCAAGATGACTCCCGAGCCGGCTGGGGCGCCTCGACTCACGTGCTCATGGACGGGCTCTGCGGGCCGGGGTCCGACCACGAAACGATCCAGCACCGCTGCGGCGATCAGCTCCGCAACGCCACGGGCGCCGTCGGCCGTTGCAAGCCGATCTCCCGGTGGGGCGCCAGCGATGAGCTCGCCGGTGACGATCTCAGCGAGCGGCTGGAAGGACTCGTCCGACTTCCGATCCCGTCTGACCGGGTCAGGGTCGCGGTTTTCGCTCATAAGCCGATCTTCACAGGAACCGGCGAGGCGTGCGCATCCAAACTGAAGAGGGCCTCCGTGGAATTCGAACGGCCCACTACGGTCGTGCTGGTCGACGGTGAGCAGCCATCCGCGGTGCGATCGCGCACGCGCTAGCCAGGAGCGGCCTTGGCCTCGTCGGCGAGGCCGCTGAACGCAGCACCAACACCGTCGCCAACCACATCGCCAGCATCCTCGCCAAACTCCATCTCGAGAACCGCATCCAAGCAGCCGTCCAAGCCGTACGCAGCGGCATCTCCTAACCAGCTACGAGCTCGATGGCGTGGGCGGCGCACAGCTCGGACAACTCAGGGGTTGGCTGGTCGGTGACGAGGGTGTCGATCTCCTCGAGGCTCGTGATGCGTGCGAAGTCGGTCACGCCGACCTTGGTGTGGTCGGCTGCGACGACGACGCGGCGGGCGCCGTGGACGATCGCGGACTTGATCTCGGCCTCGGCCGCGCTTGCGACGGTGATGCCCGCCTCGGACAGGCCGCTGGCGCTGATGAACGCGATGTCGACCGTGAACCGCTGGAGGGACCGCAGCGCTACCGCTCCCACGAGTGACCCGCTGGCCCGCCGGAGTTCGCCGCCGATCAGCAGGTGCTCGATGTCCGGGACGTCGGCGAGCGCGTTCGCAACGTCGATGGCGTTGGTCAGAACCGCGATGTTGCGCGGGGTCGTCGGCGCGTGCGCTGCGAGAGCCCTGGCGATCGCTGCGACTGTCGTGCCGCTGTCAAGGAACACCGAATCGCCGTCACTGATCATCGCGCTGCAGGCGTTGCCGATCGCGTCCTTGGCTGCGCGGAGGGTCGACGTCCGATCTGAGAGCTCGCGCTCGATGGGAGGGCGGTTGGCGATCGCGCCGCCGTGGGTGCGCTTGAGAGCGCCCTGCTCCTGCAGGACGGTGAGATCCTTGCGGATCGTCGGCTGGGTCACGCCGAACTCTTGTGCGAGCTCGCCGATGCGCGCCCGTCCCCGTGCCGCGACCAGCCGCGCCACACGCTGTTGCCGTTCGGCTGCAAACACCGGCCGGTCTGGCTTGGGCTCCGCCATACCTGCAGCGTACCGACATCTTCGGATACTTTTGTTTGCTTTCGTTTCGTGTTACTTTTACTCCCGTGACCGACGCGGAACACCCTCCCCTGCGGATCGGCGTCCTCGGCGCTGGCCAGATCTCCCAGGCCGCACACCTGGAGGCCTGTCGCAAGGCCGACGGCGTGGAGCTGTACGCGCTTTGCGACGCCGCCGCGGACCTGCTCGAGCGGGTCGCGCAGGTGCACCGGCCGGCGGTCACGTTCAGCGACTATGAGCTGATGCTCGCCGACCCGCTCGTCGACGCCGTGATCATCGCCATCGCCGACCAGTTCCACGTGCAGATGGCCCGGAAGGCGATCGCCGCCGGCAAGCACGTGCTCGTCGAGAAGCCGATGGGCGTCGCTGTCGAGGAGTGCGAGGCTCTCGCCGCTGACGTCGACGCCTCCGGCCTCGTGCTGCGGGTCGGCACGATGCGGCGCTTCGACCCCAACATCGCCTACGCGCGGGACTTCATCGCCGGGGAGATTGGCGAGGTGCTGGCGATGCGTGCGTGGTACTGCGACTCGAGCTACCGGTACGAGATGACCGACGCGCTCCAGCCGCTCGTCCTGACCGCGGATGCGCCGCTGCGCCCCGCCGGTAACCCAAAGGCTGAGCGTCGCCGGTACTACCTGCTCGGCCATGCCAGCCATCTCGTCGACACCGCCCGCTTCCTGTGCGGCGAGATCGTCAGCGTGCGGGCGCAGCTCGCCGAGAAGTACGGCGCCTTCTCCTGGTTCGTCAGCACCGCGTTCGCGGACGGCAGCATTGGCCACCTCGACCTGACCGTTTCGGTCCGCATGGACTGGTTCGAGGGCTTCCACGTCTACGGCGAGCACGGCTCGGTCACCGCCCGCGGGTTCCAGCCGTGGTACCTGCGATCGGCCGAGGTCGAGTGCTTCTCCGCCGCCGACCGAACGACGCACCGGCCGCTCGGCGCTGACGGCCACTTCTGGCGCCGCCAGCTCGAAGGCTTCGCCGCCGCGATCGGCACGGGGCAACCGACGGCCGGTGCCGACGTGCACGACGGGCTTGCGGCCATCCGTGCGCTGGTAGCGATCGACCGTTCGCTGACGACCGGCGAACCCGTCCGTCTCGCCGACGTAACCGGCGCGGTCTGATGGAGCTCGGGATCTTCGCCAAGACCTACGCCCGCGACAGTCTGCAGGCCACGCTCGATGCCGTGCAGGCCGACGGGCTGCGGACGGTGCAGTTCAACCTCGTCCTGACGGGCGGCTCGTCGCTGCCTGGCCGGGTCCCAGCGGAGCTGGCCGGGCGCGTCGCAGCGGACCTGCGTCGCCGCGACCTGCGGATGGCCGCCGTCTCGGGCACGTACAACATGGCCCATCCGGACGCGGCCTCGCGCGCGGACGGCGGCCGGCGCCTCGCCGCGCTGATCGCTGCCGCCCGCGGCCTCGGCACCCGTGTCGTGACGCTGTGCACCGGCTCGCGAGACTCACACGACATGTGGCGCCGGCACCCGGACAACGGCAGCGCGGCTGCGTGGACCGACATGCGGGCCAGCGTGGACGCGGCACTCGCCGTCGCAGAGGCACACGACGTCACGCTCGCGTTCGAGCCCGAGCGCAACAACGTCGTGGCCAACGCCGCCGACGGGCGCCGGCTGCTCGACGAGATCGGCTCGCCCCACCTGCGGGTCGTACTCGACGCGGCCAACCTCTTCGACGGCCCCGACCTGTCGCGGCAGGACCAGACACTGGCCGAAGCGTTCGCGCTGCTCGGGGACGACGTCGTGCTGGCTCACGCCAAGGACGTACGCGCGGACGGCACGATCGTCGCCGCCGGCCAGGGCCAGCTGGACTACGGCCGTTACCTCGACCTGCTGGCGCAGCTCCCCCGCGACGTCCCGCTCATCCTGCACGGCCTGGACGAGCACGAGGTTGCGGGCAGCGTGCGCTTTCTGAGCCGCCGACTGGCGACGGCCTGATGCCGACATTCGCGCACGACGGCATCCGGTTCTCGTACCTCGATCAGGGCACCGGAACCCCGTTCGTCTTCCAGCACGGCCTCGGCGCCGACATGACTCAGGCCCTCGGCCTCGCCCCGCCATCGCGGCGGGTGGTCTGCCTGGAGTGCCGCGGCCACGGCGCAACGCAGCCGCTCGGCCCCGAGAACGACCTCACGTTCGCCACGTTCGCCCACGACCTCGTCGCCCTGCTCGACCACCTCGGGCTCGACACGGTTATGGCCGGCGGCGTCTCGCTGGGCGCAGGCGTCGCACTGCGCCTCGCCGCCGAACACACCGCGCGTGTCCACGGCCTCGTCCTCGTCCGCCCGTCCTGGTTCGACGCTCCGTCCCCCGACCATCTACACGTGTTCGGCACGATCGCCAACCTGCTCCAGCAGACCGACGCCGACCGTGGCAAGCAGCTCCTGCAGCAGACACCCGAATTCGCAGCGATCGCCTCACAGTCTTCTCCGGCGGCTGCGTCGGTGCTCTCGCAGTTCGACCGCCCGTTCGCCCGCGAACGTGCCGTAGTGCTCGCGCGGCTGCCGACGGATTTCCCGCTTGCAGGCGGCCTGTCCTGGAAGGCCGTTACGACACCAACGCTCGTCGTCGCCACCCACACAGATCCGCAGCACCCCTTCTCGACCGCCGAGAACATCGCCCGCTCACTCCCGCAGGCTGTCCTGCGTGAGGTCACGTCGAAAGCCGTCGACAGCGCCCGGCACGCCGCCGAGGTGACGCAGCTCATCGACGACTTCGTGGCAGATCTGGACCCACCCGACCCCGAGTCGGCCAGCACGAACGTAGCGTCGCGCTCGGCCGCTGCCTAGGTCTAGCCGCGCCGCGCGGCGGATCCGTAGCTCGCCGTCGCCAGCCGCCCCGACCATGACCCGCTCCCCGGCGGGCGGTCAGCCCGCGGGGCCGCAGCTGCCAATAGCGCTCGGGCTCACCAGGCAGGCTGGAGGATGACCGGCAAGGAGGGCGGCCCGTGGTCATCGCAGACGCGATCGCGTGGCCACGTACCACACCACCGCCGCGAGCCCCGACGAGCGCCGCGTCTGCGACGACTGCGGGCCGCCCGACCCAGAACCGACGACAGACGACTAGCCGGCCTGCTGAGCCAGCGCCGACGGGAGGCGCTCGGCGACCTCTTCGGGCGTGAGCGGGAAGTGACACGCCGCAAGGCCGGTTGCGCCCTTCGACTCGAGCGGCGGCTCGACCTGCGAGCAGATCTCCTGGGCCTTCGGGCAGCGGGTGTGGAAGCGGCAGGCCTGGGGCGGGTTGGCCGGACTCGGGACGTCGCCGGTCAGCAGGTGGCGCTGGCGCTCGCGACGCTCCTCGGGCGGCTCGGGCACGGGTACCGCGGACAGCAGCGCGCCCGTGTAGGGGTGGCGCGGCTGGGCGTAGAGCTCGTCGCTGGGGGCCAGCTCGACGATCTTGCCGAGATACATCACGGCGACCCGGTCGCACATGTGGCGCACGACCGACAGGTCGTGCGCGATGAAGATCAGCGTCAGCCCCATCTCGCGCTGGAGCTCGAGCAGCAGGTTCAGCACCTGCGCCTGGATCGACACGTCTAGGGCCGACACCGGCTCGTCGGCGACCAGTACCTTCGGCTCCAACGCGATCGCGCGCGCCACCCCGATTCGCTGGCGCTGGCCGCCCGAGAACTCGTACGGGTAGCGGTTGAAGTGCTCGGGGTTGAGCCCGACGCGGTCCATCAGCTCCTCGACCTTGCGCTTGCGCTCCCCCTCGGCCTCGTAGAGCCCGTGGATCGCGAACGGCTCGGCGATGATCGATCCGACCCGGCGACGCGGATTGAGCGAAGAGTATGGATCCTGGAAGATCATCTGCATCTGGCGCCGCAGCGCCTTCAGGGACTCGCCGCTGCGGTTCGCGATGTCCTCGCCGTCGAACAGGATGCTGCCCCCGGTCGGCGCCATCAGCCTCATCATCAGCCGCGCGGTCGTGCTCTTGCCGCATCCGGTCTCGCCGACGATGCCCAGCGTCTCCCCCTGCTGGATCTCGAGCGACACCCCGTCGACCGCCTTGACCGCGCCGACCTTGCGCTGGAAGATGATCCCCCGGGTGATCGGGAAGTGCTTCTGGACGTCGCGCAGCTCGATCAGCGGCGCCGGAGCGAGGCTCACTCGGCCTCCCCGGGTGCGGCAGGGGCGGGTACGGCCGCGACAGCGGGGTTCGACGCGGCTGCCAGCGGTAGAAGCTGCTCAGGTGTCCGCCCGCTTGCGAGCCCCTGCCAGATGCTCGCGCGCACCGCCGGCGCGAGCAGGCATGCGACCTCGTGGCTGCGCGCTCCGGGGACCGGTTCGAGCTTGGGGTCGATCCGCTTGTGGGTCTCCTGTGCGTACGGGCAGCGGGGATGGAAGTGACACCCCGAGGGCCTGTTGATCAAGCTCGGTGGCCGGCCCGAGATCGGTATCAGCTCTTCGCCGCGCGGGCTGTCGAGCCGCGGGATCGATCGCAGCAGGCCCCACGTGTACGGATGCTGCGGCGCCGCGAAGATCTCCCGCGTGGACGCGTGCTCGACGATCCGGCCCGCGTACATGACCGAGATCTCGTCCGAGATCTCGGCGACCACTCCGAGGTCGTGGGTGATGATCACGATCGCCATCCCGAGCCGGCGCTGGAGGTCGTCCAGCAGCGCCAGGATCTGCGCCTGGACGGTCACGTCGAGCGCGGTCGTCGGCTCGTCGGCGATCAGCAACTTGGGCTCGTTTGCGAGCGCCATCGCGATCATCGCCCGCTGACGCATGCCGCCCGAGAACTCGTGTGGGTAGGCGTCGATCCGGCCCTTCGGGTCGGGGATCCCGACCATCTCGAGCAACTCGAGCGCGCGGGCTCGCGCGGCGGACTTGCCGATGTGGCGATGGATCAGGATCGCCTCGGTCAGCTGCTTGCCGACGCGGTAGAACGGATGCAGCGAGGACAGCGGGTCCTGGAAGATCATCGCGATCTCGTTCCCCCGCACCTGGCGAAGGTCGTGGTCGCTCATCTGCACGAGGTCCTTGCCGCCGAACAGCATGCGGCCCTCGATCTTCGTGTTCGGGCTGCGCGTGAGCCCTAGCGTCGTCAGCGACGACACGCTCTTGCCCGAGCCGGACTCGCCGACGATCCCGAGCGTCTGCCCCTCGCGGACCGAGTAACTGATCCCGTCGACGGCGTGCACGACGCCGTCGTCGGTGCTGAACGACACTCGTAGGTCCTGGACCTCGAGCAGGGGGGCGCTCACGAGTAGCGCACCCGCGGGTCGATGAACGCGTACCCGACGTCGACGAAGATGTTCGCGACGATGATGAACATCGCGGCCAGCAGCGTCGTGCCCTGGACAATCGGGAAGTCTGAGTGGCTGATCGCGTCGAAGTTGAGGAGGCCGATGCCGTGGATCTCGAAGACGGTCTCGGTCAGCACGGCACCGCCGAGCAGCGCGCCGATGTCGAGGCCAAGGACGGTGAAGACCGGCGTGATCGCGGCACGGACGCCGTGGCGCCAGATCACCTTGCGCTCGGGCAGGCCCTTGGCCCGCGCCGTGCGGATGTAGTCCTCGCCCATCACCTCGAGCAGGTTGCCGCGCAGGAGCCGCGAGTAGATCGCCGCCTGCGTCGCGGACAGCACAAGCCAGGGCATGATCAGCGACTTGAACCACATCCACGGATCGGCCGTCAGCCCGACGTACGAGTCGGGGCCCGGGAGGATCGGCCAGCGGCCGAGCTCGTCTGCGAACAGGTAGATCGCGATCAGCGCGAGCCAGAAGACGGGCGCCGACAGCAACGCGAGGGCTGTCCCCATCGCGGCGCGGTCGAGGAACGTCCCGCGCTTGATCGCCGAGATGATCCCGACCGGGATTCCGATCACGACCCAGAGGACGACGGCGCCGACGGTCAGCGAGATCGTCGCGGGCAAGCGGTTCTCGATCAGGCTCAGCACTGACTGACCGCTGTAGAGGCTGTAGCCGAAGTTGAAGTGCAGGAAGATGTGCTTCAAATAGCGCCAGAACTGAACCCACAGCGGTTGGTTCAGCCCGAACTCGACTTCGATGTGATGGATGATCTTCGGGCTCGCGTTGCGGCCCGCCCTGAGCACCGCCGGGTTCACGGTCGGCAGCACCTGGAAGAGCACGAAGGTCGCCGCGCAGACGAGGATCAGCATCAGGATCCCCCAGAGGACGCGGCGGATTATGTAGCGGAGCATCGATTGTCGAGGGTGCCAGAGTCGGTTCAGACCGGGTGGCCCCCGCCTGCGGGGCGGGGGCCACCTGTGAGGTCTGCTACTTGAGCGACGTGAACATGAAGTCCCAGGACCCGGTGTCCCAGAGATCGTTCACGCCGGCGACGTCGCCGGCCTCGATGTTCGGCTGGTTGTCCCACTCCTCGGGGATCGCGACGGCGTTGTCGACGAGCATGTCGTCAACCTTCGCCCAGGCGGCCGCCGCCTGCGTCGGGTTGACCGTGTTCTCGGCGGTGACCATCTCCTTGTTGATCGCCGGCTCGTTGACCTGCCCCCAGTTGGAGTTGTTCGTCGGGACGATCGCCGGCCCGTAGAACGTCTCGAACAGCGTCGTCAGCGGGTCGGCGAAGTCACGGATCCAGCCGACCGACGGGCAGGCGTCGATCTCCTCCTTGGGAACGCCGCAGTACTTGGCGTACATCGTCGGCTGATCGACCTCCGTCAGGCGCACCTTCAGGCCGAGCTGCGTGAAGTCCTGATCCACGACCTGGGCGATTGCCGGCGCGTCAGCATTGTTACCAGCGACGATCTGGACTGTCTCGCTACCGGTGTACTTCCCGCTCGGGTAGCCCGCCAGCTTCATGTAGTGCTCGGCGACCTGGAGGTTGCCGTCGACGTCCTTGTTCCACGGGTAGTTCGGGCCGGCAGCGCCGCCTGACTGCGTGTATCCCTGGTTGCCGGGATAGATGAAGTGCGTCGCCGGCTCCGCGACGAGCGAGCCGCCACGCAGCTTGACGATCGCGGCGCGGTCGAGGTTCGCCCACACCGCGCGGCGGATGTTGACGTTCGTGAACACACCGTGGACGTTGTCGAGCGCCACGTAGTGGTCACCCGAGCCCGGCGTGAACGTGATCTGCCGCGGATAGTGCTCATACGCGAGCGCGACCACCGTGTTGGCCGGCGTGTCGAGCTGCACCGAATCGGAGCCCTTCAGCACCTGCGGCCCGATCACCGACGCCTCGCCGCCGATCTCGACGTTGATCCTGTCGAGGTACGCAGGCGGATGGAACGCCGAGCTGTACGTGCTCGCGCTCCAGTTCGGGTTGCGCACGAGCGTCAGCGACTTGCCCGGCTGGTAGCCGAGGCCCGCGAACACGCCGGTCGAGGGGTTCGCCTCGATCATGTACGGGCCGGTCGCGACCTCGGCCTGCGAGCCGTAGGTCGTCGGCGCGTGCTTGTCCATCGGCCCGGCGAACGACTCCGGCACCGGCGAGGACAGCGGCAGGCTGAGCGCCCCAATCAGAAGCTGCGCCTGCGGCGCGGTCAGATGGAAGACGATCGTCGTCGCATTCGGCGTCGTGATGCCCGCGATCGGGCCACCCTTTCCGGGCGCGCCCTTGAGCGTCTGGAAGTACTCCATGTACGGGTTGGCGACGTTCGGGTTCCAGCCACGCTCGATCGCGTACGCGACGTCAGCCGACGTGACGTCCCGGTTGACCGGCGCGCTGTACTTGACGTTCGGCTGGATGTGGACCGTGACGGTCTTGCCGCCGTCGGTGATCCCGCCGTTGGCAGTCGTCGGCATCGCCGTCGCGAGATCCGGCACGAGCGTCGTGTTCGAGTTCGGCGGATACGTGAACAGCGGCCGCTGGGTCGCGTACATGACTGCGTAGTCGAGCTCGAAGTACGACTCGCCCGGATCGAGGTGCTCGAAGTCCTCGCCCGAATAGACCGTCAGGGTGCCGCCGCTCTTCTTGCCGTAGAGCTGCTGCCCGACGGGATTCTCGCCCGGCTTCTCAGTGATCGAGGCCGACGCGATCGACGCCGTCGCCGACGCCGGAAGCGCGCCCGCCTTCGAGCCGGCGGTCTTCGCCGAGCTCGAGCTGAGCGCGACCACGGCGACCGCAACAACTGCGACCGCCAGGGCCGTGAGCACCGCAAGGTGCTTCCTCATTTCAGATACCTCCTCTTGTGTTTACAAGGGTCAACGCGTTCCTCTCGGATTGAGCGCGTCCAGCAGCCCGTCGCCGAGCAGGTTGAACGCGAGCACCGTGAAGACCAGCGCCAGCCCCGGGAACAGCATGTACCACCAAGCGGGATTGTCCGCCAAGATGCCATTGCCCGCCTGCGAGAGCATCTGACCCCAACTCGGGGTCGGCGGCCTGATCCCCACGCCGAGGAACGACAGCGCGGCCTCGAACAGGATGTTCAGCGGGATCAGCAGGCTCGAGTAGACGATGATCGGCGCCAGCAGGTTGGGCAGGATCTCGCGCCCGAGGATCCGGTTGTTCGACGCGCCGAGCGAGCGCGCGGCTTCGACGAACTCCTTCTCCCGCAAGGACAGCACCTGCCCGCGCACGATCCGCGCGATGTACGTGAAGCTCGTCAGCGCGATGATGAAGATCACGGTGCCGATCCCGGGCTGGATCACGCCGTCGAGGCATGCCCTGAACCCGCACGCCTCGGCGATCCCAAGGCCGAGCACGAGCACCGGAAAGGCGAGGAACACGTCGACAGCGCGCATGATCAGCGTGTCGGTCCAGCCCCCGTAGAAGCCCGCCAGCAGCCCCAGGATGGTGCCTAGCACGGTCGCGATCGCGGTTCCCACGAGCCCCACCTCGAGCGACACCCGGGCGCCGTAGATCGTCCGCGATAGGACGTCCTCGCCGAGGCCGTCGACGCCGAATGGATGGGCTGAGGACGGACCCGTCGGAAGCCCGAACGCGTTCAGCAGGTTCACGTTCTGCACGTCCGGGCCGGGAACTCCCAGGATCTTGACCACGAGCGGCGCGGCGGCGGCGATGATGATCAGAACGATGACGAAGACGGCGGAGGCGACCGCCACCCTGTCGGAGCGGAAGCGCCGCCAGAACAGGCGCCCGGGTGAGAGCCCAACGACATCGGCTTCGATCACCTCGCCGAGGCCGGACGCGGACTCGGCCTCGAGCAGGACCTCAGATGAGATGCTCACGTCGGCAGCCGGTTTCCGCGATCACGCGGGAAACTCTTCAGTTTGCGGAGCGTCGTTACGCGACGCATCTTATGCGGACGATTGAAAGCCGCCATTCCCCACGACTCGAGACATTCTTATCAAGACAACCACACCCAGAGGGACTTGTCACCCAACATTAACCGCTGGTCAACGAAAACGATGCGGTAGCTACCCTGCGGGCGCCGGCCCTCGTAGCTCAATGGACAGAGCACGCGCCTCCTAAGCGCGGGATGCAGGTTCGATTCCTGCCGGGGGCATCGCTTGGCTGGCAGGCGGCCTCGGGGGTATATACCCTGCCTGAGCCAGCCCGGAGCGTGACCGTGCTGGGGCGCGGCGCTTAGCCGCCCCGCATCCAAGTTCGCTTCCCTGTCCAGCGCCCTTGTCGACCACAGCGACCCCTCCGATCCAAGCTCCGTCACGGTCCGCGCCGGCGCCACCACCGCGAGCCGCCTGGTGGATCGTCGCGGCCGTGATCGTCGCCTTCTCGACGGCGCTCGTCCTGTGGGCGCGTTCGCGGCCGAGCTATGACGCATACGGTTGGCTCGTCTGGGGCTACCAGGCGCTGCACTGGAACCTCGATCTCGGGGGCGCCCCGTCGTGGAAGCCGCTGCCGTTCCTGTTCACGGTCCCGTACGCCCTGCTCGGCTTGCATCTCGAGCTGCGGCTGTGGATGGTGACGGCGGTCTCGCTCGCGTTCGCGGGCTGCGTGTTCGGCGGCCGGATCGCGTTCTGGATCATCTCCCGCGACCTCGCCGGTGGCGGAGCGGCGGGCCGGCTCGTGCGCTGGGCGCCGTGGGGAGCTGCCGTGTTCGCCGGCGCCGCCGTGCTCGGGCTTCAGGACTACATGCACTACATCCTCAGCGTTCAGTCGGATCCGGTGATCGTCAGCTGCGTGCTCGCGGGAATCGACTTCTACCTGCGCGGCCGCCTGCGTGCGGCGTTCTGGGCCGGCATGCTCGCCGGTCTCGGCCGGCCGGAGGCGTGGTGCCTGCTCGCCCCCCTCTCGCTCTACCTGCTCGTGCGCAAGCCGTCGCTGCGGCTGATGGTGGTGGTCGGATGGGCCCTGATGCTGTTCATGTGGTTCGGGATCCCGACCCTGACCAACGACCGGCCATTCGTCTCGGCCGAGCTGGCGGAGAACTCGCCGCGACTGCTGCACGGCGACCGGATCACGGGCACGCTGCATCGCTTCTGGGATCTCTACGACGTGCCCTTGTGGGTGGCCGCGGGCGGCACGCTGATCTGGGCCGCCGTCCGCCGCAACCTGATCGTCCTCGGGCTCGGTGTGGGCGCCGCCCTGTGGGTGGTCACGGAGGTCGTGTTCGCGCTGCACAGCTGGCCCGGGCTGCCGCGCTATATGTTCGAGGGTGCCGCGATCTGCGGCGTGATCGGCGGGATCGGGTTCGGGTGGCTCCTGCTGATGCCTGCCGAGCTGGTCCGGCGAGCGGCCTTCGGCTCGGGCTCCTCGCTCGGCGCCGGTACCCGGATCGCGCGCTACGCGGGCCCCGTCCTCGCCGCCGCGCTCATTATCTGGCTGCTCCCCTACGCACGGATCCGCTACGAGCAGGAGCACGACGACCTGCTCGCGCAGCGCGTCCGCACCAGCGTGATCAACTCGCTGGAGTCGACCTTCACGCGGCTCGGCGGGGTCCAGCACATCCACAGCTGCGGCCAGCCGGTGATCACGGTCGAGTGGGCCAGCGCGCTCGCCTTCTACATGCGCATGGACGTCGGCTTCGTCGGCTACCGGGCAAAGCTCATGATCGTGCGACGCCACAACCCGATCGTCCTGTTCGACCAGATTCCGAACGGCTGGCAGGTGAAGCCCTTCCACGAGCCGCGGGGGAGCACGTGCCGGGCGCTGCGGTCCGACGTGGTGTTCACCCGCAGCCATCCCCGCGGACAGATCCTGCCGGTCCCGCTCTGAGATCGGTCCACCCACCCACCCCCGCCTGCCGGTGGCCGAGACGCTGACCCTGGGGCGCCGCGAGTCCGGGGCACCGGCGATCCGGGCGGTCGGGCGGCACCCCTGGACGTTCGGCACCGGCCTGCTCGTGCTCGTCTCGATCGCGGTCGTCCGGATCGCCAACGGGCGCCCGGGGTTCGACCCGTACGGCTGGCTGACCTGGGGCCAGCAGACGCTCAAGCTGACGCTCAACACCAACGCGGCCCCGTCGTGGAAGCCGCTGGCCTACGTGTTCACCGTCCCCTACGCGCTGTTCGGCCACTTCCAGCTGTGGCTGTGGATGACCACGGCGGTCGCGATCTCGCTCAGCGGGATCGTGTTCGCCGGGCGGATCGCGTATCGGGTCGTCGACCAGCCCGGCGCTCGGCGGCTCGCCGCGGTCGCGGCCGCGGTGTTCGCCGCGCTGACGCTGAATCTGATCACGCAGGCGTCGCCGCAGTACTCGATCTGGCATTACATCCTGTCCGACCAGTCCGACCCGATGATCGTCGCGCTGTGCCTCGGCGCGATCGACTGCCACCTGTCGGGGCGCCAGCGGTGGGCGCTGTGGCTGGGGGTTCTGGCCGGGCTCGGTCGCCCCGAGGTGTGGGCGCTGCTCGGGCCCTACGGCGTCTGGCTGTGGCTGCGACGCCCCGAGTTGCGCTGGATGCTCGTCGCGGCCGTCGTGGTGATGGCGGCGATGTGGTTCGGGATCCCGGCGATCTCCTCGCGCAGTCCGTTCGTCTCGGCCGACAACGCGTTCTACTCCGGGCGCCGGCTGACGCACAACCAGATCTTCGGGACGATCGGCCGCTTCCTCGATCTGATGCCGCGCGGCCTCGAACTGACGGCGCTGGCTTCGGTGGCGCTGGCCGGATGGCGCCGCGATCGCGTGACGCTGGCGCTCGCCGGCGCCGTTGTCGTCTGGATGGTCATCGAGATCGCGATGGTCCTGCACGGCTGGCCCGGGGTGCCCCGGTACATGTTCGAGCCGGCCGGACTGCTGGCCGTGATCGCAGGGATCGGGATCGGCCGGCTGCTTGCAGCGCCGCCCCGACTCGATCGGCCGGCGGGGCTGGCGGCGGTGGCTGTGGCGGCCGCTGCGGTGATCAGCGCGGTCCCGGTAGCGGTTTCCGACGCGCGCGCCGAGCACCGCGATCTCGACCAGCAGCGTCTGCGCACCCGGACGCTCAATCTGCTCGGCACCGAGATCGCGGGCTACGGAGGCGGCGCCCGCTTCCGCGCCTGCGGCGAGCCCCTGACGCGCCTGCAGTACCAGTCGAGCGTGGCCTGGGAGCTCGGGGTCAACGTCGCCAACGTCGGTTTCAAGTACGGCCCGGCGATCGACTCGCGGCGGCCGATCGTGCTGTTCACCCCGTATCCGCAGGCGGGCAGCGGCTGGCGGATCTCGGCCTACCGCCAGCGTGCAACCGCGTTCTGCCGTTCGCTGCCGACCGGCTGAGGCCCCCCGCCACCGGACCGTAGTGCTGTCCGCCGGAAATCCCGTCGTGGTTTGCCGATCGAGTCGATCGGCAAACCAGGGCTGCTGGTCGCCTCGGGAGTGGGTCGGGCGACCCGCAGCCATCGCAGCCGCGGCGCTCGGCGCTACTGGGGATATGTGGCGACGCGATCGCGTCTGCGACGACTACGGCCGCCCTCCTTACCGGTCATCCTTCCAGCCCGATCGCAGCGCCCGAGCGCTACGAGCAGCCCGCCGCCAGCCACGGGCGCGTTGCTCGCAAACCTAAAGCGCTCCCGGCCGTGAAATACCGCCCCGTCAGCGGTGCTCCGTCGTGTGCCGACGGTCGCGGGTGAGGCGCAGGATGCGGCGCGCCGACGACAGAAAGTGGTCGAACCCCCGCCCGAATTTGGGGGGTCGTACGCCCAGGTGCGCTGAGCAGCACTGGGCGTACGACCCCGGCCTGCGCGCCGGGGGGTCGACCAGTTTTTGTCGTCGGACGTCCGCGGCGGCGGGGCTGGCGGATCACTCAGGCCTTGCGCCTCCGATCGCGACCCACCGACGCGCGCGTGCCCGCACAAAACCAGCCCCGACCCGTCCTTGAAGCCAGCGGCACTCAACGCAGACGATCGGGGCGGTCGGGGTAGACCTCGTCGATCGTCGTCAGCGCGCGGAACGGCGCACCGGCGGCGGCGCTGATCGCCTCGGCGCCGCCGACGAGGCGATCGCAGATCGCCAGCACGCCGCAGACCTCGAGACCCTCGGCGCGAACCGCCTCGAGCGCGCGCAGCGTCGAGCCCCCGGTGGTGACGACGTCTTCGACGAGCATGCAGCGCTCACCGGGCTCGAGCAGCGGCCCCTCGATCCGGCGTCCGAGGCCGTGAGCCTTGGCCTCCTTGCGGACGAAGAAGGCCTTGACGTCGGCGCCGCCGGCGAGCGCCGCGCAGGCGATTGGGTCGGCACCCATCGTCATCCCGCCAACCGCGGTCGCCCCCCACTCGGCGGCCTGGGCGGCGACCAGCTCGCCCAGCGCCGCAAACCCGTCGCGCAGCAGGATCGCCCGTTTGGCGTCGACCAGGTACTGTGCCACCGCGCCGCTTGTCAGCGTCACCTCGCCGACCACGAGCGCGTGCTCGCGAAGCGCCGCCAGGAGCCGTTGCCGGGCAGCCGAGAGCGTCTGCTCGGACACTACGTGTAGTAGGAGTCGACCCAGTCGCCGATCGCGAGCCAGTCGAAGGCGGTGATCGCGTCGACGATCGGCAGGCGCATGCAGCCGTGGCTCGCCGGGTAGTCGGGCGCGGGGTCGTAGCCGTGGATCGCGTAGCCGCCGATGAAGAAGTCCGAGAAGTACATCCCATCCGGCAGGTAGCCGGGCACGCGGGAGTACACGTGGAACGAGCCGAGGATCGTCGGCGTCGACGGCTTGCCGGAGCTGATCGGGAAGATCAGCTCCACGCTGTCGCCGTCGATCAGCGCCAGCAGCTGGTCTGACAGGTCGCCCTCCGCGTGGCGGCCCTGGTTCGGGAATCGCACGACGAACGTGCCGGTGCCGTTCAGCAGGTCGTTGATCGTCGCCGGGTCGATCAGCTGGGAGACCCCAGCTCCGAGCAGCCGGTGATAGGCATCGACGGCGAGCTCGGTGCCGAGGCCGTAGACGCCCGTCTGCGGGATGTAGAAGTGGAGCGCCGCCAGTTGGTGCTGGATCAGCTGCACCATCGGCCCGATCGACCCCGGACCGACGTTCTCGTCGAGTGCGGCGAACGACTGGCTGAGCTTGAACGCCGTCAGGTGAGCGGTGCCGCTGTGGACGACGACGATCGAGACCGATCCCACGGCAGGGCTGGAGATCGTGGTCGTGAAGCCGCCGTAGACGCCCTCCGGCGAGCGCTGCAGCGCGAGCTTCTGCTGGTCGAACAGCCGGCCCCCGACGGACGCCTGGAGCAGCACCTGCTCGCCGGGAACGTAGGGACGCACCACGGCGCTGACCGTGACCGGGCGGCCGGGCACAGTCACCTGCTGTCCGTCGACCGCGAACAGCCCGCTCATGTACAGCGCGGGCGACGCGACCGCGGGCGGTGGCGGCTTGGGCTTGGGCTTCGGCTTGGGCTTTGGCTTGGGCTTGGGATGCCGGTGGCGAGCGTGGTGGCGACGGTGCCGGGGCGTCGAGGGCGTGGTCGTCGGAGTGGTCGTCGTCGGAGTGGTCGTCGTCGGCGTCGTCGGCGTGGTGGACGTCGGCGTGGTGGACGTCGGCGTGGTGGTGGTGGCCGGGGTCGTGGCGGTGGGTGTGGCCGTGGCCTGCCGGGCCACGGCCGGGGTCGCGCTCA
>Ga0302235_10001199_pt1 | contig 19645 bp, 19 predicted proteins | sample II_Palsa_N3_3_FD_193577 | JGI IMG/M metagenome (GOLD analysis project Ga0302235, IMG submission 193577) | Peat permafrost microbial communities from Stordalen Mire near Abisko, Sweden - II_Palsa_N3_3 | ecosystem: Environmental > Terrestrial > Soil > Palsa > Peat permafrost | place: Sweden... | reverse complement strand
CGGGCGCCGGCCGCGCTACCGGGTCGCGGACCGGGAGCCGGCGGACGCCGCCGCGGCGAGGCTCGGCAGCGAAGGCAGGGTCCCGATCGCCTGGTCCTTGCACGGCGGCAGCGCCGAGGCGGGCTCGTACACCGCCTTGGAGCCTGCAAACTTCGAGACGAACATCGCGACCTCGCGCGCCTGCTGGCCGACGACGACGTTCTGCGGCATGTACGCCCCGGAGAAGCCGCCGTTCTCGATCGCATACAGGACCCGGATCGCGGGGCGCTCGCAGCGGACATTGAAGTTCGGACCGTTGATGTCCTGGTAGGTCCGCGGATTCCCACCGGAGCCGTGAGTGCCCGCGACCGCCAGCGTGTGGCAGCCGGCGCACCGCTGCTGGAACAGCTGCGCCGCCTGCAGGTCGACGGCGTAGTCCGGGTCGCTCCGCGGAACGCTGATCCGCTGGGTCCCGCAGGCGGCGGCGCCGAGGACGACGGCGACCGCCCCGGTCGCGGCGAGCAGTGCGCGGACTGGCCTTCTCATGCGCCGCGGATCATACGCATACGGCGTGGCGGCCCGCTCCATGATCCGCGGATATGGTGACCGCCGGATGATCGTCGTGCATGTCGTGATCGGGGTTGCGGCGCTGGCGCTGAACGCGGTCGCGGCGATGTGGGGCGGGTGGTGCTGGTGGCGCTCGCGCTCGAGCGCCTGGTTCTGGCGGGTGCTGCGGGCAGCGCAGGTGGTTGTCGTGCTCGAGGTGGCGCTTGGCGGGCTGCTGATCCTGCTCGACAAGAAGGCGGTCAGCCTGCACTACATCTACGGCGTGCTGCCGCTGCTCGTGTCGCTGCTCGCCGAGCAGCTCCGGATCTCCTCGGCGCAGACGGTGCTCGACTCGCGCGGCTTCGAGAACGCCCAGGCGGTGGGGCGGCTCGCGAAGGACGAGCAGCGGGCTGTGGTGGTCGCGATCGTGCGGATGGAGGTCGGGGTGATGGCGCTGTCCGCGTTCGTCAACGTCGTCCTGCTCGCGCGGGCCGCGATGGTGGTGCACTGAGGGCCGAGCCGGATAGAGCCGGCCGCAACAAGCGCCATTTGCCACTAAGTGACAGGGTGTTACAAGCCGACGGCTACGCAAGAGTCCGCAGTGCTATAACGGCCCTTGTGCTACGCGATTACCTCCCCGCGATCGTGTTCATGGTGCTGGGCGGACTCGTCGGAGCGCTGTTCTCCCTCCTGAACGGGATCGCCGGCCGGCGCACGCGCCCCAACGTCAACCGCACGAGGCCATACGAGTGCGGCCTGCCGTCGGAGATCCAGCGCGGCTTCCGCTTCGGGATCAGCTTCTACCTGATCGCGATGCTGTTCATCCTGTTCGACATCGAGGTGATCTTCCTGTTCCCGATCGCCGTCCAGCTGCGGGCGTTCGGCGGCTTCGCGCTTGGGGAAACCGTCACGTTCGTGATCCTGCTGATGGTCGCCTTCGTGTATGTCTGGCGGCGAGGGGCGCTCGAGTGGAAATAAAGCGCGAGGTCCTCACCACGCCGCAGCCTCCGGTCGACTTCAGGGCCAGACAGCTGTTCGCCCGCGACATGCTGCGCGGCCAGCTCGAGGGCGAGGATCTGGAGCGCTTCGTCGAGGAGAGCGTGCTGACGACGACCGTCGAGAAGGCCGTCTCGTGGGCGATGGGCAACTCGATCTACCCGCTCACGTTCGGGCTCGCGTGCTGCGCGATCGAGATGATGACGATCGTCGCCTCCCGGATGGACATCGCGCGCTTCGGCTTCGAGGCGTTCCGCGCGTCTCCGCGCCAGGCGGACCTGATCATCCTGTCGGGCCGCGTCAGCATCAAGATGGCGCCGATCGTGCGCCGCATCTACGACCAGATGCTCGAGCCCAAGTTCGCGATCTCGATGGGCGCATGCTGCTCCTCGATGGGCGTCTTCAACAACTACGCACTCGTCCCGTCGGACAAGTTCATGCCGATCGACGTGCACGTGCCGGGTTGCCCGCCGCGGCCGGAGGCGCTCGCGCACGGGATCCTGCGCCTGCGCGAGAAGATCCAGGGCAACGCCAAGGACGGCTGGCGCGCGCGCTACGACGCGATCGGCACCGAGGAGTTCACCGACCCCGCCGGCGACGAGCGCCACCTCGAGAGCTACCACGACTCCATCCGAGTGATCGAGGGACACCAGCGCCACCCGCCGTTCGACGAAGTCGGAGACGCATCAGGTGCCTGACGCGACCGGCCTCGAGCTGATCGCGCAGGAGCTTCGAGAAGCCGCCCCGGATTCGGTCCTCGACACCGCCTTCTACCGCGGTCGCGCCGAGATCCGGATCGAGCCCTCGCGCAACCGCGAGGTGCTCCAGCACCTGCAGGACCGCGGCTACACGTTCCTGGCCAGCCTGCACGGCGTCGACTACTACCCGCACGAGCCGCGCCTCGGCGTGATCTATGAGCTGCTCGACATGGTCGAGGTCGACCGCCTGTCGATCAAGGCACGGGTGTCGACCGAGGAGCCGCGGATTTCGTCCGTGGTCGGCCTGTTCCCGGGCGCCGACTTCCCCGAGCGCGAGTGCTTCGACATGTTCGGGGTGATCTTCGACGGGCATCCCGACCTGCGGCGGATCCTGATGCCGGAGGACTACGAGGGCTTCCCGCAGCGACGCGACTTCCCGGTCGGCGGCGAGCCGATCCTGTTCACTCACAACGAAGCCCACAATTACGGCGTCAACCAGTAGGAACCCACCCCCACCCCCCACCACACTGCAATGGCACTGACCCAGGCCGATTACCGCAAGCGCGAAGCGTCGATCACGATCTCGAGCGAGCCCGCCGGGACGGGCGAGACGCACGAGCTGATGACGCTGAACATCGGCCCGCACCACCCCGCCACCCACGGCGTGCTGCGGCTGATCACCACGCTCGAAGGCGAGGTCGTCCGCGACCTCAAGCCGATCATCGGCTACGTCCACACCGGGATCGAGAAGACCGCCGAGCAGAAGTCCTACTGGAAGGTGATCCCCGTGATCGAGCGGATGGATTACCTGTCCTACTACTTCAACGCGATGGCGTTCTGCGGCGCCGTCGAAACGCTGCTCGGCGTCGAGGTGCCGCCGCGGGCACAGTACCTGCGGGTGATCCACCTGGAGCTAAACCGGATCATGTCCCACCTCGTTTGGCTCGGAACGAGCGCGCTCGACCTCGGCGCGATGTCGATGTTCTGGTACTGCTTCCGCGAGCGCGAGTCGATCCTCGACCTGTTCGAGATGTCGTCGGGCGCGCGCATGCACACGCGCTACTTCCAGGTCGGCGGCGTGATCGAGGACATCCCCGTCGGCTTCGCCGAGAAGGTCAGCGAGTTCATCCGGCAGATGCCGACCCGCGCCGATCAGTACGCGGACCTGCTCGAGAAGAACGAGATCCTGCTCTCGCGCCTGCGCGGCACCTGTCCGCTCGACAAGGAGACGCTGCTCGGTCTCAGCGTCACCGGGCCGCTATTGCGCGCCGCGGGCGTTCCCTGGGATCTGCGCAAGGCGGCGCCGTACTCGAGCTACGACCACTTCGACTTCAAGATCCCGATCGGCAGCCACGGCGACAACTACGACCGCTTCCGCGTCCGCCACGCGGAGTTCTACGAGTCGTGCAAGATCATCGACCAAGCCCTGAACGGCCTTCCCGAAGGACCGCACATCACGACCGATCGCAAGGTCGCGCTGCCCCCGCGCCACGAACTGGCGACAAGCATGGAGGCGCTGATTCACCATTTCAAGCTCGTCACCGAAGGCTTTCGGGTGCCAACCGGCGAGGCCTACTACGCGATCGAGGGGCCCCGCGGCGAGCTCGGCTGCTTCGTCCGGGCGGACGGCTCCGCCAAGCCGGTCCGCGTGCACATGCGCGATCCGAGCTTCCTCAACCTGCAGGCCACCGCGCCGATGGTCAAGGACTCCTACATCGCCGACCTGATCGCGACGCTGGCGATGATCGACCCGGTGCTCGGAGGCATCGACCGTTGAGCGCGACACGGCCCCCGCGCCAGCCGCAACAGACGCTTGGAGCGGAGCGCCCGACGACGTTCGCCGGGGTCGCGATCTTCGCCGATGGGATCAAGCCCACACCGGTCCCCCGCTACCAGCATGGCTCGCGCGTCCCGGGCTGGGACGACGCGGTCGACCTGACGAAGCCACCCGCGACGATTCCCGATCCGGCGACGACGCCCGTTCCGGAGTCCCTCAGAACCGCGATCGAAGCCGCGATGGCGAAGTACCCGGACCGGCGTTCGGCCGCGATCCCGGCGCTCCATCTCGCCCAGCAGCATCACGGCTGGTGCTCGCCCGAGGCGATCGTGCAGGTCGCGTGCGTGATGCGGCTGACGCCGGCATACCTGACCAGCGTCGCCAGCTTCTACGACATGTTCTCGCTGCGCCCGAAGCCCCCGCACGATGTGTACGTGTGCACAAACATCACCTGCTCGCTGCTCGGGGGCGACGAGATCCACGAGCGGATGGTGGAGCTCGTGCACGATCACCCGGACCTGAACGTCTGCTCGTTCGAATGCCTCGGCGCCTGCGACATCGGCCCGATGGCGTCGGTCGACGGGGAGTACGTCGGGCCGCTCAACCTCGAGGACTGCGAGCAGATCGCCGCCGACCTCGAGGCCGGCCGGCCGGTGCTCGAGCACAAGCAGCTGCGTTTCCGCCGCTGCGCCGACCCGCGCTCGCACGGCGACGAGGGCCAGCTATGACAACGCTCCTGCTGTTCGACAAGATCGACGAGCCGGGCCTGTACACCCGCGCGGTGTATGAGCGCCGCGGCGGCTACAGCGCGCTGCGCAAGGCAGTCGGGATGCCTCCGGCCGCGGTCATCCAGGAGATCTCCGACTCCGGGCTGCGCGGTCGCGGCGGCGCCGGCTTCCGGATGGGTCAGAAGGCCAGCTTCCTGCCGAAGGGCGATATGCCCAAGTACCTGACGTGCAACGCCGACGAGTCCGAGCCGGGCACGTTCAAGGACCGCGAGATCATGCAGAAGTGCCCGCACATGCTGATCGAGGGGATCATCATCGCCTGCTACGGGGCCGCGATCAACACCGCCTTCATCTACATCCGCGGCGAGTATGTGCTGCAGGGCGACATGCTCGAGGGAGCGATCGCCGAGGCCTACGAGGCGGGCTATCTCGGCGAGAACATCCTCGGCACGGGCCACCATCTCGAGCTCGTGCTGCACCGCGGCGCCGGCGCGTATATCTGTGGCGAGGAGACGGGTCTGCTCGACTCGCTCGAGGGCAAGCGCGGCAACCCGCGCCTGAAGCCGCCGTTCCCGGCCGTCCAGGGCCTCTACCAGGGCCCGACGTTGATCAACAACGTCGAGACGCTCGCGACCGTCCCAGCGATCATCAACATGGGCGGCAAGGATTACGCGCAGATCGGCACCGCGACCTCGACGGGCACGAAGCTCGTGTCGGTCTCCGGCGACGTGCAGCGGCCCGGCAACTACGAGATCGAGCTCGGCACCCCGAGCCGCGAGATCATCTACGACTTGGCCGGCGGCCCGCCCGGCGGGCACGAGATCAAGCTGTGGTTCCCCGGCGGCTCGAGCTCGCCGGTCCTGACCAAGGACGACCTCGACCTCCCCTACGACTTCGACACGATGGCGAAGGCGGGCTCGATGCTCGGCTCCGGCGCGATCATCGTCGTCGACGAGACCCACCGCGTGCTCGACGTCGCGATCAAGCTCGCGAAGTTCTATGCGCACGAATCGTGCGGAAAGTGCGTGCCATGCCGCGAGGGGACGAACTGGACGGTGAAGATGCTGCGGCGAATCGAGTCGGGCGAGGCGACCCCGATGGACCTCGACCTGATGGCCTCGGTCCAGACGCTGATCATCGGCAACTGCCTGTGCGTGCTCGGCGACGCGATGGCGATGCCGATCGGCTCAATCGTCGAGAAATTCAGGCCCGAGCTCGAAGCGGAGATCGAGGCAGCGCGCGAGCGCGCCGGCACCGGGCCGCTCACCGATGAGCTCGCCGTCGGCGTCACGGACAGCGTCTTCTGAGCGCCGGCACTAGTCTTCGCGCCCGCATGCCCCGCCCCGAGCAGAAGATCATCCAGCTGACCATCGACGGCCGCGAGGTCCACGCGATCGAGGGGCAGATGCTCGTCGACGCGGCCAAGTTCGGCGACGTGGAGATTCCATACTTCTGCTACGAGCCGAAGCTCGGCCAACCGGTCGGCGCCTGCCGCATGTGTCTGGTCGAGATCGAGGGGATTCCGAAGCTGCAGACCTCGTGCTCGACCGCCGTCAAGGACGGGATGGTCGTGCACACACAGACCGACCGGGTGCGGACGGCGCAGAACGCGGTCGTCGAGTTCCTGCTGGTCAACCATCCGCTCGACTGCCCGGTCTGCGACAAGGGCGGCGAGTGCCCGCTGCAGGACATCACGTTCGGCTGGGGGCTCGGGCGCTCGCGCGTGGTCGAGCCGAAGCGCCACTTCCAGAAGCCGCTGGAGCTGTCGCCGCTGATCGCGATCGATCGCGAGCGCTGCATCCTCTGCTACCGCTGCGTGCGCTTCAGCCAGGAGATCGCCGAGGACTGGCAGCTGATCTTCACCGACCGCGGCGCCGAGACATTCGTCGGAACCCACGACGGCCACCCATACGTGGCGCCGTTCAGCGGCAACATCATCGAGCTGTGCCCGGTCGGGGCGCTCACCTCGCAGCCCTACCGCTTCCGCGCGCGACCGTGGGACATCGAGGACGCAGGCGGCGTCTGCACGCTGTGCCCGTCGCAGTGCAACGTCAAGTACACGGTCCGAGACGACAAGGTCCTGCGCGTGCTCGCGCGCGACCCGGGCAACGAGGGCGTCGACGACGGCTGGCTGTGCGACAAGGGCCGCTTCGCCTACCAGGCGATCCATGTCGATGAGCGGATCACGCGCCCGCTGGTCCGTGACGCCGGCGAGCTGCGCCCCGTCTCGTGGGAGCGCGCGCTCGAGACCGCTGCCGAGATCGGCCGCCATCATGGTCGCACCGCCGCGCTCGTCGGCGGGCAGGCGACCAACGAGGAGGCCTTCCTGCTGCAGCGCTGGCTGCGCGAGGGCCTGCGCTCGAACGACATCGACAGCCGCGCCACGCCGCGCGGGCTCGGCCTCGCGCGCGCCCTGGCGGCGCCGGGCCTGCAGGCGAGCGTCCCCGACCTCGAGTTCGCGCACACGGTCCTGTTGCTCGGCACCGAGCCGCTCGACGACGCGCCGATCCTCGACCTGCGGATCCGCAAGGGCGTGCGCCGCAACGGCGTGAAGCTCGCGATCGCCTCGGCGCGCCCGAGCACGCTGGACCCGAACGCGACGGTCTCGCTGCGGTACGCGCCGGGCGACGAGGCGGCCTTCCTGTCTGCGCTGGAGGCGGCTTGCCGGCACGCCTCCAGCGGCGCTGCTCCGACCGCCTCCGTCGCCGCGCTCGCCGAGCTACTGACGACCGGCGGCGAGGACGTCGTGATCGTCTACAACGAGTCGCTGCCCGACACCGCGCTTGCGTCGCTGCTGCGGATCGCGCAGCTGCTGGGACTCGACGGCCGCGCCGGCGCCGGGCTGCTCGAGATCCCCGCCGGCGCCAACGGCCGCGGCGTGCGCGAGGTCGGCGCGGTCCCGAACGCCGGCCCGGGCTATTCCGAGCTGCCCGCCTCCGGCCGCGGCGCCGGCGCGATCGCGGCCGCCGCCGCCGCCGGCGAGGTGACGGCGCTCTACCTCTTGCAAACCGACCCGGTGCGCGAGCGTCCCGACCGCGGCGCCTGGGAGGCCGGACTGCACCACGCCGGGCTCGTGATCGCCCACGCCTCGGTCCTGACCGAGGGGCTCGCCGAGCACGCGAACGTGATCTTCCCCGCCGAGTCGAGCGCGGAGAAGGAGGGCACGCTCACGCACCCAGACGGCCGGGTCCAGCGCGTCAAGGCTGCGATCGCCCACCCCGGCGAGGTCCGCGCCGGCTGGTCGGTGATCGCCGAGCTCGCCCGGCGCACCGGCAGCGACCTTGGGGTCCTCACGAGCCCGATGGCGTTCCGCCAGCTGACCGAGGCGGTCCCGTTCTACGCCGGGCTGACGCTCGAGGAGCTCGGCGGGCGCGGCGTGCGCTGGGTCGAGCGCCCCGAGGCGGCTTCGATGCCGGCCGGCCGGCTACCGGAGGCCTCGGGCGCTGGTGCGGGCACTGTGCAGCCCGCACCAGCAGGACACACGAATGGGCATCTCCGGCTCGGCACCTACCGCTCGATCTGGGCCGCCCCCGAGGTGGAGATCTCGCCCGCGCTCAAGTTCACGGTCGCCGAGCAGCTCGTCGAGCTCTCGCCCGAGGACGCCCGGCGGCTCGAGATCCTGCACGGCGACGACGTCGAGGTCGGGTCCGACGGGACGCGCGTACGCGGCCGGGTCCACGTGCGGACGGGCGTGCCCGCCGGGAGCGCGTTCCTCGCAGCCGGGATCGCGAAAGAGTCCGCCAACACCCTGACCGAGCCGCTGGTGGAGGTGCGCAAGGCGTGATCGGGCTCGCCGATGTCAACTACTTCGAGCCGTGGTGGGCCCAGCTCGTCAAGGCGGTCGTGATCTTCGGGGTCGTGTTCGCCGTCCTGCCGATCCTGACCGTCTACGAGCGCAAGCTGCTCGGCCGCTTCCAGAACCGCTACGGCCCCAACCGCGTCGGGCCGTTCGGTCTGATCCAGCCGCTCGCGGAGATCGTCAAGTTCGCCGTCAAGGAGCCGTTCCGGCCGACCACGTCCGTCGGCTTCCTGTTCCGGATCGCGCCCGCGATCGCGATCCTGACCGCGGTCTCCGCGCTCGCGCTGATCCCGTGGGGCAACGTCCAGGACATCTTCGGAACCCGGTTCGGGCTGTACGGGATCGACGTGTCGGTAGGGCCGCTGTACGTGTTCGCAATGAGCGGCATCTCGTTCTACGGGATCATGCTCGGCGGCTGGGCGTCGGGGTCGAAGTACTCGTTCCTCGGCGCGATGCGCGGCGCCGCCCAGCTGATCTCCTATGAGGTCTCGCAGGGGCTTGCGCTCGTCGGCGTGGTCATCACCGCGCAGACGTTGTCGTTGACGGGCATTGTCAACGCGCAGCGCGGCATGTGGTACGTCGTCCCGCAGCTCGCGGCCTTCCTGATCTTCATGGTCGCGTCGTTCGCGGAGGCCAACCGGGCTCCGTTCGACCTGGTCGAGGCGGACGCAGAGCTTGTCGGCGGCTACTTCACCGAGTACGGCGGCACCGGCTTTGTCGCTTACCTGTTCGCCGAGTACGTGAACATGATCGTGATCGCGGCGCTCGCCACGACGATGTTCCTCGGCGGCTGGCTGATGCCGTTCGGGATCCACCCGCCCGGCTGGGTCGACCCGATCATCGTCGCCGCCAAGATGATGATCTTCATCACGCTGTTCATCTGGATCCGCGCAACCCTTCCGCGTTTGCGCTACGACCAGCTGATGTCGTTTGGGTGGAAGATCCTGCTTCCGCTCGCAACCCTGAACCTGCTCATCACCGCGATCATCGTCGCCTGAACCCGTCGCCTGAACCCTTATGCCATACGACCCATCAGCTGATGTCATCGAGGTGGTGCGCCAGCCGCGGCGCGGTCCCGCCGCCGGCGCCTACCGGATCTTCGGAGAGACGCTGCGAGGGATGAAGACGACGCTCGCGCGCGTCGTCGAGGGCCCGACCACGATCCAGTACCCGGAGGAGAAGACGCCCGTCTACCCGCGCTTCCGCGGACGCCACAAGCTGCACCGGTTCGAGGACACAGGCCTCGAGAAGTGCGTCGGCTGCTCCCTGTGCGCAGCCGCCTGCCCGGCCGACTGCATCCGCGTCGTCGCCGCCGAGAACACGCCCGAGACCCGGGTGTCGGCGGGCGAGCGCTACGCCGCGGTGTACGAGATCAACATGTCGCGCTGCATCTTCTGCGGCTACTGCGAGGTCGCCTGCCCGTTCGACGCGATCACGATGGGCCACGACTACGAGCTGTCCGACTACACCCGCTCGGATCTGATCTTCACGAAGGAGATGCTGCTCGCCGAGCCGATCGAGCGGACGCCGCTGCGGACGCCCGGGGAGTAGCCTCTCCGACCGCTTATGAGCGCCGTTCTGTTCTTCATCGCCGCGATCGGCGCGCTGGCCGGTGCGATCGCGGTCGTGACGCTGCGCAACCCCTTCTACTGCGTGCTCGCGCTGGTCTGCCACCTGATCGCGCTCGCGGCGCTGTTCCTGCTGTTGCGGGCCGAGTTCGTCGCGGCCGCCCAGGTGGTCGTCTACGCGGGTGCGGTGATGGTGCTGTACGTGTTCGTGGTCGCCTACGTCGGCGGCGGCGAGGAGTACGCGACCGGGGCGGCGCTGAGGGTGCTCGGGCCGCTGTTCGCGGTCGGGCTCGCCGTCGAGCTGTGCATCGCGATGCTCGGCTCGGCGCTGTCCGGGATCTCGGGCAAGGGTGCGCCCTACGTCCTCGGGTTCGGCACCCCGGCCCAGATCGGCAAGCTGTTCCTGACCGACTACCTGTTCCCATTCGAGGCGGCCTCGCTGCTGCTGCTGGTCGCGGCGGTCGGCGCGGTCGTGCTCGCGCGCCGGCGCCGGGGGCTCGAGGACCCCGAGCTCGAGCGCCGCTTGGCGCTGACGCCGCGGTCGGTCTACACCGGGACGATGGCCGAGGGCGGCGGCGTTCCGCGGGCGATCCACGAGATCGAGGAGGCCACCGCGCCCGTGATCGTGCAGGAGCCGGCGATGCCGACGACCGCGAACAAGGCGTGAGGCGCGCCAGGCGATAGGTATGGCGATCGGCTGGTATCTGACCGTTTCGGCGCTGATCTTCTGCATCGGCGCGGGCGGCGTGCTCACGCGCCGCAATCCGCTGGTGATCCTGCTCTGCCTCGAGCTGATGCTGAACGCGGCGAACCTCGCGCTGGTCGCGTTCGCGCGCATGTGGGGCAGCGAGGCGGGGCAGATCTTCGCCCTGATCGTGATGGTCGTCGCCGCCTGCGAGGTGACCGTCGGCCTCGGGCTGATCGTCGCGATCTCCCGCCGTAACCTGCCGATCGATGTCGACGAGCTGCACGAGTTGAGCGGATGACCCCGGTTCCGTTGCCCGTGTGCGGGTCGAATTCTTCAACACCGTTGGGAGTTTTTCGACCCGCTCCGTTTGGGGATAGGGGGCCGTCGTGACCCCAACCACGTGGGGCTGGCTCGTATTGCTATTTCCCCTGCTCGGGTCGGCGGTGATCAGCCTTGGCTGGTCGCGCTGGCCCGCCACGACCGCAGGTTGGATCGGGACGCTCGCGATCGCGCTGTCGTTCGTCTGCTCGATCGGCGCACTGATCTCGCTACTCGGGCGCGATCCGGCCCACCGGGAGCTCGTCTCGACGCTGTGGAACTACGACGCGAGCGTTGGGGTCGACGCCAAGCTGCAGATCCTGGTCGACCCGATCTCGGTGTTCATGATCCTCGTCGTCTCGGGGGTCTCGACGCTGATCCACCTGTACTCGGTCTCCTACATGAAGGGCGACCGCGGCTTCGTTCGGTACTTCGCGTACCTCAACTACTTCGTGCTGGCGATGCTGGTGCTCGTCCTGGCCGGCAACTTCGTGCTGCTGATCGTCGGCTGGGCCGGCGTCGGCGCCGCGTCCTACATGCTGATCTCGTTCTGGTACCGGCGCACGACCGCCACCGGCGCCGGCATCAAGGCGTTCGTGATCAACGTGGTCGGCGACGCCGGCCTCGTGCTCGGCACCTTCTTCATCTTCCGCCACACCGGCACCGTCCAGTTCCTACAGACCTTCCGCGACATCCACCACGTGTTCCACACGGATTCGACCGATCTCGTCGCCGGCTGCATCCTGTTCCTCGTCGGCGCCTTCGCCAAGTCGGCCCAGGTGCCGCTCCACACCTGGCTCCCGGACGCGATGGAGGGCCCGACGCCCGTCTCCTCGCTGATCCACGCCGCCACGATGGTGACCGCCGGCGTCTACCTGATCGTGCGCCTGCACCCGCTGTTCGAGCTGGCGCCGACCGCGGCCGAGATCGGCGCGATCGTCGGCTGCCTGACCCTCCTGATCGCCGGATCGATCGGCGTGGTCGTCGTCGACATCAAGCGCGTGATCGCGTACTCGACGATGTCGCAGATCGGCTACATGATCATGGGCGCGTCCGCGGGTGCTTACACGGGCGCGCTGTTCCACCTGATGACGCACGCGTTCTTCAAGGCGCTCCTGTTCATGGCGGCCGGGTCGATCATCGGCGCGATGGCCGGCGACCAGTCGCTTGACCGGATGAGCGGCTTCCGCAAGGCGATGCCGTTCACGTTCCTGTGCTTCATCGTCGGCGGCCTGGCACTGTCGGGCCTGCCGCCGTTCTCCGGCTGGCTGTCGAAGGACGACATCATCGGCTACATGTTCCACCGCGGCGGGTTCTACGTGGTTCTCGGCGTCGGCGGCGAGCTGGGGGCGCTGATCACCGGCATCTACACGTTCCGGATGATCTTCCGGGCGTTCTTCGGCGACCCCTGCCCGGAGGCGGTCGAGCTCGAGCATGGCCACCTCGCCCACGCCGAGGTCCCGCGCAACCCGATGACGGGCGAGGTTGAGGACATCGACGTCGGCTTTCCCGGCCCCGAGCACGTGATCGCCGAGCGCGAGTGGCCGATGCGGATCGCGATGAGCCTGCTCGCGCTACTCGCCGTCGTCGGTGGCCTGATCCAGATCCCCGGGGTCGACCACGTGCTCTCGACGTTCCTGTCGCCGGCGTTCAGTGGCTCGACGCTGTTCAACCATGAGCCGACCACCGGCAACGCCTGGCTCGGGTTGATCATCACGCCGATCATCGGAATCGTCGGGGTGGTGACCGCGTATCGCCTTTACATCGCCCAGCGCGGCGCTCCCGCGCGGCTCCAGGAGCGGCTGGCGCCGCTGCACACCTTCCTGATCAACAAGTGGTACTTCGATGAGCTGATCGACTTCACGATCGTGCGGCCGGCGCTGCTCATCGGACGGCTGGCCGAGTCGGTGCTCGAACGGATCGTGATCGGCATCGGCGTCACGGGTGGCGTGACCGGCGAGGCCCGCGCCCTGTCCGCCGCCGTGCGGCGCACCCAGACCGGCTTCCTGCGCTACTACGCCGCCGCGATGATCCTCGCCCTGTCCGCCGTCGCCCTGTACTTCCTGATCGTGTCCTGATGACGCTCTCGATCCTGATCTGGCTGCCACTCGTGATCTCGTTGATCGCCGCCCAGGCGCCGGCGCGCCAGGTCGGCCGGGTGACCGCGCTCGCGAGCCTGCTGCCGCTGGCGCTCGCGATCGACTACATCGCACGCTTTCACCCGAGCCGTGCGGGACTGCAGTTCGTCACCGACGACACGTGGATCGGGTCGCTCGGGATCCACTACAAGCTCGGCCTGGACGGGCTGAACGTCACGCTCGTCCTGCTGACGACCGTCCTGTTCACGATCTCGCTGCTGTGGTCGGCGGCCCGGTCCGAGATCGAGCGGCCGCGCTGGTACTACTTCTGGTTCGGCTTTGCCGAGAGCGCCGTGCTCGGCGCCTTCTGCGCACAGGACATGATCCTGTTCGTCGCGTTCTTCGACCTGATGTTGATCCCGTTCTACTTCCTGGTCGGCATCTGGGGCACGGGGGACCGGCGGCGGGCGACGATCAAGATGGTCATCTACACGATGGTCGGGTCGTTTTTGATGCTGGTCGCGGCGGTCGCGACCGGCGTGCTCGCGTCCAACCAGAACGGGACTGCGATCGACTTCACGTTCACCGCGCTCGGGCACGTGACGCTGTCGCACAAGACGCAGGACTGGCTGTTCCTGTGCTTCGCCGCCGCGTTCCTCGTGAAGATGCCGCTGGCGCCGTTCCACGGCTGGCTCGCCGACGCGTACAAGTCGATGCCGATCCCGGCCGTCGCGGTTTTCTCGGGGCTCCTGTCCAAGGTCGCGGCCTACGGGTTCCTGCGAATCGTGCTGCCGCTGTTCCCGTATGCCTCTCGCCACTATCAGATGGCGATGCTCGTGATCGCGCTCGTCTCGATCCTGTGGGCAACCTCGGTCGCGTTCACGACCCGGGACGCGCGGCTCGTGGTCGCGTACTCGAGTGTCGCCCAACTGGCGTTCATCACGCTCGGGATCTTCTCGCTGCGGCCCGAGGGCGCCCAGGGCGCGCTCCTACAGATGCTCAACCACGGGATCGTCACCGCCGCAGCCTTCTTCGTCGTCGCCGCGGTCGCCGCTCGCTGCGGCGGCAGCGAATCGCTGGATGACATGGGCGGGGTGGCGTTCCGCGCGCCCGTGCTCGCGTCAATGTTCCTGATCGTCGCGTTCGCGACTCTGGCGATGCCGGGCTCGTCGAACTTCATCGGCGAGTTCATGATCCTGCTCGGCGTGTTCAAGGCCAAGCTCGCGATCTCCGCGATCGCCTTCCTCGGCGTCATCGGCGCCGGCTACTACGGGTTGCGCCTGTTCATCTCGGCGATGCACAACCGCGTCGGCCCCGCCGTCGCCTCCCGCGAGATGGTCATGCCCGAGGCCGTGGCGATCGTGCCGCTGGTAGCGCTGACCCTCGTGTTCGCGTTCTACCCGCAGTTCGGGCTGCACCGTTCCGAGGCATCGGTCCGGGTCGCGCTCGCACCGACCGCTGAGCTCGCGCCGGTGAGGGTCACGGCAACCGCGGCCGCCGCGTCACCGGGATCGCGCGTGATCCACGTGACCGAACACCTGAAGCTCGTCCACACGGCGTCGCCCTGATGAACCTCGCCACCACGTCAGTGCTCGCCGCCGTGAGCCACATCAAGGGCCCGTACATCGACTGGAAGGACCTGTCGCCGTTCCTCGCGCTCGGCGGCGGCGCGCTCGTCGTGCTACTCGTCGGGCTGCTGCGCGCGGCGTCCGTTCGCGAGCGGATCGTCCCGGTGCTCACGCTGGTTGCGCTCGGCGGCGCGATCGCGACCGAGATCTGGCGCTTCGACCACCCGGCGACGATCATCCACGGAGCGCTCGCGGTCGACGACCTCGCCCTGATCGTCGACATGATCTGCGCGGCCTCGGGGATCGCCGCCGTGGTGTTCTCCTACGGCTCCCCCGCTCCCCGCGAGGCCGGCCAGGGCGAGTACCACTGCCTGCTGCTGTTCAGCGTCATGGGGATGGCGGTGCTGTCCTCCTCGCAGGACATCATCACCCTGTTCCTCGGGCTCGAGCTCCTGTCGATCCCGCTGTACATCCTGTGCGCCGCCGAGCACCGCCGCGAGGGCTCGCTCGAGTCCGGGCTCAAGTACCTCGTGATCGGCTCGGTGGGGTCGGCCACGCTCGTCTACGGGCTGGCGATGATCTACGGCGCGACCGGCCAGACAGGCCTCGGAAACATCGGCGAGGCGCTCGCCAACAGCACCCTCGCCGGCGGCCTGTTCAGCGACCCGCTGCTGCTGACCGGGCTCGCGCTCGTCACGGTCGGGTTCGCGTTCAAGGCCTCGGTCGCCCCGTTCCACCAATGGACGCCTGACGTCTACGAGGGCGCGCCGACGCCGATCACAGCCTTCATGGCGACCGCGACGAAGGCGGCCGCGATCGCGATCTTCCTGCGCTTCTTCGACGTCGCCGCGATCTCCGCTCAGGACGAGTGGGCCCCGCTGGTGGCTACGATCGCCGCGATCACGATCATCGTCGGCAACGTCGGCGCGCTCGGCCAGACCTCGCTCAAACGGATGCTCGGCTACTCGGGCGTCGCCCAGGCCGGCTACATGCTGACGGGCGTCGTCGTCGGAACCAGGCTCGGCATCTCCGCGACCGTCCTGTACCTGATCGCCTACCTGCTGCTCAACATCGCCGCATTCGCGACCGTGATCGCCGTTGAGCGCGACACCGGCGACGACCAGCTGGGCGGCCTCGCCGGGCTCGGCGCCCGCAGCCCGTGGCTCGCGGCGCCGCTCACGGTCGGCATGCTCGGCCTCGCGGGGATGCCCGGCACGATCGGTTTCATCGGCAAGTTCCAGCTGATCCACTCGCTGATCGACGGCGACTACACGTGGCTCGCGATCGTGCTCGTGATCGGCTCGATGATCTCGCTCGGCTACTACCTGCGGGTCGTCGCCACCATGTGGATGACCTCGGCGCCGGCGGCCACGGCGGCCTCAGGCGGCGGCGCCGTCGCCGCGCTGGCGCCGATCGCAGGCGGCGCGCCGAGCGACGAGGAAGTGGCGGCCGGCTTTCCACCGCCGGGCTCGGGACGGTCGGGCGGCAGCGCCGGCGCTGGCGCTGCGAGCTCCGCCTCCGCCCTCCCCCATGCCGAGGTCGCGTTCGTCGGGATCGTGTGTGCCGCCGCCGGCGTCATCCTCGGGATCCTCCCGTCGGTTGCGTTCACGTTCGCCTCCCATGCGGGGGCGGCGCTCAGCGGGCTGTTCTAGTCCCTGTTTTGTCAGGGGTCGGACGGCCCGGAGCCATCGCAGACGCGGCGCTGCCTGGGTTGGGGTGCGGGGCGGGGTTGGTTGATGGCGCGATCGCGTCTGCGATGGCTTCGGGCCGCCCTCCTTGATGGTGGGCGGGACAGCGAGGGCCCGTGGCTTGCTTGAGCTCCGGGACGTCGGCCCGATCGAGGCGTCGGGTCACGGAGCGTTGCTGCACTCAGAACAGACCCGCGGCGCCGCTGCTACGCCAGTCGCGACGAGGAAGAGCAAGCTAGCGTGACGCATCATCGAGCGACCCTACCCGCGGGTGCCATCTCGGCCAGCTGGGCATCATCGAAACTCCACGGCGCACGCTCGGAAACCGTCTTATGGACGCGCTCGGGGAGGTCAGTCGGGACCTCCAGCGGTCTACGTCACACATGCTCTGGCATACGGTCAACCGAGTTCGGTTACGGTGGTGCGCATTCCGTCTAGGGCTTTGCGCGTGAGTTCACCCAGCTCCTGGTGGTTGTCTGGCGTGAGCCATGTGGTGTAGGCCTCCTTGAATGCGAGCACGCCTAGCTCCGCTGCGAGGCTGGCCGCCGAGTCTGAGACGCCACGTGCGCGTAGCGCGCCTGCCATGGCCGCGGCTAACCCGACCTGTTTGAGCGCGGAGCGTTCTTGGAGTTCGGTGCTGGTCGCGATGACCGCCTGAAGGCGTAGCGCGAGCTCGCGATTGAACGGCCCCATCGCCTCAGCCGCGCGCTCTAACCCTGAGGCGACGGCAGTTAGGGGCGTGGCAGCCGCTGGGGCTGAGGAGATGCCCTCAGCGAAGAGCCTCGACAAGATCTCTTGTCCAGCAGTCAGCACGTCGCGTTTGTCAGGGAAGTACCGAAAGAACGTGCTCTTGGCCAGCCCGGCACGATCGGAGATCTCGGCAACGGTGGTGTCGTCGAAGCCCTGCTCTGAGAACAGGTGCAGCGCTGCGCTCACCAGCCGCTCGCGCGCATCTGGTTCCCATCGAGGCATGTCCCCATCTTACCCATGAGACTTTCGTCTCATCACAGTGCTACGATGATGGGATAAATATCTCATCACGAAGACCCGGATGAGACGCACTCTGATGACCAACTCAGTGGAAGGTAGACGTATGAGTCGAGCAGTCACCTACGAGAAGTTCGGAGGCCCCGAGGTGTTGGAACTCCGGAATGTTCCGGAGCCGCACGCCGGACCCAGCGAAATCCGGATACGAGTTGCGGCGGTTGGCCTAAACCCGATGGATCCGGCCTTCGCCGCTATGCCGGAGCTCGCAGCGCGCTTCAACATCACCCTCCCGTCCGGGTTTGGCTATGACTTCGCCGGCGCTGTCGACGAGGTTGGTGAGGACGTCGGCGGTTTCACGGTGGGCGACCGCGTGTACGGCGGTGTCATGGAGCGAGCTGCAGCAGACTTCATCGTGATCAAGACCCACGCGTCGGAAGCCATCTTTCACACTCCCGAAGGACTCAGCGACGAGGTTGCGAGCACGCTATACATCGCCGGCGCAACCGCGTCAGCCGCGCTCGCAGCAATCAATCTCTCGTCCAAAGACACCGTTCTGGTCGGCGGGGCAGCAGGTGGTGTGGGAGTTTTCGTTGTGCAGCTGGCCCGGCTTGCTGGCGCAACGGTGATCGGGACCGCGTCGGAGGGCACGTTCCCCTTCCTGAGCGATCTAGGGGCACAACCAGTCGCCTACGGCGCGGGCCTGGAGGACCGCGTCAGGGCGGCCGCCCCCGAAGGCATCACAGCAGCGATCGATCTCTTTGGCACCGAGACGATTGAGACTGCACTGGCTCTCGGCGTGTCACCCGACCGCATCGCCGCGATCGCCGCCGGCCCAACCCCTCCCGGCGGGGCACGCGCAGTCTTGGCCGGCGCCGCCCCTCCCGAGGCAGTGCCACAGATCGCTGCGGCAATCGTGGCGCAAGAGGTGACCGTGCCAATCGCGGCAACGTTCCCGATCGAACAGATCAGCGAGGCTGCGACGCTACAGGCAGGCCGTCACGTCCACGGCAAAATCGTCGTCACACTCCGACGCTGACGGACGCAAGCAACGATGAAGCGGTTGGACAGGTCAGGGTCGGCGTGAGGCCGCAGCCGTGCGTCGTGGGGCTCGGCGACTCGGTGCCGCCCAAGGGCACGTAGCCGCGGGTTCGTCAGCCGTGCCGCGTGCTTGGCGGCGCCTCGCGCTGAAAGCCCGCCGACCCCGACGGTGCGCAACAACGGCTCGTTATCGGTCCTGACTCAGACCTCCATAAGAGCAGCGCCGACTGGGCCAAGGGCCCAGGCCTCTGCTCAAGATCGACCGGAATCCGTCCGGTCTGCCGAGGCAAGTTGCCGGAACTGCTCGGCGCGATCGCTCCATCGTTACTGGATCGCGCGTGCGGCAGCCTCACCCGAGCCGATGACGGGGATGATCTCGAACTCGGCGAGGTCGATCCAGTTGGCGATCCACTCGTCAATGAGCGCTGGATCCTCGGTCTCCATCAGCTGAAAACACCTGCTGAGGGAACGCTCATCGATCCAGCTATAGACCAAACCGGGCGGGAGCATACGGCCACGCACGGCCGCGCGCTCGTACACGGGCGCTGGGCCTTGGGTGAACTTTTCGATGACCATGTAGAGCATTCCGCGGCGACTTCCTCGGCTAGGGCCCCTCAGTGCACACGCGGACGACCAGAGCCTGGATGGGCGCCTCCGGACCGGCGAGTGCGTTTCAGCACCGCCGCCCCTCACCGCTAGCTGACGCCCGCCCCGGCGTCCCGCGAAACAGCTCGCTCAGCCGGCCAGTCGGCCGCACGGACAGCCAGCGAGCGAGCGGCGCGCTCACCCTCAGTTGCCCTCTCGCGTGGTGGGGAACCGGGCTGCCCACGGCTCGTGCTCCACGCGCGCTGTGTTGATGACAGATGCCAGCAGCCGGTACCAGCCGGCGGTGATCACCAGCTCGAGCAGCTGGTCATCGCTGAAGCGTTCGGCGAGCGCGCTTCACATCGGTGAGGCCGAGCGGCTTTCCATAGGCGATCACATGCACGCCCCATTCATATTCGGCGCCGGCGCGCGCGCAGGTGCGGTGGATCACGATCTCGCGTTCGCGGGCGGCGACGCAACCGTGACCGAGGACCCCCGCTCCGAGCGGCCGCATCCGCGACAGCAGCTCGTCGTGAACGGCGAGCGTCCGAAACAAAGCGAGCGGCTCAACCGCGCTGCCGGGCGGCATCCACTTCTTGACGGT
>Ga0302235_10001197_pt1 | contig 19658 bp, 22 predicted proteins | sample II_Palsa_N3_3_FD_193577 | JGI IMG/M metagenome (GOLD analysis project Ga0302235, IMG submission 193577) | Peat permafrost microbial communities from Stordalen Mire near Abisko, Sweden - II_Palsa_N3_3 | ecosystem: Environmental > Terrestrial > Soil > Palsa > Peat permafrost | place: Sweden... | reverse complement strand
CTGACGCGCTCGGCGGGGGGCCCGCGCACCTCGCGGGGATCGGCGTCGGCGGGATGGTCGCCCAGGTGGCCGTGCTCGACCATCCGGGCGCGTTCTCAGCGCTCACCCTGGTCGGCACCCGCGCGGTTGCCCCTGGCCCGCCCGACGATGACCTCCCCGGCCATGACCAGGCGACGATGAGCCGGCTGTTCGCGCGTCCGATGCCCGATTGGACCGACCGCGAGGCGGTTGCTGAGTTCGCCGCCGCGGGCGCGGAGATCCTCGGCGACGACCCCGTCGCGGCGGGCGCAATCGCTGCGCGCATCTGGGACCGCACGCCCGGCACCGCACCCCCGGTCCAGATGGCCAACCAGATGCGGATGGTGTTTTCCAGGCTCGACTGCCAACCCCGCTGGCGCGAACGCCTGCCCGAGATCGAGGTCCCCACGCTCGTCGTCCACGGCCGCCGCGACCGGTTCTTCCCCGTCGGCAACGGCGAGGCGATCGCGCGCGAGATCCCCGGGGCACGGCTGCTCGTCCTCAAGGAGGCCGCCACGGCGATCCCCGATGCGGCGGTCGGCGAGGTCACCGAGGCGATGCTCACGCTCGGATAGACGACGGCGGGTACCGCGCGGGTCCGGCCTCCACGCAGCAGATCAGTTCTCGTGCCCGCATGGCGGTGCATCGCCTGCGCGGCGCGCGGGCCTCACCATAGGTCGCCACCCGTGAGTACGTAGAGGAACGGCACGAGCGGGATAAGGCTGAACAGAGCCCATGCCAGCTTTGCGCCGCCCCCGATGTTACGGCGGGTTGCCAAGTCAATCCATATGAGGACCACGGCGAGGGGATGGAGGATACAGACCAGGAGCTCGAGAACCTTCTTCATTACCTGAATCTACCGGGAGCGCTAGGGACGCCTGTCCTCCGGTCCCTGCGCTTCAGCGCAGGGAAGCGCCAGAGTTCGCCGGTCGTCCGTCTAATAGCGGGCGCCGGCGGCGCCGCACAGTCGCAGCGTGCTGTCCAGGGCCAAGGCGGCCGCCTGGCCGGCGGGGAGGCGTCCGGCGGCGACTTGTTCGGCGGCGGTGCGAACGAGCCCGACGATGGCGACGGCGAGCCAGGCGGCGGGGAGCGTGCGGTCGAAGTCGCCGACGCGCTGGCCTCGCCGGATGATCTGTTCGAGCCGGGCGGTGCCGGCTTGGTGGGCGGCAGGGTCGCCGGGCTGCGGGCTCCGGGCAAGGGCGGGGCCGAGCAGGAAGGGGTAGCCGCGAATGAGCTGCCAGCCGATGTCGAGGAACTGGCGCAGCGCGTCGGCGGGCGGGGCAGTGTCAAGGTGGGCGGCGTCGATGGCGGCGAGGGTTTCGGCTCCTGCGGCGTGAAGGAGGGCGGCGATCAGGGCGTCGCGTGAGGGGAAGTGGGCGTAAACGGTCTGGCGAGTGACGCCGGCCGTGGTGGCGATGTCTTCCATGCTGGCGTCGGGTCGCTCGCCGAGCACGGTGCGGGCCGCGTTGAGGATGGCACGCCATGACCCAGCTCTGGCAGGCCCGGGTGGGGGTCGCCGAAGTCACTTTCGGCCAGCCCAGCCTGCACGAGGCGTTCCTCGCCCTCACCGGCCACCCAGCCAGCCCAGCCGCCACCGACCACGAGGACGCGAATTCATGAGCACCCCAGCCACCACCAGCCGCGCCGCGCTGGAGGCTGACCGCCTCGACGGCCTGCTCGCCCCCAGCGGGCCGCCCCGCCGTGCCGGAGCGCTCGCCGCCTCGGCGACCTTCGGGGGGCGGGCCATGCTCAAGATCAAGCACGAGCCCAACCAGCTCACGGACGTGATCGCCATCCCGGTCGTGTTCACCGTCCTGTTCACCTACATCTTCGGCGGCGCCATCGGCGGCACGCCTGGCCACTACCTCACGACCCTCCTGCCCGGCACCCTGGTCATGGGCATCATCGCCGTCACCATGACCGGCGGCGCCGCCTCGCCCAGGACGTGACCACGGGGGTGTTCGACCGCTTCCGCTCCCTGCCCGTCTGGCGCGGTGCCCTCGTAGTCGGCAGCCTGCTCGGCGACGCCGGCCGCTACCTGCTCGCCGCCGCCATCGTGGTGATCCTCGGCGTCATCATCGGCTACCGGCCCGACGGCGGCGCCCCGGGCGTGATCGCCGCCATGGCCCTTGTCATCGCATTCGGGCTCTCCCTGTCCTGGGTGTGGGCCGCGACCGCCCTGCTCGTCCGCAACCCAGCCACCGTCAGCAGCCTCGGCCTCGCCGTGCTGCTGCCGCCCACCTTCGCCAGCAACATCTTCGTCCAGCCCCGCACCATGCCCGGCTGGCTCCAGGCCTTCGTCAAGGTCAACCCCATCAGCCACGTCGCCGACGCGACCCGGGACCTGATGAACAACACCGGCGGTGCTGGCGTCATCTGGTCGCTCGTCGCGATCCTCGCCATCACCCTCGTCTTCGCGCCGCTCACCCTCCACCTCTACAGCAAGCAAGGCTGACTGCTCGCCTGCAGCAGGCCCTCATACTTGATCGCCGTCCTCGACGGCGCCGGCCTAAGAGGTTGTCAGCCTGCGCAGGACCGCGCGCAAGAGGGCCGTCATGTCACGCGGATAGATCCCCGGCGCTCGTCGGGTGCGCGTGTCGTCTTCGCCGCGCTCCGGCACCAGGGCCAGCGCGGACTCATTGACGGCGACGTCATCGACGACCTGCTCAGCCAAGGCCGGGTCATCGGCAGTCAGCAGCGCCTGCGTATAAAGCGCGACGGCATAATGTCGGTAAATGTCCCGGCTGCGGCCAGAGCTGGCCGCGTCAGAAGCACGAACCGTACCGGTCTTACCCAATCCCAGCATCGCAAGCTCCGAGCGTCTCGGCGGCGTTGCCGTCAGCAAGCGCCATCAGCCACCGAGGTCTGGAGCGGCTACCTGACGTTAACACGGGCGAGATCGCGACCGCGAGTGTCCCCGCACCAGGTGCCGATGGGGCCGGGTCAGCTGGGCCAGCGTCAAGGGTGATTCCTGCCTGGTCGCGACCTCGGCCCGTCGTTTCAGCTTCGCATCCCCTGCACTGACCTGGTAGCCGGTGTCGCCGGGGATGCTGCGTCGACGTCCAGGCCGCCGAGCAGGTCGCGCAGTGCCTGGGTGTAGGCGCTGAGGGCGGTCCGGCCCTGGCTGGTCAGGGCGACCGTGGTTCTCTGCGCGGACCCGTTCCTGGTCTTGGTGCTGGCGAGGTAGCCGGCGGCTTCGAGCTTGCGCAGCTGGATGATCAGGTTGCCGGGGGTGAGCCCGAGCATGTCCTGCAGCCGGGTGAAGGACAGCGCGTCCCCGTCGGGCAGCGCCGCCAGCGTCGCGACGATCTTCAGCCGGGTGGGCATGTGGATCAGCGGGTCCAGCTCAGTGGTCACGGCCGTACCATGCTGCGGCGCTGCCGCCCCGCGGTGAACGCGGCGAGGCCCAGCCAATCGGTCAGCTGCTGGCGTTCCACCTGCTGGTGGCGGCGTCACCGTCGGCGCCCGGCGACCGGCCAAGCCACTCCGCGTAGGACCTGGATTCATCCGGGCTGGGTTCCACGCTGCCGGGCAGGGCCTGGGTGAACACGAGCGCCGCGGTGGCCTGGAGTTCGCCGCGGAGCAGATCGGCGGGGCCGGTCGCCTCGAATCCCAGGGTCCACCAGTCCTGGCCGCAGGTGCGGACCTCGGTGAGTTCCACCGTGCACCCTGGCTCGTCGCTCAGCCCCGGGGCGCGGCCCACGACCGGGCCGCTAGCCAGCGGGAACCAGCTGATCCGCCGCCTCTTGCGTACCGCCCTCCACCCGGCCAGGTCACCGCTGTCCTGGCGGAACGGGCTAACTCCAAAGGACCACTTCTGCCAGGACTCCACGCGCCCGCGGGCGCGGTCGGCCACCTCGAGGATTCCCGGGCTGCCGCGGTACACCTTCACCTCCAGCGCCCCGCCCCCGCGGACCTTGACCGACAGCCCGCGCAACCGCGGATCCAGGAGGTAAGTATCCTCGCGTGACTCCGTCCGGGCCGGGAACCGCCCGAACCATCCGGCCACCGCGGTCTCCAGCTGGCCCGGGAAGATCCAGCGCACCTCCAGGCTGCGGACTCCTTCGGTGACCGGGCTCCCAGGCGGTTCAGCCGTCATCGTCACAAGCTCCTGCCCCGGCCTTGCCGGCCAGTTCCGTGCACTGCCGCCGCATACCCAGATCTTCAGGACTTGCCAGACTGCTAGCCCTCCGTGAACAGGTCACCTTGCGCGGCCCCGAGGGCGGACTTGTCGCCGCCGCGGCCGCGCAGGACGAAGGCGATGCCGACGGCGATCACGGCCCCAGTTCCTCCAGCGCGGCCGCGATGTCATAGCCGAGCGCGGTCGCCACATCGGGAGCGGCGGCGACGACCCGGCCGAGCCCGGCCACCGGGGCGATCGCCAGCAGCACGTCAGCGATCTCGTCCTCACTCGCGCCCGCCGCCAGCGCCCGCCCGGCGCTCCATTCCAGGCAGACCGCCGGCGACCCGATAGCCACCGACGCCGCTACCTGGAGCAGCGCCGCGGTCCTGGGATCCAGGGCCGATGTCCCGGCCACGCCAAGCCCGAGTCCGGCCTCGTCTACCACGAAGCCTTCATCGATCATCGCCAGCCTGCGCAACGTCTGCTGGAATCTCACCGTCTGGCCCATAGCACCTCCACCCGCCGCCGGGCCACCATTCCACCTCATACCCAGAGCGAGCGTCATCCTCCTAACGAGGTGAAAGACCGGATGTCACCCCTCCAGGAGCCCCAGCTCACGGGCCCGGGCGACCGCCCGGCTGCGGGGGTCAGCGCCCAGCTTCCGGTAGATCGAGATCGCCTGCGACTTGATGGTGTTGCGGGACAGGAACAATTCCCCGGCGATCTCGGGCATCGACAGGTGGGTGGACAGCAGCGGCAGCAGGCGGAGCTCAGCGGCGGTCAGTGCTGACGCTCCGGAGGCGCTTGAACCGCGCTCCTTCGGGAGCCGGGCCCGGAGCGCCTCGGCCTCACCAGCCAGGGTCCCGAGGCCGGGCCGGCGCAGGGGCCAGGTCAGGCTACCAGGGAAGCATGGCCTGGCTCGAGGAATAGCTGGAGCGCGAGGACTAGAAGGCCCACGATCAGGCCGCCAGCCACCGTTCGGGCCAGCGGCCACCCGGAAAGCCCGGCCCGGCGGCCTGCTACAAAGCCCCAGAACCCGAGTGAGGCGCCTTCCAGGGAGATGATTACCTGGATTGAGGAGCCCAGCGAGACCCCGGCCACGGTCAGGATGGTCAGAAGCGTAAGGGCAGGAGCGGCCAGGAGAAGGAAACGCAGCTCGGTCCGGACGATTTTCATCTGCTCGCTGCGGCCGGGACGCTCGTGCAGCTCGGCTTGCCGGGCGAGGGATGCGGAGAAGACGTGTGAGACGAACATGGCGAGCACCGGGCCGAGGATTACCCCGGCGGCGGCCCAGAACTTCAGGTTCTGCCAGCCGTCATAGGCGATGAGCACGCTCATCATCGTGATCGTGGTGTAGACGGCACGGTCGAGATAGACCGGCCGTGAGCCGTACCCGAACCCGTTTGCCGTCATGGCTGCCGGGCTGGCCCGCTGGCCACTTTCGGTTGCTCGCTCGGCAAGGGAGGTACCCGCGGCGCGGCGTTCCATGGGTCGTTCCGGCGTCATGCCGGCTATCCGCTGATGCCGTGGGCGACGTGCCCGATCAGGCCCCAGTCCGGCCGCGACCTCTTCAGGGTCCGGTTCGCCGCACCCGCGAACCCCGGGTCCGCGATCGGCAGCCGGGAACGGTCAATCGGGTCATCCGCCATGCGTGCCTGCTCTCTGCCATGTCGCCTCGCCCCAGCACACGCGCGGGACCCAACCTCGGGAAATCTACCGGCCGGGGATGACTCACGACCCTCACTCCCAACAATCACGGACGTTGTCGCAAGATCGAAGCCGAGACGGTCACCTGCCTGACCGTCGCACATGATCGCGAGCCCGAGTGACTATCTCAGTGACAACGCATGCGGTCTTGGGCGGATGCTGGCGGACTCCAGTGGACAGTAATCCGCCGGTACAGGCGGTACCGGCGCAGGCCATGCGCGTGTCGCTCTGCCTTCGGGACGAACAGGACGCTTTCAGTACCGGTGACCTGCCACACGCCGTCTGGCCTGCGAGGGCCGTTCGCGCTGGCTCGCGTTGCTGCCCGGCGTGGTGGTGATCTGAGTCACTCGTCGGTGTTCTGCTGTACCGGGGAGGGTTCAGCGGATCGTTCGGGCTCCTGGGGGATGTCGTCATCGCTGGGGGAGAACGCATCGGCGAGACGGAGCGATCGCACCCGGGCAGGCAACGGGGGCGGGGCACCCTCGACGAGAGGGGATGCGGCACCGCCGCGGACCAGGCGCCCGATCGGCCCCGGGTCCTCGGCCAGCACCGGTCCCGCGCAAGCGCCGACGATGACGCAGATGGCGGCGCCGGAAAACCACGCGACCAGGGCGAGCGCCACCCCGAAGATGCCGTACTGGTGATCGTTGCTCGTCACATTGTTCGGCATCCACAGCGTCGCCGACAGCGCATAGGCAGAAAGGGCAACCGCCGTGATCAGGCCACTGGGGAATAGAACCCGGAACCGTACCTGCCCTTTGAGCATCAGCCAGGCGGTAAACCACCACACGGCAGTGGACAGGGCCAGCGCCACTACGACAAATGCGGCTATCCCCGCGCCGCCCCCCAGGACACTGCGGGCGCCACCCAGCAGCGCCATGTAGACGAGGAACGCCGCTACCCACGCGACCCCCCGGACGTAGTTGCCGACCATCTTTACGGGGGGCCGGCGCCAGGCGCGGAGGTAGGCGCGCCGGAGCGCGGTCGTGAACGAGCTGGCGTAGAAGATCGCCAGGACCAGGCCGAGCAGGCCGGTGGCCCGGCGGATGTCCTGTGAGGAGGCGAACGCCTGCTTGACCGTGCCCAGCGAAGCGCCAGTGATGCCGAGGCGATTAGTCACCGTAGTGAGGATGGACATGCGGAGGTGCGCGGGCAGGAAGGCGGCGACGACAATGATGAGCGGGAAGAACGAGATGAACGCCTTGCCCGCTAGGGCGATGCTGCGGTCGATGAACTCCGTTTCAAGCATCCGGTCCCATACTTTCCACAGCAGCGTCTGCTCAGCCCAGCCGCGGATGACCTGGGCATGGCCCCGGACTTTCTCAAACGCGTGCCGGCTGGTCCTTTCGGTGCCCGACTCGGCCATGATCCCGTCCTTGGTTTCGGCAGACCGCACGAGCTTGCAGGGTACGCCGGTATCCGTCCTTAACGAGAAACTCTGACTGGTGTGGCTGTCCAGGCCTGTCTGATCCTGCCTCTCATGCTGTCTCCGGTGAGATTCTCAAGGAAGCACAATGGGGTATGACATGGGGCCGGAAGCCAGCCGCTACGCCCCCGGCGACGACGGTCCAGGCCCTGCGGGGTGAGCACTGGTGGCCGGTGGCGCTGGCGATCGTGGCCGCCGCGTTCCTGCACGTGGCGCTGCCCGCCAAGTACCGGGTGAACCCCGCGTGGGTGGTCCCGGCCGTGCTGCTGGCGTTGCTGGCCGCCCTGATCATCGGGGACCCGGGCCGCATCGACCAGCAGAAGCCCTGGCTGCGGATCGTCACCGGCACCGTGATCGCCTTCCTCACGGTGGCGAACCTGCTGGCTGCCGTCCACCTGTTCCACGACATCCTCACCAGCAACAAGCTGTTCGCCAGCAACGCCACCGGGCTGCTGGCTACCGGCGGGGTGCTCTGGGCCACCAACGTGATCGCATTCTCGCTGTGGTACTGGGATCTCGACCGCGGCGGCGCCGCCGCCCGCGCGCACCATCCGCAGGCGAACCCGGCGTTCATCTTCCCGGAGATGCTGCACACCCAGTACGTCCCGGCCACCTGGGTGCCGAAGTTCGTCGACTACCTGTCGCTGGGCTTCTGGACCGCCACCGCGTTCAGCCCCACCGACATCTCCGCGATCAAGCCGTGGGCCAAGCTGCTGATGATCACCGAAGCGGCCGTGTCCCTCGGCATCGCCGGGCTCGTGATCGCCCGCGCGATCAACATCCTGGCGTAACAGCCGCGAATTACCGTCGGCTGGCATACCTGGCATCAAGCTGGAGTGCCGTTTCCGCCACCTCACCATCCGCTGTATCCGGCGGCACGGCAGGCGGGCGTCTGGCACCGGGCGAGAGCGGCAGGCACTCGCCTATCTAGCCGCTAAGAAAGGGCGGGCGTCCGGCGGGGTCGTCTGAAGGTTTCCCAGGCGTAGGCGAACTGCAGCATCTTCGTCTCGGCCAGCGGAGTGCCGAGGAGCTCCATTCCCACAGGCAGGCCGTCTTGGGTGAAGCCGATCGGAATGGTGAGTGCTGGCAGCCCGGCCTGGGATCCGATGACGGTGTTGGTGGGAAAGGCGAGGGCCCGGTACTTCTCGGCGGCGAGCTCGTCGCGCACCGGCGGAAGCACCTGCACCGTGGGGTAGACCAGGAAGTCGAGCCGGTGCGCGGCGAAGACGTTCAGGACCAGCCGCCGGAAGTGCTCCTGGTTGAGCCGCAGCCGCAGGTACTCCGCGTCGCCATCGGTCGTGCTCGGGCCCGCGGCGATCCCGTGGAATAGGTCGTTGAGCGGGTGGAACTGCCCGCTGTCGTAGATTTCCATGAAACTCGACACGGGCGCGTCGGGTCGCCTCGCGAGGAAGTCATCGATGTCGGACTTCGATTGCTGGACGTAGACGGAGGTGTTGGCGATCCAGTCGGCGAGGTCGTTGATCACCAGTTCCGGGACCGTGGCCACGCCGAGGTCTCCTAGCTGGGCGAGCGCCGCTCGGACCGCGAGGTTGACGGGCGCGGCGTCGGGATCCTCGTCGGAGCCGAAACCTGTTTCCAGTACCCCGATCCGCCAGGTGGCCAGCGGAACGTCGATTTCGAGCGCCTCTGCGTAGCCGCCGATGACAGGGGCAGCCGACGCCGTCACGGTGAAGGGATCCTGCGGGTCGTAGCCGACGATGCTATCGAGCAGCGTCGCGATATCGGAGACCGTTCGCCCGATCGGGCCGGGGGTGTCCTGGAAGTGCACCAAAGGCGAGAACCCGGCGCGGCTGATCAGCCCGGTGGTGACACGCAAACCGAAGAGGTTGTTGAACGAAGCAGGGATCCGGATGGACCCGCCGGTGTCCTCCCCGATCCCGACGAGCCCGAAGTTCGCGGCTACCCCCGCGGCAGTGCCCGCGCTGGAGCCCCCGGACTCACGCGCCGGGTCGTAGGGGTTCTTGGTGTGGCCGGTCAGCGAGGAGGAGGAGAACCAGCCCGCGGCAAAGTCGCACATGGCCGTCTTGGCCAGGATGACCGCGCCGGCGTCCCTGAGCTTCGTGACCAGGGTCGCGTCGGCCAGCGGCACGTAAGCGTCGAACAGGATCGAGCCGAACGTCGTGCGCAGGCCGGCCGTTTCGGCTTGGTCTTTTACCAGAACGGGCACACCGTGCAGTGGTCCGGATAGCCTCCCGGTCGCCGCGAAGGACCTATCCTGAACGGCAGCCTCGTCCTGCGCTCGGGGATTCACTGTCACCACAGCCTGGAGCCTTGCCCCGGCCGTGTTGTGCGCCTGAATCCTGGCGAGGTACCAGTCGACAAGTTGGGCGCCGGTCAGCTCGCCGTTCCGCAGCGCGGTATGGAAGGCGGCGATGGTGAGCTCTTCGAACTGCGTGTCGATATCGGTCCACCTAGTTCTGTGTGCCGGGTCGCAGATGCGGCTAAGTCGGCGCCGGTATGCGCGCGGCGTCAGCGATCGCCTGCCGGAGCTGTCGGCGGGAGCTGACGCCGAGCTTCGGGTACACCTTGCGCAGGTGCCACTCGACCGTGCGCGGGCTGATGAACAGCTCGGCGCCGATCTCCGGGTTCGTCTTCCCCTCACCGGCGAGCCGGGCGATCTGCGCCTCCTGGGCGGTGAGCTCCTCGCGCGCCTCGACTCCGCGGTCGCGGACCGTCTCCCCGGTGGCTAGCAGCTCACGGCGGGCGCGCTCCGCGAACGCCTCGAGGCCTATCGTGGTGCACATCTGGTGGGCCGTGCGCAGCTGCTGGCGCGCGTCGAGGCGACGCCCGCGGCGGCGTAGCCATTCGCCGTAGAGCAGGTGGCCGCGGGCGAGCTCGACGCGAATACGGGTGCGGCCGAGCCGCTCGATCGCCTCGCGGTAGAGGTCCTCCGCGGCGTCGTCCTCGCTCAGCAGCGCTCGCGAGCGGGCCTCTATACCCAGCGCCCAGTCGGTTCCGGCGGCGCGCGTCGTCTCCGCGAGGCGCTCGAGGGCGGCGGCCGCGACCTCGGGGGCGCCGCTCCGGGATGCCGCCTCGACCAGCTCGGTCTGCGCCCACTCAAAGACACCCAGATCGTCATGCTCGCCTGCCTGCTCGGCCGCGGCCCTGGCCTCGGCGTAGCGGCCGAGGCCGTTGTAGACCAGTGCGCGCGCGTGATAGCTGATGCTCAGCCCCATGCCTTCGCCACGGCTCGTGACGTCGTCGATGGTGGCCTTGATGAGCTCGGCGGCTTCGGCCTCGCGACCTCGCCAGGCCGCGAGCGCGACGGCACCGTAGGCCGCGAGCTGGGTCCCGGTCACCTCGGTGACCGCGCGCACCTCCTGCATCAGCGCCGCGCCCTCGTCCAGCTCGCCCGCGAACACGTGCACGAAGATGCGGGACCGCAGCGCGATCGGGAGCACGGTGAGCGCACCTGCCTGCCGTGCGAGCATGACATGGCGAGTGCACAGCACCTCCCAGCTCTCGTCATCCCACAGCTCATCGGCCACGCGTCCGGCGAGCCACAGCCAGCGCAGCCCGTCGGAGCTGGAGATGTCCTGGCCGCGAAAAGCGCTCAGCGCCCGTTTGAGCAGCGGTGTGCCGGCCGCGCGGCCGTCCGTGACCAGCAGCGCGAGGCCGTCGAGGAGAAGGTCGGGCGCGCGGGGCGGCGCCGCAGCCGCGGGCGCCAGGCGCGCCGCTCGTGACACCTCCGTCACGTCCGCGCCACGGGACAGGCGGCCGGCCAGCACCGCGGCCGTGAACGCCTCCAGGTAGGTCTCGCGGGCGAGCCCGAGGTCCAGCGGCTCGAGCTGGAGCGCGGCCTTCAGCAACAGCGGCGGAGCGTCGCTGCCCCGCCGCGAGGCGAACGCGATCTCCGCGCGCAGCATGTCCACCCGGGCGCGCTGCAACTCGTCAAGCGGTCTCGCCTGCGCCATGGCCAGCAGGGCGAGCGCCGCGTCGGGTGCGCCGGCCAGATGCTTGGCCAGCGCGGCGGCCAGCGCGCGCTGGGCCTGACGCGCCGGGTCGGGCGTCAGCCGGGTGGCTTCCTCGAGGAAGGCGGCCGCCGCGGCCAGGCCGCCACGCGTCTGGGCCCGAACGGCCGAGCGCTCGAGCTCGTCGGCCACCTCTTCGTCCGGGCCAGCCGTCGCGTGGGCGCGGTGCCACGCCCGGCGATCGGGATCGACACCGGGATCGGTGGCGTCCGCCAGGGCCCGGTGGACGTTCCGGCGCTCCTCGGGCGACGCCGCCCGGTAGACGGCGGATCGCACCAGCGGATGGCGGAACCGCACCTGCCCGGCGAAGTCGACCAGTCCGGCCGAGACCGCCGGCGCCGCCGCGTCAGCCGCGACGCCGAGCTGGTCAGCTGCCCGCCACATCAGCACCGGATCGCCGATCGGCTCGGCCGCCGCCACCACGAGCAGCAGCCGGGTCGTCGGCGGGAGCGGTTCCAGTCGCCGCCGGAAGCTGTCCTCGATCCGGCCCGACAGGGCTGCGGCGTCGGGCAGGCCGAACCCGCCCGCCAGCTCCTGGGGCGTCAGGCCACGCGGCAGTTCCAGCAGGGCGAGCGGGTTTCCGCGGGTCTCGGCCACGATCCGGTCGCGGACTCGTTCGTCCATCGGACCGGTGATCACCGACAGCAGCAAGGCGCGCGCCTCGCCATCGACCAGCCCGGGTACGACCAGCTCAGTCAGCCCGGTCAGGTGACGCTCGGCCGAGGGCTCGCGTACCGCGAAAACCAGGGCGACAGACTCGGCCGCCAGGCGGCGCGCGACGAACGCGAGCGCTTGCGCCGAGGCGTGGTCGAGCCACTGCGCATCATCCACCACGCACACCAGCGGCTGCTCCTCGGCGACGTCGGACAGCAGGCTCAGCAGAGCCAGCCCGACCACGAAGCGGTCCGGGGCGTCGCCGACCTGCAGACCGAAGGCCGTGCCGAGCGCGTCGCGCTGTGGTGCCGGCAGACGATCGAGCCGATCAAGGAACGGCGCACACAGCTGGTGCAGCCCGGCGAACGCGAGTTCCATCTCGGCCTCGACGCCGACCGCCCGGGCGGTACGGCATCCGGACGCGCGTCGGAGCAGGTAGCTCAGCAGCGCGGTCTTGCCGATGCCCGGCTCGCCGCGCAGCACCAAGACCCGGCTGTCGCCGGCCCGCGCGCTGGCCAAGACTTGATCCAGCACGTCGCACTCGTTACGCCGACCGCGCAGTCCCGGCTGCCGACCACGTAGGCCAGGCCCAGGATCACGGCTGGACATAGGCATCCCAACCGACATTAGTGATCACCTCTGCGGTTGGCAACGGCGCCTGCGCAACATCCGGTAGCCGACCGGCGGTTGCCCGTGTGTCCGGCGGGTCTATGTCAGGAAAGATGTACCCAGCCGTTCGGGTCAGTAGGCCTGCAGCTGCCGGGTGTGCCGGGGGGACGGTTCACGCTCTGCGCGCCGTCCCCCCGGAAATCCCGGGCAGGCCGGCCCTAGCGCAGTGACCGGAATGCCGCTCGGATCTCGGTCGCAAACACATCGGGCTCTTCCCAGGCGGCGAAGTGACCGCCCCGGTCGACCTCGTGGAAGTAGGCGAGGCTGGGGTAGACCTTCTCGACCCAGCTGCGCGGGGCCGGCCAGATCTCGCCGGGGAACGTGGTGAAGCCGACCGGGATCGAGACCTCCGGAGGAGTCTGCCCGGCCGCAAGGGCTTGCCCGGTCTCCCAGTACTCCCGGGCGGCCGAGGCCCCGGTGCCCGTCAGCCAGTACAGCGTGATGTTGTCGAGGATCCGGTCCCGGGTGAGATGGCCCGCGGGCTGCTTGTCGAGGAAGGCGCGGGAGATCTTCTGGTAGCTGTCGGTGTCGTGGTCGATCATCCAGGCCGCCAGGGCGACGGGTGAATCCAGCAGGGCATAGCCGATCGTCTGCGGCCGCGTGGCCTGCTCAATGAAGTAGCCATTGCCGCTCGTGTTGAAGGTAATGAGCGCGTTGAGCGCCGCGCGTTCCTGCTCGGTTTCGGCCGGCGTTGGGCTGCCGGTCAGCACGGCCAGGAGCAGGTTGAGGTGGATGCCCAGCAGCCCCTCGGGTGCCTGGCGGCCCATCGCGTCGGTGACGGCGGAGCCTACATCGCCGCCCTGGGCGACGTACCGGGTGTAGCCGAGCCGGTGCATGAGCTCGGCCCAGGCGCGCGCGATGTGGCCGGGGTCCCAGCCGAGCTCGGTCGGCTCGGCGGAGAAGCCATAGCCAGGCAGGGAGGGAAGCACGAGGTCGAACGCGTCCTCGGCGCGTCCGCCGTGCGCGGGCGGGTCGGTGAGCGGGCCGACGACCTCGAGCAGCTCGATGACCGAGCCGGGCCAGCCGTGCGTGATGATCAGCGGTATCGCGTTCTCGTGCGGCGACTTCACGTGGATGAAGTGGATGCCGACCCCGTCGATCTCGGTGGTGAACTGCGGGAGCGAGTTCAGTTTCGCTTCGCCCTCGCGCCAGTCGTAATCGGTCGCCCAGTAGCGGGCGAGCTCCTGGATCGTCGCTAGCTGTACGCCCTGCGACCGATCGGCGACGAGCTCGGCGGAGGGCCAGCGCGTCGCGGCGACACGCCGCTGAAGGTCGGCGATTTCTTCATCGGGCACGTGCACCCGGAAGGGACGGACCGCGGTATCGGTCATGGCGGCCTGCGTGCTGGGGGATGGTGTTGACACGGGAACTCCTTGGTCGGAAGCGGTATCTGTCGGTGCCATCGGCACTGGTACTCAGCGTCGCGCTCCGGTCGGCCCGGGCGCGCCTGTCGGTGCCCTGGTCGGTGCACTGGGTGGCTGGGCTAGCCGACGGCGGCCCAGAACGCGCAGTGTTGCGATACGGCGAAGTCCGTCTCGACCTGAGGCCGCGGCGGCAAGTCGCGTCCCCTCGCCCACGACAAAACGGCCCGCCAGAAGAACTGACGAGCCGTCGTGCGTGGTGCGGATCTTGTTGCCTGCGGAATTCCCGAAGCGGCGGAAGCTCACGCGGACAACCAGCCTGTGGGCTGGGTGTGTGGATCAGGTCGTGGCGCCGGAACCGGCGGCGATGACGGCGCGGATCTGCTGGGCCCAGGCGGCCGAGGTGAAGCCTGGGCCGACCTGGTCGACCAGGATCAGGTCGCTGATGGTGTTGTCGGTTCGCAGGTGCAGGATCTCCTGGTACTCGGGGGAGTTGTACCACTTCTTCGCCGTGTCCATGTCGGAGAACTCCATCAGCACCACGGAGCCGGGCCAGTCACCTTCCAGCGCCTCGACCTGGGCGTCGAGCACGAGCCATTTGCCGCCGTAGGGGAGGAATGTGGCCTCGACGTGTTCCAGGTACACCAGGGCGTCCGGCTTCGGGACGCCGTTGGGTACGCGCAGGTGGTTGATCAGATAGGTGGTCATTTTCCGGCCTTCCGGTCTCGTCGTGCTCAGCGAGGTGGCATCTGTTGACGCCGCTGTGACCATGGTCGGGGCCGGGGTCCGGGCCGCCGCGCCTGTGGAAGCCCTGGCCGGTGCACTGGCCGGCCCGCGGCCGAGCGCCGGCTGATGAGCAACCGATGTTCAGCCCGGCCAGGGCAGGGTGGCGGGCGTAAGCTGGAGCGCACTCAAAAGGCTGTGACTATATGACAATCTCGGGACGTTCGGACGAACAAGCGCAGCCTGGCTCGAGCGAGGTGTTCGAGGACGCGTTGACGGGGAGCTACGCCGACATCGGGTGGCCAAATATCGCTGATCCTGGGCCTGGATTGCGGGGCCGGGGTGGTGAGTGCGGGGCGCTGGATCGGCTGGTGACCGATGCGCGGGCGGGTCGCAGCGGGGTGCTGGTGCTGCGGGGCGAGGCCGGGGCGGGCAAGTCGGCGTTGCTGGAGTTCGTAGCGGCGCGCGCGCCGGATTGCCGGATCGCCCGGGCGGCGGGCGTGGAGTCGGAGATGGAGCTGGCGTTCGCGGGGTTGCATCAGCTGTGCGGGCCGATGCTCGATCACCTGGATCGCCTTCCCGCCCCGCAGCGCGACGCGCTGGGCACGGCGTTCGGACTGAGCGTCGGCGGCGCGCCTGACCGGTTCCTGGTGGGGCTGGCGGTGCTGAGCCTGCTGGCCGATGTGGCCGAGGAGCAGCCGCTGGTCTGCGTGGTCGATGACGCGCAGTGGCTGGACCAGGTCTCGGCGCAGACGCTCGCGTTCGTCGCACGCCGTCTGCTGGCGGAGCCGGTCGCGTTGGTCTTCGCGGCGCGCACCGGCGGGCCGGAGCAAGGGCTGAAGCAGGGGCTGGAAGGTCTGCCGGAACTGCCGGTACGCGGCCTGAGCGACCCTGACGCGCGTGCGCTCGTCGGCGCGGCGCTGCGCGGCCCGCTGGATGAGGCGGTGCGGGACCGGATCGTGGCCGAGAGCCGCGGTAACCCGCTGGCGTTGCTCGAGCTGCCCCGCGGGCTGACCCCGGCGGAGCTGGCGGGCGGGTTCGGGCTGCCCGGCGTGAAGCCGCTGGCCACCCTGATCGAGCAGGGCTTCGTGCGGCGGCTTGAGCCGCTTCCGGATCAAACCAGACGGCTGCTGCTGACGGCGGCAGCCGAGCCGGCCGGCGACGTGACCTTGCTGTGGCGCGCGGCCGGGCGGCTCGGAATCGGACCGGACGCGGCCGCCGCGGCCCAGACGGCGGGGCTGATCGAGGCCGGTGCGGGGGTCCGGTTCCGGCATCCGCTGGTCCGCTCGGCGGCCTACCGGTCGGCGTCCGTCGGGGACCGGCGGGACGTGCACGCCGCACTGGCCGAGGTCACCGACCCGGTTCTGGATCCGGACCGCCGGGCGTGGCATCGCGCCCACGCGGCGGCGGGACGCGACGAGGCGGTAGCCGCCGAGCTTGAGCAGTCAGCCAGCCGGGCCCAGGCTCGCGGGGGCCTCGCCGCGATGGCGGCCTTCCTCGAACGGGCCGCCGAGCTGACCCTTGACCCAGCACGCCGGGCCCAGCGGGCGCTGGCCGCGGCGCAGGCCAAGCACCAGGCCGGTGCCGCCGACGCCGCGCTGGGGCTGCTCGCCATGGCGCAGGCAGGCCCGCCCGACGAGCTCCAGCGCGCCCGCGAGGATCTGCTGCGCGGGCAGATCGCACTCGCCTTGCGGCGGGGCAATGAGGCTCCTTCGCTGCTGCTGGCCGCCGCCCGCCGGCTCGAACCGCTCGACCCGGGACTCGCGCGCGACACATACCTGGATGCGTTCTCGGCAGCGCTTATCTACGGTCGTCTGTCCCGTGCTGTCGGGGAGGTAGCGAGGGCAGCGCGCGTAACACCTCCGCTATCGACACCGCCGCGCACGCCCGATCTGCTCTTGGACGGCCTGTCAGTGCTGTTCACGGAGGGGCCCGCCGCAGGTGTCCCGACGCTCAGGCGGGCGCTGAGCACCTTCCGGAGCCAGGACATCTCCGCGGCGGAGGAACTGCGCTGGCTATGGCTCGCCGGACGTGTGGCCTGGGCCTTGTGGGACGACGATGCGTGGAGTGTCCTCATCAGCCGCCTCGTTCAGCTTGCCCGTGACGCCGGGGCGTTCGGCCAGCTTCCCCTGGCGTTCAACTCACGCGTCTTTGCGCACTTGGTCTGCGGTGAGCTTTCGACCGCCGCTTCGCTGGTCGAGGAGGCCCAAACAGTAAAAGCGGTGGTCGGGAGCAACTTCCTGCCTTACGGTGCCCTGGGTCTGGCCGCCATGTCGGGCCGCGAACGCGAGACCGGCGAGCTGATCGAGACCATATCGAGTGAGGTCGTTTCCCGTGGCGAGGGAATCGGGGTGACGGTCACGCAGTGGGCCACCGCGGTGCTCTGCAACGGCCTGGGCCGCTACGAGCAGGCGCTGGCGGCAGCCGAGCAGGCATGTGAGTATCCGCCGGAGCTCGGGTTCTGTACCTGGTCGCTCGTCGAACTCATCGAGGCGGCCGTGCGCAGCGGGCAGGCCGAGCGCGCATCCGGCGCCCTCCAGCGGCTGACGGAGACGACACGCGCCAGCGGCACCGACTGGGCGCTAGGGATAGAGGCGCGCTCGCGGGCGCTGCTGAGCCAGGGCGACGCTGCGGAGAGTCTTTACCGCGAGGCGATCGACCGGCTCGGCCGCACCCAGGTCCGCGTCGAGCTCGCCCGCGCCCATCTGCTCTACGGCGAATGGTTGCGGCGCGCTGGCCGCCGCATAGACGCGCGCGAGCAGCTTGGCGCTGCTCACCAGATGCTCACCGCGATGGGGGCCGAGGCTTTCGCCGAGCGCGCCCGCCGCGAGCTGGCGGCCACCGGCCAGACGGTACGCAAGCAGACCGTCGAGACACGCGACGAGCTCACGGCCCAGGAGGCGCAGATCGCCCGGCTTGCTGGTGACGGGCGTACGAATCCCGAGATCGGCGCCGAGCTGTTCATCAGCCCGCGCACGGTCGAGTGGCACCTGCACAGGGTGTACCCGAAGCTCGGCATCAGCTCCCGCAGACAGCTCCACGAGGCGCTGACCGGCACCTGACCAGCCGCCGGGAACAACGGAACGTCAGACCAGGACAGCGGCCAGTGCCTCGGCAGGCGCGGCGGGACCGTCCGGGGCGCGACCGTGGGATCAGCGACCTTAGGCCATTGGCTACGGGAACTGAGCAGCAGAGATCACGGACATCGACCGCAGCTACGACATCGTGGCTGGCTCGTCCGCGCTGGCAAAAGTTGCGTGACTGGCTTCCGGAGAGGTGTCCCAGGCGGCGGCTAGGAGTTGACGGGCCGCGGCTTCACCGGAGGGAGCAACCAGCACGCGTACACCCTGGTTTTGCAGCGCCGGATTTTGTCCTCCGACATCGTCTGCCGATACGACTGCTCTCAAGTCGTAATTGCGCAACATGCCGACGATCAGTTCCGCCTCGGTGCGGCTGGTAACGATCGCTACCGGAACAGTCGCGCCCTCAAGGCGGTCAGGACTGAGCAGATGCTCGAGTCCGGCCTGCTCTAGTTCGAGGTACAGCGCGTACCAGTTCGGCCAGTCGGCGTCCGGGCGTCCGGTGTGCTCCTCGTGCTGCCGGTGCGCATCGGCCGCGCGCCGAAGTGCTCGCGCCAGATCGCCTGCCGAATCAAATGTCAACAGCATTGGGGGTCCTCTCGAAAGAAACTGCCACCGGGACAATCGCCCTGGCAATGATCAGGCAACGTCCTGGGATGTGGTGTATGGCTGCAGCCCGGAGGCGAACAATGCGTCGCATCGTGCTTCCTTCAACGTCAGCCGCGTCGCGGCGAGCTGTGCGGTAGTCATATCCCACCATCCCGATTCGTATTTGCTTCCATTGACGATCGCGCTCCGGGCTCCCCGGTCGCGCCCGTGAATGCCCTAGTGGGTGCCCTGGGTCTGCGGTCCTGGCCGTGCAGGTGCGCAGGTGCGCAGGCGCGCAAGATGACTGTGGCCACAGCTCGGCTGAACGCGACCCGATCAGGTATCAAAGTCCGTGGGCAGCCACCAGGCGCAGGACCCCTGGCCGTCGGTGGCCAGTGCGCGGCAGAATGTCGTTTCATGGCGCACCTGCTGATCACCGATGACGCGGTCACGATCGATATGTCTCGCGGGGAGAAGCTTGAGGCGGGGCACCGAAATCAGGCATTCCCCCGCAGCGCGATCAGTGGCGTGCGGGCCGTACCGGACTGCATTGCCGAAGTTCACGGTATGAAGGGGGTGGGCACGCAGCTTCCTGACACCCGGGTGGGGAGCTGGCATGACGACGGGCGCGTCACCTTCGCCGTCTGCCACGGCCGCGGCCCCGGGATTGTCATCGACCTGGCCAGCAGCAAGTACGACAGAGTAGTCCTGACGGTCGAGAACCCGGAGGAGATTGCGGCCCGCCTGTCCGCGCCACCGAGCTAGTGTTGCGTTAACCGGCGTTTGCGCTGCCACGGCGGGCTGACCACCGGCTGATGAGTCCAGGTGCCACGGCCATCAGTATCCACAAGTACTTGGCCGCGGCGGTGCTCCATCTCACGAAGGCGCCGAGCAGGGTGCTGGTGAACGGCATGATGGTGATGGTGAACAGGAACGCGAAGCCATGGCGCTTGCACCGTCCACTGGCAGCAAGAGCTTCAGATCGCGTAGCTGATTAGCTTTCCGGGGCCGGGAACGACCGCCCGCTCCGGCGGAGAACGAGATCCCGTAGCTGACCAGCTGAGCCGAGCCGTTGCCGAGCTGGGCCGCCAGGTCTTTCGCCGAGTCCGGGTCGGGGACCTGGTCGAGGGCGGGCACCCGGAGTTGCAAGACCAGCAGGGTAAGGGCAATGGCGATCACGCCGTCGGAGAGGGTGAGTAGGCGGTTCACGCGCGGCGCGCCGTCGCGGCCCTCGGTGGCGTCTGGATCTGAGGACATCACTCCCTGAGCATTCCAGATCTTCACCTCTCCCTGGTGACCTGTCCGCTTACCGTCCCG
>Ga0302235_10001196_pt1 | contig 19660 bp, 22 predicted proteins | sample II_Palsa_N3_3_FD_193577 | JGI IMG/M metagenome (GOLD analysis project Ga0302235, IMG submission 193577) | Peat permafrost microbial communities from Stordalen Mire near Abisko, Sweden - II_Palsa_N3_3 | ecosystem: Environmental > Terrestrial > Soil > Palsa > Peat permafrost | place: Sweden... | reverse complement strand
CGTCGACTACGGCTGCGACCTGCAGATAGGGGGCAGCGACCAGTGGGGCAACATCACCATGGGGGTGGACCTCGTCCGCAAGGTCTGCGGCGACGTGGTGTGGGGCCTGACCACACCGCTGGTGCTCAAGGAGGACGGGACGAAGTTGGGCAAGACGGAGACGGGCAACGTCTGGTTGAGCGCCGACCGCACCAGCCCGTTCGCCCTCTACCAGTTCTTCGTCAACACCCCCGACGCCATGGTCGGTACCTATCTGCGCTTCTTCACCTTCCTGTCCCACGAGGAGATCGAGGCGCTCGACGCCGAGACGGCCGAGCATCCCGGGCGCCGCGCCGCCCAGCGGGCGCTGGCCGGCGCGGTCGTCGGTCTCGTCCACGGGGAGGCGGAAGCGGCTCGTTGCGTCGAGGCTTCCGAAGCGCTGTTCGGCGAGGAGATCGCCGCGCTCAGCGAGGAGATGCTCGTGGCCATCACCCGGGACGCGCCGACCACCGAGGTCTCCCGGCAGGCCGTCGCCGACGGGCTGTCCCTCGTCGACGCGCTGGAGCGCAGCGGTCTGGTCAGGTCGCGCAAGGAGGCGCGCCGGGCGATCGAGCAGGGAGGCGCCTACGTCAACAACCTGCGCGAGACCGACGCCGCTCGGGAGCTGGGTCCCCACGACCTCCTGCACGACCGCTACATCGTCGTGCGCAAGGGTCCGCGTGAGATCCACGTCCTGCGTGCAGGCCCGGAGTGAAAAGGCGCATCCTGACCGCCGCCCTCGTCGTCCTCCTCGGCGCCGGCGCGGCCTCGTGCGCCGGCGAGGACCAGATGGGTTCCCCGGCACACCGGCTGTCGGTGTGGGTGCGCGGCACCGGCCTGGGCGAGGACATCGGCACCCTGGTGGCCGACAACGCGCGCATCCCCAAGGTCGTGCCGAACGGGACCAAGGCGGTCCACGCCGCCTGCGGCACGATGGAGGACGACGCCGACACGGCCAACGACGAGCTCCCCACCCCCGATCCGACCGTGACGGACTGGTTGTCGTCCGCCTACGGGCTGGAGGGCACGGCGGCCACCGACTGTTACAACGCCGGGAGCACGAACAAGAAGCTGCTGGCCAAGGCCGAAGCGTCCGCCAAGCGGGCGGACCTGCTCTACGAACGTGCGCTCATACGGATCCAGTCGATCGACGGCGTGCTCCCCTCGACGACCACGACGACCAACAACGCCCCCACGAGCATCTTCGGATGACCGGCGAACACGAGCCCGAAGGGGCGTCTGACGCTCCTGACGACACGGACGACACGGACGACACGGACGACGAGGGGGACCGCCATCGCCGCCGCGTGCTGTGGGCCTTGCCCACGGGCCTCTACCTCGTGGGCAGCCGCTTCGAGGACTCGGTCAACCTCATGACGGCCAACCTGGTGGTGCAGGTCTGCCTCGAGCCCAAACTGGTGGCGGTGGCGGTGGAGGCCGAGTCGGTGACCGCCGGCCTGGTGGACCGTTCGGGTGCCTTTACGGTGTGCCTCCTCTCGCGGCAGGACAAGGACGTGGTGCGCCGCTTCGTCAAGCCGGTGCACGAGGTGGTCCGCTCAGCCGAGGGGACCGTGACCGCCCTGTCCGGGCGTGAGGTGCGCGAGGTCGGCCCGTCCCGCCTCCCCGTACTGGCGACATCGGCGGGCTACATCCGCTGCGCGGTGGTCCGACACGAGGAGCTCGGCAGCCACACCCTCTACATCGGAGAGGTGGAGGAGGTCGGGGGGGAACCGGCCGACGTGCTCCGCATGGAGGACACGAGGATGCACTACGGCGGCTAGCCCGCGGCTAGCCCGAGCCGCCCTCCGCGTCCTTCGGTCGCAGATCGATCCGCAGGGTGAGAATGCCGTCGACCAGTTCGGCCTCGGCGTCGCCGATCATGGCGTAGTCCGCGTAGTCGCGCTGGGCCTGTTCACGGAAGCGCTGACGCTCGGGACCCTCGAGGGGCGGCATGCCGCGGGTGCGGACCGCTTCGGCCCGCTGCCGGAACCGGGCCACCATCTCTTCGGGATCGAACACGACCACAAGCGTAGGCGGATCCGCTGCACCGCCCCCGGGGGGAGTGCCGGGTGGAGGGCCTCGGTGTCAGGTGACGGACAGAGGATGCCCGCACGAAGCACCGCGGGTGCGGCTGAGAACCGCGTGAGAACCGTGGTTGCCCACCGGGAGGACGGACGGCGAGAACCGCGGCTGCCCACGGGGAGAACAGGGACAACGCCGCAGCCACTACACTGTATCGGCGGCCGGGATCGGTGTACGGCTGTACGGCTGCATCAAGGGGCGGGACGCGGTTGTCCGGTCCCCGCTTGACAAGGAGTTCTCGTGAAAAAGGGACGCCACCGCCGGTTTGAAGAGGCGCGAAGCTTGAAACGATCAGCGACGGAGTCCACCGCGCGGTGCGTGGAGTGCGGCGCCGAACCGGACGACGTCCACGCGTCGTGGTGTCTGGCCGAGGAGGATACGTACGACCGTATCCTGGGGTCGACGCCCGCGCCCTCCTACGCGGAGGATGATCCGCTTAACGACTGAGCGTTGCCCGGGCGCTTCTTGCGGACAGCCGGGTGGGGGAGCGCGACCCGTTGTTCGCGTAGCTCGTCCCGCTGGCGCAGGTAGGCCAGGAGGCGCTGGAAGACGGCGGCACCCACCATCTCAATGAGCTCGGCCCTCATCTCCTCGTAGACGGGCTTGGTGCCGACGAAGGCCTCGGGGTCCTCGGTGCACCACCAGTGGAACTCCAGACCACCCTTGCCCCAGTGGCGTCGGTCCCACTGGCGGATGGTGGAGATCACGTGGCCGTCGTCCTCCACCTGGTCCTCGCGGCGCAGGGGAAGCTGCCAGCAGACTTCGGGCTTGTACTCGAGCGGAGCGATGCCGCGGCCGAGGGCGGCGAGATGGAGGGCGCAGCCCGGTCCCGCCTCGAACCCGGGGCGGTTGAGAAAGATGCAGGCGTCCTTGTACAACGTGGTGACGAGCTCCCCGTGCTTGTTCGTGTGGATCACCGGCTTCTTGGTGCCGTGGTTCTGCCACTCGCGGGCGGTCAGCGTCTTGGCGATCTTCTCGACGCGCCGGGCGTCCTTCTTGTCGATCATGTGGGCGCCGTAGCTGCAGCACCCCTGCACCAGCTCGGGCGCGGGACCCGTGAGCACGCCCTGGCAGCCCTCCCCGAAGATGCACTTCCAATTACTGGTGAGAAAGGTGACGTCGAAGACCCAGGTCCGTTCCTCCCCCTCGTCTTCGAAGCTGACCCACTCGCGGGTGTCGTCGGGGGGTCGCGGCACGACAAGGACGATACAACCTCAGCCCATGGAGGTCAGCCGGGTGGTGGTGTGGCCGGTCGGCGTCTCCCAGGCCGTAGACTCCTTTCCATGGCCACTACCGCCGAAACAACGACCACCACCACACCGATCGTGTCGCTGACCCCCGAGGCGCACCGCATCGTCCGCGAGGCGCGCGACGAGCAGTCCGAGTCGGGCGGCCTGGCCCTGTGGCTGGAGGTGCGCGGCGTCCAGGACGGGTCCTTCGTCTACGACCTCTTCTTCCAGGCCGCGTCCGACGCCGGCGAGGAGGACGAGGTGTATGCCGACGACGACGTGCAGGTGGTGGTGCCGGCCGGAAGCGTCGAGCGCCTGCGCGGCGCCCGCCTCGAGTGGTCCGACGAGGGGGACGGCGGGCTGGTGCTGGTCAACCCCAACACGCCGACCCCCGAGGAGCGCTCGCCCGGTGTTCCTCCCGAAGTCCTGGCCGCGGGGATCACCGGCCCCCTGGCCCAGCGGGTGGTCAGCGTCTTGGAGCAGCTGGTCAATCCTTCCATCGCCAGTCACGGCGGCCGGGCCGACCTGCTGGCGCTCGACACCGAGCAGGGTGTCGCCTACCTCCGCCTCTCGGGCGGCTGCCAGGGTTGCGCCATGTCGCAGATGACCCTGAAGCAGGGGATCGAGACCACCCTGCTCGAAGAGGTGACCGAGCTGACCCGCGTGGTCGACGTCACCGACCACGGCGGCGGGGAGAACCCGTACTACTGAGCTGATCGGGTGCCGGGCTGAGCGACCGAGCGGGGGGCTGATCAACTCAGCCGGGTCCCAGGTCGAACGCCTCGAACGTGAACGGCGGCGCCACGGTGCAGCCGACGAGTGACCACGCCCCCAGGGTCCGGGCGCACTGCCAGGCGCCGGCGGGGACCACGGCCTGCGGTCGCTGAGCGGCGGCCAGATCGGGACCGAGCACGGTCGACGTCGCCCCGTCGTCGTCGGGCCTCCAACCGTTGATGCGCAGCTCGAGCGGCGCGCCGGCGTAGTGGTGCCAGATCTCGGCCCGACCCCTGACGCGGTGCCAGGCCGAGCGCTCCCCGTCCCGCAGCAGGTAGTAGATGGCCGAGCCGGCGGCGTCGATCCAGGTCTGGCGGTAGTGACCGCCCTCGGGGTGGGGTGCGAGGTCGAGCGCGGCGATCACGGCATTGGCGTCCACATCCTCGATGTTCGCGCCGGTCGAGACGTTGCGGGGAACCGACGGGACTAGGTTGGCCGTTGCCCCATCCTCGTTGCCGGCCCGGAGGTCGTTCGGGTGCGGGCCGGCTGAAAGGGTGTCTCCATGGCCAAGAAGAACCGTTCAGGGTCCAAGAAAAGCAGCTCGGGGAAGGCCGACGGGCAACCCACCGAGCACTGGACCGACCAGCCCCAGGAGCACGACTATCCGGCCGCCGCGTCCTACCTCGGCCTGGTCGACGCCGTGCCGTCCGCTGCGCCACCCGGTCAGCGCGGCGGGAGATCGGCGTCGATCAGCAGCCCCGGAGGTTCCATAGCCGTCAACTAGCGGCCCATAGCCGTCAACTAGCGTGAGTGCGTGTTGCGCTATCTCACCGCCGGCGAGTCGCACGGTCGCGCCCTCGTGGTCACGATCGAGGGGCTCCCGGCCGGTCTCCCGGTGCAGGCGGCCGATATAGCCGGCGAGCTGGCGCGGCGTCGACTGGGCTACGGGCGCGGCCCCCGCATGCGCTTCGAGGCCGATGAGATCACCCTTCTCGGCGGGGTCCGCCACGGGAGGACGCTCGGTTCGCCCGTGGCCATCGTCATCGCCAACTCCGAGTGGCCCAAGTGGACCGAAGAGATGTCCGCCGAACCGGGTCGTCCGAGCTCGGTTCTCACCCAGCCCCGTCCCGGTCACGCCGACCTCCCGGGCATGTTGAAGTACGGGTTCGACGATGCGCGTGACGTCCTCGAGCGGGCGTCTGCTCGGGAGACGGCGGCGCGCGTGGCCGCGGGCACGCTGGCCAAGCTCCTCCTCTCCCACATCGGGGTGAGCGTGGTGAGCCACGTCGTCGGCCTGGGCGAGGCCACCACGCCGGCCGGGAGCCCCCGCCCGGGGCCGGACGACCTGGACCGCGTCGATGCGAGCGCGGTCCGCTGCTTCGATCCCTCGGCCGAGACGGCGATGATCGCCGCCGTCAAGGCCGCCGCCAAGGTGGGCGACTCGCTGGGCGGCGTGGCCGAGGTTCTCGCCTACGGCGTCCCGGTCGGCCTGGGCAGCCACGTGCACTGGGATCGCAAGCTCGACGCCCTCCTGGCCCAGGCGCTCATGAGCATTCAGGCCGTCAAGGCCGTCGAGATCGGCGATGGGTGGGACAACGCGGCGCGGCGCGGCTCGGACGCGCACGACGCCATCACCTACGATCCGCAGGTGGGGTACGTGCGTCCCACCGACCGGGCCGGCGGGATAGAGGGCGGGATCTCCAACGGGGCCCTGATGGTGGCGCGCGTGGCCATGAAGCCGTTGGCCACCCTCAACCGCCCCGTCCTCGAGACGGTCGACGTGGTCACCAAGGAGTCCACGGTGAGCTTCCGAGAGCGCACCGACGTGACGGCGGTGCCCGCCATGGGCGTGGTCGCCGAGACGATGATGGCGCTGGTGCTGGCCACGGAGGCCCTCCGCAAGTTCGGCGGCGACTCGCTGGCCGAGCTGATCCGCAACCGGGATGGGTTCGTCGCCTCCCTGGGCAGCACACCGTCGGCGGCGCCGGCTGCCGTGCCCCTTTCGCCATGAGCGGATCGTCGGCGCCGGAGCGGATCCTGCTCGTGGGCATGATGGGTGCGGGGAAGACCACGGTGGGCCGGCTCCTGGCGGCGCGGCTCGGGTGGGACTACGTCGACTCCGACGCCGATGTGGAGGAACAGACGGGCCTCACGGTGCCCGAGTTGTTCGCCCGGCAGGGTGAGTCGGCGTTCCGCGGTGCCGAGGCCGCCTCGTTACTACGGGCGTGCACCAGCTCGCGGCCGGTCGTCGTCTCCGTGGCCGGTGGCGCCGTGTTGAACCCGGAGAACCGCGCCCTCCTGCGCTCCTGCGGACGCGTGGTCTGGCTGCGCGCCCGACCAGAGACGCTGGCCGCCCGCGTCGGCGACGGTGCCGGGCGCCCCCTCCTCGGCGACGATCCGGCCGGCGCGTTGATCGCACTGGACGCCGCCCGGCGTCCCTTCTACGCCGAAGTGGCGGACGACGCCGTGGACGTCGACGACCTCGGTCCCGATGAGGTGGTGGCCCTGATCGTCGACCGGGCCAGCTGCGCCGCACCCGGGGCGGGACGGTGATACGGGAGATCGTGGTCCCGCTCGGCAACCGGTCCTACCCGGTGCTGATCGGGCCGGGGGCCCGTCATGAGCTGGCGCACCACCTTCCGGCGGGGGCCCGGCGGGCGGCCGTCGTCACCCAGGCCACGGTGGAGCGGGCCGGGTGGCTCGACGGCCTCGACCCGGGCGTGCCCTTCGAGGTCTGTGCCATCGCCGAGGGCGAGGAGAGCAAGACGCCGGCCACGGTGGAGGATCTCTGCCGCCGGTTCGCCCGCATCGGGCTCTCCCGGGCGGACGTGGTGGTCGCCGTGGGCGGGGGCATGGTGACCGACGTCGCCGGGTTCGCCGCCGCCTCGTTCCACCGGGGAACGGCCTACGTCAACGTCGCCACCACCCTCCTCGGCCAGGTGGACGCCGCCATCGGCGGGAAGACGGGGGTCAACCTCCCCGAGGGGAAGAACCTCGTGGGCGCCTTCTGGCAGCCACGGGCCGTCCTGTGCGACACCGAGACCCTGGCCACGCTGCCCCCCCGCGAATGGGCATCGGGGAGGGGAGAGATGGTCAAGTACGCCTTCCTGGGCGCGCCACTACGTCCGGAGGCCGACATGGTCGACCAGGTGGCGCCGTGCGTCGCCATCAAGGCCGCGGTGGTCGGTGCCGACGAGCGGGAGGGGGATTCCCGCATGGTCCTCAACTACGGGCACACGCTGGCCCACGCGCTCGAGGGCGTGGGTCTGACGGATCGCCCCGACTGGGACCTGCGACACGGAGAGGCCGTGGCGGTCGGCCTGATCTTCGCCGCGTTGCTGGCCCGGCGACTGGGCCGGATCGACGAGGATCGCGTGAAGGAGCATGTAGCCGTGGTCGGCAGCTACGACCTGCCCACCGTCCTGCCGCCCGGCGCGGAAGCCACCCGACTGGTGGCCTTCATGGATCGGGACAAGAAGGCGCACCAGGACCTGACCTTCGTCCTGGACGGTCCCGAGGGGGTCCAACCGGTGCGCGGCGTCGCACGGACCGAGGTGCTCGCTACCCTGGCGGAGATGGGAGCACTGTGAGGAGCGCCGAACCGTGAGCCTCGTCGTCCTGCTCTCGGGACCGAACCTCAACCTGTTGGGGGAGCGCGAGCCGTCCATCTACGGCAGCGAGAGCCTCTCGGCGCACGTCGCCCGGGCGGAGGTGGCGGCGTCGCGCCACGGCCTCGCCCTCGAGCATCTCCAGTCGAATCACGAGGGCGACCTGGTCGGCGCCGTGCATTCGGCCCGAGGAAGGGCCGATGCCCTCGTGATCAATGCCGGCGCGCTCAGCCACACGTCGTGGTCGCTCCACGACGCCGTCGCGGCCTTCGACGGGCCCACGGTCGAGCTCCATCTCTCGAATCCCGCCGCACGCGAGCCCTTCCGGCACACCTCGGTGTTGGCCCCGGTGGCGGCGGGTCTCATCGCGGGCTTCGGCGGGCTCGGCTACGAACTCGCCATCGATGCGGTCGCACAGCTCCTGAAAGGAGAGTCATGAAGGTACTGCCCCCCATGTCCGTTGCCGGCAGGTTGGACGCCCTCCGGGCGGGCTTCGACGGCTTCGACGCGCTCGTGGTCACCACCCTGCCCAACGTGCGCTACCTCACCGGTTTCGCCGGTTCCGCCGGCGTGCTGATCGTCACCGAGAAGGGCGCGCTGTTGACCACGGACGGGCGCTACCGGACGCAGTCGGCCGAACAGGTTCAGGCGGCGGGAGCAGACGTCGAGATCACGATCGGCAACACCGCCGCTCAGCGCCAGGCGGCCGTGAGCTTCCTCTCCCGTCTGCCGCGGGTGGGACTCGAGGCGGACAACGTGAGCTGGTCCGGCCAGCGGGCGTGGTCCTCGCTGCTGGCGTCGGCGGAGCTGGTGCCGACCAGCAACGCGGTCGAGGCGCTGCGCGAGGTGAAGGACACGGCCGAGATCGCGCGCATGGAGCGGGCCGCCGCCATCGCCGACGCCGCCCTCTACGAGGTGCTCCCGATGCTGGGCGAGAAGGTCACCGAGGAGCGGTTCGCGCTGGAGCTCGACACGGCGATGCGTCGGGGCGGGGCGGAGAGCCCGGCCTTCGACACCATCGTGGCCGCCGGTGAGAACTCGGCCAAGCCCCACCACCGGCCGGGGGGCCGGAGGGTCTCCAAGGGGGACGCGGTCGTCGTCGACTTCGGTGCCACCTACGACGGGTACCGCTCCGACATGACACGCACGTTCTGCGTGGCCGCCGAACCCGAGGGCGACATGGCCCGGGTCTTCGCCGTGGTCGGGGCGTCCCAGGCGGCCGGTGCCGCGGCCGTGGGGCCCGGGATCGCGGCCAAGGATGTGGACGGCGTGTGTCGCGCCATCATCGCCGACGCCGGGTGGGCCGACTATTTCGAGCACGGGACGGGCCACGGGGTCGGCCTCGACATCCACGAGGCACCGACGGTCAGCCAGCTCGGCACTGCTACGCTGGCTCCCGGTTTCGTCGTCACCGTGGAACCCGGCGTCTATCTCCCGGGCCAGGGCGGTGTCCGCGTGGAGGACACCCTGGTGGTGACCGAAGAGGGAAGCCGAACCCTGACCCGCTTCACAAAGGACATTCATGGCAGTCTCGACTAACGACCTGAAGAACGGCATGAGCCTGAACCTGCCCGAGGGACTGTTCAGCGTCGTGGAGTTCCAGCACGTCAAGCCGGGCAAGGGCGGTGCCTTCGTGCGGACCAAGCTGAAGAACCTGCGCAGCGGAGCCGTGATCGAGCGCACCTACCGGGCGGACGAGAAGCTGGACCAGGCCATCATCGACAAGCGGGACATGCAGTTCCTCTACCGGGACGGCTCGGACTACGTCTTCATGGACACCACCACCTACGAGCAGATGCAGGCGGCCCCCGACACCCTGGGCAGCGCCCCGGACTATCTGAAGGAGGGCGACGAGGCACACCTGGCCATGTACAACGGCGAGATCGTCGGTGTCGACCTTCCGGCCTCGGTGGAGCTGAAGGTGACCGACACCGAGCCCGGGCTGCAGGGCGATCGGGTGTCCGGTGCCCGCAAACCGGCCACGCTGCAGACGGGACTGGTGGTCCAGGTCCCCCTGTTCGTCACTCCCGGCGATGCGATCAAGGTGGACACCCGCACCGGCGAGTATCTGACCCGGGCTTGAGCCGGGCCGCAGTGGCCGAGGAGGGGGCGGGCACGGGCGGGGCACCCCGCCATCAGCAGCGGGAGCGGGCGCTCTCCTTGCTCTACGAGGCAGAGCTCAAGGGGGAGAGTCCGCTGGGCGTGATGGAGGGTCTGGCCGTTCGGCCCGACGCCTATGTGTGCACGCTGCTGGCGGGTGCGGTGGCCACCCGGTCGGAGGCCGAGAGCCGCATCGCGGCCGCCGCCGTCGGCTGGCCTCTCGACCGCATGGCGGTCATCGATCGCCTCGTCCTGCGCCTGGCCGTCTCGGAGCTCCTCGACGCCGACGGTCCACCCACCGCAGTGGTCATCGACGAGGCGGTGGAGCTCGTCAAGACCTACTCCACGGACGACTCGGGTTCGTTCGTCAACGGCATCCTGTCGACCATCGCGGCCCAGGTTCGACCGGGCTGACGCGTACTGCGGCGAGCGTGCGGTAAGGTTTCGGCCTGACCGTCAAGTGGGTTCCGTGAGGCCCATACGGACAGGAGGAGCTGTGGCCGAACGCGAACGTAGTCATACGCGACCTCTCGGCGGCGTATTCGTGGCCCGCTCCCAGGTACTCTCCCCGCCCGAGGTCCAGCGCGCCCTGACCCGCATGTCGCACGAGGTCGTCGAGCGCAACGGCGGGATCGACGACGTGGTGCTCGTCGGCCTGCAGACCGGCGGTGTCCCCCTGGCCAGGCGCATGGCGGAGATCCTGGGGCAGATCGAGGAGACCTCGCTGCGGGTCGGCTGTCTGGACGTCGCCTTCTACCGTGACGACATCGGCCTGCGTCCCGTGCTGCCCGAAGCCGTGACCGACGTCCCGTGGGATCTGACGGGCAAGGTCGTCGTGCTGGTGGACGACGTCCTGTTCACCGGGCGCACCATTCGCGCCGCGCTCAACGCCGTGAACGACTTCGGGCGCGCCCGCGCGGTGCAGCTGGCGGTCATGATCGACCGCGGGCACCGCGAGCTGCCGATCCGGCCCGACTACGTGGGGAAGAACCTCCCCACCCGTCGCGACGAGATGGTCGACGTGGGCGACGAGGGCGTGTGGATCGGCACCTTGGAGAGCCGGTGAAGCGGCCCCAACATCTCCTTTCGATCAGCGACCTCGGGACCGACGGCATCGCCGAGGTCCTGCGTGTGGCGGAGGCGTTCGCCGAAGTCGAGCGGCGTTCGGTGCGCAAGGTCCCCACCCTGCGCGGCAAGGCCGTCGCCACGCTCTTCTTCGAGGAGTCGACCCGCACCCGCCTGTCCTTCGAGACGGCGGCCAAGCGCCTCTCGGCCGACGTGCTCTCCCTGGCCGTTGCCGGTTCGTCGGTGAAGAAGGGCGAGTCGCTGCGAGACACCGTCGAGACGGTGGAGGCGATGGGCATCGATGCGATCATCATCCGCCACGGCTCGTCGGGCGCGCCGCACCGGGTGGCGCAGTGGGCGACGAGGGCCAGGGTGATCAACGCCGGCGACGGGTGGCACGAGCACCCGACGCAGGCCCTCCTCGACTGCTTCACCGTGCGCCAGGTCCTGGCCGAGCGCAAGGGTGCCGTACCCGAGGAGCTGGGCATCGACTGCTTCGCCGGGCTCAGGGTGCTCATCGTGGGCGATATCCGGCACAGCCGCGTTGCCCGATCCGAGGTGCTGGCCTACAGCGCGCTGGGTGCGAAGGTGACCCTGGTCGCACCGGGCAGCCTCCTTCCGCCGTCGCTCGAGGGGTGGCCGGTCACGGTGGCCCCCGACTTCGACGCCGCCCTCGGCGACGCCGATGTCGTCTCCCTGCTCCGGCTGCAGGCCGAGCGGGGCAGCGGCTCGTACGTGCCGAGCCTGCGCGAGTACACCGCCGGCTGGGGTCTCACGGCGCGCCGGGTGGAGCTCCTCGGAGAGGATGCCATCGTCACGCATCCGGGCCCCATGGTGCGCGGCGTCGAGATCGCCTCGGACGTGGCCGACCTGCCGCGCACCGTCGCCACCCAGCAGGTCACCAACGGGGTGGCCGTGCGGATGGCCATCCTCTTCCTCCTCCTCGGCGGAGAGTGGCCCGGAGCGGACCGGCATGACTGAGGTCACCCTGGTCCTGCGCGGGGGCTCGGTCGTTTCGCCCGAGGGCGTGCGGCGCGTCGACCTGGCGGTCGGGGGAGGGACCGTCGTCGCCCTGGCCGCGTCGATCGACCCGCCGCGGGGGGCGACCGTGCTCGACGCCCGTGGGTGCCTGATCGGTCCCGGCCTGGTGGACCTGCACACCCATCTGCGTCAGCCCGGACGCGAGGAAGCCGAGACGGTGGAGACCGGCGCCCGGGCGGCCGCGCTCGGTGGGTACACCGCGGTCCTGGCCATGCCCAACACCGAGCCGGCGATCGACTGCGCCGCCACCGCCCAGGAGGTGCTCGCCCTCGGCCGCTCCGCTCCCGCCGAGGTGGCGGTGGCGGGTGCCATCACGGTAGGCCGCGCCGGGAAGGCCCTGGCACCGATGGGGGAGCTGGCGGGGCTGGGCGTGCACATCTTCACCGACGACGGGTCGGGCGTGCAGGACGGGGGGCTGATGCGGCGTGCCCTCGACTACGCCAAGGGACTCGGCGTCACCCTGGCCCAGCACTGCGAGGACGAGAGCCTGGCCGGCAGTGGTGCCATGCACGAGGGGAGCTGGTCGAGTCGGCTCGGCCTGCCGGGCATCCCCGCCGTGGCCGAGGAGGCCATGGTCGCCCGCGACATCGGGCTCGTGCGGCTCACCGGCGCCCCGGTGCACTTCCTGCACCTCTCGACCGCCGGATCGGTGGACCTCGTCCGGTCGGCCAAGGCGGAGGGGCTGCCGGTCACCGCCGAGGCGGCTCCCCACCACATGGTGCTGACCCACGCCGAGGTGGCGGGCTACGACCCGGTGTTCAAGGTGAACCCGCCGCTGCGCACCGACGACGACGTGGCGGCGGTCGTCGCCGGGCTGTGCGACGGCACCATCGACGCCGTGGCGACCGATCACGCCCCCCATGCGCCGGAGTCCAAGGACGTGCCGTTCGACCAGGCACCGCCCGGGATGCTCGGCCTCCAGACGTCGTTGCCGATCGCCTGGCAGGTCCTGTCGGCGAGGCTCGGCCCCGAGCGGCTCTTCGCGCTGATGAGCGCGCAGCCCGCCGCCATCGCCCGGCTGACGGCGACCGACGCCCGGCCGGCCGGACACAGCGCCCAGGGCGGTCCGATCGAGGTCGGCGCGGCGGCGAACCTCTGCGTCTTCGACCCCACGGCCTCCACCGTCGTGGATCCCCGGCGACTGGCGAGCCGCAGCAGGAACACGCCGTATGCCGGTCGGGCCTTCGTGGGAGCGGTGCGGCACACGGTCCTGCGGGGCGAGCCGGTCGTCGTGGACGCGGTGGCGCAGAGATGACGCGGCGCCAACGCCCGCCGGCGCTGTTGGTGACCGCCGACGGGACGGTCTTCGCCGGCGAAGCGGCCGGCGCCACGGCCGCGGTCGCCACGGGGGAGCTGGTCTTCAACACCGCCATGAGCGGCTACCAGGAGGTCATATCGGATCCCTCCTATGCCGGACAGATCGTGACCTTCACGAGCACCCACATCGGCAACTACGGCGTCAACGTCGAGGACGACGAGGCGCCGGCCCCCCACTGCCGGGGGGTCGTCGTGCGGGACCTCACCGTCGTCCCCTCGAACTGGCGGGCGACCGAGGGACTCGAGTCCTTCCTGGTCCGCCACGGCGTCCCGGCCATCACCGGCGTCGACACCCGGCGACTCACCCGCCACCTTCGCCGGGTCGGCGCCGTTCCGGGCGCGTTCGGGACCGCCCCCGAGCGCGAGCTGCGCGCCGCGGCCGCCGCCGCGGCGAGCACCGACGGGAGGGACCTGGTCTCCGGCGTGACCACCTCCGCGTCGGCCACCTACGGGAACGGGCCGCTGCGCATCGTGGCCTTCGACTTCGGCGTGAAGGCGACCATGGTGCGGCAGTTGGCCACGCTGGGCACGGTCACCGTGGTGCCCGCGGCCACGTCCGCGGCCGAGGTGCTCTCGCTCGAGCCCGACGGGGTCTTTCTCTCCAACGGGCCGGGCGATCCGGCGGCCCTCACGGGACCGCGGGACGTCATCGCCGATCTTCTGGGCCGGACCCCCATCTTCGGGATCTGCCTGGGCCATCAGCTGTTGGCCGCGGCGTTGGGGTGCTCCACCTACAAGCTGCCGTTCGGCCATCACGGGGCGAACCATCCCGTCCAGCGCGTGGAGACCGGCGTGGTGGAGATCACCAGCCAGAACCACAACTACGCCGTGGCCGTGGAGTCGGTGCCCGACGTGGAGGTGACCCACGTCAACCTCAACGACGGCGTGATCGAGGGCATCCGCTCGCGCCGGGTGCCGGCGTTCTCGGTGCAGTACCACCCCGAAGCCGCCCCGGGCCCGCACGATGCGCGCTACCTCTTCGCCGAGTTCCGCGCCCTCATGCTGCGTGCCGGGGCCGGGGCGGGCGCCGGTTCGGGGCCCGGGCCCGGACAGCGCTGAGCGAGAGGGACAGGGAACGTCACCGTGCCGCGCCGCGACGATCTGAGGACGATCATGGTCATCGGGTCCGGACCCATCGTCATCGGTCAGGCCTGCGAGTTCGACTACTCAGGCACGCAGGCCTGCCGGGTGCTGATGGAAGAGGGGTACCGGGTCGTCCTGGCCAACTCCAATCCGGCCACCATCATGACCGACCCCGGTACGGCCGACCGCACGTACATCGAGCCGCTCGATGCCGCGGTCCTCACGGCGATCATCGAGAAGGAGCGGCCCGACGCCCTGCTCCCCACGCTGGGTGGCCAGACGGCGCTGAACCTCACCATGCAGCTGGTCGAGTCGGGCGTGCTCGAGCGCTACGGCGTGGAGGTCATCGGGGCCCGGCCCGACGCCATCTCGACGGCCGAGGACCGCGACCGCTTCAAGGCGGCGATGCAGGAGATCGGCCTGGAGGTGCCACCCTCGGGCTTCGCCCATACCTTGAGCGAGGCGGAGGAGATCGCCCAGGACATCGGCTTTCCGATCATGGTCCGTCCGAGTTTCATCCTCGGCGGGTCCGGCACGGGGATCGCCCGGGACGCGGCACACTTCACGCAGTTGGCGGTCGAGGGCCTGGCCGCCAGCCCCGTCGGCCAGATCCTGGTCGAGCGCTCCATCGCCGGCTGGAAGGAGTTCGAGCTGGAGGTCATGCGCGACGCCGCGGACAACTGCGTGGTGGTGTGCTCCATCGAGAACGTGGATCCGATGGGGGTGCACACCGGCGACTCCATCACGGTGGCCCCGGCCCAGACGCTGACAGATGTGGAGTACCAGGCCATGCGCGACGACGCGTTCGCCTGCCTGCGGCGCGTGGGTGTCGAGACCGGCGGGTCCAACGTGCAGTTCGCCGTCGATCCGCAGACGGGTCGCCGGGTGATCATTGAGATGAACCCGAGGGTCTCGCGCTCGTCGGCCCTGGCCTCGAAGGCCACCGGGTTCCCCATCGCCAAGATCGCCGCCCGCCTGGCCGTCGGGTACCACCTCGACGAGATCCCCAACGACATCACCCGGGCCACGCCCGCCTCGTTCGAACCGACGATCGACTACGTGGTGACCAAGGTGCCGCGATGGGCCTTCGAGAAGCTGCCCGGGACGGACGGCCGCCTGGGGACCCGCATGCAGTCGGTCGGGGAGGTGATGGCCATCGGGCGCACGTTCTGCGAGTCGCTGCAGAAGGCGTTGCGCTCGCTCGAGCAGGGGCGCGCCGGCCTCAACGCCGACCCGGCCGAGGTGGCGCTGGACGGCCTCGACGACCGGCAGCTGCTCGATCGGATGTCGGTGGCCACACCCGATCGCATCTTCGAGGTCGAAGCGGCGTTGCGGCGGGGGGTGCCGGCGGCAGACGTCGTCGCACGCACCGGCATCGATCCGTGGTTCGTCCAGCAGATGGCGCGCATCAGCGAGGAGCGCGGTCGGATCGTCGAGGCCACCCAGCTCGGTCGCGCCGACTTCCTGCGGGCCAAACGGCTGGGGTTCTCCGACGACCAGCTGGCCTACCTCCGGGGCTCCACCCCCGACATCGTTCGGCGAGAGCGGCTCGCCCTGGGCGTGCGGGCGACGTTCAAGACCGTGGACACCTGCGCGGCGGAGTTCGAGGCCTTCACCCCCTACCACTACTCGACCTACGAGGAAGAGGACGAGGTCCGGCCCTCCGTGCGGGACCGGGTCGTCATCCTCGGCTCGGGCCCCAACCGCATCGGTCAGGGCATCGAGTTCGACTACTGCTGCGTCCATGCGTCCCTGGCGCTGCGGGAGGCCGGCTACGAGACCGTCATGATCAACTGCAATCCCGAGACCGTGTCGACGGACTACGACACCTCGGACCGCCTCTACTTCGAACCGCTGACCAACGAGGACGTCTCGAACGTGCTCGACGCCGAGCAGCGGGCCGGGGGAAGGGTGGTGGGCGTCATCGTCTCGTTGGGCGGGCAGACGCCGCTCAAACTGGCGGGGACGCTGCCTCCCGAGCTCGTCCTGGGCACCAGTCCGGCGTCGATCGACCTGGCCGAGGACAGGGAGCGGTGGAACGCGCTGTGTGGCTCGCTGCAGATCCCGCAGCCTCCCGGGGGGACGGCCACCAGCACCTCGGAGGCGCTCGCCATCGCCGGCGAGGTCGGGTACCCGGTGCTCCTGCGCCCGAGCTACGTGCTGGGCGGGCGTGCCATGGAGATCGTGTACGACGACGACGCGCTCCGGCGGGTCATGCACAGCCTCACCTCGGGCGCACTGGCCCGCGAGGGGGGCGTCACCGCCGAGCGGCCCGTGCTGGTCGACCGGTTCCTGGAGGACGCGGTGGAGGTCGACGTCGACGCCGTGCGCGATGCGACGGGGGAGATCCTGATCGCCGGCGTGATGGAGCACGTCGAGGAGGCGGGTGTGCACTCGGGCGACTCCGCCTGCGCGCTGCCCCCGCAGTCGCTCGGTCCCGATGTCCTGGCCGCACTGGAGCGGCACACCCGCTCGCTGGCCGACGCCCTCTCCGTCTGCGGCCTGATCAACGTCCAGTACGCGGTGAAGGACGGTCAGGTCCACGTGCTGGAGGCCAATCCCCGCGCCAGCCGCACCGTGCCCTTCGTGGCCAAGGCCACCGGCGTGCCCCTGGCCATGGCCGCGGCGAGGGTCATGGTGGGGCAGACCCTGGCCGAGCTCAGGGAGGAGGGCCTGCTTCCCCGGAACGCCATCGGCCAGGTGCCGGTGCTCGACCACGTCAGCGTGAAGGAGGCCGTGCTGCCGTTCGACCGCTTTCCCGGCGTCGACACGCTGCTGGGCCCCGAGATGCGCTCGACGGGCGAGGTCATGGGCGTCGACCTCACATTCGGCCTGGCCTTCGCCAAGAGCCAGATGGCCGCCGGTACCCGCCTGCCCGACTCGGGCACGGTCTTCATGTCCCTCGCCGATCGGGACAAGCCGGCCGGGCTGGAGGCCGCCCGCGCCTTCGGTGCCCTGGGGTTCTCGATCGCCGCCACACTGGGGACGGCCGGCTTCTTCCGCTCCCACGGCCTGGCCGTCGACACGTTGGTGTCCAAGGTGGGAGAGGAGGGCGTCGCATCCGACGCGGTGGAGTTGATCGCCCAGGGCAAGGTGCAGCTGGTCGTCAACACCCCCCGTGGACTGGGGCCGCGGGCCGACGGGCAGCACATCCGCATGGCGTCGGTGACGTACCACGTCCCGTGCCTCACGACGCTCGCCGCGGCCCGGGCGGCGGCCGCCGGGATCGCCGACGCCCGCGCCCACCCCCTGGTGGTGCGGCCCCTGCAGGATCTGCACCCGCCGAGGGAGCCGATGGAGCAGCCACACCGGTGAGCAGGGACGCGGCCGATGTCGCCACGGAGGTGGGATCGGTCGCGCTGCCGAACCCCGTCATGACCGCGTCCGGCACCTCGGGGCACGGGACCGAGCTGGCCGACTACGGGGATCTGTCCCGGCTCGGCGCGGTCGTGGTGAAGTCGCTCTGCGCCCAACCCTGGGCCGGCAACCCGGCGCCGAGGGTGCACGAGGTCGGGACGGGCATGCTCAACAGCGTGGGGCTCCAGGGGCCCGGACTGGCCGCCTGGCTCGAGCGGGAGCTCCCCGCGCTGAGCGCCGCCGGGGCCCGGGTGGTCGTCAGCATCTGGGGCCAGTCCGTCGCCGACTACGGCCGCGCCGCGGCCCTGCTCGTCCAGGCCTCGGGGCACGAATCGGCCCTGGTGGCCGTCGAGGTCAACGTGAGCTGCCCCAACGTCGAGGACCGCTCCCGGATGTTCGCCCACTCCGAGGTGGCGACGACCGAAGCCGTGGCCGCATCCGAGTGCGGCCTGCCCCGCTGGGCCAAGTTGAGCCCCAACGTGCCCGACGTCACCGCCATCGCCGGTGCCGCCCTCGCCGGGGGTGCGGAGGGGCTCACGCTGACCAACACCTTGTTGGGGCTGGCCCTGGACGTCGACACGGGCCGCCCCGTGCTCGGCGCCGGTGGGGGCGGCCTCTCCGGGCCGGTGCTCCGTCCGGTGGCGGTGCGCGCCGTGTGGGAGTGCCGGGCGGCGTTCCCGGGCACGGCCATCATCGGTGTCGGGGGAGTGGCGTCGGGAGTGGACGCCGTGGAGTTCCTCCGGGCCGGGGCGGACGCGGTGCAGGTCGGAACCGCGACGTTCCGCGACCCACGCGCGCCGTGGAAGGTGCTCCGCCAGCTCGGGCGGTGGTGTGCGGCGAGGGGAACGACGGTCGCCGCGCTCCGTCAACAGGCCCGTGACGGCCGCGGCGAATGGCTACGAGCGAATGGCTGATGAGACGCGGGCCGAACCCTATGAAAAGGAGAGACCAGGTGCAGAAGACGGTGATGAGCTTCGGTGAGCGGGTGGTCGAGGCCGTCGGGCGACTGGGGCCTCTGTGCGCGGGGGTCGACCCCTCGGCGGAGCTCTTGGGCGCGTGGGGCCTGACCGACGACGCCAAGGGACTGCGCGAGTTCTGTCTGATCTGCGTCGAGGCGTTCGCCGGAGTCGCACCGGTCGTCAAGCCACAGGTCGCCTTCTTCGAACGGCACGGTTCGGCCGGCATGGCCGTGCTCGAAGGGTTCCTGTGCGACGCTGCCGCGGCCGGGCTGCTCGTCGTGGCCGACGCCAAGCGGGGGGACATCGACACGACGGCGGCGGCCTACGCCGACGCCTGGCTGGGCCAGGGGAGCCCGCTGGCCGCCGACGCGGTGACCGTGCACCCCTACCTCGGCCTCGGCGCCCTGGCTCCCCTCATGCAGGTGGGCGCCCGCACCGGGCGCGGGGTCATCGTGGTGACACGCAGCTCGAATCCCGAGGGGAGGCTCATTCAGGAGGCGGTCACCCGCTCGGGCCAGTCGGTCGAAGAGTCACTGCTGGCCGAGATCGCCGAGTGGAACCGCTCCCCGGGGACCCCGACGGGCACGGTGGGCGCCGTCATCGGGGCGACGCTGGCCCGCTCTGCCTTCCCGTTATCGCAGCTGGGGGGGGTTATTTTGGCTCCCGGCCTGGGAGCGCAGGGGGCCAGCCCCCGCGATGTGGCCGATCGTTTCGGCGGGTGCGCCACCGGCAGCGTACTGGCCAGCGCCTCGCGCTCGCTTCTCGCCGCCGGCCCGAAAACGGCCGATCTCCGCCGGGCGGCGGGCGCCCTGGCCGAGGAATTGAGTTCCGTCCTGGGCTGATTAGGGCTTTTGGAGATGAACGGCCGCAACGGAGGAGCTATGGTCTCGCCATGCCGCAACCACCCGCCCTCACCTCCGAGCAGCGCGCTGCTGCACTTGAAAAAGCCGCCAGGGTCCGCCGCGAGCGGGCTGTGGTGAAAGAGAAACTCAAGATGGGCAGTCTCACGTTGGGTGAGCTCCTCACACAGGCCGACTCCGACGAGACGGTCGGGAAGATGAAGGTGGTTTCCGTGTTGGAGTCCCTT
>Ga0302235_10001191_pt1 | contig 19676 bp, 18 predicted proteins | sample II_Palsa_N3_3_FD_193577 | JGI IMG/M metagenome (GOLD analysis project Ga0302235, IMG submission 193577) | Peat permafrost microbial communities from Stordalen Mire near Abisko, Sweden - II_Palsa_N3_3 | ecosystem: Environmental > Terrestrial > Soil > Palsa > Peat permafrost | place: Sweden... | reverse complement strand
CCGGCCTGCACTAGCCCCGTCGGCACTCCCTTACCGGTTCCATTAACGCGGATGATCTGGCCTGAGCGGAGATTTCTGGCCCCCCGGTGCTGCATGCGGTCGTTCCGTCCGCCCGGTGTCAAGATCCGGGAGGATATGGGCTTGCGGGAGCGGTTTGGGCGCTATAGACCCCTAAAACCACCCATAGGCCCCAATCCTCCCGGATAAACCCTCCCGGGGCGAGACGGCTGAGTCAGGAGGGACTACCGGGACCACGGTGGTCGCGCGGCGCCTTCCCTGGTGCGGTGGAACCGGATCCCGCGGCGTATCCGGTGCGCCCCAGCTGCCCGACATCACCACGCAAGCCCGGTGCTCCGCGTCGATGGGGCACCCGGGACTGGCGGGCAGGGATGGCCAGGATGCGAGGCCAGACGGACGGGGTGCGGGGACGGCGGGCCTCGGGGCGGCAGTTACCCGCAGCGCGAACTGACACACCCGACTCGCAGCCCCAGGCAGTCGCGTTACAGCCTCTCTTTCTGGTACGACGTGACAGCGACGAGCATCCAGCCGCGGGATCGGCCGCGCAGCTCCCGGCGACCGACACGCCAGGGGGGATAACGAGACGCGTGAGGCGTAGGCCGCGTGGCGATGAGCCGCCAACGCGGGCTAGCCGAGGAAGTAGCCGGCCGGGAGGCTGGCCTCGATGGCGACCAGCACCTCGCTGGAGTCCGGGGTGGTGCGCGGGCGGAACCGCGCGGCCACCGTCCCGTCCGGCCGGACCAGGAACTTCTCGAAGTTCCACTGGATGTCCCCGGCCTCGCCGTCCGCGTCCGGCGTCTGCGTGAGCGAAGCGTAGATGGGGTGCCGGCCGGGGCCGTTCACCTCGACCTTCTCGAACATCGGGAAGGTGACCCCGTAGGTCGCCGAGCAGAACTCGGCGATCTCCTCCGCGCTGCCGGGTTCCTGCCCGCCGAACTGGTTGCAGGGGAAGCCGACCACCGCGAGCCCGCGGGAGGCGAACTGCTCGTGCAGCTTCTCCAGCGCCGTGTACTGCGGCGTGAGCCCGCACTTGGAGGCCACGTTAACGATCAGCAACGTCGACCCGGGGGCAGCCGAGCCGAGCGAGGAGTCCTGCCCGGCCAGCGTCTTCACGGGGATGTCAAATATGGTCACCCCGCTAAGCTACCGGCCCCCACGGGATCTGCCCGAGGTAGCCCCGGGCGATGGTGGTGACGAACGAGTACACCGCGTCCTCGTCGGGTGCCAGCGGCCCCGGCGAGGCCTGCGGTGCGGACAGCCCTCGCTGGACCGACTCGCACGCGCCCCAGTCTTGCCGGTTGGTGATGTCCCAGAAGTCCACCGCGTAGTCCGGGTTGAAGCCGGGCCGGGCCACGGCCTCGGGGGCGAACGCCCAGGTGCACTCGATCCGGGTCTTGTCCGCGGCCACCGGGGTCAACCGGTGCGTCATCACGTAGTCCGGATGCAGGCTGAGCAGGACGTTCGGCAGGATGTTGAGGTAGATGACGGTGCGCAGCCCCTGCCGGTCCAGGCCGCGGAGCGGGACCCCGCCACTCGAGCCGGATAGCGACATGGTGGCCATGCCATCCCGCAGGTCCATCCAGCCGCCTATCCAGGCGCCGTCGGCGGCGTAGTTCTCGCCGCTCTTGGGCGGGCTGACCCGGCACAGCTCGGGGTGGATGGACGGGCAGTGGTAGCACTCGTGGTAGTTCTCGGTCAGGATCTTCCAGTTGGCCGCGGCGTCGTAGCTGTGCCGTCCGGCCGTCACCAGCCGCTCCGGCTCGTACGGCGCGACGATCTCGTCGAGCTTGACCAGCGCTTCGGGCAGCGAGCCGGCCAGGCCGCCCGAGGTGTCGACGAACACCAGGCCGTGCCACTCGGTCACCGGCAGCCGCGCCAGGCCCCACGACCCGAAGTCGAAGCCACGTACCTTCTTGAAGTTCCCCGCGGCGCGCAGCTCGCCGGCCAGGGTGTACGTCCAGGCGTGGTACGGGCAGATAATCGCCCGGGCCTGCGCGCCCTCGCCGCAGGGCAGCAGCTCGTGCCCGCGGTGGCGGCAGGTGTTCGCGAACGCCCGCAGTGCGCCGTCCTCACCCCGGACCAGCAGCACGCCGCCGGTCCCGGTCGCCTCGGCCCGTTGATCGCCCGGTTCCGGTAGCTGTTCGCCGCGCGCGACGCATATCCAGCCGCCGCCGAAGAAGTGCCGCTGCTCCCACTCGAACACCGCCGGGTCCACGTACGCGGCCCGCGGCAGCATCCGGCTCTCGCCGAACGGCCGTAGCGCTTCCGCCAGCCCGGCCCGGTCGAGCGGAGCCGGGTCACGCCGGTAACCATCATCTTGACTGACCATACAGTCAAGACTAAGCCGCCCGCCGAACCCTGTCCAGCCGCCCGAACGCGTCGCCCGAACGCGCCGCGTCGGGGTGCCTTCGGCGCGGGGGAACTGCAGCGACTCGATCGCTGAGCTTGCGGTCTCACTGCCGCGATGCCGATACTGCAAACATGGGCGACCGAAATGTGCTCGGCGGAGAGTTGGAGCCGTGTGGAACCGATCCTCTTACCGGGTTCTACCGGGATGGGTGCTGCACGACCGGACCCGAGGACCTGGGCAGCCACACGATCTGCGCGGTGGTGACCGGTGAGTTCCTCGCGCATCAGCGCGGCATCGGCAATGACCTGTCCACGCCGATGCCACAGTTCAGCTTCCCCGGTCTGGTACCGGGAGACAGGTGGTGCGTGACCGCGGCGAACTGGCTGCGCGCCCACCGCGACGGCGCCGCGGCCCCCGTGGTCCTGGCCTCGACCCACGAGCGCGCGCTGGAGATCGTCCCGCTGGACGTGCTCAGGCGGTACTCGGTCGACGTCCCCACCGACGCCGGCGCGTTCGAGGAATAACCAGGAGGCGCGCGCCGATGAGCAGCACCGGCAAGATCAGCGTCGGCATGCCCACGCGGCTCCGGTCCTTTGATCCCGTCCGGCTCGCCGACCTGGAGTACCGGGCCTGGGTCGGGTACTACCTGCGTCAGTGGCCCCGGGTGCTGATCGCCGCGGTCGGCCTGGTCCGGGTCGGCTTCGGCATGGACTGGTACCGCACCCTGCACGGCGCCTGGCTGGTGCTGCGCGCCAACCAGCTGTGGGCCCCGTACCCCGACAACCACCCCAAGCGAGCCCAGGCCTGCATGCGGCGGTTCTACGCCCTGGTCAGGCTGACCTACGGCGAGCCCGCCAACCCGGCCAAGGCCGCCGAGCTCGAGGTCGACTGGTGGCGGGTGCACCGGGAGGGCCAGCACCGGGCCGGGCCGCACGTGACCGACGACGCGGAGCCCGCCGAGGAACTGGTGGAGTCGCTGGTCCGCCTGTACTGCTACCTCTACGGCGAGCCCGAGGCCGTGCTCCGCCCGGCCGCGGCATACCGGGCCCGGGCCATGGACCTGTCCGATCAGTGGGTCCGGGAGGGTTGCCTGCCGGACAGCCGGCTGCTCGCGCTGGAGCACGCGGCGCTGGTCCGTTCCTACGCCGCCCTGCTCGCCGCCGTCCACCACTAGGCCAGAATCCGTAGGATCGCCGTATGACCGACGCGTATCGGCCGGGACCGAGGCCGAGCGACCTCTCGGCGCAGCGGGCGGCTGATGTGGACCGGGACGCCGTGGCTGAGCGGCTGCGGGTCGCGGCCAGCGAGGGCCGGCTCGAGCCCTGGGAGCTGGATGACCGGCTCGGCCGGGCCTACGCCGCCAAGACGTACGGTGACCTGGAGACGCTCATCGCGGACCTGCCCGCCCTGCCGCCCTTCGTCTCCTACCCGGGTATCGCCGTCGACCCGGGCACGCTGGTCCTGCGGACCACCACGTCCAACATCAAGCAGGCCGGCCGCTGGATCGTCCCGCGGCGGATCACCGCCGAGTCCACCACCGGGTGGATCACGATCGACTTCACCCAGGCCCACTGCGCCTATCGTGAGGTCACCGTCGAGGTGATCACCCGGACCGGCTGGATCCAGCTAATCCTGCCCGACGGGTGGGCGGCTCGCGTCGGCCCGCTGAGCACCTACACCGGGCACATCAGCAACCGGGCGGCCGAGATGGCGGACCCGGGCGCCCCGACGGTGATCCTGACCGGCCACCCGCTGTTCGGCTACATCAAGATCAGGCAGCGCCGTAGGCGCTAGAGCCCGACATCCAGCGCATCGTGCTCAGCCGGGCGGATCTGGCATCTTGAACCTGGGCACCGCCGAGGGCAGCAGGAGCAGCGCCGCGGCCACCCCGCCGGCGGTGGCGATCCACAGCGCCGGGCGGATGCCCAGGGTCGTGCCCAGCAGGCCGCCCACGAGCGCGCCGAGCGGGCGCGTGCCGTAGTTGACGGCCTGGAACGCCCCGGTGACCCGCGACCGGAGCGCGTCGGGGATCACCGCGGCGAAGATCGCCCCGATGCTGATATCCAGCATCATCACCCCGAACCCGCTCGCGAACTCCGCCGTGAACAACAGCTCAAGGACCAGCGGCGAGCGGGCCAGCGGTACCAGCATCAGCGGCGCGGTGAAGACCAGGCAGCCCGCCACGTACGCCCAGCCGATGCCGATCCGGGCCGCGATCCGCCTGGTCACCAGCGCGCCGATCACCCCGCCGATGGCGCCCCCGCCGAGGACAAGCCCGAGCACACCGGGGCGGACGTGCAGCACGCGGATCGCGTAGAGCATGAAGAGCGCGCCGAACATCAGGTTGAAGAAGTTGATCGTCGCGACCCCGATCAGCGACGCGCGCACGATGGGCGACCGGACAGTGAACCGGAGCCCGGCGGTGACCGCCCCCTTGCTGTCGTCGGCCGGCGGCTCGGCAGGCCGGATCCGGCGCAGGAAGAACGCCGAGCCAAGGAAGGACAGCGCGTCCGCGATGACGGCGAACGGCGCCGTGAACACCTGCACGAGCAGGCCGCCGACGCTCGGGCCGGCCATGAATGACAGCGCGCGGCTGCCGAAGATCAGCGACTGCCCGTCCACGTACCGGTCCTCCGCGACGATCGACACGAACAGCGTCGCGTCGGACACATTGAACAGGATGCTCAGCGTCCCGGCGGCGAACGTGACCAGGTACAGCTGCGTCAGCGTCAGCACGTGCAGTGCGTAGCAGACCGGGACGGTGGCGAGCAGCGCGGCCCGGCCCAGGTCCGCGCCGATCATCGTCCGGCGTCGTCGGCCGTGCCGGTCGACCCATGCCCCCGCGTGCAGCCCGAACAGCAGGCTGGGCAGCCATTCCAGCGCGACCAGGTACCCCATCTCGGCGGCCTGCGCGTGCAGCACGATGACCGCCGCGAGCGGCAGCGCGATCCCGGAGATCTGGTCGCCGAACATCGAGATCGTCGACGCGCCCCAGTACCGCCGGAACACCCGGTCCCGCAGCAGCGGCGGGACCAGCGTGCGGCGCGGTGCCTGCGCCGGGGCGCTCATCCTGCACCCGCAGCGTCTTTGTTGACCAGTTCACCTGGGAACGCCAGGTGCAGGTAGGTGACCAGGCGGGATTCCGGCGGCCGCAGCCCGGGGCTTACCGTGCGGTCCAGGTACGGGTCGAGGAGCGCCTTCACCTGGCGTCCGAGCGCGGCCAGCTCGTCCGCGGTGAGGTAGACCAGCCAGTCGCCGAACTGAGCCGCCTCCTGCCACTCCGGCGGCTCGCCCGGCACGGCGTCCAGCCAGCGCAGCACGTGCTCGAAGTAGCGTTCCGCGAGCGCGGACCCGACCAGCCCGGCCGCGGCGGCGAGCTCGGGGCTGTCGATCACCGCGGGCAGGTTGGTGAACATCGCGGTGGCCCGCCACGGCTTCTCCCGGCCCGTCCCGCCGCCCGCCTCCTCGACCAGCCCGTACTTGGCCAGTTGCCGGAGGTGGAACGAGCAGGTCCCGGAGGATTCGCCGAGTAGCTCGCCGGCCCGGGTCGCGGTCAGCGGCCCTTCGGTGCGAAGCAGCGCGACCAGCTTCAGCCGGACCGGGTGCGCGTACGCGCGCAGCGCCCGCGGATCGGTCAGCCGGGTGACGCTCCGGCCCGTGGCCTCGCTCTGTTCGTCGGCCGTGCCCTCTGTCTCCATAATGCAAAGCTATCTTTGCAAAGGTATCTTGGCAAGACCTCATATCGAACGGCCACTCTGCGTGCCCCGGTGCCCGATGGCGGGACCGCCGGCGAGGCGCTACGCGCCACCGTCGACCTGGCCCAGCGCGCCGAGCGGCTCGGCTTCCGGCGGTTCTGGGTCGCCGAGCATCACAACATGCCGGGCATCGCCAGCTCGGCGCCGCCCGTGCTGATCGGCCACATCGCCGACGCGACCGCTTCGATCCGGGTGGGTTCCGGCGGCGTCATGCTGCCGAACCATGTCTCGCTGGTGGTCGCCGAGCAGTTCGGCATGCTGGAGGTGCTCCATCCCGGGCGCATCGACCTGGGCATCGGCCGGGCACCGGGTACCGACCAGGTCACGGCGACCGCGCTGCGCCGCTCGCCGGAGGCGCTTTCGGCGGACGACTTCCCCGATCAGCTCATGGACCTGCTCGGGTTCTTTACCGGCCGCTGGCCAGAAGGCCACCCGTTCGCGCAGATCACCGCGGTCCCCGGCCGGGGCCACCAGCCCGCCATGTGGCTGCTCGGCTCGAGCGGCTACAGCGCGCAAGTGGCCGGCCTGCTCGGCCTCCCGTTCGCCTTCGCGCACCATTTCAGCCCGGCCAACACCCTCCCGGCGCTGGACCTGTACCGTTCGCACTTCCGCCCGACCGAGGCGCTCGACCGGCCCTACGCCATGGTCGCGACCGCTGTGGTCTGCGCCGAGACCGATGACCGGGCTCGCTGGCTGGCCGGCTCGGGAGCGCTGTCGTTCCTGAAGCTGCGCTCCGGCCAGCCAGGGCCGGTGCCCTCCCCGGAGGAAGCGGCCGCCGGGGCAACCGCTTCGCGGGCGCCCTGACCGGCATCAGCCCCGGCGACGTGGCCCTGCTCGACATCGCTGTCGGCGGCGGGGTGAAGATGTCCACCGGCGTGTTCGTGCTGTACGCCGACGCCGAGTCGTTCACGTTCGCCACGCCCCAGGGACACCAGTTCGCGGGCTGGATCACCTTCTCGGCCGAGCGTTCGGGCGAGGCGACCGTGGTCCAGACGCAGGTGCTGCTCCGGGCCGGGGATCCGCTCTACGAGCTAGGCATGCCGGTCATGCACCGGATGGAGGACCGGTTCTGGGCCCAGACAATGATCGCCCTGGCCAAGCGCCTCGGCATGGCCGACCCGGCCGTCCAGACCCGGTCGGTGGTCATGGATCCCAAGCGCCAATGGCGCCGCGCAGGCAACGTATGGCACAACGCCATGGCCCGCAGCGTCCTGCAGACCGTGATCCCGGCCCGCCACCGTCGCGCCCGCCGCCCATGATCACCACGAACGTAGCCGCCCTATCCGCAAAGTGTTATCATTCGTGCGCCCCAACAGGGGCGATGGCTCGAATATGCTCTAGCGTAAGCGGCGCAGAGGCTTGATGTAGTGACTTTTGGGGGCGGTTCTCATGGCCCTACGGCAGGTCGGAAACTATCGCCTTGATTCTCTGCTGGGTCGCGGCGGAATGGGGGAAGTTTATAAGGCGTACGACACGCAACGTGACCGGTACGTCGCTCTCAAGCTCCTGCCCCAAGCCCTGTCTGGTGACCGAGAGTATCTCAAGCGATTCCAGCGTGAATCGAATGTCGCTGCGCGACTGCGGGATCCGCACGTCATTCCCATTCATGACTTCGGCGAGATCGATGGCCAGCTCTTCATTGACATGCGCTTGGTGGACGGTTCCGATATCAGCGCGCTGCTCGATACGGACGGTCGGATCGCGCCGCAGCGGGCGGTGTATCTGATCAGTCAGGTCGCCGAGGCCTTGGATGCCGCGCACGCTGACCACCTCGTCCACCGCGACATCAAACCTTCGAACATCCTGGTCACATCGAGCGACTTCGTTTATGTGGTCGACTTCGGTATAGCCCGGTCGGTCGGCGGCCGGCAGACACCGCTGACACACACCGGGGCATACATCGGAACGCTGGACTACATGGCCCCGGAGCGATTCACTGGCCACGACGTTGACGGACGGGCCGATATCTACTCCCTGGCTTGTCTGCTGCACGAGTGCCTGACCGGCGCACCACCCTTCAGCGGCAAAGATCTGCCTGCGCTGATGTATGCCCAGCTCTACTACGGTCCTCCGGAGGCCAGCAGCCTGGTCGAGGGCGTACCACCAGCATTGGACGCCGTGATTGCCCGCGGTATGGCCAAAGACCCGAACGACCGCTTTCCGACCGCTGGCGCGCTGGCCGTGGCGGCCCGCGAAGCCTTGCTGGCTCCGGCGCCGACGCCGCAAATGACAGAGCTGCAACATACGTGGACCGAGACACCGGATCCCCCGTGGCCACCTGCAGCGCAACCGGATCCCCCGTGGCCAGCTGCAGCGCAAACGGATCCCCCGTGGCCAGCTGCAACGCAAACGGTGGCGGCGGACAGCGTTGACGATTGGGGCGACACCCGGCCACCTGAGGACGTGCCGCAGAGCAAACGTCTGGATCCAGACGGTAGTCGCCTACCACCTGCCGTGGCGACAAGCGGACCGCCGCGCGGGCCAGCGCGGCGCCGGCTTGGCGTGCTGATTCTGGCCGCAGCCGCGGCAGTGGCAGTGGCAGTGGCGATCGTGCTCGTCGTCATGGCTTCCCCAGGGACGAAAACGGGCGCTTCTGCTACGCAGAGCCCAGGCAGCGCGACAGGGCCGGCGCCAAGCAGCGTCCCGGCTGGCGTCGCCGTTCCCACGGTGGCAGGGACGATACCGGTCGGGGGGAACCCCAACTACGTTCAGGTCGCGCCGAACGGCAAGTTCGCCTACATCACCAATCAAGGCGCACGCACGATCACCGTGCTCGACACGGCCAATGACCGGGTGTCCGGGACGATCAAGATCCCCCAGGGGCCGCCCGAGTCCGTCTCGTTCTCGCCTGACAGCCAGACCGCCTACGTCAGCGTCTACGGGAGCCACTCGGCGCCTGTCATCGTGTTCGTCGATACCGCTACCGGCAAGGTGACGGGCACCGTGCCGGTGGACAACATTAGCGCGGGCCCCTCGGCGACCAGCCCGGACGGGCTGTACCTCTACGTGGCGAACCACAACATGGTGCAGGGCCACCCCCAGGATAACGTCGTGGACGTGATCGACTTGGCGACCAAAAAGGTGACCCACAACATCCCCGTCGAACCGAACCCGCACTGGGTCGTATTCGATAATAAAAACGGGCGGTTTTACGTCACGGACCACATGTCCACCGTCGTCACGGTCCTCAATACCAACACGAACGGCATCATCACAACGATCGAGGTTGGCGAGACCCCGCACAGCGCAGCCCTCTCACCCGACGGCAGCCGCCTGGCGGTCACGAGCTTCAATGGCAACGAGGTTTTTTTGGTCAACACCGCGACCGACAAGGAGGTCGCGATTATCCCGGTCGGGGGGAATCCGCTGGACGTCGCGTACTCGCCAGACGGGCGGTACCTCTTCACGGCAAACAACGATGGCAACACGGTCACGGTGATCGACACTGCGGATAACCGCGTCATCGCCGAGATCCCGACCGGGAAAGCTCCAACGAGCATCTCGGTGCTGCCCGACGGGCGCCAGGCGTACGTCACCGACGAGAACAGCGGCACGATCGAAATCCTCAACCTTCCGAAGTAAGGGCAGTGCGGCAATAAGGCACGACGCCGGCCATGGTCCGCTCCCGCGCCGAATCGAATCAACCGGGCCTGGGCCGGGATGAGGGGAAAGGCGGCAATGATTGAGCTCGTCCTCGGGGCTCGCCGCCCGCAGGCCGTCGATCCGCCCGCCATGGTAGTCGGCAGCCCCGGAGCGAAATCCGCATGAGCACCCCCGCCTGGATCCTGGGGATCTTCGCCGCGGTCATGATCCTGGTCGCCGAGGTGAGCGCCGGACAGCTGGTGATAGCGCGCGCCTGGACCCGCCGCGGCGGCGCCGGCGCCGGCATCGCCGTTTCCCGAGTGCTGACGGGAATCGCCCTGGCGGGCATATTGGTGCCCGGCCTGAGCACCCTGCCGAACGCCGCCTGGGAGGTTGTCTTCGCCGTCATGACGGCCTGGTTCGCCTGGTGCCTGTGGCGGGAGAGCCGGGGGCGCGGCGCCGCCGCCGTGGCCCGCGGCCATAATGCGCCGCACCTGGTCCGCAGCGCAGCGATGCTCTACCTGTTCGCCGCCCTGGCGGGCCCGTCCGCGGCGGGCTCAGGCATGTCCATGTCCGGCACGGGCGGGATGTCCGGGATGGCGGGCGGGTCGTCCGGCGGCACGCTGGCCCTGCACGCGCCGACGCTGGCCCTGATCTTCGCGCTGCTGCTGATCGCATTTACCGTCCATGACCTGGACCGGCCGGCCGGCGTGGACGGCTACTTCTACGTAGCGGGCCGTCGGTCCGTACCCGCCGGGAATACCGCGGAGGGCCTGCTGCTTTCCGCCGGCGTAGTGAAGGGGTGCCAGGTGGCGATAGGCGTCACCATGGCCTTCATACTGATCATCATGATCTGAAGTCACCGTCAAGGCTCACGCCGGAACGCTGGGTACGCACCCCGTGGGTGCCGGACTGTGTCCTGAGCGCAAGGATCTCAGTGGAGCGACAGCAGCATTCGTGATTCTGTATTTCGGTATAGTCCGACGTGTGACGGCTGGCGGGCGATGAGAGAGATTCAGGACAGCCAGCTCTCACAGAGCCGTCAACTGCTGCCGAGCCGCCGCGCGTTGCTGGCAGGGGCGGGCGTAACGTGCGCCGCGATGCTCGCGGGATGCGCCACGCATGACGTTCCCCCTGCTACCAGCGGCACGGCCACTTCCGCCGGTGGCAGCGCGCCCGCGGCCGCTGCCCTGGCCGCCACCTCCCAAGTTCCGGATGGCGGCGGCAAGATCATCGACGGCGTGAACATCGTGATCACCCAGCCGCAGTCGGGGTCGTTCAAGGCGTTCACCGCGATTTGCACGCACGAGGGCTGCATCGTCAACAGTGTCTCGAACGGGACCATCAACTGCCCCTGTCACGGCAGCAAGTTCGCCATCACGGACGGCGCGGTCGTCCACGGCCCCGCCACCAGACCGCTGGCCCCCATCGCGATCAACGTCGAAGGAACCTCAATCTTTCAGGGCTAATCTGGCCAGTTCATGATCCCGTCCGGCCGAGACGCTCGGGACGCTCGGCCCGGCTCGGGCGCGAGATCCGGCGGCGCCAGCGTTCGGCGCGGCGGTCGGTCAGGACCTGCCGGACCACGTTGCGGCCGGGGATGCCGGTCACGCCGCCGCCCCCGTGGGTAGCCGACCCGGCCTGGTACAGGCCTCGGACCGGAGTGCGCAGGTCGGCGTAGCCGGCCGCGGGCCGGCCGTGGAACATCTGCCCCAGCGACAACTCCCCGTGGAAGATGTTCCCGCCGATCAGCCCGTACTCCTCCTGCATCTGGTGCGGCCCGATCACCTGCCGGTGCAGCACCGAACCGGTGAACCCCGGCGCCACCGCCTCCAGACGCCCGAGCACCCGGTCGGCGTAGGCCTCCAGTTCGACCTCGTAAGAACCCGCGGCGTACCCACACGGCACCCACTGCGTGAACAGCGACATGACGTGCTTCCCGGGCGGCGCCAGCGAATCGTCGAACACGCTCGGGATGCAGATGTCCGCGAACGGCAGCTCGGCCGGGCGGCCTGAAACGGCCTGCTGGTAGGCGTTCTCGATGTCATCCAGCGACTCGGCCAGCACGATCGTGCCGCCGTAGACCGAAGGATCGGGCTCCGGATAAGCAGCGAACACCGGCAGCCGGTCCAGCGCCAGGTTGATCTTCACGGTGCCGCTTCGGCTGCGCCAGCCGCGGATGTCGGCCACGAACCCGTCAGGCAGCTCAGCCGGGTCCAGCAGCTGCAGGAACGAGATCTGCGGGTGCGCGGTGGTGATCACCACCGGCGCGTCGATCGACTCCCCGCTGGCCAGCGTCACCCCCGTGACCTGACCGTCGCGGGTACGGATCCGCGCCACCTCGGCGTTCGTCCGTACCTGCGCCCCGAACATCCGGGCTGCCCGCCCCAGCGCCCCGGTCACCGCCCCCATGCCGCCGCGCGGAAACCCCCAGGCCGTATCGCCGATGTGATGGTGCAGCATCACGTACGCGGTCCCGGCCGACCGCGGCCCGGCCCACGTCCCGATCACCCCGGACACCGACAGCAGGCCCCGCATCGCGTCACTCTCGAAGTACCCCTCGACCAGGTCGGCGATGCTGTCGGTGAGCAGCCGGGTCACGTCGACCGCGCCGCGCTCGTCCACCGAGCGCAGCTGGGTCAGCAGCCGCGCCTGGCGCAGCAGGTCCGGCGGCCGCTTCGACCCGAGCCGCGGCGGGATCTGGTGCAGCAACGGCCCGAGCACCCGCCCGATGTCCGTCAGGTGTGACGAATAACGTGCATAGGCATCAGCGTCCGGCGCGGAGAATTTGGCGATCTCGGCATGCCGGAGCGCCGGGTCGTCCGGCAGGCGCAGGTACCGGCCGTCCCGGTGGGGCGCGAAGTAGGGCCCCTGCGGGTATACGTGGTAGCCGTGCTGGTCGAGCCGCAGGTCGCGCACCAGGTCGGGCGGCAGCAGAGAGACCACGTAGGACAGGGACGTCACCGTGTAGTCCGGCCCGAACGGATGCTCGCTGACCGCCGCCCCCCCGGCTACCTCGCGCCGCTCGCACACCACCGTCTGCAGCCCGGCGCGGGCCAGGTACGCCGCCGCGACCAGCCCGTTGTGCCCGCCGCCGACCACCACGACATCCACGTGTCCCGACACCGCCAGTCCCTTCTGCCGCAGACCATCTCCCGCCGACCGTACGCGATGACCGGAACTGCTTTCATTGTCCTATCCCGGACGAATGGAGCCTGCCCCGTGGAGAACACTGTCATCGCCGTCGCCCAGCTGGCCATCGCCATCGGCGAGCCCGAGGCCAACCGCAAGGCCGCCGCCGCCGCGGTGGCCGAAGCGGCCGCCGCGGGCGCCCGGCTCGTGGTGCTGCCCGAACTGTGCGATTCCGGTTACGTGTTCGGCGACGACCCCGACCGGGCGTCCGCCGAGGCCGGCGCGCTCGCCTCACCCGCGGACGACAGCGACACCCTGCGCCAGTGGCACGCCCTCGCCGCCGAGCACCAGCTGGTGATCGTCGGCGGCTTCTGCGAACGCGGCGCCGACGGCCGCCTGTTCAACAGCGCGGCACTGGTAGACGCGTCCGGGACCCGGGTGGTCTACCGCAAGGCGCACCTGTGGGACCAGGAGAAGCTCGTCTTCACCCCCGGCGACGCCCCGCCACCGGTCGTCGATACAGCCATCGGCCGGGTGGGCGTGATGATCTGCTACGACCTGGAGTTCCCCGAATGGGTGCGACTGGCCGCCCTCGACGGCGCCGACCTCATCGCCGCCCCGGTGAACTGGCCGGCGACTGCGGGTGCGCCGAAGGACGGGTTCCCGCCCGATGTGCTCGAGGCCCTGGCCGATGCCGCGGCCAACGGCGTCTTCGTCGCCGTGGCCGACCGGTGCCGCATTGAGCGCGGCGTGACCTGGACTGGCGGTTCGGTCATCGCCTCCCCGAACGGCAAACCGCTGGCCGGCCCGGTCCTCGAGGACCGGGCCGTGGTGCTGACCGCGGCATGTGACCTGCTCCGGGCGCGGGACAAGAGCCTGGGCGGCAACACCGACCGTCTGGCCGACCGCCGGCCCCAGCTGTACGCGAGGGTCGCGGCCCAGGCCCAGGACGAGCGCGTCGCGGCGGCGAACGCCCACTGGGCGGCGCGCTTCATCGCGAACGGCACCAGCTACTCCGACTTCCAGGCCACCATGGCCCGCATCACGGCCTGGGACGACTGGTGCCGCGAGTGGGGCCGCACCGGCCAGCACTACGAGCGGCTGGCCGAGACCGCCGACCAGGCGGGCCGAACAGCGACCGCCGGGGAGGCCTGGCGGCGCGCCGCGTTGTGCTGGCACTGGGGTAAGTTCGTCTTCGTCGACGATCTGGATCAGCAGCGCGCGGCTCACGACCGCACGGTGGCCTGCTTCCGCCGCGGCGCGGCGACGCTGAGCCCGCCCGCGGAGCCGGTGCGCGTCCCGTATCAGGTCACCACGCTGGCGGCCTACCTCCGGGTTCCGGCCCGCCAAGAGAACCAGGCCAGGCCGCCCGTCGTGATCATGATGCCCGGGCTGGACTCGGTGAAGGAGGAACTGCAGGCCACCGCGGAGTACATGCTCGGCCGCGGTCTCGCGATCATCGCCGTCGACGGGCCGGGCCAGGGCGAGGCCGAGTACGAGCTGCCGATCGAACCCGCCTACGAGAAAGTGGCCACCGCGCTCGCCGACTACCTGGAAGGACGCGACGACGTCGACCCGGACCGGATCGGCGCGTTCGGGGTGAGCCTGGGCGGCTACTACGCGGCCCGGGCCGCGGCCTTCGAGCCGAGAATCAAGGCCGCGGTGTCGCTGGCCGGGCCGTACCAGTGGTCGCTGGACTGGGACATCCTGCCGCCGCAGACCCGGGCCACGTTCCAGCGCCGCTCGGGCGCCACCACCGAAACCGAGGCCCGCGAAAAGCTCTCAGCATTGACCCTGGAGCAGGTCGCCGCCCGGATCACCCGGCCGCTGCTGGTCGCGGCCGGCGGCCGGGACCGCCTGGTCCCGACCTACCACGCCGAACGCCTGGCCCGCGAAGCGCCCGGCGCTGAGCTGTTTCTCATCCCCGACGGTAGCCACGGCCTGACCAACCACGCCTTCGAGTCCCGGTCCACAATGGCCGACTGGCTCGCCGCTCACCTGTAACGACGGCGGCAGCCGGATCACCGTCATCCCGGCCGTACCCGAAGGTCCGTCCATCGCGGCCAGCGCCTGGCCCGCGTCCGCCAGCTCGATCACCCTGCCGACCAGCAGGCCCGGCCGCAGCGTGCCGTCCGCGACCATGGCCATCATCGGCGGGTAGTCGCGGGCGGCCATGCCGTGCGAGCCGAAGATCTCCAGTTCGCGCGCCACGACCAGGTCCATCGGGATCGGTGTCGGCCCATCGAGCAGCAGGCCGACCTGGACGTGCCTGCCGCGGCGCCGCAGGCAGCGGACCGAGCAGGCCGCGGTCGCCGGTGACCCGAACGCGTCGACCGACACGTGCGCCCCGCCCCCGGTGAGCTCGACGACCGCGGCAGCGGTATCACCATCGTCCGCACGCACGGTGAACGAAGCGCCCAGCTCCCGGGCTCGGCTTAGCGCCGAAGAAGACACATCGATCGCCACCACCCGGGCCCCGAGCGCCGCGCCGATCATCACCGCCGACAACCCCACTCCGCCGCAACCGTGCACCGCCAGCCAGTCGCCGGCCCGCACCTGGCCGTGCGCGGTGACCGCGCGGAAGGCCGTGGCGAACCGGCAGCCCAGGGACGCGGCCGCGGCAAAGTCGACCGCATCTGGCAGCGCGACCAGGTTCGTGTCCGCCGCGTGGACCGCCACCAGTTCCGCGAACGACCCGGGCCCGGTGAACCCCGGCTGGGTCTGCCGCGGGCACACCTGGGCGTCGCCCGCCTGGCAGTACTCGCACCGGCCGCAGCCACATGCGAAGGGCACGGTCACGCGGTCCCCGGCCCGCCAGCGGGTCACCTCCGGCCCGGTCTGCGCGATCACCCCGGCTAGCTCGTGGCCGCCGATGTGCGGCAGGTCGACCGGTTCGTGTCCCTTCCAGGCGTGCCAGTCCGACCGGCACACCCCGCTCGCGCCGACCGCGATGACCGCTCCGTCGGAGGGACAGGCAGGGTCCGCGACCTGCGCCAGCTCCGGCATGATCTCGTAGCCCGAGTAGACGGCCGCCCTCACGAGCCGGACCTGAGCTCCGTCTTGAGCCCGGACTTGAGCAGCGCATGGTCGAGCAGGGCCAGGCCGAGCTCCGAGGTCTGGTACAGCACGGTCCGCCCGCTGCGATGCCGGTCCACCAGTCCGCCGCGGTGCAGCACGGCCAGGTGCTGAGAGACCGCGCTCGGCGTGACGCCCAGCCGGCGGGCCAGCGCGGTGGTCGTCGCCGGTGAGCACAGTGCTCCCAGCAGCCGGGCCCGCGGCGCGCCCAGCAGCAACTCGACCGCCGTCGCGTCAGCCGAGGTCGCTTCGGAGGACGCCCACACCGTCGCCGCGCCCCGTGCCGGGTACAGCAGCGTGGTCTGGGTACTTGTCGCCAGCTTGATCGACCAGCTCGGCCAGTTAAACACGCTGGGCACCAGGACCAGGCCATCTGGCCCGAGCGTGACCTGCGGGTCCCCGGGCCAGGTCTCCGCGTCGGTCATCAGGAGCTTGCCCGCGGACCAGCGCAGACCGGGATGGAGTTCGCTGAACAGCGACCGGGCGCCGCCGCCCGCCAGCAGCTCGGCGTGGTAGCTGATGTCGGCCTCGAGTACCGACCGCATCCGCTCCCAGTGCGGGGCGATGAGGCGGTCATGGTAGTCCGCTACCTCGGCCGCTATCTCGGCCAGGGTCTCCCGTGGCCGCTCGAACAGGTCGGTCGCGCTATCCGGCCACCGGCCGGAGCCGAACACGCGCCGCAGGCTCGCCCGTACCTGGTCGTCCGGTGTCGCGCACAGGCTGGACAGTTCCTCGTCGAGGCAAGGCGACTTCCCGGCCGGCGCGGGGAACAGGAATTCCGGCCAGTAGGGCAGGTCGTTCACGATCAGCGGCCAGACCCGGGGAAGCCGCAGCGCCCGCCGGTCCAGCTCGGCCAGGGCCCAGCGCACCCAGGGCCGGTTAACCGGCGACCGGTCCGGCTTGGCCAGCAGCGGCAGGGCCCTGAGCGTCTCGTGCAGCGGAGAGATCGCGAACCTGGTCCCCGCCAGGTCCGCCACGCCAAGCTCCAGCACGTGGTCCATCCATCCTCCCGATGGCCAATCTGCCACGGCGCCGCTGGCCGCGCCAGGATTTAGCGATCCGCTTAACAGTAACTCGCGTCCGTCATTCCCCGCCACGCTGGCGGCATGACGCAAGCACCCAGCCGCCCAGCACCCGCAGCATCGCGCCTAAGCCGGGCCTACTGGCGGCTGTGGTGGGCCAACGCGATCAGCAGCACCGGCGACGGCGCGTTCGTGGCCGCGCTGCCGCTGCTGGCCGTGACCATCACCCGCGATCCGCGGCTGGTCTCGGTGGTGGCCGCCGCGACCTACCTGCCCTGGCTGCTGCTCTCGCTGCCGGCCGGCGCGGTGGTCGACCGTTACGACCGGGCCGCGCTCATGTGGCGCGCCCAGGCGGTCCAGGCGGCGGTGGTCACGATCATCGTCGTCCTGGTCGTCGTCCGCCAGGCCAGCATCGAGATGCTCGCCGCGGGCGGCTTCCTGCTCGGCAGCGCCGAGGTCATCTTCAGCAACGCCGCCCAGTCGGTTCTGCCCGACCTGGTCCCGCCCGAACTCCTGGCCAAGGCCAACGGCAGCCAGCAGGTGAGCCTGACCGTCGGCGAGTCGTTCCTCGGTCCGCCGGCCGGCAGCCTGCTGTTCGCCGCGGCCGCGGCGCTCCCGTTCGGGCTCGACGCCGTGTCGTTCGCCGGCTCGGCCGCGCTGCTGGCCCGCTTGCCCAGGACCGGCCAGGCGCCGAAAACCGCCCAGCGCCCCAAGATCCGCACCCAGATCGCCGAAGGCCTGCGCTGGCTGGCCGGGCACCGCCTGCTCCGCGTGGTCGCCGTCCTGCTCGGCATCTACAACTTCGCCAACCAGATGGGCCAGGCCGTCCTGGTCCTGCTGGCCACGCAGACGCTGCACGTCAGCGCCCGCGGCTACGGACTGCTGCTGGCCGCTTCCGCCGTCGGCAGTGTGGTCGGCGGACTGCTGAACCCGATCCTTACCCGCCGAATGGGAATGCTGCCCTCGCTCGTCCTCCCGGCGCTCATCGACGCCGCCGCCTTCGTCGGCATCGGCCTCGCGCCCGGCCCGGTCGTGGTGGCGGCGCTGCTGGCCAGCCAGGGGTTCGCGGTCACCATGTGGAACGTGGTCACGGTCAGCCTCCGCCAGCAGGTCGTCCCCGGCCACCTGCTCGGCCGGGTCAACAGCGTCTACCGCATGCTGGGCTGGGGCCTGATGCCGCTCGGCGCGCTGGCGGGCGGCTTCGTCGCCCACGCCGCGGGCCTGCGTGCTCCGTACATCGTCGCCGGCCTCCTGTGCGGCCTCTCCGCCCTCGTCGCCTTCCCGCTGCTGCTAGCCGCCACCCGTGACCGTTAACTTCTTTGATGCCGAACGGACCGTGGCTCACGCTCCGCGTCCCCTGGTTCGCCGAGGGTGGGCAAGCGCCCGAACCCGCCGTGCCGCACGCTCCGCGCCCTCCTGACCGGCGCAGGGATGGACGAACCCGGCCCGGGTAGGAGTAGCCGCAAGATCAATATCCGACTATTCTAGTCGAGATTATAGATACAAAACCTTCTTTGGAGGCCCCCGTGGCGATGCCCGACTTCCTGGTCATCGGCGCCCCCAAGGCCGGTACCACCGCCCTGCACGCCGCGCTGTCCGAACACCCCGCGCTCTACATGTCGGCCATCAAGGAGCCCAAGTTCTTCCTGTCCGACGGGCCGCCCCCGACCAAGGGCGGGCCGGGGGACGCGCTGACCTACCGGGAGCACGTCTGGCGGCGGCCGGACTACGAGGCCTTGTTCGCCCCGGCTCCCGCCGGGACGCTGCGGGGCGAGTCGACGCCGCTCTACCTGTACGACCGGGCCGCGATGCGCCGGATCCGCGACGCGATCCCGGCGGCCCGGCTGATCGTGGTCGTCCGCGACCCAGTCGAACGCGCCCATTCCAACTGGACTCACCTGTGGTCGGCGGGCCTGGAGCCGGTCGCCGATTTCGTCCGGGCCTGCGATGAGGAGCAGCGCCGGATCGCCGCGGGCTGGGCCAGCTTCTGGCACTACACCGGGCTTGGCCGCTACGGCGAGCAACTCCAGTACTTGTTCACCCTGTTCCCCCGCGAGCAGGTCCTGGTCCTGCGCTACCGGCGGCTGGTCGACGAGCCCGCGCAGACCCTGGACGAGATCTGCGCGTTCCTCGGCGTGCCGACGGGCCTGCTGACCGAGATCCCGCGGCAGAACGTCACGTCCCACCCGGAGCACACGCTGGCCCACCGGGCCGTGTCGCTGGCCCAGCGCGCGGGCAGCGCGGTCGTCAGCTGGGTCCCCGGCCTGACCGCCGCCACCCTCACCGCCCCGCTCGAGCGTTTCCTGCAGCGCCACAGCCGGGAGCGCCAGCCGCTGAGCTGGGAGCAACGCCAGGAACTCCTGCCCCGCTTCAAGGCAGACATCGAGCTGCTGGAGCGGGTCCTCGGCGAGGACTTCGGCGACTGGGTCCGGCCGCGGGAGCGGTCCGGCGGAATGGTGGGCGCCCGGCCGCCCGGGCACGGCCAGGCCAAGAACGGCCGCCGGGCCCGAGGTCGCCAGACCGACCCCGCCGCCGGCGGCCAGACCGACACCGAGGCCGACAAGGACCTCAGCGAAGCTCGGTGACCAGGGCGTGGGATCCGTCCGGCGCGGTCATCTCGTAGTACATGCGATGCCTGCCGTCGGGTAGCGGCACCATGTCCAGGTACCGCAGGCCGCCGCCGTGATACGGGGAGGACGCGGCCGGGCCGTCACCCACGGCGGTCAGCGCTACCGGGTCGGG
>Ga0302235_10001187_pt1 | contig 19711 bp, 15 predicted proteins | sample II_Palsa_N3_3_FD_193577 | JGI IMG/M metagenome (GOLD analysis project Ga0302235, IMG submission 193577) | Peat permafrost microbial communities from Stordalen Mire near Abisko, Sweden - II_Palsa_N3_3 | ecosystem: Environmental > Terrestrial > Soil > Palsa > Peat permafrost | place: Sweden... | reverse complement strand
AATGGCTGACCGCGACGGTGTGCTCGCCCCGACACCCTTCCAGCATGGCCAGGCCGCCCAGGGCCACCGCCTGCCCCCACCGCTCCCCCAGCTCGCTCAGGATGCTCGCCCCGGCCAGGAAATCCGCTTCCGCCTCGGCATGCCGCCGGCCGACGTTGAGCGCCCAGTGCCCGCGGAGGATCCGGGCGATCGCGGCCGCCCACGGATCGGGGTGACCGACCGCGGCATCGAAGGCCTCCGGGCCGACCGGAGCTCGCGCCGGGTCGGACGCCCCGAAGAGCGAGGCGATCGGGCCGAGCAGCGGCATGATCGGGTGGACCGGATCGGCTATCCGGGCGGCGAGCGCGGCGGCCCGGTCCAGCCAGTCGGGGACGGTGGCGCGAAGGGGCGTGTCCATGGCCAGCAGCGCGCCCAGCGCGTACGCTACGGCCAGGTTCTCCGGGTCCGCCGCCGCCACGGCCCCCCGGACGCTGAGCGCCTCGCCGATCAGCTCGGCCCCCTCGACCTTCATGGTGCGCAACGACCAGTACCAGCCGAGGGCGGCGGCCAGCCGCACCGCGACCGGCCCGTCGCCGACCGCAATCGCGCCGCGGATCGCGGCGTGCAGGTTGTCCTGGTCGGCCGACAGTCTCCGCAGCCAGTCAAGCTGCTCGCCACGGAGCAGGTGATACTGGCCCGCCTCGGCCAGCCGGGTGAAATACTGCGCGTGCGCTTCGCGGACCTCCTGCGACTCCCCCGCCTCGGCCAGCCGTTCCTGGCCGTAGGCCCGGATGATCTCCAGCATCCGGTACCGGGGCGGGTCGTGCCGGACGATCAGCAGCGACTTGTCGGCCAGTGCGGTCAGCAGGTCCAGGATCTGGTCGGCGCGGACGCCGGATCCGGAGCAGACCTGCTCGGCCGCCTCCAGCGTGGCGCCGCCGGCGAAGACCGAGAAACGGCGCCAGAGCGCGCGCTCGGCGTCGTCGAGCAGGTCCCAGCTCCAGTCCACCACCGCGCGCAGCGTCTGATGCCGGGGCATCGCGGTGCGGCTGCCGCCGGTCAGCAGCTGGAACCGGTCGCTCAGCCGGGCCGCGACCTGCTCGGGGGCCATGGTGCGCAGCCGGGCCGCGGCCAGCTCGATGGCCAGCGGCATGCCGTCGAGCGCCCGGCAGATCATGGCCACGGCGGGCGCGTTGTCTTCGGTGACCTCGAAGCCGGGCACCACGGCACGGGCCCGCTGGGTGAGCAGGCGGACCGAGGCGGAGTCTTGCACCACGGCCCGTTCGGCAGGAAGAGACGTTGCGGCGGGGTCCGGAGGCAAGGTCAGCGGGCCTACGGCCCACAGCGCCTCGCCGGTGATGTTCAGCGGCTCGCGGCTGGTGGCCAGGATGAGTACCTGCGGGCAGGCGGCCAGCACGCGGTCGGCTAGCGCGGCGGCGGCGGCGATCAGGTGCTCGCAGTTGTCCAGGACCAGGAGGGTGCGCTTGGCGGCCAGCGCGGACAGCAGCCGGCTCAGCTCGTCGGGAGGCAGGGGCGTCTCGGCCATCTGCCGGCGCGGCCGGGTCGGGTAGACCAGGACCTGCTCCCGCAGGCCCAGGGTGCCCAGCACGGTGGACGTGACGTCCGCGGGGTCGGTAACCGGGGCCAGCTCGACCAGCCATACCCCGTCGGGCATGGCGGGCAGTTCGGCCCGGGCGGCCTCGACGGCGAGCCGGGTCTTGCCCGCGCCGCCGGGGCCGGTCAGGGTGATCAGGCGGTGCGCGCCGAGGAGTTCGGCGACGTGGCGGAGTTCGGTGTCGCGGCCGACGAAGCTGGTGAGCTCGGCGCGCAGGTTGGTGTGGACGCGGTTGGTGAAGCTGGCCGGGGCCGGGTTTGTGGCACCGGGCTCGCCGGGCGGATCGTCCCGGAGGATGTCCAGGTGCAGCGCGGCCAGTTCGGCGGAGGGCTCGACGCCGAGCTGGCTGACCAGGCGTTTCCTGGTCTGCTCGTAGACCTCCAGGGCGGCGCCGCGGCGGTCGGCGGCGTGCAGGGCGCGCATCAGCCGGGCGGCCAGCGGCTCGCGCATCGGGTAGGCGACCACCAGGCCCTCGAGCTCGGCCACCAGCGAGGAGGTGTTCCCGGTGCGCAGGTCGGCGTCGATGCGGTGCTCGATGGCGGTCAGTCGCAGCTCATCGAGCCGGGCGATCGCGGCCTGGCCGAAGTCGGTCTCGGCCACGTCGGTCAGGGCCGGGCCGCGCCACAGGGCGAGCGCCTGGCGGAGGGTCTGGCCGGCCATCGCCGGGTCGTCGCGCAACTGCGCCCGGCCGGCCGCGGCCAGGTTCTCGAACCGGACAATGTCGGTGCAACGCGGGTCGATCTTGAGCTGGTACCCGGACGGCCGGGACTCGATCACCGGTTCAGGCAGGGCGCGGCGCAGCCGGGACACCAGGGCCTGCAGCGCGTTGGCCGCGGCGGCCGGCATCTCCTCCGGCCACAGACCGTCGATCAGCTGGCTGGCCGGGACCGGCTGGCCGGGGTGCAGGGCCAGCATGATCAGCAGGGCGCGCAGCCTGGCCCCGGGAACCTCGACGATCTCCCCGGGGTCGGCGTCGGTACGGACCTCCAACGGCCCGAGCATCGCGACCTGCACAGGCTCAATTGTGCCCGACCCGGCGGGGGTGCCCGGCGAACGACCGGGGTAGAGATCATCAGTGGACCCTGGGCAGGCGTTGCGGCAGATCGCGTTCGAGCTGGAGCGGGGCGGGGCGCCGACCTACCGGGTCCGGGCCTTCCGGCGGGCCGCGCAGGTGGTCGACGACCTGGCGCCGGGCGAGCTCGACCGACGGCTGAAGGCAGGCACGCTGGAGGCGCTGCCGGGGATCGGCGCGACCACCGCCCAGGTCATCGCGGAGGCCGCGGCCGGCCAGCAGCCCGGCTACCTGACCCGGCTGCTCGGCGAACAGCCGCCGTCTTCCCCGGACGGCATGCGGGCAGCGCTGCGCGGCGACTGCCACACCCACTCGGACTGGTCGGACGGAGGGAGTCCGCCGCTCGAGATGGCCGAGGCGGCCCGGGTGCTCGGGCACGAGTGGATCGCGCTGACCGATCACTCACCGCGGCTGACGGTGGCCAACGGGCTGTCGGCTGCTCGGCTGGAGGCTCAGCTCGAGCTGATCGAGGCGCTGAACGCCGAGCTGGCGCCGTTCCGGATCCTGACCGGGATCGAGGTCGACATCCTGGATGACGGCGCGCTCGACCAGCGCGAGGACCTGCTGGCCCGGCTCGACGTGGTGGTGGCCAGCGTCCACTCCCAGCTGCGGATGCCCGCCGGGCCGATGACCAAGCGGATGGTGGCCGCGATCCGCAACCCGCACGTGGACGTGCTCGGGCACTGCACCGGCCGGCTGCTGGGCGGCGGGCGCGGCCGGCGGCCGGAGTCGGTGTTCGATCCGGCGGCGGTGTTCGGCGCGTGCCAGGAGCACGGCGTCGCGGTGGAGATCAACTGCCGGCCGGAGCGGATGGATCCGCCGGACCGGCTGCTGGAGCTGGCCGCCGAGGCCGGCTGCCGGTTCGCGATCGACACCGACGCGCACGCGCCGGGCCAGCTCGACTGGCTCGGTAACGGGACGGTGCGAGTCGAGAAGTTCGGGATCTCGCCGGAGCGGGTGATCAATACCCGGGGCGCCGATGAGGTGACCGGCGGGGGCGGCTCCTAATATGACCGGCCACGCTGAGACCGAGCGACTGCTGCTCGAGCCGTGGGGTGAGTCCCACTTCGAGGAGTTCGCCCGGGTCCTGCAAGAACCCGAGGCGATGCGGTTCATCAGCGGCGGCGCGGCGCTCCCCCTCGAGACGATCAGGTCCATCTCGCAGCGCTCACGGGCCATGTGGGAGGAACACGGGTACGGCCCGTGGGCGGCCGTCGAGAAGGAGACGGGGCGCTGGGTCGGACGGATCGGGCTGAACCAGCTCGCCGACTGGCCCGGGCCCGACAAGTGGGAGGTCGGCTACGAGCTAGCGCCCGAGTTCTGGGGCCGCGGCCTGGCCACCGAGGGCGCCCGGGAGGCGATCCGCTTCGGCTGGGCCCGAACGCCGCTGCCTCGGATCATCAGCGCGACCGCGGTCGAGCACCTGGCCTCCCGACGGGTCATGGAGAAGTGCGGCCTGACGTTCCAGGGCGAGATCGCATTCCGGACCGCCCGGGTCGCCTGGTACGCCATCGACCGGCCCGTCTGAGCTCCCGCTGCTGTTGTGCCCGCCGGCCTGCCGTGCTGAGGCCAGGGTCTGGGTACGCCGCCCGGGTGCGCGGCCCCGGGCCGACGCGGGGCAGACCCGCTGGCCAGCCCGGGCGGCTCACCCCCGGCGCAGGCACCTCACCCGTCCCACAATTTACTAGTATATTCGAAGCACTGGAAATTAACGCGGAGGATATAGCTTATGCGGAGTATTTTGGCAACCCCAGCTGCCCGGATCCTCCGCAAAAGCCGGATCCTCCGCGGTAATGGGACCCTGACGCACTATCGGGGCCTGCGGGACGACGGCATGCACGGGCATCGCGGCCGCGGCAGCACATGCGATCCCTCCTTTCACGACGCGAGCGCGACGCTGCACGAGGTGGCTGAGGTGCAAGGCCACTTAGCGGCGCAGGACGTGTTGCTGTCTCGGATCGCCGAGAAAATAGGCCTCGACCCGGTTCCGGTCATTGATACGCCCCAAGACGCGGACGCCGGACCCGGCGATCAGGTCTGCTCAGCGGATCGGCTTGAGCCAGACTGCGGCGTGGGTGGGCTCTAGGGAGCGCTGGACTACGCGGAGCAGGTCGGCGCGGACCGCGTCCTGGTCTACGGCGTCCTTGAGGCGGGCCGCGAAGGCGGTCAGGGTCTGGTCGGCGTCGTAGCGGGTCCGGTTGAACCGGCGGTCGACCAGCCGCTGCACCCGGGATCGCAGCGGAGCGAACAACGCGGCGGCGGCCAGGGTGGAGGCGGCTACCGCCACCGAGCCGTCGACCGGCAGTACCCGGGTCGCCAGCAGGACCAGCCCGGCGTACACACCGACCAGCAGGCCGGTCACGATGGCGTAGGCCAGGGTCCGGCTGATGATCTTGTCGATCTCGTACAGCCGGTACCTCAGCACCGCCACCGCGCACGCAACCGGGATGCCCGCCACCGGGGTGAGCTCCATGAGGCTCCACAGCAAGGTGCCGAGCCAGCTGTTCGCGGGGCCCGGAACGACCAGGCCGCCGACGGCGAGCAGTGCCCCCCACAGGGCGGTCAGGGCGGCGACGTAACCCAGCCAGGCCAGCTGCTTTCGCAGCTCGGTCCCTGCTCGGCGGCGCCGCACGAACACCGAGGCAATGACCAGCACTCCGGTCACGAGCCCGAGCACCAAGATGAGCTTCAGTAGGTCGCCGTACCACCCGTTGCGCGGGAGGAACCCGAGCGGATTCGGGTAGCTGACGTTCGCCGCGTCGAAGGCGTTGGTGAGTCCCCCGCTGACTCTCGTGCCGGCCTGCAGGTTCTGCGTCACCCAGCCCGCCGTGACCAGGAACAGCGCCCACGCCACCGGGCGCCAGCGGCGCGACGGCAACCGGCCGTCCGGGAACAGCAGGATGAGGAACAACAACAGGATCACCGTAAGCACGGCAGCCGCCCCGGCCAGGGTCCCGACCTGCCGGGCCGCGGGCACCGAGCCGCGCGCCGTGGCCAGTCCGTACACCGTGTACTGCTCTGCGAACGTGGAGGTCGCGATCGACACGCCGATCAGGCCCAGCAGCCAGCCGACGGCGTTACCCGGTCGGCGGCTGGTGATCAGGCGCCCGGAGCCTGCGTAGGCCAGGACCGCGAGGTCCAGGATCGCGCTCAACAAGATCCGGGTGGTGTCGACCTGGACGGCGTTCAGCCCGAGCAAAACCACGGCCGCGATGAGCAGGAGCACGGCGACGACGGCCAGCGCCCAGCCGAGCGCCTGGGTCCGGTTGCGGTACCTCACGAAACGGTACGGTACGCCCGGACCGTTCCGGAAACGTTACAGAATGGCGCCGACCCGGCGGAGTACCTCCTCGGTGCCGAGCGCGGCGACCACTTGGGGCAAGTCGGGACTTTGCCCCGACCCGGTGAGCAGGATCCGGATGATCTGAGAAGCCTCGCGGATCGAGCCGGGGTAGGCCTCCGGATCCTGCTTGTAGGCCTTCTGATTCGGCGCGAACCCGAGGTCGGCGGCGAGCTGGCGGATCTGGCCGAACCAGGCCTGGGGGTCCTCCCCCGGCGGGGTGTAGTTGCGGGCGAAGGCGTCGGCGACGGCGCGGACCAGATCGGGCTCCAGGCCGCCGAACCGGGGATCTTCCGGATCGGTTACGAGGTCGAATATCTCGTTGAAGAAGTACCCGTAGACGGCCCGGAAGTCGGCCCACTTGCGCAGGTCCTTGCGGGGATTGTCGGTGCCGTCGCGCTCGATGGCCAGGGCACGCAGGGCCAGGTCCCGGTTGGCTTCCAGGATCGGCACGAGGTCGGGATCGTAGCGGCGCGCCCAGATGATGACCTCGGCGAGGATCTGCTCTCCGGACAAGGTGGCGATGTAGTCGGCGCAGATGTCGTCGAGCTTGACCATGTCGACCAGCGGGCCGGCTACGCCCATCTCGGACAGCCTGATCGGCTCGGCCAGCGCCTGGTCCAGCGGCATCTCAGCGAGCCGGCCGTTGGCCAGGCCGCGCAGGTAGTACTGCACGGCGGGGGCCGGAAAGCCCTGCTCGATGTAGAAGGTGACGCTGGCTTCTGGATCCTTCCGCTTGGACAGCTTGCGGCGGCTTCCGCCGTCCTGCTTCATCAGCAGTGCGACGTGCGCATACCGCACGCGCGGGAAGCCGAGCGCGTCGAACAGCTGCAGGTGCAGCGGCACCGAGGAGATCCACTCCTCGCCCCGGATGACCAGGGTGACCCGCATCAGGTGGTCATCGACCGCGTGCGCGAAATGGTAGGTCGGCAGCCTCGGCTCGGTGTCGCTGCTCTTGAGGATCACCGCGTCGTTGCGGTTGTCGTCCAGGGTCAGCTCGCCGCGGATCACATCGGTGAAGCTCACCCTGGCCCCGGCGGCGGCCGGGGAACGGAACCGGACCACATAGGGATCCCCGGCGGCCAGCCGCTCGGCCACCTGCTCCTGCGGGGCGTCGCGCCAGATGGCCCACTTACCGTAGTAGCCGGGCAGGGCGCCCGCAGCCCGCTGCCGGGCAGTGATCTCCTCCAGGTCCTGCTTGGTCGCGAAGCACGGATACGCCTTCCCCTGGCGGAGCAATTCGCGGACGAAGGTCAGGTAGGTGTCCGCCCGCCCGGACTGTTCGTACGGTCCGTAGTGACCGGTCTGATCGTCTTCGTCGGGGCCGATGGAGAAGTAGGCGAACGCCTCGGCGAACTGCTCGGCCGCGCCCTCGGTGACCCGGGCCTGGTCGGTGTCCTCCAGGCGGACCAGGTAACGGCCGCCGGAGTGCCGCGCGACATCTACATCGATGGTGGCCACGTACACGCCGCCGATGTGCAAGAAGCCGGTCGGGCTGGGCGAGAACCGGGTGACTTCGGCGCCTTCGGGCAGGTCGCGCGGCGGATAGCAGTGCTCCCAGTGCGCGGGCTCGGGCAGATCCGGCGGGAACAGGGAATCGATGACGTGCTGGCTCAGCATGAGCTTGCGGCTCCCGGACGACGCGTTTATCAAGGCCACGAGCAGCGTACCGCCACCTGCGGCGGCGCCGGGAAAGCGGCGGGTAGCCTCAGGCTATGATCACCGGATCACCGGGCCTCGCAGGGGAAACGTCATGCGTATCGGACTCATCGGGGTAGGGCGGATCGGCGTGTTCCACGCCAGGACGCTGCGCGGACTGCCGGGAGTTGACGCGCTGATTATCAGCGACGCTGACATTGACCGGGCGCGGCAGGTAGCCGGGGAACTCGGGGCGCAGGCCGCCGGGTCGGTCGCGGAGTTGCTCGGCGCGGGGATAGACGCGCTGGTCATCGCGGCGGCGACGAGTGCGCATCCGGAGCTCATCAAGCGCAGCGTCCAGGCCGGGGTGCCGGTCTTCTGCGAGAAACCGGTCGCCCTCGACGTGGCGGGCACGCTGGACGTGATCAAGTCGACCAGCGGGTGCGCGGTCCCGGTGCAGATCGGGTTCCAGCGGCGGTTCGACGTCGGCTTCCGGGCCGCCCGGGAGGCGGCGCAGTCGGGGTCGCTGGGCTGGCTGCACACGATCAGGGCGACGACGTTCGACGCGGCGCCCCCGTCGGCCGGGTACATCTCGGGGTCGGGCGGGATCTTCCGCGACTGCGCGTTGCATGACTTCGACGCGATCCGCTGGGTGTCCGGCCGTGAGGTGGTTCAGGTCTACGCGACGGGCGCCAACCGGGGTGCGGAGTTCTTCCGGGCGGCGGGCGACGTCGACACGGCCAGTGCCACGCTCACCCTGGACGACGGCACCCTGGCCGTGGTGTCCTGCGGCCGGTACAACGACGCGGGGTGTGACGTCCGGCTGGAGGTGCTCGGCTCGGCGGGCAGCGTCTGCGCCGGGCTGGACGATCGGATGGCGCTGCGCTCGGCCGAGCCCGGATCAGCGTTCCAGGGCTTCCCGGCCGGCCCGGCCCACCGCGACTTCGCGGGGCGGTTCGGGGACGCGTACGTCGCCGAACTGGCTGCGTTCCTCGGGGTCGCCGCCGGGCAGGCGGCCAGCCCTTGCACGCTGGAGGACGCCCTGGAGGCGTTCTACGTGGCCGAAGCGTGCGAGCTGTCCCGGCACCGCCAGCAGCCGGTGCCGGTGGCCGCGGTACGCCAGGTCGGCGGCCAGCGGTGAGCTACGACGTCCTTACCATGGGCCGGGTCGGGGTGGATATCTACCCGCTGCAGGCCGGGGTCGGGCTGGAGGATGTCGAGACGTTCGGGAAGTTCCTGGGGGGCAGCGCGACGAACGTCGCGGTGGCCGCGGCCCGGCACGAGCGCACCTCAGCGGTCATCACGCGGACCGGCGCGGATCCGTTCGGCCGGTACGTGCACCGGGCCCTGCGCGGCTTCGGCGTGGACGACGTCTTCGTCACCGCCGTGCCGGAGCTGCCCACCCCGGTGACGTTCTGCGAGATCTTCCCGCCCGACGACTTCCCGATCTGGTTCTACCGGTACCCCAAGGCGCCGGACCTGGAGATCAAGTCCGACGAGATCCCGGTGGCCGAGGTCCGCGCGGCGCGCCTGTTCTGGGCCACGGTGACCGGGCTGTGCGCCGAGCCCAGCCGCGCCGCGCATCACGCGGCCTGGCAGGCTCGCGGCCGGGCGCCGCTGACCGTGCTGGACCTGGACTACCGGGCGGTGTTCTGGGGCTCGCGGGAGGAGGCCCGCGAGCAGGTCCAGGCCGCGCTGCCCCACGTCACGGTGGCCGTCGGCAACCTGGACGAGGTGGACACCGCGGTGGGCACGCGGGACGCTCGGGCCGCGGCCGAGGCGCTGCTCGCGGCGGGCGTGGAGCTCGCGGTGGTCAAGCAGGGCCCGGACGGGGTCTACGCGCGGACCAAGGACGACGAGGTTGAGGTGCCACCGATCCGGGTCGAGGTGGTCAACGGGATCGGCGCCGGCGACGGGTTCGGCGGCGCGCTGTGCCACGGGCTGCTGGCCGGCTGGCCGCTGGAGCGAGTCATCCGCTTCGCGAACGCGGCCGGGGCGATCGTCACCACCAGGCTGGAGTGCTCCTCGGCCATGCCCACCACGGAAGAGGTCGAGGACTTCCTGCGGACGTCCGATGCGTGAGGATGCGCGACGGCCCGCGATGTTACGGTTTCGGCCATGAGCATCCTGGATGAGGGTTTCAACTGGCACTTCCCGGCCGGGAGCACGGCTGACGGGCGGGAGATCGTGCGCATCACGCCCCAGGCGGCGCACTGGGGGTATAGCGGCCTCCGCGTGCTGAACCTGGCCAGGGCAGACACGTATCTCGGGAATACCGGCGGCGACGAGATGATCGTGCTGCCCCTGGCGGGATCGTGCAGCGTAGACACCGACGCCGGGGGCGCTGATCTGGCCGGCCGCGATGACCCGTTCTCCGAGGTCACCGACTGCGCCTACGTCCCCCGTGATACGGCCTACCAAATCAACGCCGGGAACGGCGGCCGGTTCGCGCTGGCCACCGCGCGGTCTTCGGCGGAGGGGCTTCCGTTCCGGCACGTAAAAAGGGACGAAGTCAAAGTGGAGCTGCGCGGGGCTGGGAACTGCTCGCGGCGGGTCAACAACTTCGGGACCCCGGACGTACTGGAAGCCGATCGGCTGATCGCCGTCGAGGTGTTCACCCCGGCCGGGAACTGGTCGTCGTTCCCGCCGCACAAGCACGACACCGACCGGCCGGGCGAATCGGTCCTGGAGGAGATCTACTACTTCGAGGTGGCCGACGGGCCGAACGGGCAGCCGGGCCTGGCCTACCAGCGCGTCTACGGCACGGCGGACCGCCCGGCCGACGTCCTGGCCGAGGTGCGCACCGGAGACGTGGTGGTCGTCCCGCACGGCTGGCACGGCCCGTCGATGGCGGTGCCTGGCTACGACCTTTACTACCTGAACGTGATGGCCGGGCCCGGTAAGCGGGAGTGGCTGATCTGCGACGATCCGGCGCACTCGTGGGTACGCGAGCAGTGGAAGGACGAGCAGGTCGATCCCCGGGTGGCCGCCTGGACCGCCCCATGACGACGATCCGGCTGACGGTGGGCCAGGCGGTGGTCCGGTTCCTGGCCGCGCAGTACAGCGAGCGCGACGGTGCCCGGCACCGGCTCATCGAGGGGTGCTTCGGCATCTTCGGGCACGGCAACGTGGCGGGGCTGGGCCAGGGCCTGCTGGAGGCCGAGCTTGCGCCGGGATCCGAGGGCGGCGGGCTGCGCTACCTGCAGGGGCGCAACGAGCAGGCCATGGTGCACGCCGCCGTGGCGTTCGCCCGGACCCGGAACCGGATGTCCACGCTGGCCTGCACCTCCTCGATCGGGCCTGGCGCGACGAACATGGTGACCGGGGCGGCGCTGGCCACGATCAACCGGCTGCCGGTGCTGCTGCTGCCTTCAGACGTGTTCGCCACCCGGGTCGCCGACCCGGTTCTGCAGCAGCTCGAGGACCCGTCCGGCCAGGACATCAGCGTCAACGACGCGTTCCGGCCGGTGTCCCGGTTCTTCGACCGCGTCTGGCGGCCGGAGCAACTGCCGTCGGCGCTGCTGGCCGCTATGCGGGTGCTGACCGACCCGGCCGAGACCGGGGCGGTGACGCTGGCGCTGCCGCAGGACGTTCAGGCGGAGGCGTACGACTGGCCCGCCGAGCTGTTCCGCGAGCGGGTCTGGCACATCCCGCGCACGCCGCCGGACCCGGCGGCCGTGACTCGAGCCGCCGAGGTGATCCGGTCCGCGAAGCGGCCGCTCATCGTGGCCGGCGGCGGGGTCCTGTACTCCGAGGCCACCCACGCGCTGCACGAGTTCGCCGAGACGTTCGGCATCCCGGTCGGCCAGACCCAGGCGGGCAAGGGCACGATGCGATCCGACGACGCGCTCTGCGCGGGCGCGATCGGCGCCACCGGGACCACCGCGGCCAACGAGCTGGCCGCCCGCGCCGACGTGGTGATCGGTATCGGTACCAGGTGGAGCGACTTCACCACCGCCTCCCGTACCGTGTTCGCCGAGCCGGGAGTGCGGTTCGTCAACGTCAACGTGGCGTCATTCGACGCGGCCAAGCAGTCCGGGGTGGCCGTGGTGGCCGACGCCCGGGCCGCGCTCGACGCCCTGGCCATGGCCCTGGGCGCGTGGAAGACGGATTCCGCTTACCGGACCGGGGCCGCCGAGCTCGCGGCCGGCTGGCAGGCGACGGTGCAGGCCGCCTACACCACCCGGCACCAGCCTCGGCCCGCGCAGGCCGAGGTCATCGGGGTGGTCAATGAGGTCTCCGGCGAGCGGGACGTCGTGCTGTGCGCGGCGGGATCGATGCCCGGGGACCTGCACAAGCTGTGGCGCACCCGCGATCCGGGCGGCTACCACGTCGAGTACGGCTACTCGTGCATGGGGTACGAGATCGCGGGCGGGCTCGGGGCCAAGCTGGCCGCTCCGGACCGCGAGGTGTTCGTCATGGTCGGCGACGGCTCGTACCTGATGATGGCCACCGAGCTGGTCACCGCCGTGCAGGAGGGGGTCAAGCTCGTCGTGGTCTGCGTGGACAACCACGGGTTCGCCTCGATCGGGAACCTGTCGGAGTCGGTCGGCTCGCAGCGGTTCGGCACCAGCTACCGGTACCGCAGCCCCGACGGGCGGCTCGACGGCGGGTTCCTGCCCGTCGACCTAGCCGCCAACGCCGCCAGCCTCGGCGTGTACGTGCTGCGCACCCGGACGATCGAGGAGTTCCGTCAGGCGCTGGTCAAGGCGCGGGCCGCGGACCGCACGACGCTGGTGTACATCGAGACCGACCCGACGGCGGGCGCGCCGTCCAGCGACGCGTGGTGGGACGTGCCGGTGGCCGAGGTGGCGGCGCTGGCCAGCACCCGGGACGCCCGGGCCAGCTACGAGAAGGCCAAGGAGCGGCAGCGGCCATACCTGTAAGGGGCGCAAGCAGTGTGGCCGTTCGGCATAAAAAGGTTTTCAATGGGCGATCAGGGTCATCTTGAAGGAGTACCGGTCGGCGAGGTAGGCGTGACTACCGTGCTCCACCGGCCGGCCCGCGGCGTCGAACGTCGTCCGGGTCATGGTCAGGACGGTGGCGGTCCGGGGGGCTTGCAGCAGCCTGGCCTCGTGCGCGGTGGCGTGCCGGGCGCCGATCACCTGCTCGCCGGCGTGCAGGGCCACACCCTGGCTGCGCAGCAGGTCGTACAGGCCGGTCTTCCCCAGGACCTCTTCCGTGCGGCCCATGACCAGCCCGGCGGGCAGGTAGTTGTGCATGACCGCGAGCGGGGTCCCGTCGGCCAACCGCAGCCGCTCCACGGAGAGCACCGCGGCCCCGGCCGGTAGCGCCAGGACCGAGGCGAGCTCGTCGTCGGCCTGGATCTCGCGGGCGGCCAGGACGGTGGTGGCCGGATGCCGGTCACTGGCCGACAGGTCGTCGTAGAGGCTGGTCAACGCCACCGACCGGAGGATGCGCGGAGCCAGCACGACCGTGCCCAGGCCGCGGCGGCGGACCACCAGGCCCTGCTCGACGAGGCGCTGCACCGCCTGCCGGACGGTGGGACGGCTCACGCCGAGGCGTTCGGTCAGGTCTAGTTCGTTGTCCAGCCGTTGCCCGGGCTTGAGCGTCCCGTCCTCGATGGCCTGCTTGAGGTTCTCGGCGATCTGGAAGTACAGCGGAATGGGGCTGTTGCGGTCGAGTGGCCGCTCGGTCATGGCGCCTCCCAGCATGCAGGCTCGCTGGGGAGCCATGTCGATACCAGCAGTATAGGTAGGTCTCCGTTCAGTGCATATTGTCCTGACCTCCTTACATGCTGTCGGCATGACGGTTGGCTCGTACCGACTTTGTCACCTCGTAACAGCCATATGTTCGTAGGTATTGACAATCTCATGTCCTGGTCTGACGATAAGGGCAGCCTGAGGAGCCATCTGTGCTGGTGGAGCATCCGGTGTGCTGGTACCAGCAGCCCGAAGAGGAGCAAGGTGACCGGCTATGATCGCGAGCCGCCCGGAGGCCAGCGGTGTTCGCTGACCGGCTCGCCGAGGTCATAGAAACCCGCGCCCGGCGGCCCGAGCTCGTGGCGGAGACGGCCGCCCGACGACCGCGGGTCCCGTCCTTCCTCAGTCCCGGCGGCACGCTGGTGCTCATCGCCGCCGACCACCCGGCGCGCGGGACGCTCCGGGCCGGACGGCTGATGACGGCCATGGCCGATCGCGCCGGCCTGCTCGAGCGGCTCTGCGTGGCGCTGGCCCGGCCCGGCGTCGACGGCGTGCTCGGATCCGCGGACGTGCTGGAGGACCTGCTGCTGCTCGGCGCGCTGGACGGCAAGGTCGTGATCGGCTCGATGAACCGGGGCGGTTTGGCCGACACGGTTTTCGAGATGGACGACCGGTTCACTGGCTACGACGCGGCATCGATCGCGCGGGCGGGGTTCGACGGCGGCAAGATGCTGCTGCGCATCGACCCCGATGACGCGGCGACCGCGGCCACCCTGCACGCCTGCGCCCACGCGGTCTCGGACCTGGCCTCGCGGCGCCTGATCGCGATGATCGAGCCGTTCATCTCGCACCGGGTCGACGGGCGGGTCCGCAACGACCTGTCCCCCGAGGCGATGATGCGGGCCATCGCGGTCGCCTCGGGCCTGGGCACCACGTCGGCGTACACCTGGCTGAAGGTCCCGGTGGTGCCGGACATGGAGCGGGTCATGGCCGCGGCCACGCTGCCGGCCCTGCTGCTGGGCGGCGAGGTGGCGGACGACCCGGAGTCCGCCTACGCGGGCTGGCGCAAGGCGCTGCGGCTGCCGAACGTCAAGGGCCTGGTCGCCGGGCGGTCACTGCTGTACCCGGCCGACGACGACGTGGCCGCGGCGGTCGATACCGCCGTCAGCCTGCTGTGAGCTCTTGGTTCGCTAGCCGGACGCCGAAGCCGGTGGCGGCCAGCTTCAGCAGCACCGGGCCGGGTGCCATCAGGGCCGTCACCTTGACGGCGCTCAACTCTTCCAGCTGGGCCAGGACTTTTGCGTATGCGTCCGGACCCTCTCGGCGGGCATGGCTCAGCGCGATGGCGTTGGCCCATACCTTCTCCCGCGCCTCGCGCAGGAAACGCTGGGTGCCGAGCCGGTTAAACGGCCTCAGTAGCCGGTCCAGCAGGCTGCCCGGCCCGGAGATCACGGTCAGCTCATCGTCCTCGGCGGCGACCCGGGAGGCGAGCACGGCGTCGATGGCCTGGTGATCAGCCTCCCGGCGTTCCAGGAGGGCCGGGTCGTCGAACTGCTCGTCGCTGATCACCGCGACCAGCGCCTGCGGCAGGTCGTAGTTGATGTGGGCGTTCATGCCGAGCAGGACGTGCCGAAGGGCGGGCAGATCGGCCGGGGCGCCGAACGCGATGGCCCAGGGCCGGCTCGGCTCGCGTCCGGCCAGCGAGGTTTGGAGGGCATCCAGGTAGAGGTCAGCGAACGCGACGTCCCAGCGCTCCACCCACTCCGGGTCGGCGAAGCCGCCGCGCTTGAGCTCTTCGGCGACCGTGATCGTGGTGCGCTGGTAGGTCGCGTGGAAGTACCGCCGCGGGTCGCCCGCGGCCTGCAGCGGCCCGAGCAGGGCCGCCATCCGGCCGACTAGCTCCTCGATCACCTGGCCATTATGGCTGACCAGCGCGTCGCTGGAGGATGTCGCGGAGGTGCGGCACGGGCCAGCGGCGGTCGAACAGGGTCGGGTCGTCCCGGTCCTCGGCGCGCAGGTGCTCGATCAAGGTCACATAGTCGTCGAGGTCGAGCGTCCTGACCAGGGTGAGCAGGTCGGCCGCCTCGCCGGTGACGGGGTCGACCGGTGCGACGAGCCGGTCGTAGAGTTCCACGACCTGGCGGACCATGGCCAGGTGGCGCGGCCCGGGCTCGACGGAGGGGAAGTTCGTCGCGGCGAAGTCCTCGGTGAAGACGATCGGCTCGACGGCCAGGGCCTGTGGTCCGTAGCGCTGCGCGAGACGGATGAGCAGCTCGACGTCGAAGGTTTCGTTGAAAGACGTCATCTCCCCGATGACCGGGCCGAGCGCGGCCCCGTCGAAGGCCTTGAAGCCGGCCTGGGTGTCGAGCACCTGGGCCAGGGGCGGGATGAGCGAGGCCCGGACGAAATGGCGGAACAGGATGATGATCTTGTCTGGCTTGTCGCCGGTGCTGTGCGGCTCGGTAACTGGCCCGTCGGCCCGGACCAGCACCGCCCCCTCGATCCCGTAACGCTGGCCGAGCGCGCCGACCACCTGGTCGCCGGCCACCACCGGCGCCGCCAGCGAGCCTAGCTGGGCCAGGTTCGCGGACAGATCCGCGTCGGTGTAGCAGACCACATGCCGGCCGGCGGCGTTCGCCCGCGCCGGATCGGTCCCCACCGCGGCGGCCAGCGCGGCCAGTATCGATCCGCCCTTGCGGGACTGGTCGGTCGAGGTCAGCTGGTCGAACGCGGGGCTGATCGAGAAGCCACCCCCGATCATCTCAGCCAGCCTGAGCACCGTCACGCCGCGGTGACCTGTGCTCGGGTAGCCCTCGGCCGCCGCGATATCCGTCATGAGGTCGGCGCTCGGGGGCCGGTCCGGGCATCCGTCGTCGCAGGCCATGATGCTCCAGGTGACGCCGGGCAGGCCGCCGGTCAGCCAGTCGAGTTGGCGGACCTTGGCCCGGACGAAGTCCTCCCCGTGCGGGTGCACGGCGCGGGGGACCATGCGGCCCGTCTCCCCGTACATGGCCCACACCACGGTCAGGTGAACCGGCCCGGCGAGCTCGCCCAGCCGCCGTCGCGAGCGAGCCGCGGCAACCGCTTCGGCCGCCACCGCCGGGCCGTGGCCGGCCGCGACATCCCCCGCCGTCGCGCGGCCCTCGGCCAGGGCGGAGGCCGCGTCGAGCACCGCCTGGTTCTGATCAGAGTCCGTGAGGTCGCGCCCAGGCGCCAACGACTTTTCCATAGCCTGAGGATGCCAGGGCCCCGGATCCGAGGTGGACGAGACCGGGAGTTCCCCTATTTCTCGTCTGGGCGCAGCGTGGCGTCCGCCATCCGCCCGCTGGCGCTCCACCGGGTGTCCAGCTCGGCCATCAGGTCCTGGAGGGTAGCCAGGTACTGGCTGATCCAGGCGAGCCGGACCGGGATGACCCGGTCGGCGAGTTCGCCTTCTGTGGCATGCTGGTCGACCAGCGCACCGCCCTGTTCGTCCGGGAACGCGATCGCGTTCAGCGTCCTGACCAGTCGCCGCCTGGCGTACTCGTCGGCTGACAGCACCCGGACGGTGCGGCTGCCGAAATAAACCTGACCGTGGCGGTCACGGGCGGTCGCCGTCAGGGTGAGCCACGGCACGCCCTCGGCCGAGCGGGTCACCAGCAGGCTGCCCTCGCCGCTGGTCTGCTCCCCGCCGCGCACGTCCCATTCGATCTGCGTCAGCCCCCCTTCGGCGACCTGGCTGCCGTTGATGTACCAGGTCACGTCCCGGTCGGGGCCGATCATGTCGCCCTCGCCCACATACTCCACTTCCGGGCAGACCGGGCCGTGGATCCGCAGCGGGCGATGCGCGAGACGGCTCACGACATTGGCCGTGATCTGGCCGACGTTGGGATCGGTATCCAGCGCCAGCGGCCAGTCCGTGGTGCCGACGGAGAACACCATGCCGCCCGACGGCGCCGTCCGGAGCAGCATGGCCGCGTTCGCCTCGTCGTAGCCCGCGACCCACCCGGCGGGCAGGCTGGCCAGCGCGAGCAGGACCCGGCCCGCGCCCAGTCCCTTCCGGTGCTCGCTGAGCCTGGGCGGGTCCGATTTCCGCTCCAGCCGGACGCCGTCGGTCTCGTAGCCGATGACCGGAGTGGCCTCGCCGCCCGTGACCCCCTCGGGCGGGAATTCCACGCCGTCGAAGGCCCAGTGCGTGCCGACCACCGCCTGGTAGCCGGTGATGGCCCGGCGGCCATCCCACCAGCCGCCGCCCCAGGCCGGACTGGACATCGTGAGCCAGTCGTCCGGGTCGTTGACCGGCCACAGCGCGCCGGGCCGGTTCGAGCCGCTGCCTTCGGGCGAGCCGCCGGCCATCTTCCGGCAGAACAGCCGGTCGCCGGACGGGGAGAACTCGATCTCGAAGCAGGCGGTGTCGCCGGTGAAGAAGCACACGTTGCCGCCGCGGTCGACGAAGCTGAGCACCCGGTCGCGCATGGCCCAGGACCAGTACTCATCGTGCCCGCCGCTGATCAGCAGGCCGCTGCCGGCCAGCAGGTCCGCGTCGTAGTGCAGGTCGTAGTCGGTGCAGTAGCGGACCTGGTAGCCGCGGTGTTCCAGCCAGGTCACGAACGGGGCGTCCCAGTGCGCGAACACCTGCCGCCGCGAGGATCGCACGTACGCGTCCGGCGCGTCACCCTCCATTACCCGGCCGCCGACGCCGGCGTTGCCTGGCCGCTGCAAGCTGCCGACGTAGCCCTGGGCGGTCCAGTCCCTGGCCCACTGAGCACTCGCGTACAGGCTGGCCCCGCCGATCTGGTTGTAGGCGGTGTACGTCGCGGTCGGCAGCTTGTACCAGATGATCCGTTCCGCAGGTCCGGGTTCAGCGCGCCTGAGGACGAACAGGCAGGCATCCTTGCGGTGGGCCAGCTCAGGTTCTGAGCGAACGGGCTCGGGCCGGCCGTCCGGCCCGAGCGGCACCGGCACGGCCAGGTACACACCGTCCGCCAGGTCGGCGCCCAGCTCGATCGGGTAGACGGGCCAGCCCCAGGCCTCGTCGGGACGGCCCAGGGGCAGGCTGAACCCGGCCCGGGCTTCGGCCGGGCTGGGTACCTCCGTGACCGTGGCACCGTACCGGAAGAGCCGGACGCCGAACCGGACATGCTCGGTCGAGACGTGCAGGCCCAGCGCGGCGCCCGCAGGTACGGTCACGGGCCAGGCATAACAAGCGGTCACGAGCGCGTGTCCCCTTCGTTGCCGGTTGTGTCTCGGGATAGTGGCAGGCCACCTGGTGGGAGCCTTCGATCTGGAGCAGCGGCGGCTCCTCAGTGGCGCAGCGTTCGTCGGCTTTCCAGCACCGAGTGCGGAAGCGGCAGCCCGATGGCGGGTTGGTCGCGCTGGGCAGCTCACCGTGCAGCAAGATCCGGTCCCGGGCGGACTTGCGCAGCGGATCTGGCACCGGGACCGCCGATAGCAGGGCGGCGGTGTACGGGTGCGCCGGCTGCTCGCAGACCGCCTCGGCCGGGCCCTGCTCGACGATGAGCCCGAGGTGCATGACCGCGATCTCGTCCGCCACCTGCCGGATCACCGCCAGGTCATGAGAGATGAACAGATAGGCGATGTCCCGTTCGCGTTGCAGGTCGCGCAGCAGATTGAGGATGCTGGCCTGGATGCTCACGTCCAGCGCGGAGACCGGCTCGTCCAGAATCAGCACCTGCGGCTGAAGCGCCAGCGCCCGGGCGATGCCGATGCGCTGCCGCTGCCCGCCGGAGAACTCGGACGGGAACCGGACGGCGGCGTCCGGGTCGAGGCCCACGGCCGTCAGCAGCTCGCGGACCCGGGCGGACCGTCCGGCGATTTTGTGCACGTTGAGCGGCTCACCGACGATCTCGCCGACTGACAGCCGCGGATTGAGCGATGAGTACGGATCCTGGAAGACCATCTGCAGGTCACGGCGCAGCGGCCGGAGCGCGCCGTCATCCAGGCCGGTGAGTTCGGTGCCGTTCAGCTTGATGCTGCCCGAGGTGGGCTGTTCCAGCCGCATGAGCAACCGGGCCACGGTGGACTTGCCGCAGCCGGACTCCCCGACCAGGCCCAGGCACCGGCCGGACTTCAGGTCCAGGCTGATACCGCTGACCGCGTGCACGGTGGCGTAGGAGCGGAACCCGGCCCCGCGGACCCGGAAGTTCTTCGTCAGGTCACGTACGGTGAGCACCGCTCGGGCTGGCTCGGGCGCGGGGGTCGCCGGGGTCAGATCGGGGCCGCCGTTGGCCGTCGTCCCGGCTCCGGCCTGCCAGGCCCGCCTGATCAGGCTGACCTGCGGGCCGGACGAAACCGACACGTCCGCCTGGCCGGCGAAATGACAAGCGGCCAGGTGGCCATGGGCCACCGGCAGCAGTTTCGGGTCGACCGCGCACGGCTCCGCGGCCAGCGGGCAGCGCGGGACG
>Ga0302235_10001185_pt1 | contig 19747 bp, 19 predicted proteins | sample II_Palsa_N3_3_FD_193577 | JGI IMG/M metagenome (GOLD analysis project Ga0302235, IMG submission 193577) | Peat permafrost microbial communities from Stordalen Mire near Abisko, Sweden - II_Palsa_N3_3 | ecosystem: Environmental > Terrestrial > Soil > Palsa > Peat permafrost | place: Sweden... | reverse complement strand
GGCTGTGGGTGATCGTCGCCGAGTTCTGTGTCGTGATGATGGCCTGGTACGGGGCGTTCTCGGTCCTCGGCCCGGTGGTGGCCAGGGCGCATCTCGGCGGCGCGGCCGCCTGGGGCGCGATCACCGCGGCGGACGCGTTCGGCCTGATCGCCGGGGGCCTGGTGTCGCTGCGGTTCACACCACGGCGGCCCATGCTGTTCGTGGTGCTTACCGGCGGCGCGGTGGCCATTTCTCCGCTCTCGCTGGCGATGATCCTGCCGCTGGCTGCCATCTGCGCCGCCTCGTTCGGCCTGGGCGTCTTCGTCGAGATGATGATGGTGCAGTGGACGGTCACGATGGTGCGGAATATCCCGCCGGACAAACTCGCGCGGGTCTCGTCTTACGACGTCCTCGGCTCGGTGATGGCGATGCCGGCCGGAGCGCTGATCGCCGGGCCGCTCGGATCCGCGATCGGCACCTCCCGGGCGGAGTACGCCGCCGCCGCCGCCATTATCCTGGCCGCCGCGCTGGCCCTTATCCCGCGGGACATTCGCACCATTCGCAACGATGATGCCGACCGGCTGCACGGCGCCGCGGCCGCCGGAACGGACCCCGGGGCGGGCCCCGGGAAGGGACCCGCCGTCTTCCACCGAACTCAGACGCTCTTGGAGTACGAGCGGAACGTCAGGACCGACACGGCCACGCACGCCACCGCGAGCACCAGCAGTCCGCCGCAGCGCACTGCGATCGCGCCCCAGTCGGGTGCGGCGGAGACCGCGGAACGGCCGATCTGAACGGCCCAGTTGAGCGGGTTGCGCGACGCGATGGCCTGCATCCAGCCCGGCATGAGCCTGGTCTGCATGAACGCCGAGGACAAGAACATCAGCGGGAGCATGAAGAACGTGTACACGCCGATGACCGCCTCACGGGAGCGCAGCGTCATGCCAACCGCGTTGGACAGCGCGCCGAACACCACGCCGACGCCGATCGACGCCGCGACCATGACCGCCACGCCGGCCACCCCGCCGTGGTAGCGGGCCCCGCCCGCCAGGCCGAGGGCCACGATGATCAGCGACTGCACGGTGGTACTGACCGCCTGCTCGGCCACGGTGGCGTTCATGATCCCGATCCTGCTGGCCGGCGAGGCGAGGAACCGGTTCAGCGTGCCGCAGTCGATCTCCTCGATCATCGTCATGCCCGCCCACATGTTGTTGGACATGGCGTTCATCGCGATCAGGCCGGGCACCAGGTAGTCCAGGTAGGTGCCGTGGTAGGCGAAGCCCGGGATGTCGATGACCTTCCTGAACAGCTGCCCGAACAAGAACAGCCAGATCACCGGCTGGACGACGCTGAACGCCAGCACCCACGGCTGCCTGACCAGGGCGTGCAGTTTCCTGCCGGTCAGGTACCAGGTGTGGACCAGCGCCGTGCGGAACGGCACCCGGCCTGACGGCCCCGCGTGCCACGGCGCGGCGGCGAAATCCGCCGGGCCCGAAGGCACGGTACTGAGTTGCCCGGAATTGAGTTGCCCGGTCGCCATCACTTGCTCTCCTCCATCAGTTCGCGTTCGTTCTCGTCGGCGTTGGCGTCCAGGGTCGCCGTTTCGCTGTAGCGGCGTCCGGTGTGCCGCAGGTACACGTCATCCAGCGACGGCCTGGCCACCGCCACCGACGCGGCTTGAATTCCGGCCCGCTGCAGTTCGGCCAGCACGACCGGGACGGCCGCCGCGCCGTCGTCACTGCGCGCGGATACGTCGCGGCCCGCGATCAGCACGTCCCGAACCTCCGGCAGGCCCGCCAGCACGCTCCGGACCAGGCTCGCGTCGGTGTCGGCGGGGAGCTCCACGTGCACGACGTCGCCGCGCAGCTCCCCCTTGAGCTCGTCGGGCGTTCCCGAGGTGACGACCCGGCCGCGGTCCACGATCGCGAGCCGGCTGGCCAGCCGGTCCGCTTCTTCCAGGTAGTGCGTGGTCAGCAGCACGGTCAGCCCCTCATGAGCGGCCAGCCGCGCGATCTCCTGCCACATGGCGGTCCTGGCCTCCGGGTCCAGGCCCGTCGTCGGCTCATCGAGGAACAGCACCGCCGGACGGTGGATCAGCCCGAGCGCGACGTCCAGGCGGCGCTGCATGCCGCCGGAGTATGTCTTGACCAGGCGGCCCGCCGCATCCGTCAGCCCGAAGTGCTCGAGCAGCTCGTCCGCGCGAGCTCCAGGGTCATGGCCGCGCAGCCCGTACAGCCGGCCCTGCAGCACCAGGTTCTCCCGGCCTGTCGCGGTCGGGTCGGCGCCGGAACGCTGCGCCACGACGCCGATCACCTGCCGCACCTGGGCCGGCCGGGCCAGCACGTCGATGCCCTCGACGCGGGCCGTCCCCGCGTCGGGCCGGGCGAGCGAGGTGAGGACCTTGACGGTCGTGCTCTTGCCTGCTCCGTTCGGGCCGAGCAGACCGTAGATGATGCCACGCGGAACGCTGATGTCCAGCCCGTCCAGCGCGCGGATGCCATGCTTGCTGCCGCGGGCGGCGTAGGTCTTGACGAGTTGATGTGCCTCGATGGCACGGTCGGTCGAACTCACTGCCAACTCCTCTAGGTTGCGGATCACTGCGATCCAGCCCCGCGAGGAGAACCCGGCTAATCTTGTGGTGGGACCTCGGGTTCCGCCTACTCGCGGGATCGATATGAGGTTGACGGCCCCGGCCGCTGGTGTTGCCGCACCAGGCCGGGGTCGTTTGATTAGGTGACCGTGGTGTTCCCTCCTTCCTGCTCGAAAAGCGCGAGCACATCGTCCGGCAGCTGCCCGGTCTTGTGGAACGTGCGCCAGTCGTCCAGGCCGGGGAACGTACCGTCGGTGAACTCCTTCAGCAGCGCGCGCACCCAGTCCGCCTCGGCCCGGCGCATGGCCAGGTGATACTCCGACTCGATCATGAAGAGCCTGGGGATCTGGGTCTCGACGGTCTCGAGCTCAGCCTGCTGCTGAGCGTTGGCCGCGTCCAGCGAGTCAAGCCGCTGCCGCAGCAGGCCGGCCAGCTCGTCAGGCGGCAAGATGGCGCCTTCGCCCAGCGCCGCCTCGAACCTGGTGTACTCCCGCTCCGGTACGCCGAGCAGCTCGCGCATCCAGTCCATCAGCTCGGCCCGGCCCGCCTCGGTGATCTGGTAGGTGGTCCGCTCCGGCTGCCTGCCCTCCCGGGCGACCTCCACGGCCTCGATGAAGCCGTACTTCTCCAAGTTCTGCACGATGGTGTAGAGCGAGCCCCAGTTGATCTTGATGGACTGGTCCTTGCCCCGTTCCCGGAGCACCGACGCCATCTCGTACGGGTACATCGGCCGTTGCATCAGCAAGTTAAGCAACGACAAGGCCAGCAGGTTGCTGACCTTCCGCCGCTTCGCCATCCGTATCACCTCGTACCCAAGTCATCGTAACCGAGGATTCGTTTACAAGTACTCGTAAGCGAGTATAGACATAGAACCAGGCGCTCCGCCATCCTTGACTTAAATTCTTCAGCCGAACGGACGCGGCGACCCGCACAGAGCGCCTGGACCCCGCTCAGGACGGGCTGACCAGCGAGCGGCACCTCGTCGGCCCATGCTGTTCGTCGTGCTTACGGGGGGTGCGGTCGCCATCTCTCCGCTCTCGCTGGCGATGGTCCTGTCGCTCCCTGCGGTATGCGTCGCCGCCCGCACGACGCGACAGCCGGGTGACCCGCTTGCCGAAAAAAGCCGCAAGCCGCAGCCTCAAGCCAGCTAGCCAAGTTCATGAAGATTGTGACTAGATCGCTATCTTTCGGATATTTCGCCTATATCCCACTAAAATGACACCAGCTACAGTGGCGGTGCCGGAGGCCTGTTGGTCTTGGGCGTCCTGCCGTGTCAGTTCGGCCGGCCGTGAAGCGGCTTTATGGGAGTGCGTACCCAGCGAGGAAGTTAACAATGCATGACCTTGGGGCTGCGAGCGCGAAGCTCCGCGGCGGCGATACCAATAAGCGCGCCTGGAAACCGGCTGTCTTCAATTTCCCGCGGTCGCGGGTGCTGGCCTTGCAGAATTGGCCGGTATCGTGGCGGCTGATCGCCGTGATCATGCTGACGCTCGCGATGAGCCTGGTCTTCGGCGGCCTGCGGGTAGCGGCAGCGGCTGACAGCGCGGCCCAATTCGGCCGCGTGTCGCAGCTCGCCAACCTGGGACAGCAGGTCACCGGCCTGGTACAGGCCTTGGAGGACGAACGCGACGAGACGTGCGAAAGCGTCCCTGTCAGCAATCCCAAGACCCTTCAGCGCTGGTACGACGCGACAGACGTGGCGGTCGCGAAGGTCCAGGCGCTGGCCGTCGGCGTCGGCAGTTCCTTCCCGGCGAACATCCAGGCAAAAGCGGCCACCGTGCGCTCCGCGATCAGCAACCTTGGGGAGCTGCGCAACGCGGCCCAGGCCAGTCAGTCCGCGCTGGCGGTGATCGCTGACTACGCGATCCCTATCGACGACATGATCGCCTTGAACGACGAGATCGCGCAGGGCACCGATGATGCCGGCCTCACCAATGACGTCCAGACGCTCAGCTCGCTGTCGCTGGAGAAGGACCAGGCCGCGCAGCAGCGCGCGATCCTCTTCAACGCATTTGAGCATGGGTTTTTCGCTAACGGCGAGCAGCAGGCGCTGATCACCGTGGTGGCGGAGCAGGGCGCTGACAGTACGGCGTTCGACACGACCGCCACCCCAGCCGAACAGAGCTCTTTCAACAGCCTCGTTGCCGGACCGCTGGTGAAACAGGCAGTGGTCATCGAGCAGTACGTGGTCAGCACCGGCAGTCTGGACATCGGTAATGGCGCCCTGAACATCAGCGCGCAAGACGCGCCAGGGCAGTGGTACTCGGCGATGTCCGCCACGATCGACAACATGCAGACTGTCGAGCTGAAGGTAGCCAGAAACATCGTCACGCGGGCCCAGGTGCTGCAGCGGGGCGCGGAGCAGTCCGCGTTGTTCACCGCGATCCTGACGGCGGTGATCCTGCTCCTTGTGATGATCGCGACATTCGCCGTCGCCAGGTCTCTGGTCCTGCCGCTGCGCAGGCTTCGGGCAGCCGCGCTTGATATCGCCACGGTGCAGCTGCCGGATCGGGTGCGGCAGCTGGCCGAAGCCGCGGACTCTGCCACCAGCCTGGAGGTGGCGCCGATCGACGTGCTGTCCACGGATGAGATCGGCCAGGTCGCCCGCGCGTTCGACCAGGTGCACTCCGAAGCGGTACGGCTCGCCGGCAACGAGGCGATGCTGCGCACCAGCTTCAACGCGATGTTCGTCAACCTGTCCCGGCGTAGCCAGACGCTGATCGAACGGCTGGCGCGCACGATCGATTCCCTGGAGCAGAACGAGGAAGATCCGGACCGGCTGTCCTACCTATTTTTGATGGACCACCTAGTCACCCGGATGCGCCGGAACTCCGAGAACCTTCTCCTGCTCGCCGGACACGACAGCGCCCGCAAGTGGAGCGAACCGGTGTCGCTCGCGGATGTGATCCGGGCCGCGACCTCGGAGATCGAGCACTACGCTCGGGTGGCGCTGAGCATTCAGCAGGGGATTTGGGTCTCCGGGCAGCCAGTATCGGACATCGTGCGCCTGCTCGCCGAGATCATCGAGAACGCCACGACATTCTCCCCCAAGGACACCCAGGTGCGCGTGTCAGCCCAGGGGTTGACCAGCGGAGGTGTGCTGATCGAGGTCAGCGACAGCGGGCTCGGCCTTTCCGAGGCCCGGCTCACGGAGATCAACTTGCGCCTGGCCGATCCGCCAGTGATCGACGTTTCGGTATCCCGGCACATGGGGCTGTTCGCTGTGGCGCGCCTAGCCGAGCGGCACGGGGTACGGGTTCGGATGCGGCCCGAATCCCCGCAGGGGCTGACCGTCCTGGTATGGCTGCCCGACAGCCTCACCATGCGAGAAACCGGCCCGCACGGCGGGTGGTCACAGCCGCACGCCGTTCAAGCCGGCTTCCAGGCCATGCGGACGGCCGGCCGGCACAGCATGGCCGCACGGTCCGCTTCGGATGGCCGGCCCGCAAACGACCGGCCGGATGCCGTCGCCGCGTCCCCGCCCGTCGGGGCGTCCGCGCCCGTCGGGGCGTCCGCGCCCGTCGGGGCGTCCGCGCCCGTCGGGGCGTCCGCGCCCGTCGGGGCGTCCGCGCCCGTCGGGGCGTCCGCGGGTGAGACGGCGCAGGCAGCCGCCTTGGCGGCTTCAAATTGGTTCCGCAACCCCCGTTCGGCCGCAACTCCTACGGGCAGTGGCGGCGACGGGCCCTCCGGGGCAGCCCCGCAGACGGGCGGCGGTCGGCTGGCCGACACGTACGGATGGGCTGAAGGCCGGCACGCCGCTCAGATCATCGCCGATCCGGTCCGTGGCGGCGGCGACGTCGCCGGGCTGCCTGTGCGCGTCCCGCAGGCGAATCTCATTCCCGGCTCTGCAGGCCGCGGCCGCCAGGCAGACATCCGCGTCACAAGCCGTCCGGCAGATGGTCACGAGGCGCAGACGCCAGCGGCGTCGAGGCCGCAGCGAACACCTGAGATGGCTCGCCGCCGCCTGAGCGGGTTCCAGCACGGAACTCACCGGGCCGAGGGCCAGGCACCCCGCACAGCAGAGGGAGCGGATCATTGAGCTACGTTCACCGCCAGGACCTAGACTGGCTGATCACCGACTTCACCGCGCGGGTCGCGGATGTCGCGCACGCGGTCGTGGTGTCCGCGGACGGTGTGCCGCTAGCGGTGTCGGAGGGCATCCCCCCGTTTTTCGCTGACCAACTCGCGGCCATCACCGCAGGGCTGGTCAGCCTAATGCAAGGCGCGGCGCGGATCTTCGCGGCAGGCCAACCCACCCAGGCGCTGGTCGAGATGGAAGGCGGACTGCTGCTCGTCAAGGCGATCAGCGACGGCTCCAGCGTGGCCGTTCTCGCCTCGCCGGAATGCGACACGGACCTAGTTGCCTACGAGATGACGCGGATGGTGGAGGCGGTCGGCGAGGTGCTGACGCCGGCGGTCCGCGTCCCACAAGGCTTCTGAGCCTGGCCTGCCCGGGCAAGCCAGGCAGGCCGAAACGACGGGGGATCCCGAGGCCTCGTGGCCCCGCCGTTTGGGCCTCCGGCTTCAGGCGATTTTAGCCCGGATTAGCCGAAGAAGACTTCGGCTTCGGCGTAACGCTGCGGCGGAACCAGCTTGAGCTGGCTGGTGGCCTCGGCGAGCGGCACCCGCACGATATCGGTGCCGCGCAGCGCCACCATCACGCCGAACTCCTCGTCGTGCACTGCCTGAACCGCGTGCACACCGAACCTGGTCGCCAGCACCCGGTCGAACGCCGTCGGCGTCCCGCCGCGCTGAATGTGGCCGAGCACGGTGCAGCGGGCCTCCTTGCCGGTCCGTTTCTCGATCTCGCTGGCCAGCAGCTGGCCCACTCCGCCGAGCCGTACGTGGCCGAACGAGTCGAGCTGCTCGTTGCTGGTCGCCAGTTCCTCGCTCATCGGGTGGGCCCCCTCGGCGACAACCACGATCGGCGCGAACCTGGTCTGGAACCGGTGCTGCACGTAAGCGCAGACCCGCTCGATGTCGAACGGCCGCTCCGGGATGAGGATCACGTTCGCGCCGCCGGCCAGGCCCGCGTGCAGCGCGATCCAGCCCGCATGCCGGCCCATCACCTCGACGATCAGCGCCCGGTGGTGGCTCTCCGCCGTGGTGTGCAGCCTGTCGATCGCCTCCATGGCGATGTTCACGGCCGTGTCGAAGCCAAAGGTGTAGTCGGTGGCGCCGAGATCGTTGTCGATCGTCTTCGGCACCCCGACGACGGGAACTCCCTGCTCGCCCAGCCGGGTCGCAACGCCGAGGGTGTCCTCGCCCCCGATCGCGATCAGCGCGTCGACGCCCAAGCCGGCCAGGTTGTCCTTGATTCGCTCGATGCCGCTGCGGCCGCCGGCCGCCCCGCTCTTCAGCGGGTTGGTGCGCGACGACCCGAGGATCGTGCCGCCGCGCGGCAGGATGCCACGCACCGCCTGCACGTCCAAAGGCACCGTGTCGCCTTCAAGCGGCCCGCGCCACCCGTCGCGGAACCCGACGAATTCCAGGCTATATTCCTGCACGCCCTTGCGGACCACGGCGCGGATAACAGCATTCAGGCCGGGGCAGTCGCCGCCGCCGGTGAGGACTCCCACTCGCATGCCCACCACCTTAGTGGGCGCGGCCCCTTGTCCGGACGGCTGCGGTACGAGCCGACGCTAAAAAACTCTTCCTCGCACGTCCCCGGGGAGAGGGTCAAACCGGCCCGCTACTCCGGCCGCCCTCGCCGTCGCGGCTGGTGCCTCCGCTGGCGCTGTCATGGCCGCTGGCGCTGTCATGGCCGCTGGCGCTGTCATGGCCGCTGGCGAGCTCAGCCTTGGCGCGGCGGGCGTCGATGTCGACGTATTCCTGGCCGGAGAGCTTGGCGATCGCCTGCATGATCTCGTCGGTGATGGTCCGCAGCAGCGGCCCGTCGGCCGCCCGCCCGTGGTAGCGGGAGAAGTCGAGGGGCTCGCCGAACCGTACGCCCGGCCGGAACCGCACGTTGGGCCGGAGCGTGCCCGGAGGCAGGAACTGGAAGGTGTCGATCATGGCGCACGGGACCACCGGAGCGCCGGACTCGATGGCCAGCCGGGCGACACCTGTCTTGCCCCGGTACAGGCGGCCATCCGGGCTCCGGGTGCCTTCGGGGTAGATGCCGAGCACGTTCCCGGCCGCCAGGACGCGCAGGCCTGTCCCGATCGCCTGGTCACTCGCCGCTCCCCCGCCCCGGTCGATGGGAATCTGGCCGACGCCGGTGAAGAAGGCCCTGCTGATCAGCCCCTTCAGCCCGCGTCCGGTGAAGTACTCCGACTTGGCGAGGAATATCACCTTCCGCGGTACCGGCAGCGGCCCGAAGAAGTGATCGGAGAAGGACAGGTGATTGCTCGCAAGAATGACCGGGCCTCGCCTGGGAACGTTCTTGACGCCCCACGTGCGGGGCCGGAAGACGATCTTGAGCGTCATCCCGAGCGTCATCTTCGTCAGCCAGTAAAACACGCTCATATCGTGCCACGTCCCGCGGCTAATGAGGAGGGGCGCGGGTGCAGGCGCAGGGCAGAGCATGCGACGATGTCAGCATGTCACCAGTGCTTCCAGGCGCCATGCTGCCGGGTGCAGAGCCATTCGAGGCCGCGGGCGGCCCGGTCGGCGTACTGCTGTGCCACGGCTTTACCGGCAGCCCGCAGACGCTGCGACCGTGGGCGGAGTACCTGGCCGACCAGGGCCTCACCGTCAGCCTCCCCAGGCTCCCGGGACACGGCACCAGGTGGCAGGACCTGGCGGGGACCGGCGGGCGGGACTGGTATACGGAAGTAGACGTCGCGTTCACCGCGCTGGCTAACCGGTGCGAGCAGACCTTCGTCTTCGGCCTTTCCATGGGCGGCTGCCTCGCGCTGCGCCTGGCTGAAGTGCACGGCGGCAAGGTGCGTGGCCTGGTGCTCGTCAACCCGTCGCTGGCCCCGGACACCAAGCTGTTCCTGCTCGCCCCGGTGCTCAAGCACGTCCTTCGCTCGCTGCCAGGTATCACGAGCGACATCAAGAAGCCGGGTCAGCTCGAGGTCGGTTACGACCGGGTCCCGGTCCGGGCGGTGGCTACGCTGCCCAAGCTCTGGGGGATCACAACCAGCCACCTCGCCGAGGTCACCCAGCCTGTTCTGGTCTACCGCAGCACCGTGGATCATGTCGTCGGACCCGCCAGCATGCGCGTGCTGCTGGACGGCCTGGCCGACGGCCAAGTCACGACGCGCGAGTGTCCTGACAGTTATCATGTCGCGACGCTGGATAACGACGCCCAGGCCATCTTCGAGGGCAGCGTGAAGTTCGTCCACGACCACGCCGGCTGAGGCGGATGTGTCTTCCTGCCAGAGACGTTCCGGCGGGCCAGCGCCCGCCATGGATGGCAGAAAAATCCAAACATAGATTACCTAAAGTTATAAATGAGTCACCTAAAGACATTTAGCTTCGGTAGACGAGCCTAGTCCGACGTCTTAGATTGGATCCATGGAAGCGCCCGCTCCAGCACCTGACATGGTCACTGCCGCACGGCGGCACCTGACCGAGCGCTACGCGTCCGGGGTGGATCGCTTGCTGTGGGACACTGAGAAGCGCCTGATCCCCGATCTGGACGCGATCAGGTCCGTGATCGACGCAGCGTCATCCGGACACGCTGAAGCCCTAGACATCGGCGCCGGCCTGGTCCTGCTGCAGGCCGTCCGGCTCGAGGTCGACCGGCTCGAACATGACGTCTTCGAAGGCGCGCACGGGCTGGGCATGGGTGAAGAAGCGATCGCCGCCGTCCTCGACCTCCCCGACGCCGCCGCTGCGAGCAAGCGGCGGCGCTGGCTGAAAGGGCGCTGGGCCCTGCCGTACGCGGACATCGCGTCATCTGGGCGCTCCAGGATCGACGGCTCCGCCGAGGCCGCGAAGGGCGGCGGGCGGCGGGCCGGCGAGGCGGCGGATCACGCGGCCGCGGCGGCGCGATCAGCTCAGCCAGCCGGCCACGCGTGAGCGCAGCTCCCGCCAGCAGATGGAGCTAGGGCCTCGGCCAAGACGATAGCGAGCGTCTCGGCCAGCTGCTTGTCGATTGGGCCCACGTATCCCTTTATCCTCCCGGCAGGGGAGCAAAGGCAAGATATCGTGGGAGCCAGGGACCTCATTCGCACAGCGGTGGTGACGTGCCGGACTGGGATAGCACGGAGAGCAGAGAGCGCGACGAGGACGCCGCGTGGCGTGACCTGGTCGCCAGATTCGACGCGCCCCCGATTACCCAGCAACCGGTCCCCTGGCCAGAGCGCGAAGACGTGCTGCCGCCGCGCCTCCCGCGCCCCCCGGAAACCAAGGAGCCCCGGGGAGCGGCTGATACTCGTGAGGCCCACCAGACGTGGGGAACGGACGAGACCAGAGAGCCCCGTACGGCCGAGGAAACAAGGGAAACAGGCAGAGCCAAGGAGATACCCGAGATTGCGGAGGTTGAGGAGCTGCCAGGAGCCGCAGGGGTTGAGGGGCTGCCAGGAGCCGCAGGGGTTGAGGGGACGCAGGGAACGCGCGGGGTTGAAGGGACACGAGGGGCGCGCGGGGTAAAGGGGATACGAGGGTTTGATGATGAGGGGATACGGGGCACGCTTGATCCTGGAGGATCTCGTGAACCCGATGTGATCGAGGCCGCGCGGCGCAGGCGGCGGACTTCGGCACGCAGCATACGACCTCGTCAGGCTGCGGTCGACCCAACGCCCGCGGACGACGAGGACCATTACATCCCGCCGGCCCCGCCGCCTCTGCCCACGCTGGATTCCACCGCCAAGGGCGCCTGGGCGGCGCTGTTCGGCGGACCGGCCTACCTGGTCGTGGCGACCGCGGCGCACTGGGCGCTGTCCGGGTTCGCGGTGTTCTGCGCGATAGCGGCGTTCGTCACCGGATTCGCCATACTCGTGCTGCGGATGAACGAGCCGGGTCCTGGTGGTCCCGACGACGGAGACGACGGGGCCGTGGTCTGAAGGACCGGCGGCTGACGAACCGGTCACGGCGGGCGAGGTCGGCGGCACCGACGATGCCCGCGTCCTCGCCGAGCTGGGCGGCCTTGATCTCCGCGAACGGCCGGTGACCGCGTCCGGTCAGTGCTCGCTCGAACCAAGCCCGCGCCGGATCAAGCAGCAGGTCACCTGCTTCCGATACGCCACCGCCGATCACGAAGCAGGCCGGATCAAGGATCGCGGCCAAGTCGGCGAGCCCCTGGCCCAGCCAGCCGCCCACGATCTGGAAGCAGCGAAGCGCGGCCGGGTCGCCTTCGGTCGCGGCCTGGGTTATCTCCGGGCCGGAAATACCCTCGGGCTGTCCCCCGCCCAGCTGCAGCAGCCTCATGGCGCCTTTCGGGGTGCGCCTTGCGAATTCGCGCGCCTCGTGGACCAGGGCGTTCCCGCTGCAGTACTGCTCCCAGCAGCCGCGGTTCCCGCAGCCGCACAGCCGGCCGTCGGGGACCACGCGGACGTGCCCGGGCTCGCCCGCCATGCCCCACCGGCCACGGTAGAGCTCACCGCCGATGATGATGCTCGCGCCGATGCCCGTTCCCACCGCCACCAGCATCACGTCGCGGTACCCGCGGGCGGCCCCGAACCGCGCCTCGGCCCAGGCCGAGGCGTTCGCGTCGTTCTCCACCACCACCTCGCGGCCCAGACGCTCCTCGACCCGCTGCTTCAGCGGCTCGTCACGCCAGGCGAGATTCGGCGCGAACAGCATCGTGGCCCGGGCACTGTCGACGAACCCGGCTGCGCCGAGCCCGATGGCTGTGATCTGACGCGTCGGGACCTGGTGGCCGTCCAGCAGTTCCGTCACCACATCGGCGATGGCCTGCTCGGTCCGCGCCGGGCTCGCCGCCGGAGTCGACCTCTTCAACTTGGCGAGGACCCGGCCGTCTTCGTCGACCACTCCCGCCGCGACCTTCGTGCCACCGACGTCAACGCCGATGGCTAGCGTCACGGAGCGGTTTCCCCGCGATCCGGCTTTGTCGGCGGTGTTACCACGGTCCGTTCGGCCGAATGATTTTGATCTTGGGTTTTCATGGCCTGCTCAAAGGCGGAGAAGGCGTCCTGGACGACCGAGGCCAAGACGCCGCCGGCGCCCGTCAGGCGAGCGCCGAGGCCAGGGCCGGACAAGCGGGCCGCGCGGGCCGCCTGGCAGACCGGGCACCACTGGCATTCCAGCGGCTCGTCAGGCGGCAGCTCGGTCGTCGCCGTGTCCCACACGTTACCGCTGTCACGCCGGCGTTCCTGGCCTATCGTCCTTTTGACCTGGTCGGCGACCTGGTTGGCCATACTGCGCGCGCCCGCCTTCATCAGCCAGCGCTGGAAATCGGCGACGGGGTCGCTGCTGCGGCCCGGCTGACTGCGGCCGCCTGACTGGCCGTTGCTTCGAGACGGGCCAGTGCTTCGAGACGGGCCAGTGCTTCTGGACCAGCTGTCGTCTCGCGGCGGGCCATCGCTTCGCGGGTAGCCGCTGCCCCCAGGACCCCCTGGCTGACTGCTGGCTCTGGGCTGGCCGCTGTTCTCTGGCTGGCCGCTGTTCTCTGGCTGGCCACTGCTTCCTGGCTGGCCACTGCTTTCGGGCTGGCCGCCTGGGGAGCTACCGCTTCCTGGCTGGCCTTCGCCTCGGGATTCCGACACCTAGCGCCTCCTACCCATGATCGTACCGCTACCACTGCAGGACAAAGGGGGCGCCGGTGGCGCGGAAATGCCCGACGTTCAGGCATTCGGTGGTACCGATCCTCGTCCTGCGGGCAAGCGGCTGGTGCACGTGCCCGAATACCGAGTACCTCGGACGGGTGGCCTTAATCGTGTCGAGCAGGGCCACGCTGCCTACCTCGAGCCGCCTGGCCACGGTGTCGTAAAGGAGTTCGGGGACGGCGGGCGGAATGTGCGTGCACAATACGTCCACCTCACCGACCGCCTCGAGCTTGTCGCGGAACTCGTCCTCGGTTATCTCATACGGCGTGCGATAGGCCGATTTCAGGCCACCGCCGACGAAACCGAACGTCAAACCGCCGATTTCCACCGTGCCGCCGTCCAGCACCCGATGCCCGGATTTCAGGTACCGCGCCCACATTCCAGGGACGTCGACGTTGCCATAGGTCAGGTAGGCGGGTTCGGGTAGGGCGGCGAACAGCTCGGCGTACTGCCTGGCCATAGCCGCCTCGAACAGGCTGCTCCGGCTCTCGGGCCGCCCCGCAAGCAACCCGGCGGAGAACTCCCTGGCCTCGTCGAACTTCTTCGCGGTACGCAACTGAACGTAGCGACTCGCCGCCTGCTCGCCGAACAGGTCGGCGAAGATGCCCTGGCCGTGGTCGGCATAGTCGAGGAACAGGAGCAGGTCGCCCAGGCAGATTAGCGCGTCGGCGCCGTCCGCCGCGCCGGCCAGCGCGTCGGCGCGTCCGTGCACGTCGCTCACCAGGTGAACTCGCATGTCACCACCGTAGGCTGGCCCGGTTCACACCCGTAGGCTGGCCCGGCGGCAAGATCGTAACCGGGAACGACGAGCGACCGCCCTAAGCTGGTACTTGCCTAAGCTTGTACTGCCATGTAGCTACATCCCTGGAGATGTTGTGCGCGAATTCAGCATTCCGGCCCTAGCGGAGATCCCCGCTACCGCGAATCTCGCCGATGCCGTCTTCCGCCGGGCCGCGGAACGGCCGCAGGCAGTAGTGGTGCGCCGTCCCGATCCTGAAGGCGGTTGGCAGGACGTGACCGCGACCCAGTTCTCCGGCGAGGTCACAGCGGTGGCCAAGGGGCTGGTCGCGGCCGGGATCGAAGCCGGAGACCGGGTCGCGCTGATGTCGCGCACCAGGTACGAGTGGACGCTGATCGACTACGCCATCTGGGTGGCGGGCGCGGTGAGCGTGCCGATCTACGAGACCTCCTCGGCCGAGCAGGCCGAATGGATACTCGCCAACTCGGGCGCGCGGGCCTGCTTCGTCGAGACGGGCGACCACGAGCAGATCATCGAAAGCTTCCGTGACCAGGTACCGGCCCTGAAGTACGTGTGGCGGATAGAGGCGGGCGGCTCCGAGGAGTCCCCGCTGACCGGGAGCGGCGCGTCAGTCAGCGACGAGGTCATCTCCGAGCGGGCCAGCGCGGCCAAGGCGTCCGACGTGGCCACGGTCATCTACACCTCGGGCACCACCGGGCGGCCCAAGGGCTGTGAGCTGACGCATGAGAACCTGCTCGCCGACGTGCGCAACGCCTTCCTCGGCCCGCTGGCGATCATCGCCGAAGCGCCGGGCGCTAGCACGCTGCTGTTCCTGCCGCTCGCGCACGTCTTCGCCCGGATCATCGAGGTGGGCTGCATCGAGAGCGGGATCGTGCTCGGGCACTGCCCGGATGCCAACGAGCTGCTGCCCGCGCTCGCCTCGTTCCGGCCCACGTTCATCCTCGCGGTGCCGCGGGTGTTCGAGAAGGTCTATAACGGCGCCGAGCAAAGAGCCGTCAGCGAGCGGAAGGGCGCGATATTCGGTCGCGCGGCCCGGGTGGCGATCGCCTACAGCCGAGCGATGGACACGCCCGGCGGCCCGGCGTTCGGCCTGCGGGCCCAGCACGCGCTGTTCGACCGGCTGGTCTACGCCAAGCTGCGCGCTGCCCTCGGCGGCCGGGCTCACTACGCCGCGTCGGGCGGCGCCGCGCTCACCGAACGGCTCTGCCACTTCTTCCGCGGCGTCGGCGTCACCGTGCTCGAGGGGTACGGCCTGACCGAGACGACCGGGGCGGCCACCGTCAACCGGCCCGACCGGAACAAGATCGGCACCGTCGGCCAGCCGCTGCCCGGCGTCGCGGTCAAGATCGCCGAGGACGGCGAAATCCTGATGTCCGGGGCGAACCTCTTCCGCGGCTACTGGCAGAACGACGCGCCCAACAAGACCGACACTGGCCAGGAGACCTTCACGGCCGACGGGTGGTTCCGCACCGGCGACATCGGCGAGCTCGACGACGAGGGATTCCTGCGGATCACCGGGCGGAAGAAGGAGATGATCATCACCGCCGGCGGCAAGAACGTGGCGCCAACGGTGCTGGAAGACCGGCTCCGCAGCCACGCCCTGATCAGCCAGACCATGGTGGTCGGCGACGGTAAGCCCTTCGTCGCCGCGCTGATCACCCTGGACCCTGACGCGCTCGCGCCCTGGCTGGAAAGGCACGGCAAGCCCGCCGATGCGACAATTGCCACGCTGCGCGAAGACCCCGATCTCATCGCGGCCGTGCAGGAGGCGGTCGATGACGCGAACAAGGCGGTGTCTCGGGCGGAGTCGATCAGGAAGTTCCGGATCCTGGAGGGCGATTTCACCCAGGAGGCCGGGCAGCTCACGGTCAAGCTCGGCATCCGCAGAAGCGTGCTGATGAAGGACTTCGCCGCCGACGTCGAGGCCCTCTACTCTTGAGGGTCTCGATGCCGGCCAGCGAGTCCGGGTTGTCACTTGCCCTTTGGGTCGGCCATGATCTCGTACCACCGGCGCTGGGCGTAGTCGATCTCGGCGAGCACGCCGAGGGTACGCCGGGCCACCCGGGTGAATAGGCTGGTTCGCGTTGTCATCATGCGCTCTTCTCTAGCTGGTGCGTGCGACGCCGGGCCGCGCGGGAGCCTGTCATGTGGACTGAATGGCGCGCCGCGTCCGCTCGCCGGGCCGCCGTGGCCTGCTGGCGTGATTCCCTGATGTGATCCCAGCTCAGGCTCTGTGCCATGTTCGGGTTCATCGGTCCTCCTCGATGTGCGGCCCTCTCGGCCGCTCACTATCGAGTCTCGCGGTAAGACCCCGGTGGCCGCATCGGAGGAAATCCCTATTTTGCCTGCTGAGCGGGGCCTTAGACCACCCTGGGGTGGGCTTAGGACGGGTCCGGCGGGCTAAGCCCTGGCGTCGCCGGCCAAGATCGTGGCCAGGCGCGCGGCAGGAAGTTCCTCCCGCCACTCGCGGTCGATCCATGCCAGGCCCTTCTCCCCCATCGCCTTGGCCTTGGCCGGATCCGTGAGCAACTCGATGATCCGGGCCGCGACACCAGGGACGCCGCTGACGACATAGCCGGACTCACCGTCGAGGATGGCCTCAGGGGCTCCGCCAGAGTCGCCGCCGATCACCGGCAGGCCGGTGGCCGAGGCCTCCAGGTAGACGATGCCAAGTCCCTCGACGTCCAGCCCCGCGCGCCGCGTCCGGCACGGCATCGCGAACACGTTCGCCGCGTCGTAGTAGCCGGGGAGTTCGGCCCAGGGCACGGGACCGGCGAACACGACGGCGCCACCGACGCCGAGGCGATGCGCCAGGCGCTTCAGGGCAGCCGCGTAGGGCCCATCGCCGACTAGCAGCAGTACCGCGTCGCTGACCTCGGCCCGCACCTGCGGCCAGGCCTTGATCAGCGTGTCCTGGCCTTTGCGCGGGACCATCCGGGACACGCAGACGACCACGGGCCTGCCCACCAGCCCCAGTCGTTCCCTGACCGCTTGACCGCCCGCTCCCGGGCGGAAGAACGTCACGTCGACGCCCGGCGCCAGCCGCACCATCCGATGGGCCGCTTCGGCCGACAGGGCACGAGCCAGCCGGACCCTGAAGTACTCACCCAGGTACGTCACCACGTCGACCTCGTCACCGATGCGACGCAGGAGGGTGCGGGCACCGGGCAGCGCCGCCCAGCCCGCCTCGTGACCGTGCGTCAGCGCGACCGCCCGGGTCAGGCCGGCCTTGCGCAGGGTCGGCGTGATGAGGCCGAGGGGGGCGGCCGCGCCGAACAGGACCGCGTCGCAGCCGTGCTCCTGGGCGATGGCCGCAGCCCGGCGGGCCACGCCGGGCACCGGCAACATGAGCGAGGTCGGATGGCGGATGACAGGGAAAGGCTGCAGGGCGTCGAATTCCGCCGCGCCCTTCCAGGCCGGGGCGTATACCGTCACCATGCCTTCTGGCAGCCGGGTGGCCAGCGCGTGCACGAACGACTGGATGCCGCCAGGGCGGGGCGGGAAGTCGTTGGTGACGATCAGCGTGCGGCGCACCGGACGAGTTTATCGGGCTACCCGCGGCTTTACCGGGCCGCCTGCGGCGGGAGGTTGGCCGGCCGGCGGGCTAGGGTCGCACCACTCCGTCGGAGTTGTCGGCGTACCAGGATGTGCTCATGGGGATTCTCTCCACGTCCAGCCCAGTCTGCGGCGCGTCGATGATGTAGCCGTCACCTACGTACATGGCCACATGTCCCTCACCGTCATACAGGATCAGGTCACCGGGTTCGAGCGAGGATGCGGAGATGTGCGGCAACTCGGCCCAGTCTTCATAGGTGTCACGCGGTATCGCGACCCCGGCGGCCGCCCACGCGGCCTGCGCCAGCCCGGAGCAGTCAAACCCCATGTGGCACGGGCCGGTACCGCCGTAGACATACGGGCAGCCGAGCTGAGAGTAGACGAACGCGACGGCCTTGTCCGCCTCGGTGCTGGTCGGTCCGGTGTACGACACGGACGTGGAACTGCCGTTGGCGCCGATCGAGTTGTTCTCCACCGTCTGCTGCTCCGGCACGGTCAGGCTGGCCAGCGTCGCCTTCTCGGTGGTGATGAGCTTGCTCAGGGAGTTCTTGTGCGCGGTGAGCTGGCTCTTGAGCGCCGCGATCCCGGTCTCGGTGCGCTGCATCTCCTGCTCGACGCCGGTCAGCTGGCTGGCGTCGAGCAGAAGCTGCTTGGTCTCGGCGCTTCGGGTGCCGGAGAGCTCCAGCAGGAGGGAGCCCTGCTGGAGGAGGATCGAGGGGTCAGCTGACGTGAGTACGCCCGCGACGGAGGTCGCCCCGGTGTCCTCGAACGCCGCGGCGGCGGTCTGCGCCACATTCGCCTGGGCCGCCCGGAACTGGGCGTTGGCGTTGTCGAGGTGCGCCCGGACCTGGGACAGCCTGCCCTGCGCGGTGGAAAGCTGCTGGCCGGCCTGGTCGAGCTGCTCGCTGACCTGGTCGAACTGAGACGTAAGCTGATTGACCTTGGCCTGGACCTGGCCAACGGTCGGTTGTGGAGCAGCGCCTGCACCGGTGGCAAAGACCGCAAGTCCGCCGACCGCGACTAGCGCCGACGCCATCGCGGCACCGCGGCGAAACCGGGACTGGCCGCCCGCTAGCCGCGTACCCACGTACCTCCACACTCCCTTGTCGACTTCTTTACCTGCGCCTTCGCCCAGATCGTTGACGCTGGTTACTGGCCAGGCAACTTTGGGTCAGCGTAGTGAAGCCGAAAGGGCGATACAACCGATTCGCCCAATTCCAACTACTTCATTACGATGTGGCGTTTCGCCCACAGGAACGAGGTAGTCGCGTTACTATCGCCAGGCCTTCGGGTTAGGGAAGACCGAGGTCCTGGCCGCACCCTCGAACGGGGCAGCGAAAGCCGGAGTGGCGGCACCATGCCCGCGTCCGCGAGAACGCCAAGCGCCCGTACTTCGGCCTCATCCAGGTCGTCCGGTGCCCGCGGGATATAGCCTGTCACGTCGGCCGGCGACAGGACCGCAACAACGCAATCCTGGCAGCCGGCACCACGCAGCGCGCATCGGCCGCAATCAATCACCATGACGTGCCCCCTTCATTTCGGAATAGAGGGCACACGTTAACGAGGACCTCTGACATTTTCGGCAGACCCGAACGGCGCGGGGTGTGCGACACATATGTAGGGGTCCCGCATCAGGGCAGGTTATTCTGGGAGTCTGGTTGTTGATCAACAACCAGATGAGGAGTGCCCATGACCGAGCCGTCGCTCCCGGAGCTGGAGACCGAGCGGGACCGCCTGTACGCGCAGCTCAGCGCGGTCGGTGATTTCCGGCGCGGGTCGGTGAGCGAGAACTACCGCAAGTGCGGGAAGCCGGACTGCGCGTGCGCTGCCCCGGATCATCCCGGCCACGGGCCGAGGTTCTTGTGGACCCGGACCGCCCGGGGACGCGGCACCGTCGGGCGGCAGCTGGCCGCCGCGGAGGTGGACAGGGTGCGGCGGGAAGTCGCCCGGCATGCGGACTTCGCGGCGATCAGCGAGCAGATCGCGGAGGTGAGCGAGAAGATCTGCGAGGCCAGGCCCGCCGCAGCGGATGCGCCCCCGGTGCCGGAGGGCGAAAAAGACATCCGATGCGGTTAAGTTGTCAAGGAGCTGGTGAAAGTTCTTGTGTCAGGCTGCGGTCTTGGCGGTGGCCTGGTTGGGGAATGCGGTGGTCTCGTCGTAGTGCTGGCCGGTGGCGAGGCAGTG
>Ga0302235_10001180_pt1 | contig 19794 bp, 20 predicted proteins | sample II_Palsa_N3_3_FD_193577 | JGI IMG/M metagenome (GOLD analysis project Ga0302235, IMG submission 193577) | Peat permafrost microbial communities from Stordalen Mire near Abisko, Sweden - II_Palsa_N3_3 | ecosystem: Environmental > Terrestrial > Soil > Palsa > Peat permafrost | place: Sweden... | reverse complement strand
TCCATCCGCTCGCGGTTATCCTCTCGCTCGCGGTGGGCGGGGTGCTGGCCGGCATCCCCGGGGCGGTGGTCGCCATACCGGTCGTGGCCGTGATCACCCGCGCGCTCCCGGAGTTGCGGCGCAGCGAGCCAGATCCAGACGGACCTGGGTGACCCATAAGATGCGACAGTATCCGGATGTCGCGCTATCCTCACCGTGCGTGCGAGCAGGAGGGAGTGTCCGTTGCCGCGCTCAGAACCCGATGTGCTGATCAAGCGCCTTGATCCCGGTATGCCGCTGCCGTCATACTCCCATCCGGGGGACGCCGGCGCGGATCTGGCCGCCGCCGAAGACGTCGAGCTGGGACCGGGTGAGCGGGCGCTGGTGCGGACCGGGCTCGCGATCGCGCTGCCAGCCGGCTACGCGGCGTTCGTGCATCCGCGCTCGGGCTTGGCCGCGAAGTACGGGGTCACGCTGGTGAACGCGCCGGGAACCGTCGACGCGGGCTATCGTGGCGAGATCAAGGTAACCCTGCTGAATACGGACTCCGATCGCGCGGTCCGGTTCAATCGGGGCGACAGGATCGCGCAGCTGGTCATCCAGCGGGTGGAACGGGCGGTGTTCCACGAAGTAGAGGTACTACCCGGATCCAGCAGAGGCGATGGCGGCTTCGGCTCGACCGGCTGACCCGAGGGCCGAAGGCCCGAGGCCCAAATGGGCCCCCGTAGGGGGTCCCCGAGGGGGTCTGGGGGGAAAGGTTTCCCCCCAGGATCGGGGGGATCCCGGGGGGTCGCCCCCCCGGGGCTAACAGGAGGTGCGGAGTGTTTCGTCGGCGTCGATCAGCAGACGCGGGCCAGGACTGGTCCGAGGACATGGACCAGGCAAGGTCCGGCGACGAGCTCGATTACGACGAGCCGTTCGATGATGAGCAAGCCGGGCAGGAGCCTGTGGGCATCCCGCGTGCGGAGGGCGGACCGTGGGATGCCGAGGAATCCTATCCCGCCCAGGAACGGGTCGACCTGGGCAGCCTGCACGTGCCGGTCGGCCCCGAGCACGAGATCCAGCTCGTCATGGCCGAGCAGCACGGTGCCTGGGTCACGGTCAAGTACCGGGAGAGCGATCTGCAGATCCAGGCGTTCGCCGCAGCGCGCCGTGGTGCCCTGTGGGACGATGTCCGCGCCGAGATCGCCGCTGAGGTGCTCGCGGCAGGCGGGCAGAGTGAGGAGGTGCCGGGATCGTTCGGGATCGAGCTGATGGCTCAGGTGCCGACGGAGCCCGGGCAGCCCGCCTCTGGCCTGCGGCTGGTCAGGTTTGTCGGCATCGACGGCCCGCGCTGGTTCGTACGCGGCCTGTTTACCGGCCCGGCCGCGGCCGGCGACGAGCAAGCCGACTTGCTTGAGGAGGTCATCAGGGACACCGTGGTGGTCCGGGGCGAGCACCCGGTACCGCCGCGGGAGATACTGGAGCTCCGATTGCCTCCTGAAGCGCGTCAGGCGCTCGAAGAGCAGGCCGCCGCGGAGGAGGAAGAGGAGAACAGGTTCCGTCCCGACCTGAACCCCCTCGAGCGCGGCCCCGAATTCACCGAGACTCGCTAGCCCCGGCGGTCAGCCAGCACTAAGCAGGCGCGCGAGTTCCTCCTCCACGTCCTCGCTGGTCACGAAGAACAGCTCATCGCCGGCTTGGAGCGGATCGTCGGACTGCGGTACCAGCACCCGGCCCTCGCGCAAGATGGCGACGAGAGACGTGTCCGCGGGCCATTCAATCCCGCCGACGCGCTGGCCGACCAGTGGAGCGTCGTCCGGCATGGTCAGTTCGACCAGGCTGGCCTCGCTCTGCCCGAACGTCATCAGCCGGACCAGATCACCAACGCTGACCGCCTCCTCCACCAGCGCGGAGAGCAGCCTGGGCGTTGAGACCGCGACGTCCACGCCCCAGGATTCGTTGTACAGCCACTCGTTGTCCGGGTGATTCACTCGCGCCACCACACGGGGCACCCCGTACTCGGTCTTGGCGAGCAGCGATATCACCAGATTTGCCTTGTCGTCGCCGGTGGCGGCGATGACCACCTGGCACCGTTGCAGCGCCGCGTCGTCCAGGGAACTGATCTCGCAAGCATCGGCGAGCAGCCATTCAGCCCGGGGCACGCTGTCAACCTTGATCGCCTTGGGCGAATGGTCGATCAGCAGCACCTCGTGCCCGTTCTCAAGCAGTTCACCCGCGATGGAACGGCCGACCGCCCCGGCTCCTGCTATCGCCACCCGCATCAGTGTTCGCCTCCCCGCGCCGCGAAGGCCGCGGCGATCCGGTTCAAGTCGCCTTCCTTGGCCACGACGTGCAGCACGTCGCCTTCCTGCAGTGCGGTCCCCGGCTCGGGCACGAACGCCTGGCCAAGCCGGTCGACGAAGGCGATCCTGGTCATCGTGCTGGCCTCGAGCGCCTTTACCTGTTCGCCGATCCAACTGGGGGAGAAGGCGACCTCGGCCAGTACGATCCTCCCGGTGGGGTCCCGCCAGAGCGGCTCGCCGCCCTCCGGGAGCAGCTTGCGCAGCATCTGGTCGGCGGTCCAGCGCACCGTGGCCACAGTGGGGATGCCGAGCCGCTCGTAGACCTCGGCCCGGCGGGGGTCGTAAATGCGTGCCGCCACCCGCTGCACGCCGAACGTCTCGCGGGCTACTCTGGCCGCGATGATGTTGGAGTTGTCACCGCTGCTGACCGCCGCGAAGGCGTCCGCGCGCTCGATGCCCGACTGGGTGAGGACCGCTCTGTCGAAGCCGATCCCGGTGACGCGATCGCCCTTGAACCCCGAACCAAGCCTACGGAATGCCTCCGGGTCCCGGTCGATGACCGAGACGGTGTTGTCCCGGTCCTCAAGGATGTGGGCGAGCGTCGACCCAACCCGTCCGCAGCCCATGATCACGATGTGCATGACCGTCCCTCCACGACAAGCGGGTCCCCCGATCCAGGGGCGCCTTGCCAAAGGTATGCCCTCACGCGGCATCCTTCCCCCGCCTGGGTGGCGGATTCCAGTACCATTTCCTGGGCGGGTGCGGGAAGCAGTCGGCACCGGGACATGCGAATACACTAGCGAGCACCACCAACATGCCGGGGGAGGTGAGGCGGCGTTCCCTCCCCGGCCTGATATCCGGGGTCACCTCGCCGCATCCATGATGGACTATCGTGCCGGTCAGGTTATCGAGGTCACCACACGGGACGTGGCGCACGGGGGATGGTGCGTCGCCCGGCCGGAGGACGGGCCGGCCGTGTTTGTCCGGCATGCGCTACCAGGCGAAACGGTGCTCGCTCGCCTCACCGAGGTCACCTCCCGGCTGGCCCGTGCCGACGCGGTGGAGATCCTGAAGGCGTCTCCCGACCGGGTCCAGGCACCGTGCCCGCACGCGCATCCCGGCGGCTGCGGCGGTTGCGACTGGCAGCACGCGGCCCTGCCCGCGCAGCGATCGCTGAAGGCCGCCGTCATCCGCCAGCAGCTCAAGCGACTGGCCGGCCTCGACCGCGAGGTCACGGTCGAGGCACTGCCTGGCGGCGAGGAGCCTGGCGGCGAGGAGCCTGGCGGCGAGGAGGCCGGAGCGAGGCCAGCGGGCGGCGGCCTGGGCTGGCGCACGCGCGTGCAGTTCGCGGTGCGGCGGGACGGGGTGGCCGGACTGCGCGCGCACCGCTCACACGATGTGATCGATGTGGGCCAGTGCCTGATCGCGCATCCCGCCATCACCGATCTCGGCGTCACCGGCCGACGCTGGCCCGGAACCTCCTCGGTCGAGATCCTGGTCGCGGCGGGATCGGGCGAGCGGGCTGTGGTCATCACGCCGGGCGGTTCTCGCCCGGGGGGACGAACCCAAAAGCCCCCCGGAGCCCCCCACGTACGGGGGGGTTCCACCCCCCCGGTCCCCCCTGGACCCCCTGGCGCGGATTCGGTCCTGCGCCGAGCCGGTCACAGCCTGACCCCCCTGCGCGGTCGCTCTTACCTGAGCCAGCGCGCGGCGGGGCGGGACTGGCGGGTGGGAGCGGGCACGTTCTGGCAGGTGCATCCCGGTGCCGCCGATGTGCTGACCGAGGTGGTCATGGCCGAGCTCGCCCCCGAGCCCGGTGACGTCGCGCTCGACCTGTATTGCGGGGCGGGGCTGTTCGCCGGGTCGCTGGCCCGGGCAGTCGGCCCGGGCGGGACGGTGATCGGGGTCGAGGCCGACAACGCGGCGGTCCGGGACGCCCGGCACAATCTGCGCGAATGGCCCTGGGCGAGGGTGCATAAGGGCGACGTGGCGGCGGTGCTGGGCCGCGGCGGACAGCTGGGAGCCCTCCCGCCGGCCCGGCTGGTGGTGGCCGACCCGCCACGCGCCGGGCTGACCCGCGAGGTCATCGACTACCTCGGGGCGGCGGACAACGGGGCGGCCAGGTTCGCCTACGTTTCCTGCGACCCGGCGACCATGGCCCGCGACATCGGGTTGCTCCTGGGCCACGGCTGGACGCTGGGCGGCCTGCGCGCCTTCGACGCGTTCCCGATGACCCATCACGTGGAGTGCGTCGCTACCCTCTTGGCTCCGGCCACCGCGAGACCCGCCTGACCAGTCCTTCGCGCGGGATGAGCGCGGCGGGCTCCGGGGCGGGGCTTCTGGTGCTCAGGCGTCGGGTGTGGCGGGCGATCCGGCGGCGGCGGTTCCCGTTACGTAGTAGCCGAGACCGGGAATACGGGTCAGCAGCCCTTCGTCCTCCAGCGTGCGCAGCGCCTTCGCGCATGTCTGCCGAGCGTGCCCGTACTGCTGGCTCAGAGTGGTGATGGACGGCGTCGGCATCCCGGGCGCGAGGGTCCCCTCCGCGATCTCCCGGCGTAGCCGCGCAGCCAGTCTTATGTAGGCTCTTGGGTCCGATTCGTCACTTATCGACACTCTCGTACCATACTCGATTGGCAATATTGCCAATCGCAACGCTTCGACACTAGTCGAGATTAGACGAGGACCCAATAGTGCGTTAGCGTCGGAAATCGTCAGGGCCGCTACGGCCACGCGAAGCCAGATTCCTGAGCAGGTCATGATCTTTTACTCTTGGACCGCACTGAGCGGCGCAGACCCGGAAGCCCCTGAATCCTCAGTCGCCATGGGCATTACCGACGATCGCGGCCGGGCCATGCAGTCCGGTGAGGAGGCCCTCGGCTCGGGCCAGGCCATCCTTGTGGTCATCGAGGCGGTGCGCCCCGCGATGGCGCCGCACACCCTGGCCCCGTGTTACGTCCGGACCGGGGTGGGATGGCTGGGCCGGCGAACCTACGTGGGCGAGGTGGCCTGGGACAGGTTCTTCGTGCGGGGCGAGCCGGATAGTCTGCGGGACCCTGGCAGGATGTAACCATGAAACTCAGGATCATGACTGAGCCGCAGCAGGGCGCCGACTACGAGAGGCTTCGCACGGTGGCCCAGGCCACGGAGGACCTCGGGTTCGATGCCTTCTTCAGGTCCGATCACTACCTGAAGATGGGTGACGTCCCGGGGCTGCCGGGGCCGACCGACTCATGGGCCACGCTGGCCGGCCTGGCCGTCGAGACGAGCCGCATCCGGCTGGGAACGCTGGTGACCGCGGCGACGTTCCGGCTGCCTGGTCCGCTCGCCATCACGGTGGCCCAGGTCGATCAGATGAGCGCTGGCCGGGTCGAGCTCGGCATCGGCACCGGCTGGTTCGCCGAAGAGCACACCGCCTACGGAATACCGTTCCCGTCGCTTGGCGAGCGGTTCGACCGTCTCGAGGAGCAGCTCGCCATCATCACCGGGCTTTGGGCGACCGACGTGGGCGAGACGTTTTCCTTCGCCGGCCAGCACTACCAGTTGACCGATTCGCCCGCGCTGCCGAAGCCTGCCCAGCGCCCGCGTCCGCCGGTCCTGATCGGCGGCACCGGGCCACGTCGCACGCCGCGGCTGGCCGCCAGGTTCGCCGACGAATACAACGCCCAGTTCCATTCCGTGCGGGATTCGGCGGCCGCGTTCGCGCGCACCCGCGAGGCCTGCGAGGCCATCGGGCGCTATCCCGATTCGATGATCTGCTCGGTCGCCCAGACGGTGTGCTGCGGCAAGGACGAAGCCGAGTTCCGCCGCCGCGCGGCGGCCATCGGCCAGGAACCAGAGGACCTGCGGGCAAACGCGCTCGGCGGGACGCCCGGTGAGGTGGCGGCCAAGATCGCGGAGTTCGCCGAGATCGGGGCAGAACGGGTCTACCTGCAGGTACTCGATCTCGAGGACCTAGACCATCTGGAGCTCCTCGCGTCCGACGTGTCGCCGCAGGTGTGACGGAACCGGGGCGGACGGGCACCTGGCCGTGCTGACGCACCACTGTTCGTTCGGGAAAATCAGCTGAAGGCGCGGCGGGCGGCGGCGCGGCCAGTGGCGCTGGCCGCCCCGAAGCCGTAGGTACCGTGATCACGCAGGCCCGTGGCGGCATCCGCGAGCGCGCCGAGGGCGGCGAACGCGAACGCGCCGCCTACTGAGACCCGGCTGACGCCGGCTTCGGCTAGCTCGGGCACGGTCGGGGCGCCGTCGATGGCCAGCACGTTGACCGGGCGGTCGACCTCGCGTACGACCTGGCGGATGTCCTGGATGTCGCGCAGACCAGGGGCGTAGAGAACGTCGGCGCCGGCCTCGGCGAAGGCCTGCAGCCTGGCGATGGTGTCGGCCAGGTCCGGGCGGCCGTGCAGGTAGTTCTCCGCGCGGGCGGTGAGCACGAAAGAGACGGGCCCCGCGTGAGCGGCCTCCGCCGCTGCGGCGACGCGTTCGGCCGCGAGCTTGACGGCGTAGATCGGATCCTCCTCCCGCCCGGTGAAATCCTCCACCGAGCCGCCCGCCAGGCCGACCTCGATGGCCAGCCCGATGGTCTGAGCGACGCCCGCAGGATCGTCCGCGAAGGCGTTCTCCAGGTCGGCCGAGACGGGCAGGTCCGTCGCCGCGACGATCACCGCGGCGTGTATCAGCGCTTCATCCCTGGTGACGGCGCCGTCGTTGCGGCCTAGGGTCGCCGCGAAGCCGGAGCTTGTGGTGGCCAGAGCCTTGAAGCCGAGCGACGCGAGCAACCTTGCCGAACCGAGATCCCATGGGTTCGGCAGCAGGAGCGGTTCACCCGCCCGGTGCAAGGCCAGGAACCCGCGTGCTTTGTCCGCCTGAGTGGTCATCAGGATCGCGGCGTGAAGACCCCGGCCTTCAGGCCGGGGAGGAAACGCCGCTTCACCTCCCCAGAAACGTCGGTGGTATTCGCTAGTATTTTCGCATGTCCCGGTATCGGCTGCTCCCCACGACCGGCCAGCAGGTAACGCTGCAGAACCACTGCGCGCACGCCCGGTACGTGTGGAACCTCGCGGTGGAGCAGCACCGGCACTGGCGTCCGGGCCGCACCAGCGCTCTCGCCTACCTGGAGCAGTGCCGGCAGCTGACCGCCGCCCGCGCGGAGCACCCGTGGCTGGCCGCCGGCTCCCAGATGGTCCAGCAGCAGGCCCTGCGCGACTTCGCCCAGGCCAAGGCGAACTACTTCGCCGGCACCCCGGCTCGCCCGCGCCCGGCCCGGGTCGAACCGGCGAGCCCGGGTCAAGCGGGCCGCCGCCCGGCTGCGGGCCCGCGAGGCCGATACGCGCAAAGACTGGGCCGAGAAGGCCTCCACCGGCATCGCCCGCCGGTTCGAGGTGATCAGGGTCGAGGACCTGCAGATCGGTAACATGACCCGCTCGGCTAAGGGGACGGCCGGGAATCCGGGCCGCAATGTCCGCGCCAAGGCCGGGCTGAACCGGGGGATCCTGCGGTCGGGCTGGGGCCTGCTGGTGCGCCGGCTGCAGGACAAGGCGCCCGGCCGGGTGGAGAAGGTCAGGCCGCATTACACGAGCCAGCGGTGCTCGGCGTGCGGGCAGGTGGACGCGGCGTCGCGCGAGAGCCAAGCGCGGTTCGTGTGCACGGCCTGCGGTTTCGCCGCGAACGCTGATGTGAACGCGGCTAGGAACATCGCGGCGGGGCACGCCGTGACTGCGCGGGGAGGCTTCCGGGATGCCGGGCCCGTGAACCGCGAACCTCACCTGCTGCTCCCAACGGCGCAGTAGCTGGAATCCCCCGCCTTCAGGTGGGGGAGGATGTCAAATAACGTATCGCCAGGCAACTGCAGCGTGGATCCGGTTCGCCCGCATTATTTAGAAATACCAGGTCAGGAGCGGTAAAGTTCGCATCAGCCGAAAGAAGAAGTGTGATGGCTTTCGGTGACGCTCCGAAATCACGGTCATAATGGTTACGCCTGGCCATATGGCTTGCGGGCCGGTAACCGCAATGCGATGGTTGAGCAGTGCGCTCTCATACCGCCGTCGCCAGGAGGATGCGACTAGTCGTCACCCTGTCGGTTGCGGCTGCCGTGACGGTCATGGCCGGCGCCGTTCTGGTCATCCTGGGCACGGTCATGCGGCCCGGGACCAAGCACTCGGCCGCCGGTATGACCCGCTTGGGTCTCGATGTGGGCGCGGCCGGTATCGCGTTCGGGCTCATCGTGCTCTTGGTTTTCGCGTTCGCGGGCGGCGGGGCGGATCGTCGCGCGGCGGGCCGCAGGAGATCGGCCGGTCGTCAGCAGCATGCGGTCACGGCGGGCGAGCACGGGCGCGACACAGGAACACGTTCGGCCAGATCACACGCACTGAATCCGACGGGTGTGTATTCGCCGGGCGGCCTGCTCGACATGCCAGGGGAAGCCCGCGGGCCTGGGCGCCCAGCCCAGGGCACCTCGGGAACCTGGGGAAGCTCAGGAACCTGGGAAAGCCCAGGGACGCCTGCCGCCGCACGGATGCCGGGTCCGCATCCCCCTCCGGGGGGACGTGAGGCTGCCCCGCCCCCGAGGCTATCGGGTGTACCGGGCGGTGGCGGGTGGAGCCAGGACCGGCCATCGGCGAGCCGTGCCGGCGCTCAGCCACCAGGTCCGGCCCGTCCGCCAGGGATGAACGCCGCAGGGACCGGCCGGATCCCGCAGGCTCATGGTGACGGCTCGCCGCCACCCATGCCGCCGCCCGACCGGATGCGATCCCACGAGGCGCCCCGCTCCGGCCCGGCCGCGCCGCCGCGCGAGCCGATGCCCCCCCGCGAGCCGATGCCCCCCCGCGAGCCGATGTCCCCGCGCGGCGACGGACCCTCACGTGAAGCCATGCCGCCTCGTGGCGCCGCTCCGCCTCGTGGCGCCGCTCCGCCTCGTGGCGCCGCTCCGCCTCGTGGTCCCGGCTGGCCGCGCGAAGCGCCGCGGCCTGGGGCGCCGATGCCTCCCAGGGACGGTATGCCGCTCCGCGACGGTATGCCGCTCCGCGACGGCATGTCATCCGGCGGCCCCATCCGCCCGGGTGGTCCCTTGCCGCCCCGCGAACCGGTCAACCCCATCCATCCGGGGCCACCTGGCCGCGGAACGGGGAGCGGGCCCGGGCGCCATTCGGGCGGTCCCGGTTACGCCGCGCCGGGCGGACCTCCCCGTCCCGGCCGTTCAGGACCGGCCGGGGCGCCAGGATTTTCCGGACCGGCCGAGTCCTCAAGGCAGTTCGACGGCGGGTACGCGTACGTCATCCGCGCGGCGGATAAAGCGGATAAACCAGTCCGCCCGGCCAGCCACGCCCAGCAGCCGAACCCTGGGCAGCAGCCGAACCCTGGGCAGCCGGCCAACTCCGGGCCGGCCGTCGACGACGCGGACGTGTATGTCTACCGGGACACCAGCGAACCGTCCGGCCCTCCCGCCGCGGCAGCCACGGAGCGGGGAGCTGACGAGCACGACGCCTCCTACTGGTACGACCTGTCCGGAGAGGACAGCGCGCCGGTGCTGGCCGAGACCCGGGGCCCGTTCGAACCGCTGGTGTCATCGAGCCGCCCGCCGTCCGATCCGGCGCATGCGGCGTCCACCCCATCCTCGTCCGCTCAGGATCCGGGCGCACCGAGCGCGATGGCTAACGGCGCCGACGACGAGCTGATGGCACCGGACATCGCTGGTGACCACGGCGATGAGAATTCGGCTCATGAGCGCGCCCGCAAGCTTGAGCAGATCAAGGACTTCTATCTGACCGCGGAAGCCATCGGCGAGCAGAACGTCGACAAGCACTTTGACCAGCTCCTGGCCCAGCAGCGCGAGCTGATCGGTAAGTACTTCAAGCAGTCCGACGCCGGCGACGGCCTCACGGCCCGGGAAGAAACCCGGAGCGAAACTCAAGCTGAAGCTCCCGCTGGCGCGGGTCCGGCCCGGCTGGACGGGCCGCGCGCCCCCGGGCGCCAGCCCGATGCTCCCCCCGGAGCGAGCGTTGCCGCCGACCAGCCCCGCGTATGGTGACCTCGGACGCTCACGCGCTGGTCGTCGCGGTCCTCGGCCTGGGGGAGGCTGGTTCGGCGATCGCCGCTGACCTGGTCGCCGCGGGCGTGCGGGTCCGGGGTTACGACCCGGCGGTCACCCCGGCCGACGGCATCACCGCCACCGTCGGGGAGGCTGAGGCGGCGCGGGGGGCGGACCTGGTGCTGAGCGTCAACAGCGCGAAGGCCGCGGTGGACGCGCTGGCGGCCGGGCTGTACGGGCTGCGGCCGGACGCGCTCTGGGCCGATCTGAATACCGCCGCACCGGGGACCAAGCGGCAGCTCGCGGGCATCGCCGAGGCGGTCGGCGTGCCCTTCACCGATGTCGCGATGATGGCGCCGGTATCCGGGCGCGGCCTGCGTGTCCCCATGCTCGCCAGCGGGCCGGGAGCGGCGCGTTACGCCGCCGTCCTGACGCCGTTGGGCGCGAACGTCGAGGTGCTCGACGGTCCGGCCGGGTTGGCGGCCAGCAAGAAGCTCCTGCGCAGTGTGTTCTACAAGGGCATGGCCGCGGCGGTGATCGAAGCCCTTGACGCCGCCCGGGCCGCGGGTGACGAGCCGTGGCTGCGCGAGCACATCGCGGCCGAGCTGACCGCGGCGGACGCCGGAACGATCGAGCGGATCATCGACGGCACCCGCAGGCACGCGGTGCGCCGCGCCGCCGAGATGGAAGCGGCCGCGGACATGCTCACCGAACTAGGTGTGCCGCCCGCCATGGCGGATGCCAGCCGTGCCCTGCACGAGCGGCTGGCGCAGGGCCCGCCCCAGGCCACGCACACAAAAAGCGCGCCTCGGGCACCCCGGGTCAGGCCCGAGCCTTACTCGAGCGACCCGAGCGCCTCGGCCAGCGGCCCGAGGGAGTCCGGCTTCGCGTGATGCGGCAGGTTGACGATCACCAGGTCGACTCCGGCGTCGCGGTAAGCGGCGGCTGCGGCCGCCGTCGGTTCCAGATTTCCATCAGGCTCGATGCGCAGGTTGACCGAGCAGGTGATCTCGTTCACGTCGCGTCCGATGGCGGCGCAGTGCCCGGCCAGGACGTCCTTTAGCTCGAGCCAGTCCTGCGGTCCGTCGACGATGGCGTTCCACTGCTGCGCCCAGCGCGCCACCGTGCGCAGCGTGCGCGTCTTGCCCCGGCCCCCGATCGTGACCGGCGGATGCGGCCGCTGCACCGGCTTCGGCTCGCACCTGGCCTCGGTGAGCTGGACGTACCGGCCGGCAAACGTGGTGGTGGTCTGGCTCAGCAGGCTGACGATGGCCTCGACGCCCTCGTCGAACCGGTCGAAGCGCTCCCGCAGCGGCGGCAGCGTGATGCCGTAGGCGTCGCACTCCTGCTGGTTCCAGCCGGCGCCAAGGCCGAGCTCAAGCCGGCCGCCGGAGATGATGTCGACGGTGGCGGCCATGTTGGCCAGCACGGCCGGATGCCGGTACACCATGCCGGTTACCTGGCAACCGAGCCGGATCCGCCGCGTGGCTTGCGCCATCGCGGCCAGCATCGTCCAGGCCTCGAAGTTCGGCCCGGCCAGGTCACCGCTCAGCGGATAGAAGTGATCCCAGTTCCACGCCGACTCGAACAGGGGGATCTCGTCCGCCGCGATCCACGCGTCGCGGAGCTCTTCCCACGTCTGATGCTCGGGCCGTGTCTTGATCGCGAAGCGCATCTGCGGTGCGTCCCCTTCTTTGCCGGACAGCAAGACCGTAGCGCCATTTTAATCAGCAGGGGGCAGCCTCAGACCCAGCACCCGGACCCTCTGCAAGTACCTTGATATCGAGATACTGTAGGTTGGATCGTACGGTACGAGCGAGGAGGCTCAACGATGACGGCGAATAGTTTCGGCAGCCGGGCGGCGCTCAAGGTCGCGGACGAGCAGTACGAGATCTACCGGCTGGATGCCGTGGACGGATCTGACAGCCTCCCGTTCAGCCTGAAGGTCCTGCTGGAGAACCTGCTCCGCAACGAGGACGGCGTCAACGTCACCGCCGACCACGTGAGCGCGCTGGCCCAATGGGATCCGGGCAAAGAGCCAGACACCGAGATCCAGTTCACCCCGGCCCGGGTCATCCTGCAGGACCTGACCGGTGTGCCGGCCGTGGTCGACCTGGCCGCGATGCGGGAGGCCATGCAGGCCCTGGGCGGTGACCCGACCAAGATCAACCCGCTCTGCCCGGCCGAGCTGGTCATCGACCACTCCGTGGTGGCGGACGTGTTCGGCAGCCCGGACGCGTTCAGGCGGAATGTGGAGATCGAGTTCGAGCGCAACCACGAGCGATTCCAGTTCCTGCGCTGGGGCCAGGACGCGTTCAGCCAGTTCAAGGTGGTCCCGCCGGGTACCGGCATCGTGCACCAGGTGAACATCGAATACCTGGCCCGGGTCGTGATGAACACCGATGGCGTCGCCTACCCCGACACCTGCGTGGGCACCGACTCGCACACCACGATGCAGAACGGCCTCGGGATTCTCGGCTGGGGCGTCGGCGGCATCGAGGCCGAGGCCGCGATGCTCGGCCAGCCCATCTCCATGCTCATCCCGAAGGTGGTCGGATTCCGCCTGTCCGGCGCGCTGCCGGGCGGCGCGACAGCTACCGACCTGGTGCTCACCATCACCGAGCTGCTGCGCAAGCACGGCGTGGTAGGCAAGTTCGTCGAGTTCTACGGCGACGGCGTGGCCGCGGTCCCGGTGGCCAACCGCGCCACCATCGGCAACATGTCGCCGGAATTCGGCTCCACCTGCGCGATTTTCCCGATTGATGCGAACACGCTGAACTACCTCAAGCTCACCGGCCGGCCCGATCAGCGGGTCGCGCTGGTCGAGGCGTACGCCAAGGAGCAGGGCCTCTGGCACGACCCGGAGGCCCGGCACCACGAGGTCAGGTACTCCGAGCAGCTCACCCTGGACCTGTCCACCGTCGTGCCTTCGATCGCGGGCCCGAAGCGCCCGCAGGACCGGATCGCGCTGGCCGACGCCAAGACGGCCTTCCGGGACGCCCTGCCCAACTACGTGCCGGAAGCCAGCCTGGACAGCGGCCTGGACGGCACGTTCCCGGCCTCGGACCCGGTCGCCGCGGGTGACGGGACCAGGCCCTCGCATCCCGTCCAGGTCACGCTGGACGACGGCACGCAGACCTCGGTCGACCATGGCTCGGTGGTGATCGCCGCCATCACCTCCTGCACCAACACCTCCAACCCCTCGGTCATGGTCGGGGCCGCGCTGCTGGCCAGGAACGCGGTCGATAAGGGCCTGAGCCGCAAGCCCTGGGTGAAGACCTCGCTGGCGCCGGGCTCCAAGGTCGTGATGGATTACTTCGAGCGGGCCGGCCTGGTGCCCTACCTGGACAAACTCGGCTTCAACCTGGTCGGCTACGGCTGCACCACCTGCATCGGGAACTCCGGCCCGCTGCCGCCCGCGATCAGCGAGGCGGTGAACGAGGCCGACCTGGCCGTGGCGGCCGTGCTGTCGGGGAACCGGAACTTCGAGGGCCGGATCAACCCGGACGTGAAACTGAACTACCTGGCCTCCCCGCCGCTGGTAGTCGCCTACGCGCTAGCCGGGACGATGGACATCGACCTGAACCACGAGCCGCTCGGCTCCGATACCGAAGGCAAGCCGGTCTACCTGGCCGACATCTGGCCGTCCCAGGAAGAGATCGCCGACGTCGTGCACAATGCGGTGGCGCAGGAGATGTTCACTCGCGACTATGCCGACGTGTTCAAGGGCGACGACAACTGGCGCGGGCTGCAGATCCCGGCGGGCGACACGTTCGACTGGGGTGCGGAGTCGACCTACGTGCGGCGTCCGCCGTACTTCGACGGCATGCCGGCCGAGCCCGAGCCGGTCACCGACATAACCGGCGCCCGGGTGCTGGCCATGCTCGGCGACTCGGTGACCACCGACCACATCTCGCCGGCCGGCGCGATCAAGACCGACAGCCCGGCAGGCAAGTACCTGACCTCCCGCGGCGTGGAGCGGCGCGATTTCAACTCCTACGGATCCCGCCGCGGCAACCACGAGGTGATGATCCGCGGCACGTTCGCGAACATCCGGCTGCGCAACCAGCTCGCACCGGGCACCGAGGGCGGCGTGACCACCAAGGACGGCGAGCAGATGCCGATCTACGACGCGTCCCGCCAGTACATCGACGAGGGCGTCCCGCTGATCGTGCTCGGCGGCAAGGAGTACGGCTCTGGGTCGTCCCGTGACTGGGCCGCGAAGGGCACCCTGCTGCTCGGCGTGCGCGCCGTCCTGGTCGAGTCCTTCGAGCGCATCCACCGGTCCAACCTGATCGGCATGGGCGTCCTGCCCCTGCAGTACCGGCCGGGGGAGTCGGCGGCATCCTTGGGACTCACCGGGAATGAGACCTTCGATATCCGCGGCGTAGAGGAACTAAATTCAGGAAATATTCCGAACGAGGTCGTGGTGACAGCCGACGGCAAGGAATTCCGTGCCAAGGTGCGGATCGACACCCCGGGCGAGGCGGACTACTACCGGCACGGCGGCATAATGCAGTATGTGCTGCGGTCCCTGCTGGAAGGATCCGGCGATAACCAGGCCAGCTGATGCCCTGATCGTCACCCGGCTCAGGACGGCCGGCTGCGTTTTCGCCGAGGACGAGGCCGAGATGCTCATCGCCTCGGCCCGGACCCCTGGCGAGCTGGACGCCATGGTGAACCAGCGGGTCGCTGGCCTGCCGCTCGAACAGGTCCTGGGCTGGGCGGAATTCCGCGGCCTGCGGATCGCCGTGGACCCCGGGGTCTTCGTGCCGCGCCGCCGCACCGAGTTCCTCGTCGAGCAGGCCATAGCGGTGGCCCGGCCGGGTGACGTCATCGTCGACCTGTGCTGCGGCACGGGCGCGATCGGCATCGCGCTGGCCGCCGCCGTGCCCCGCGCCGAACTGCACGCCGCCGACATCGACCCGGCCGCGGTGCGCTGCGCCCGGCGCAACGTCGCCACATTCGCCTCTTCCCTGGGCTTGGTGGCTCGCGTGTACCAGGGCGATCTCTACCAGCCGCTGCCGGCCGGCCTGCGTGGCCGGATCGCGGTCCTGGTCGCCAACGTGCCCTACGTGCCCACCGAGGAGATCGCGTTCCTGCCGCCGGAGGCCAGGACGCACGAGCCCCCGGTGGCGCTGGACGGCGGCGGCGACGGACTCGACGTGCTGCGGCAGGTCGCCGCCGGGGCGTCCTGCTGGCTGGCGCCCGGCGGTCACTTGTTCGTCGAGACCAGCGAGCGGCAGGCCAAGGCCGCCGGGACAGCCTTCGCGGCCAGCGGCCTCGTCCCCTGCGTGATCAGCGACGAAGGCCTGGCCGCCACCGTCATCACCGGCCAGCGGCCTGGGTAGCTGGCCCGGGCTCAGAAACCGGGGAAGATCGCTCGCAGCTCGTCAAGCTCCACGCCGGCGTGCTCGTCCGCCGGGGTGTGGCCGGAGTCCAGGCGTCCGTAGATCAGCCGGACGAACGCCTCAGCCGGCAGTCGCAGTTCCGATACGCCCAGCTCGGGCACGGTCTCGTCGTCCGCGGGCACCAGCGTGACCGCGTCGCCGGTCTCCAGCGTGAACCGGCGCTCGGGGTCGGTGGTAGTCACGCGGATCTTGCGCTGCTTGCCGTCAGGCTTGGCGGTCCGGGCCGCGAGCTGGTCGAGGGTGTCGATCAGCAGGGCCACGGCATCCGGCGCCAGTGTTTCCTTGGGGTCTAGTGCGACGACGACGTCCCAGGTGTGGATGGCGTGCTCACCCACGCGCATCCGGGCGATCCCGGCGGTGTCGAGTTCCAGCCCGAACATGCTCAGGTGGAACCGGGCCTGCTCATCGGCGTCCATCGATTCGAAACGCGCCAGGGTGGCCTGGTCCGCGTGCAGCGCGTCAGACGCCTGGGCCTGCGGGGTCTTGGCGTTCCACACCTCCCAGACCGGGGCGAACGCGTCCTGGCCGGGCGGTTCCTGGCCGGACAGCCCGGCATTGAGGAACAACTCGAAGATCTCGGCCTGGGAACCCAGGTGGGAGAGCACCTGGGCGATGGACCACTCGCTCGCGTACGACTGCCGTTCCAGCTGGCCGAGGTCGAGGGGTTCGACGGCAGCTCGTAGGCGGTCGTGGGAGCGCCGCAGCGCGCTGATCCACGGGGTCGGGCTACTTTCCATGTCGCTTCTCCGTTACTTGCTTGCTCATCAGGATCGCGGCGTGGAGACCCCGGCGCACGGCCTGCGGTTTCGCCGGCAATGCTGATGTTAACGCGGCCAGGAACATCGCGGCGGGGCACCCCACCCACCTCCATCCCCCTTCATGCGGGGAGGCGTCGGGGTTACCCGGCCGGTGAACCGCGAACCTCAACTGCTTGCCTCCTTAACCGGACGTGAGCAGCTGGAATCCCATGCCTTCACTTCAGCCGGGGGAGGATGCCAAGGAGGGAATTCTCCGGAAGAGCCTACTAGGGCGCGCCCGAGTCCAAGGAGCCGCCGGGTCGCCGGCGGCGCTCTCTGTCTAGCCGAGTCCGGAGGGTGCCCTCCACATCGGCTACCATGAAGCCATGACCGGCCGTCAGCCCCGTGGTGATCCGCCTGGCGCCGAGCCCGCGCGCCGGTTGCGGGCGGACGCCGCCCGCAACCGCGCGGCCATCGTGGCCGTGGCCAGGGACGTGTTCGCGGAGCAAGGCCTGGAAGCGCCGCTCGAGGCGATCGCCGCTCGAGCCGGGGTGGGCATCGCCACCTTGTACCGGCGGTTCCCCACCCGGGAGAAGCTCGTCGCGGCCGCGCTCGTAGAGAAGATCGCCGCCTACGCCGAGGCCGCTGAGCAGGCCCTGGCCGTGGCCGATCCGTGGCAGGGCTTCGCGGGATTCGTGCTGCGCAGCTGCGAATTGCAGGCCGGCGATCGCGGGCTATCGGACCTGCTGTCTATGACGCTGTCCGCGGATGAACACGTCGAGCAGCTGCGCAGGACGGCCAACGACCGGGTTATCGTGCTCATCGACCGGGCCAAGGCGCAGGGCAGCCTGCGCGAGGACTTCGTCGGCGAGGACCTCGTGCTCGTGCTCATCGCCACGGCCGCGGTCATGCATGTCACCCGGACGGACGCTCCCGACGCCTGGCGGCGGTTTGCCGCCCTGACGCTCGACGCATTCCGGTGCCGTGACTCACCGCCGCTGCCCGACCCGCCCTCGACCGCCCAGATGACCAGGGCGATGATTCGCCTGGCCGCCGAACGTGGCTGCGGCGAGCGCGGCTGAAACCGCTGATAAACCGCTGATAACGAGACACACACAATGGAGGACGACATGCGCAACATGGCCCTGCTCGGCACCAGGCTGGTGCTCGGCAGTTACCTGGCCGTCCACGGTGCCCAGAAGCTGTTCGGTATTCTCGGCGGCCCCGGGCTGGACAAGGCCGGGGCCGGCTTCGACCGGATCGGCCTGTCGCCGGGCAAGCAGATGGCGGCCGCCGCCGGGATCACCGAGCTCGCCGGGGGCGTGCTCACCGCGGCCGGCGTCGCCGATCCGGCGGGCCCGCTCGCGATCATGGGGGCGATGAGCATCGCCGCCGTCACCCATCGGGCGAACGGGCCGCTGTCCGCCAAGGGCGGTTTCGAGCTGCCGCTCACCAACCTGGCCGCGGCTACCGCCCTACTTGCCACCGGAACCGGCAAGTTCCGCCTCGGCCCCGCGCTGCCCCGGCCGCTCGCCGCGGTGGCGGGTGCGGGCGGCGCGCTGGTCGCGGCCGGCTTGCTGACCAAGATGCTGACCGCCAAGCCGCCGGCTCCGGCCCATACTGGCAGCCAGCCCGATCCCGAACGCGAGCCAAGCCCCGAGGCGCCGGCGGCAAAATAGGCGGGCAAATCCTGTCGGGTCTGGCGGCGCCCGGTCAGGGCTTCGTCACGAATTACGGCTACACCCTCGGCTGGCAGAGCCAGATCGCGGCGGAGCCGTCCCGTTTCCGCCCAGCCAGGGGCGCCTGGACGACAAGACCCACACGTTCACTTCGCCGACTATCTTCGGCCTGCTTGACGCGGCCTCGTCTTTGCTCCTAGCGTTCCTGCCGGGAAAGGCAGTTCTCGTTCTGGTCGCCGCCGGGGGATCCTCTGACTCAGGAGATGGACGATGCGGGCCGGACGGCCGCGCTCACGCCGGCCGAATCCGTGGCCGCGCACGAGCCTGCCCGGCCGTGGCTTAACCACCGGCACCTCATGGCCGCGTACGGTGTATTCCTCGCGTACGCGGGCGTGTCGGCCATCTTCGCCGGAGGCGAGGATAAGGTCTGGGCCATCTGGGCGGCCTGCGGCTATGCCGCCGCCCTGCTGATCTTGTGGCGTTCGCGCGCCCGGACCGTCGCCGCGCTGGTGTCGGTGGCCGTAGCCGTGCTGGCCCCGCTGCTCTGGCTCTCCGTCGCCTATCCCCTCGAAGCGGGCATGATGGTCATCGACCGGTCCGCGATGCTGCTGATCCACCACGGCTCGCCCTACCTGCCGTCGGCGCAGGTGATCTCCTGGCTGTCCTACAACCCCTACCTACCCGTCATGACGCTGTTCGGCCTGCCGTACGCGGCTGGTCTGGGCGGCCTAGCGGGAAACTCCGGAGTGTGGCTGGCCGTGGGCACAGTGGCCGTGCTCACCGTGGCGTTCTGGATCGCGATGCCGCACCGGCCCTGTGTCTCATGCCGCCGCGACGCGCTGCTTGGGCTGGCGGTCGCCGTCGCCTCCCCGGTGATCGGACTCAACCTGGCCGTGATCACTACGGATCCTCCCGTGCTCGCGTTCATGCTGCTGGCGTTCGCTCTGGCGGCCCGTCCCGTGCGAGCGGCCCGTCCCGTGCGAGCGGCCGGTCCCGTGCGAGCGGCCGGTCCCGTGCGAGCGGCGATCACCGGGGCCGCCAGCTCCGGTGCCGCTCTCGGCGTCGCCTGCGACCTGAAGTCCACCGCATGGCTCGCGGTCCCGGTCATGGCCGCGATGTTCGCCGCCCGCGACGGCGCGCGGGCCGCCGGACGGTTCCTCGGGGCGGCGGTGCTGACCATGGTGGTCCTCATCGCCGCCCTCGCCCCAGCCACGCTCGTCAGGGGTGACGCGGCGGCCGCCCTGGTGCAGAACAGCGTGCTGTTCCCGCTCGGCCTGACCCACTACAAGACGCCGGCCGAGAGCCTGCTGCCCGGGCACCTGCTCACCGCGATGGGGACAGCCGGACACGTGGTCTCGATCGGCCTGCTGCTGGCGGCCGGCCTAGCCATTGTGATCTCGCTGCTGATCAGGCCGCCGCGCGAGGTGTCCGCGGCGTGCTGGCGACTGGCGATCGGGCTGGCGTTGATATTCCTGCTGGGACCCGACGTACGTTTCGGCTACTTCATCTACCCGCTCGGCTTGGTCGGCTGGCTGGCCCTGACCGGCCCTGACCGACCCTGACCGACCCTGACCGACCCTGACCGACCCTGACCGACCCTGACCGACCCTGACCGGCCAGCGGCGGACGTCGGCGGCGATTGCGTTCCCCCGACGAGATGTGAACGTGTTCAAATCCGCT
>Ga0302235_10001165_pt1 | contig 19895 bp, 16 predicted proteins | sample II_Palsa_N3_3_FD_193577 | JGI IMG/M metagenome (GOLD analysis project Ga0302235, IMG submission 193577) | Peat permafrost microbial communities from Stordalen Mire near Abisko, Sweden - II_Palsa_N3_3 | ecosystem: Environmental > Terrestrial > Soil > Palsa > Peat permafrost | place: Sweden... | reverse complement strand
CGAGAAGAAAACAAAGCTCGAGCTGTACATGACGATCGGCCGCGGCCGCGGGTACCGCCCGGCCGAGGAGAACAAGTCCGCGGATCAGCCGATCGGGGTGATCCCGATCGACTCGATCTTTTCGCCCGTCAGGCGGGTGGCCTACGCGGTCGAGGGCGCGCGCGTCGGTCAGAAGACGGATTTCGACAAGCTCACCCTGGACATCGAGACAGACGGTTCGATCGATTCGCAGGCGGCGCTGCGCGAGGCGGCGGAGCTGTTGATCAGCCAGCTGGCGATCTTCACCGATGCCGATCGCATCCAGGAGTTGCGGGCGGTGCCGGGTGGGCAGCTGGACGGCCATGGCCTCGCTGTGGGCGGCGGTGGCGCTCCGGCGGCGCTGCAGGGCGAGGAGTGGAGCATCCTGATCGAGGAGCTCGAGCTCGGTGTGCGCTCGTATAACTGCCTGAAGCGGGCGGGGATCCAGACCGTCGGCGATCTGATCTCCAAGTCCGAGGCCGAGTTGAACGCGATCCCGAACTTCGGCAAAAAGTCGATCGACGAGGTCATCGAAACGCTCCACTCACGCGGCCTCGATCTACGCCAGGACTAGGTCGGGCTAGACTTCCTCGCCACCATGCGCCATCAGAAGACCAGAAACAAGCTCAGCCGCTCGAGCGCGCACCGCAAGTCGCTGTTGATGAACCTGAGCAAGGAGATCATCGAGCACGAGCGGATCAAGACGACCGAGGCGAAGGCGAAGGCCGTCAAGCCGGAGATCGAGCAATTGATCACGCTCGCCAAGCGCGGGGGGCTGCACGCGCGCAGGCAGGCGCTGTCGACGCTCGCGCAGGACAAGTTTGCGGTGCACAAGCTCTTTGAGGAGGTTGCGCCCCGCTACGCGGACAGGCCGGGGGGCTATACAAGGATTCTGAAGCTCGGCCCGCGGAAAAGCGACTCGACCGAGATGGTCTTCATCGAGCTCGTCTGAGCCGGTTGGTGGCGCGCCGGCGCGGAGACGCGATGGCGCGGTGATGGTTACGAAGCTGACGATCGAGTACGACGGAACCGACTTCGCCGGCTGGGCGCGCCAGCCCGGGGAGCGGACGGTGCAGGAAGAGCTCGAGCGGGCACTGCGGACGGTGCTCGGGGATGAAACCCCACCCACCCACGACGGCGGGCCATTGAAGCTGACGGTCGCCGGGCGCACCGATCGCGGCGTGCATGCGTGGGCTCAAATCGCAAGCTACGCGCACGAGGCGGTCGATCCGCTACGGCTGAACGGGCTGCTCGACGACGATGTCGCGGTGCTCGCGGCGGAACCGGCGCCGGAGACGTTCGATGCCCGGCGCGATGCGACGGGCAGGACTTACTGCTACCGCGTGCTCGCCCGACGCAGCCGCGGCGTGTTCGAGCGTAAGCGCGCCTTCTGGTGGCCGGGGGGGATCGACCGCGAGGTGCTCGGGGAGTGCGCCGCGGGGCTGATCGGCAAGCACGATTTCACGGCATTCACGCCGAGCGAGACGGAGCACTCGTGGTTTCACTGCGACGTGCGGCGCGCGGAGTGGTCGGCGAAAGGGGATCTGCTGGAGTTCTGGATTGAGGCTGACATGTTTCTGAGGCACATGAATCGCGTGCTGGTCGGCACGATGCTCGATGTCGCGAGCGGACGGCGGACGCTGGATGAGTTCAAGGGTCTGCTCGAGGGCCGTCCAAGGGCCGAGGCAGGCAGGACCGCACCGGCGCATGGGTTGGCGCTGGCGAGCGTGTCCTACGAGTAAACACGGGGGACCGAAGCGCGCCCTATGCTGGGGAAACAGATGCTGAACGTGCTGCTGACAAACGACGACGGGATCGAGGCCGAGGGACTGCAGGCGATGCGCACGGCGCTCGCCGCCCTCGACGGTGTGCGCCTGGCGGTGATTGCGCCGGACGGCAACCGCTCGGCGATGGCCCGCTCGATCACGACCCGCAGGCCGCTGTGGGTGGAGGAGGTCCCGTTCGCGGACGGGACGGTCGGCTATGCGACCGATGGCACGCCGGTGGACTGCGTACGGCTCGCAAGCCTGGGTCTGGTTGAGGCCTTCAAGACCGATCTCGTCGTCGCCGGGATCAACCATGGGGCGAACCTCGGCGATGACATCACCTACTCGGGCACGGTCGCGGCGGCGCTGGAGGGCGTGGTGCTGGGGATCCCGGCGATCGCCGTGTCACAGCAGTCAAAGGCGCGGGCGCTGGACTTCCGCTACGACGGCGGCTTCGGATTCGAGGTCGCGGCCGGATTCGTCGCTGCCCTGGTCGAGCGGATCGAGGAGGTGCCGCTGCCTGCGAGCACGTTGCTGAACGTGAACGTCCCCGCCGGCGTGCCCGATGGGGTGGAGGTGACGAGCCTGGGTAAGCGCATCTATCGCGACGAGCTGAAACTGGACCACGAAGAGGACGGTCCGCCGACCCGCCGGCGCTACTGGATCTACGGCTCGGACCCCGGCTTTCACGACGAGCCGGGCACCGACCTGGCGGCGGTGGCGGCCGGGCGGATCGCCGTGACGCCGATCCATTTCGATCTGACCGACCGCCCCGGCTTGGAGGCTCTACGAAGCTTCGACCTGGAGGCGCTGCTCGCCCCGGTTGCCGGTTTGCAAGCGCCGTGAGCGACGCCGCGAAGCCAACAGCAGCACAGATGCAAGCGCGTGTGGATGAGCTGAAGAGCGCGCTCGAGGAGCACGCCCACCGTTACTACGTGCTCGATGATCCGACGATCGGCGACGGGGAGTACGACGCGCTGCTGGACGAGCTGCGGGGGATCGAGCGAGAGCATCCCGAGTTGCTGAGCGCGGACTCGCCGACCCAGCGGGTCGGCGGCGAGCCGATCGGGCGGCTGGAGAAGGTCGAGCACCTGGAGCCGATGCTGTCATTGGACAACGTACGCTCCGAGGAGGAGCTCAGAGCGTGGGTGGAGCGCATGCGCAACCACCTGGCACGCGAGGGGATCTCCGAGCCGTCCTTTCAGTACGTGGTCGAGCCGAAGATCGACGGCCTGGCGATGAGCCTCGTCTATCGCGATGGCATGCTGGAGCGAGGAGCCACACGCGGGAACGGCGAGGTGGGGGAGGATGTGACGCACAACCTGCGCACGATCCGCTCGATCCCGCAGAGGCTGTCCGACGCGCCAGAGCTCGTGGAGGTGCGCGGCGAGGTCTACATGTCGCTCGCGGACTTCACGGCGCTGAACGAGCGCCGAGCGGAAGCGGGCGAGTCGACGTTCATGAACCCGCGCAACTCGGCGGCCGGGACGATCCGTCAGCTCGACCCGGCGGATGCCGCCAAGCGGCCGCTGTCGTTCTGGGCTTATCAGGTGGGCGTCACCGAGGGTCTGTCGTTCACGACGCATTCCCAGGCGCTGGAGTGGTTGCGCGAGCGGAAGTTCCCGGTCAACCGCGATATCAAGCTGCTGAGTGGCGAGGACGAGGTGGTGGCGCAGTGTCTGGAATGGCAGCAGCGCCGCGGGGAGCTCGACTTCGAGATTGACGGCGTCGTGATCAAGGTCGACGATCTGGCGCTCCAGCACAGGTTGGGATCGGTCGGCCGCGATCCGCGCTGGGCGGTGGCGTGGAAGTTCCCGCCCACCACGGCGGTGACGCGCTTGGAGAGGGTCATGTGGAACGTCGGCAAGTTCGGGGATCTCCGTCCCTATGCGCTGCTGAAGCCGATCGAAGTTGGTGGTGTGAGGATCACCAAAGCGACGCTGCACAACGAGGAGGACATCGTCCGCAAGGACATCCGCGCCGGGGAGGACGTGATCGTGCTGCGCGCCGGCGACGTGATCCCCCAGGTGATCTCGCCCGCGCCGCACGTGGTCGAGCACTCCGCTCGCCCCGAGCCCACACACCCGCCGGTTCGCTGCCCCTTCTGCGATACCCCGACGGTCAAGGCCGAGGATGCGGTATTCACCAAGTGCCCCAACCGCGACTGTCCAGAACGCCGGCGTCATCTGCTGCGGCACTTCGTCTCACGGGGGGCAATGGACATCGATGGCCTGGGTGAGAAGCAGGCGGCGGTCCTGCTCGAGCGGGGGCTGATTGAGAGCGCAGCTGACTTCTACCGGCTGACCGAGGAGCAACTCGTGGCGCTCGAGCGCTTTGGCGAGGTCTCGACCCGCAACCTTCTGGAGTCGATCCGGTCCTCCAAGCAACGCCCATTCGCGCGCGTGCTGTTCGCGCTGGGGATCGAGGAGGTGGGCGAGGTGACTGCCCGCAACCTGGCGATGAGCTTCCGTGGCATCGACGCGCTCCTGGAGGCGTCTGTGGAGCGGATCGAGGAGGTGCCGGGCATCGGCGAGAAGATGGCCGTGTCGATCCACGAGCAGCTCCACGACGAGCGCATGCAAAGCCTGATCGCGGATTTGCGCCGGCTCGGATTGTGCTTTAGCGAGGAGGGGCCGCTGCCGTCGGAGGGACCCTTGGCGGGCAAGACGCTTGTGATCACGGGGACGCTGCCCAACTGGTCGCGCGAGCAGGCCACCGAGCAGATCCTGGCGGCCGGCGGACGCGTGACCACTGCGGTGTCGAAGAAGACCGACTACCTCATCGCCGGCGAGAGCGCGGGCTCGAAGCTCGAGAAGGCCGAGCGCCTGCAAGTGCCGGCGCTCGACGAAGCGGGGCTGCGCGAGTTACTGGGGGTCTAGTTCCAAGCGGTGCCCGCGGCCCGCATACCTCCCTAGTAATCCGCGACGGTGATCGTCATGTGGTCCTGGAAGACATGCGCGGTCTCGGTTCCGATCCCGTCGGTGAAGATCGCGAACACGAGCGTGTGCCCGTCGGCGGCGTTGCAGTAGCCGACGAGGTTGGAGACGCCCGTGAGTGTGCCGGTCTTGCCCTCACAGCGGCCGGCGGCGCCGGTGTTGCGCATCCGTTCGGCCAGCGTGCCGGTCTCCCCGGCCACGGCCATGCTGTCGCGCAGCACCGGGCCGATCGAGGTCGAGGCGAGCTCCACGAGCAGGTCGGCGACCTCATAGGGCGAGGTTTTGTCCGCTTCGGAGAGGCCCGAGCCGTCGACGACGTCGGGGTGGATGCCGAGCAGTGAGCCGACCGTCGAACGCACGACGGCCGCGCCCGCCGACGTCGTCCCCGCGCCGCCATAGAGCGCGCCGAGGTCCTTGACGAGCGTCTCGGCGAAGAAGTTGTCAGACGGCGGCAGCATCAGACCCAGCAGCTGGGTCACCGTGGGCGAGGCCACCTGCGCGAGCTGGCTCGCCCCGGCCGGTGTCGTGGCCGCGGCACTGTGACCGGCGATGCTCACGCCGTCGCCCTTCAGGCTCGCCAGCAGCTCGTGGGCGGCGTATGCGGCGGGCGCATGCGGGGTGAGCAGGCTCTCCGAGCCCGCTTCGCCGCGATTGAACGCGAGCCCCGACAGAGTCCCTTCGAGGAACGGGTCGGGCGCGTAATCGCTCGAGGGCTCGCCGCGCAGCGAGTCGAGGAAGGACTCGTCGCCATAGACCGACCCGGTGATGCGGTGGATACCGTCGGTGCGCACGAGCTGAGTGACGAGCGTCGAGACCGACGCGCCGATGCCATCGTAATGCGAGCGGATGAAGGCGCTGGAGCCAAACGTCGGGTCGCCGCCGCCGCTCAGGTACAGGTTGCCTTCCCACACGCCTCCAGGCGCGAGCTTGCCGGTCCCGTAGACGGTCGTGCTCAGGCGCGCGGTCGGGCCCATCCGCTCCAGTGCGGTGGTGGCGGTGTAGAGCTTCTCGACCGAGGCCGGCGGTCGCAGCGTCGAGGCGCGCTCGGAGAAGAGCGCCTGTTTGGCCGTGAGGTCGTAGACGTAGGCGCCATCCGCCGGGCCGGCGAGCGCGAGCTGGTGGCTGAGGTCGGTCTGTAGCCCGGGTAGGCTGCCGCCGGCAACGGCGGAGGAGGGGAGCAGCAGGCCGAGCGGCGAGAGTCCGCAGAGCAGAATCAGCAGCCTCGCAAGGAGGTTCCGGAGCATAGGACCGTAGAATGTCTCTGGCATGGGCAAGGTTGTCAAGCTGGAACCTACGGCCAAGGCGCGAGTTGCGGCGCAGCGGGGTGCGGCCGCCAGCAGAAAACGCGGAACCGCGGGCGCTTCGCCGAGACGCCGCCGGCGCAGCCACAAGACGGCGTTGGTGCTCGGTGGAGGCGGTTTCACAGGCGGGGTATATGAGATCGGTGCGCTGCGGGCCCTCGACCTGATGGCGACGAACAGCACGGTCAACCAGTTCGACGTGTACGTCGGGACTTCGGCTGGTTCGTTCATCGCCGCGCTGTGCGCCAACGGCGTCACGCCCGAGGAGATGATGCGCGTCGTCACTCACCAGGGGCGCGCGCCGTTCCGCGATGTCGACCTCGGCGACCTGCTGCAGCTGAACCTGCTCGAGTTCGCGCGCACGGGCGCACTGATGCCACTACGAATGGTCTCGCTGGCGCGCCAAGTGGTGGCCCAGCGGGGACAGGTATCGGCAATGGACGTGCTGCTCGGGCTCGCGGAGGTACTGCCCTCGGGCGCGTATACGGGCGCCGGGATCGAGAAATATCTGCACAGTGTGCTGAGCGAGCCGGGCCGCAGCGACGAGTTCAGAGAGCTGCGGCGCGAGCTGTACCTGACGGCCACCGACCTGGATACGTGCGAGCGGATCGTGTTCGGCGCGGACGGCTATGACGACGTGCCGATCTCCACCGCGGTGCGTGCCTCGGGAGCACTGCCGATGGTTTACGCGCCGGTGGAGGTGAAGGGCCGTGAGCTGATCGACGGGGGCATCGTGTCGACCACGAACCTGGATATCGCCGTCGAGGCGGGCGCGAAGCTGGTGGTGGTGATCAACCCGCTCGTGCCGTTCGTGAACGACTTCGCCGGGCAAAAGCGGACGCTGCGCGGGACACGCCCGCGACGGGTCTCGGACATGGGCTTCGCTCAGATCGGCTACCAGACGTTCAAGCTGCTCGCCCACCAGCGCCTGCACGAGATGGCCGAGCGCTGGGAGGAGCGCTATCCGGGCGTCGACATCGTGCTGATCGAGCCCGAGCCGACCGACGAACTGATGTTCACGACCTCGATGATGAACTTCACCTCGCGCGTTGAGATCGCGCGGCATGGGTTTCAGTCGGTGACAAAACACCTGGCTGGCGAATACGATCATTACCGCGAGATCTGTGAGCGCCACGGGATCGACATCTCGGAGAAACGCGTGAAGAAGGTGGTCGAGCACTTCGAGGTCGAGCAGGAAGAGATGAGCGCCTGGCGGAAGATCCTCGAGGGCACGACGGGCGCGCTGCTGCGTCAGGCGGGATCCGGCTAAAGCAGCGCTTTGTCGAGCGCCCCGAGCAGGCGCTCAGAGCAGGCGGCATCGCGCAGGCTGATCCGCACATGCCGCGAATCACTGAGGGCGTCGCCGCCGGCGACGAGCACGCCGGCGCGGGCCAGGCGCGAGACCAGCTCGCCGCCGTCGACGCTCGGGTGCGCGACCCAGAGGAAGTTGGCCTGGCTGTCGGTCACCTCGAAGTGGCGCTCGCGCAGGGCTGCGGTCAGCGCGACGCGCTCCTCAGAGATCAGGCGTACGCGCTCGGCCACCAGATCCGAGCAGCTGCGCAGGGCCTCCAAGGCGCCGGCCTGGGAGACCTCGGAGACGCCGAGGTCGGGCGCGAGCTCGGCGAGCAGCTCCTCCGAGCCGGGCGCGCCGAGCGCGTAGCCGATGCGCAGCCCCGCAAGGCCCCAGGCCTTGGAGAAGCTGCGAAAGACGAGCAGCTGGGGATGGTCCTCGAGCAACGCCAGAGAGCTGTCGGTGGGTTGTACATCGGCGAACTCGACGAGCGACTCGTCGAGCAGCACGGCGACGCCCTCGGGCAGTCCGTCGAGCAGTCGGGAGAGCTCGGCGGTGGAGAGTAGCTCGCCGGTCGGGTCGTTGGGGCTGGCCAGGGCGATCACACGAGTTTCGTCCTCGCCGGCCGCTTCCAGCAGCGCATCGACGCCGCCGGTCACCGGCACCGCGCGGCCATGGGCGCGGCGGGCCATGATCGGATACAGCGGGTAGGACGGCCAGGAGGTGATCAGCCGCTGACCGGGCGCGATCAAGGCGCGCGTGGCGGAGCTGAGCAGCTCGGCGGTGCCGTTGCCAAGGATCAGCCGGCCGGAGTCGACCCCGTGGCGTGTGGCCAGCTCGTCGTGCAGCTGTGAGCCGCGCAGGTGCGGATAGCGCTGCATACCACGCTGGGCCGTGAACGTGATCGCTGAGACGATGTGAGGGTGGGCGAGCTCCGGCCAGGTCGTCTGTGAGAGGTCGAGCGTCTCCACGCGGGTGAGCGCCTTGCGCCGGCGCTCGGCGGCCTGCTCGCGCAGGCCATGGTTGACCTCCTCCTCGGACATCCCTTCGAACTGGCGGTAGTAGTCGAGCAGGCCCATCTGCTCAACGGGCGCTCATCCGCCGTTGCCTGGTCCGTTGATCACAAGGAACCAGAACGCGAAGATCACGGCGCAGACCGCGGCGGTGGTCGCGAAGATCCGCCCCAATATTCCCGTCCGCTGGTCGTGGCCCGCGGCGCGGCGCACGAGGATCCATGCCTGGTCGAGACGGCGCAGGATCGCGAGCGCCCCGAACAGGAGCGCGAACAGCCCCATGAACGAAACGAGGATGCCGAAGGAAACGCTGCCCGAGAGATAGTCGGCCTGCGAGCCGATCCACAGGCAGGCGAGCGGGATCGGCCCCCAGCAGAGCAGGCTGAGGAGGATCATCGCGGCGAGCAGGACGCCGGCAATCGAGCCGTCGAAGCGTTGACGCACACTGCCGCCGCGCTCGGGCAGGGTGCGAAAGCGGGTCGGCGCCGTCCCGGGACGGCGTCCGACGAACAGCCCGCCAGTATCGGATGGATCGCTGCGCATCTTCCCCTATGTTCGCAGCTTGGAGCCGGAGAGCCGGTCAGCCGTTATAGAGCGAGTCGAACAGGTCGGCGTATTGCTCGTTGACAACGTTGCGCTTGACCTTCAGCGTTGGCGTCAGCTCGCCCGTGGCCTGCGAGAGGTCATGGTCGAGGATCACGAACTTCTTCACCTGCTCGACCTGTGCGTATTTCTCATTCGCGCGATCGACCTCCTGTTGGATCAGCGAGCGAACCTCCGGAGCACGCGCGAGCGAGGGGATATCCGACGGTAGGCCGTGCTCGCTTGCGTAGGAGGGGATCTCTTCCTCGTCGAGCGTGATCAGCACGACCGGGTAGGGGCGCTGGTCGCCGTGCATCACGGCCTGGGAGATCCAGCGGCACTGCTTGAGGTCGTTCTCGATGTTCGCAGGCGTCAGGTTCTTGCCGCCGGCGGTGATGATGATGTCCTTCTTGCGGCCCGTGATCGAGAGGTAGCCGTCCTCGTCGAGCGAGCCGAGGTCGCCGGTGTGCATCCAGCCATCCTCGACCGCGCCGAAGCTCTCTTCCCCGCGGTTGTGGTAGCCGGCGAAGATGTTCGGGCCTTTAATTAGGATCTCGCCGTCCTGCGCGATCTTCAGCTCGACCCCGGGCAGCGCGCGCCCGACGGTGCCGAAGCGGTGGTGCTCGACGGTCGAGACGGTCGCTGCGGTGGCCGTCTCGGTCATCCCGTAGCCCTCGAGCACCGGCACTCCGCAGGCCCAGAAGAATTCGAGGATCTCTTTCGCGATCGGCGCGGCGCCGCTGGTTGCGTGGCGCACGTTGCCGCCGAAGATTCCCCGGACGAGCTTGAACAGCTCGTTGTCGGCTTCGTCGAAGGGCTTCTGCAGCTCCGCGGGCACTTCTTCGCCGCGGTTGAGCATGTCGCGCACCTTCACCCCGAGCTTGATTGCCTCCTGGGCGCGCTGGCGCTCCTCGGGCGGCTTGGCCTCGATCGCGCCGTGCGCGAGCGTGTAGATCTTCTCGAACACGCGCGGCACCGACGGCAGGTATGTGGGTTTGACCTCCATTAGCTCGGGCACGATCTGCTTGGTGTCGCCGCCGAAGTAGGCGAGCGTGCCGCCGAGATCGAAGATCGCGAGCTGGACCAGCAGCGCGAACGAATGAGCGAGCGGCAGGTAGAGGTAGGCGACCTCGTCGTCGGTGATCTCACCGCTCTCGGCGATCATGTCCATGATTGCCCTGTAGTTGCCGTGTGTGAGCACGCAGCCCTTCGGCGGGCCGGTGGTGCCGGAGGTGTAGATGAACGTGAACGGGTCCTCCGGGCGTACCCCGGCGCGGCGCGCCTCGAGCTCCTCCGGCGAGCGCGAACGTCCGCGCTCGCGGACCTCATCGAGCGTGATCGCCTGCAGCGCGTCAGCGGCGGTCGGAGCGCCGTTGGAGGAAGCCTCCGACGAAGACTCACCCGCCGCCGGATCGATCACGATCACGGTACGCAGGTCGGGCAGCTGATCGCGGATCGCGGCGATCTTCGCGAGCTGCTCCTCGTCCTCGCAGACGATCGCGCTGGCGCCCGAGTCGGAGATCACCCACAGGCACTCCTCGGGCGAGTTGGTCTGGTAGATCGGTACGACGACGGCGCCTGCGGCGGTTGCGCCCAGGTCGGCGTAGGACCACTCCGGACGCGTGTTGGCGAGGATGCAGACGCGCTCGCCCTGCTGCACCCCGAGGTCGATCAGCCCGAGCCCGACCTCCTGCACGATCGCGGCGAGCTCGGTGTAGCTCACGTCGTGCCAGGTGCCATCGCGCTTGAAGCGCACAGCCGTGTGCTCCGCGTGCTTAGCCGCAGCGTGGGGGATCAGATCGGCGACCGTGCTCGACCCCGTGCTTGGTTCTGTGCTCGACACCGTGGCGGTGGCCTCCATAACGACTCTCCTCCTTGATCAGGCTGAAGTAACCCATGGATCTTAGTCCTCATTGCTCTCTTTGTGCCCTTCCAGCGGCAAGGGTCTGCGCGGGCAGGCACGGGACAGGAGCGAGGTCGCCGCCGCAGGGCGAGACAGACAGGACAGGGAGCAGAGCGGTGTGGGATACTGGCGAATGCGTCGGGGCGTGGCGCAGCCTGGTAGCGCGCACCGTTCGGGTCGGTGAGGTCCTCGGTTCGAATCCGAGCGCCCCGATTGGCTAACTTTCCGCGAACCCCTGCGAACACGGCCCCTGCGAACACGGGCAAAGTGGGATGCAGAATGGTGCATGACCGGGCTGGCGCGGCCGGATCGATGTCATCGCCTTGGGTGTTCGCGTCACGTCGGTATCACGTCGCAGAAGACGAAGCCATCGCGCTCGAGGACCTCGCCGGTTTCACATGCGATCGGCTCTGCAAAGATCGGTCCGGCGTGGACGAAGGTGTGAAACTCTCCGTTCTCACCGCAGGGGTCGACGCTCGCGGGCAGCTCGGCTAGGAGCTGCGCGTCGTATGCTCGCCCGGCGAAGGAGGCGTCGAGCACGCGTGGATCCAGGCACGCGATGATCGCCTGAAATCCGGCCGCAATGAACTCCCGCGCCAGGACGCCGGTGTCGCGTCCCCAGAGCGGGAAGAGACCACGCATGTTGTTCGCCGCGAGCCGCGTCTCGCGATACGCGCGTACGTCCTCGAGAAAGAGGTCTCCGAAGGCCACCGCCTGCACATCGGACAGGGACGGGGAGGCGAACGCCTGTGCCATGCGTGTTTCATAGACATCGTTGACGCAGGCGGGCGGGATACGAACCTCCACCAGCGCTATGCCTGCTGCGTTGGCCTGCCGGGCGAGCAGCTCACGGCGTACGCCGTGCATGCTGATGCGCTCGTAGACATCGGTGACGGTCGTGATCAGCGCCTCGGGCTCCACGCCTTCGCGACGCAGCGTCCAGAGCGTCAGAGCCGAGTCCTTGCCGCCACTCCAAGAGAGCGCGGTTGCGCTGGCGATGGCTGAGGTCACTTAGCTCGTTCCGAGAAGATAGAGATAAAGGATGTTTGGATGCCGCCGCATGGATGAGAGGTTCTGATCAGCAGTCCCCTTCGCCGACGACAGCAGTGGCGCACTCGGCGACGGCCGCGGCGCAGTCCACGACGTGGCTCGTCGTCGCCCGCTGAAGCAGGCTGTAAAGGGTCTCACGCTGCTCGGCGTCGAGCGCACCCAGCACCTCGTCCTCGGCGGCGGCGAGCGCCGCCTCGGCGTCCGCCAGGCGCTGGGATCCGTCGCTGGTCAGCTCGACGATGTGGCGGCGGCGGTCCTCGCTCGAGCGCCGCCGCAGGATCAACCCGTCGGCCTCGAGCTGGTTGAGCAGCCCGATCAGGTTGGTTCGATCGGTCTGCAGCGCGGCCGCGAGCGCCTGTTGTGAGGGCCTGCCGTAGTCGCGCAGGACCGTCAGCGCGACGAGGTGGCGCGGGCGCAGGCCGAGCGGTGCAAGCGCCGACTCGGCGCGCAGCCTCATCAGGCGCGCAAGGTGGTCTAGTAGCGCAGAGGAGCGATGGCGTGAGGCGGTCGTGACGATGACCACAAGTGTAGAGCACTTGGCAACCCTGTTGTATGCTACAACTGAGTTGTAATCAGCAAACGACTTGTAAAGGACGACAACATGGCCCACCTCCTGCAGATCGACTCGAGCGTCCAGGGCGAGCTGTCCGTCAGCCGCGCGCTCACGGCACGCGCCACGAGGGTGTGGCGCGCGGCCAATCCTGGTGGCACGGTCACTTATCGCGACCTCGGCGCCGAGCCGTTGCCGCACTTCACCAGCGAGACAGGCCGCGCGCGGATGGTGCCGGCGCAGGAGCGCACGCCGGCCGAGACCGCCTCGTGGGAGCTGACCGAGCAGGTCGTGGGCGAGGTGCTCGCGGCGGACACGATCGTGCTGGGCCTGCCGATCTATAACTTCGGTCCTCCGAGCAGCGTGAAGTCGTGGGTCGACCATCTGATCGCGCCGGGACTGTCGATCGACGCCGCAACCCATGACGGGCTGCTCGGCGGTCGCGACATGCTCGTGCTGGCATCGAAAGGCGGGGGCTACCAACCGGGCACGCCGCGCGAGGGCTGGGACCACGCCGCGCCATGGCTACCGCACGGCCTGAGCTTGACCGGCCTCGAGCCTCGCTTCATCACCGTCGAACTGACGCTCGCCGAGACCAACCCGCAGATGGCCGAGCTGAAGCCGCTCGCGGCCGAGAGCCTCGCGGCAGCTGAGCGCGAGATCGACGCGCAGTGGGCGCCCGTCGCGGCGTAGGTGTGCAGCTAGGCTGAGCGGCTGATGAGCGACGCGGAGCGTTTGACGTGGTCCCGTATTCATGCCTTGGCGTTGGCGGGCTTGCAGGAGTCGTTGGAGCGCCTGATGCGCGAGGGCAAGGGTGAGTTATTGACGCGGGCTCCGGTGTCGTGGCCGCGTGCCGGTGGGGATTTGGAGGTGTGGGTTGATGCGATCAGACGGTGGACGGATCAGGAGTTCTATGTCGTGGACACGGATCTCGGGGAAGGGGCGCGTGCGGAGGATCGACATGTTGTAAAGCTCAAGCGCTTTGCGGGTAGACGTGTGTGGTTACGTGTGCCGCGGGAGACCCGCAGTGCGCTGGGAGATGTAGCGAGCGTCCGTGTGTTCTGTGTCTCGGATATCGAGATCATGTTGGCGCGGGCGCTGCTGGCGGCATTGCGGAGCGCCACGCGGGGGCCATTGGTGGCGCAGTTGCTGGACGCCACCACCGGAGGGATGCCGTCGTGGTCTGCCGGAAGCGTGCGGGCTGAGGGGCGGTTGAACGGAGGGCAACGGCGCGCGCTGACGGCGATGACGAGCCCTGGGGGATGTTTTGTGTGGGGTCCGCCGGGTACGGGCAAGACGACGGTGATCCTCGAGGCGGTGAGGGATGCGTTGGCGCATGGCCGCTCAGTGCTCGTCGCCTCGCACACGCATGTGGCGGTTGACAACGTGCTCGAGGGCCTGATCGGATCGGCTTTGCAAGAGGATGCGGGCTGGTCGTGTGGGGATGTGATCCGGATTGCAAGCCCGAGCACATTGGAGAAGGTCTCTGCGAAGGTGGCCGTGCATCCCTGCTTGCTGCTGGATCAGGCGGTGGCGGAGTTGACTGGGAGCAAGGTGCGGCAGGCCGATCTGGATCAGCGCAGGAAGGCGAACCGGGAGGCCGAGGCAAGGACGGCGCTGGCGGTGGCGATCGAGGATCTGGTGGGTGTCGACGTAAGCGGCCTCGCGGATGCTCAGCGCGCTCTCGCCGCGCAACAGGAGATCACGCAGCTGCAAGCGGAGATCGATGCGATCGGCGAGCGATTACTGGACCTGCGGCAGCGTGAGGTAAAGCACAGGGCAGCTGCCGCGGAGAATCCCGTCGGTCCTGATGAGTCCGATAGCGCGCAAGCACGCCTGGCGCCCGCACGCCACGCGCGCGATGACGCGGCGCGCGCTGCGCAAGCAGCGATCGTCACGGTGCGCGCACGCGAACGTGACCAGGACGAGCTCCGGGAGCGTTTGGATGGTGCTCGCCAAGGTGTGGGGCAGGGAGTGGCGCGCGTGTTGGCGTTCGTGCGCGAGCGGCGGGAGCGATCGGTCGTGGAGCTCGAAGCCCAGCTCTCAGAGGCGCAGGCCGTAGTCGAGGACGCCCAGGCATTGCACGGGGTGTGTATCGAGGAGCGCCGCGCGCGGGGCGCCGAAATCGCTGAGCTGGAGGCGGCGGTCCGACGGCTGATCGAGCGCCGGGAGCGCGCGCTGCGCGAAACCCGTCGGGCGGATGAGCTGGCAGAGGATGCCGAGGTCGAGCGCTTCGAGCGCGAGGAGCTGCGCGAGAGCTTGGGGGAGTTTCGGGAGATCGCCGCGAGCATTCCAGACCCCGATGCGCTGCTCGCGACAGCGCAGCGTGAAGGTTGGCTCGCGCAGATCGCCGAGCGGGATGCTCTGAACGAGCAGGTCGTCGTGTTGGAGCAGGAGCTCGAGGAGATCGAGCGTGAGCAGGCGCAGTTGCGCGACGATCTCGCGCGCGAACGTGCACGGTTACTCGCTGAGGCCCCTGTCATCGCGTGCACGCTGGCGGCGCTGTCGATGGGACCAGCGCTGCTCGAGCGACGTTTTGATGTGGTGATCCTGGATGAGGTCGCGAGCATCGAGCCGGCGTATGTCGCGTATGCGGGCTCGCGCGCGAACCGTACGCTCGCGCTCGTCGGTGACTTCCTGCAGAACGCGCCGATCGCGGACGCGCAGGACACGCCGACCGAGCAGGACCGCTCGATCGCGGACTGGCAAAATCGCGACGTGTTCTACCTGGCCGGCATTCACGACCGCAGTAGCGCCGAGCGCCATCCTCGCTGCGTTGCATTGAGCACCCAGTACCGCTACCCGCCACTGATCGCAAAGACCGTGAACGCGTTCTGTTATGACGGGCTGCTGGAGAGCTATCACGACACCCCCAAGACAGAGGGGCCGGTCGTGACGCTGATCGACACCTCCCGGCATCCGGGTAAGCGCCTGGTCCCTGAAGCAGGCTCGTGGTGGTATCAGCTCGGTTTGGACCTGCTCGCCGTCGTTGCCCTGGACCCGGACACGCCCGCAAAGGACACCGGCATGGTCTGTCCCTACCGTGCGCAGGCCAACCGCGCCGCAAGGCGCTCCGCCCGGGACGGGCTCGGGGTGGCCTGCGGCACCGCGCACCGCTTCCAGGGCCGCGAGTTCGACACGGTGATCGTCGATCTCATGCAGGACGATCAGCCACGCTGGGCGGGGGTCGCAGACCTCCACGGCACAGAGCGCCAGGTAGCCGCCGCGAAGCTGCTCAACGTCGCGCTGACCCGCACCAAGCGCCACCTGTACCTGATCGGCGACTGGGACTTCGTCCAGCGCTACGACTCACCAGGCATGCGCGCGCTCGCCGCGCTGGATGGCGAGCCCGGGTTCCGCGTGGTCGACGCAACCACCATGCTCTGAGCGTTTCAGCCGCCGACCGCTCTTGCCGATATCAGTTCGGTGATTCCCCGGCTCGAGCGGTCGTCTGCGCGGTTCCCTGCCGCGACCGGGTTGGGCTTCAGGACGCGTGCCGTTCTGGCCTGCGTAGTCCTCGTGGCCACGATCGCGGCGCCGTCGGCCGCCGCCGGCGCGAGCAGGAGAGCCCCGCGTGCCCCACAGCGCCACACCGCGCATGCAGCGGTAATCGGCGGTCAGTCCGCGGAACCCGGCACGTTCCCATGGATGGCCTACGTGCTCGACTTTCGCGGCAACGAGGTGGGGCAGTGCACCGGGACGGTCATCGCGCCGAACCTGGTCCTGACGGCCGGCCACTGCGCCGAGAACGTGCAGACCGGTGTCGTGAACGAAGCCTCGGGCTACCGGGTCACGACCGGCAACGTGGATTGGGCCGCTCCAGAAACCGAAAAACAGGTGTCAGACGTCATCAGGGTGATCCCTTGTCCCTGCTTCGATCGCCATACGGACGTCGGCGACATCGCGTTGCTGCAGCTATCCACTCGCACAACGGCGCCGGTCGTCACGCTTGCCTCGGCGCCGCATGGAGGGACAGGGGCGCTGCTCGCCGGATGGGGTAAGACAGACTTCGAACAGGACACCCCGGTCGAGCAGCTGCAATGGGCGCGGACGGTCGTGCAGCGCCCGGAATCCTGCGAACGTGAAGCTCCCCCGTTCAGCCTCGCGAGCGAGGTCTGCGCGATCGAGGAGCCCGATCGCCAGACGGGCGCATGCAACGGGGACAGCGGTGGCCCGCTACTCGTGATAGAACCATCAGCGCCCGGAGGCATGGTGCAGATTGGCGTCGCGAGCCACGTGTACAACGAATGCGCCACCATCAGCCCCTCCGTATTCACGCGTGTCGACGCGATCTCCGCCTGGGTGAGGGGGTGGGTGCAGGCGCTCGCGAGCGCTCCGTCCGCCTCGGCATTCCTGCCGGCCGGCCTTGTCGTGGCACCCACCCTGCCAGGCATCGCCCGCAGCCGGTCCGTCCGTCTCGGAAGTCGCGCCCTCGCGCTCGTGCTCGCCTGCGACAGCGAAGGAGGAGTCTGTTCGGGCAACGCCGAGGCAACGATCACGGTGCGAGTGGAGCTGATCGCGCGGCGCGGCGGCAGCAGGCAGGTCGTATCCAGGCGCACCCGCAAGCTCACGCTCGCCAACGTGGACTTCGCGATCGCGCCCGGAGCGAACGTCTCGGTCAGCTCGGCGCTCTCCCCTCAGAACCGCGCGCTGCTGTCCCGTCTCGGCGGTGGAGCACTCGACGTGACGCTGAGCGGCCGAGGCGTCAGCCACCGCGTCATTACGCTGGAGCCCGCCGGCGGCGGATAGCCGTTACAGATGCTTCCGCATCGAAGATCGGTCTCTTTGCGACGCTCCGCGGGGGTCGGTGCGCGAGTAGAGTCCAGCATGTGACCTTCATCCTGCTCACCGGCGCCACGCGCGGCATCGGCCAAGCCGCCGCGGTCGAGCTCGCCAAGGAGGGCGCCGAGCTTGCGCTCGTCGGCCGCGACGCCGAGCGTGTGCAAGCCGTCGCGCGTGAAGCCAGAGCGGCCGGTGGCGAGGGCTCGAAGGTCCACGAGCACGTCGCCGACCTTGCGCTGATGGCCGACGTGCGCACGCTTGCGGAGGAGGTTCGCGAGCGCTACGGGCAGATCGACGTGCTGGCGAACAACGCCGGGGCTCTGTTCGCCTCGCGCAAGCTGACCGATGAGGGCTTCGAGCAGACCTTCGCGCTGGACCATCTCTCGCCGTTTCTGCTCACCAACCTGCTGCTCGATCGCCTGGCTGGCGGGCGCGTCGTGACCACGGCGTCAGACGCCCACAAAGCAGGCAAGCTGGATCTCGACGACCTGCAGTCGGAGAAGTCCTACGCGGCGATGCGCGTGTACGGAACCGCGAAGCTCTGCAACATCCTCTTCACACGCGAGCTCGCCAAGCGTGCGCCGCAGCTGCACGCGAACTGCTTTCACCCCGGGGTCGTGCGCACTGGCTTCGGCAAGAACGACAACGGGATCTGGAAGGTGCTCACGACGCTCGGCTCGCCCTTCTTCCGCTCTCCCAGCCGCGGCGCCCGCTCGCTGATCTGGCTCTCGCTCTCGGTGCAGGCCGCCGGGCTCACCGGCGAGTACGTCCAGGACGAGAAGGTGCTAGAGCCCAGCGGCCAGGCCCGGGACGAGATCCTCGCCGAGGGTCTGTGGGAGCACAGCGCCAAGCTGGTCGGCCTGCCCGCCGACACGCTTGCCTGACACGCCTCCTTCGAAGGATCTCGCGCTTGCGGGACGTAAGGTTCGCCTCCTGCATCTCTGACCCAACTACGCTTGGGCTTGATGGAGCTAGAGCACGCGATCCGCAGCCGGCGCACGCACAAGGTATTCGCCCCCCAGCCGGTCGAGCCGGAGGTGCTCGGGGAGCTGTTCGAGCTCGCGCGCTGGGCGCCGAACCACAACCTGACCGACCCCTGGCGCTTTCGCGTGCTCGGCCCGCGGACGCTCGCGCGGCTGAAGGCGCTCGCCGAGGAGCGCTCGCCCGGCTCTGGCGGCAAGCTCGATCGCGCGCCGACGCTCGTCGTCGCATCGGTTTTGCTCGAAGGCGATGAGGCCCAGCGGGAGGACGATCTGCTCGCGACGGCGGTCGCCGCCTATCTGGTGCTGCTCGCCGCGCACGGCCGCGGTCTCGCCTCCTACTGGCGCAGCGTGCCGCTGTTGGACTCGCCTGCCGGGCGGGAGGCGCTGGCACTCGACGCGGCCGAGCGGCCGATCGGACTGTTGCATCTCGGCCGCCCGCGCCAGGAGCAGCGCGTGCCCGAGCGCGCTCCGGTCGCGGATTTCGTCAGCTACCTGCCCTAAACAACGAGCTGTGGCGCCAGCGCGAGGCTCGGGGTCTCGACGGGGACCTCGGTTTCGATCCGCGACGGTTCCGGCGCAGCCACCACGCGATTGCGGCCCGTGCGCTTGGCCTCGTACAGGGCCTCGTCTGCCGCCTTGAACAGCGAGTCGTAGTCGACATGTGCGCCGCGCCCCGCGCTCACACCCACGGAGATGGTGATCGGGATGTCGGTTGGCCGCGCCTGCTCGACAGCCTCGCGCAGGCGCTCGGCGACTTCTTGACCCGCTTGGAGGCCGATGCCGGGCAGCACGGTCAGGAACTCCTCGCCACCGAGGCGGTAGACGAGCTCGAATGAGCGCAACCGCTTGCGCAGCTCATAGGCGATGTCGCGCAGGACCGCGTCCCCGCAGTCGTGACCGTGCTCGTCGTTGATCGCCTTGAAGCTGTCGACATCACAGAGCACGAGGCACACGGGCTGGCCGGTCAGCCGCGCCTGATGGGAGATCTCGAGGAAGCGGGGGACGAGCGCATGGCGGTTGAGCAGTCCCGTCAGGGGGTCGAGGATCGCCTCGTCGCGGTGGTGTAGCTCGGCTGCCTGCAGGGCCCAGACGATCGAGACGACCCCCGCCAGCAGTGCGAGGGCGGCGATCAGCGGCACGGGATCCTCGAGCGCCCACTGGGGGTGTACGCCGATCGAGGCGACGAGCGTGATGACGATCGTCAATACGAGCGCGGCGATCACGACCCGGGGGCGAAAGCGCGCTGCGACCATCCCGGCGGGCAGCACCATCCAGGGCAGCACCGGACTGCGCGGACCTCCGCTGAGCGCGATCCCCGCGCCGATGATCAGCATCGTGATCACGATTGCGGTGGCGCTCACACGCTCGGGATGGGGGCTCTTGCCAATCAGCCGATCGACGACCGCGAAATTGAGCGCTGAGGCCGCGAACAGGATCAGCGTCCACCAGCCGACCCATGGCGCGGAGATCACGAGCGCAATACCAACCGCCAGCGAGCCGACGCGGCGGATTGTGCGCACGCGGTCGTTGGCGTCCACGACGCGACTGCGGTCGAGCTCCGTCGGGCATAGCCATGAAGCCCCGGACATAAGTACGTTCATCGGAAGCAGGTTTGTGCCGATATAGCTCAGGTGTTCAATATGGACGACTTGACGGTGCCCGCCGCACCTGGGTTCGGGCCTCGGGTGCACCGCGCGCTGCATCCACGACTTCTCTCGCA
>Ga0302235_10001163_pt1 | contig 19907 bp, 14 predicted proteins | sample II_Palsa_N3_3_FD_193577 | JGI IMG/M metagenome (GOLD analysis project Ga0302235, IMG submission 193577) | Peat permafrost microbial communities from Stordalen Mire near Abisko, Sweden - II_Palsa_N3_3 | ecosystem: Environmental > Terrestrial > Soil > Palsa > Peat permafrost | place: Sweden... | reverse complement strand
TGCACGCGGCTCTGCAGGCCTTCAACCGTGCTCGCCGTCGAAAAGCGGAAGTTGAACATCACGTCTGCGTGGCCCGGGATCACGTTGCTCGCGCCGGTGCCGCTGTGGATGTTGGACACCTGCCACGTGGTGGGCGGAAAGTATTCGTTGCCATCGTCCCAGCGCTCGACCACCAGTTCCGCCAGCGCGGGCGCTAGCAGATGCACCGGGTTCTTCGCCAGATGCGGATAGGCGATATGGCCTTGCACGCCCTTGACAGTGAGCTTGCCGGACATCGAGCCGCGCCGGCCGTTCTTCACCATGTCGCCGAACCGCGCGCTCGAAGTCGGTTCGCCCACGATGCAGTAGTCGAGCCGCTCGCCACGTTCTTTCAGCGCTTCGACGACCTTCACCGTGCCGTCAGTGGCGGGGCCTTCTTCGTCGCTCGTGATCAGAAACGCGATCGAGCCGCGATGCGCCGGATGCGCTGCCACGAACTCTTCGCTGGCGACCACGAAGCCGGCAATCGAAGTCTTCATGTCAGCCGCGCCGCGTCCGTACAACATGCCGTCGCGATGGGTCGGTTCGAACGGCGGCGAGCTCCATTGTTCGAGTGGGCCGGTCGGCACCACGTCGGTATGGCCGGCGAACACGAGCAGCTTGCCGCGCGTGCCGTCGACGCCGCGTTTGACGGCCCACAGGTTCGTCACGCCGTGCGATTCGATAGTCTCGCACTCGAAGCCGAGCGCCGTGAGGCGCTCGATCAGGATGCGCTGGCAATGCTGGTCGTCGGGCGTAACTGAAGCGCGCGCGATCAGTTGTTCGGTAAGGGCGAGGGTGCCGGACATGGATTCAGTACTAGCCACTTTGAAATGAAAAAATGCCGGCTGCGGGTGAATCGCCACAGCCGGCAACAGCTTCTTATGCACGTGCAGCCCGAGGCAACAGGCGCTCGTTCGACGCGTGGGTAAACAAGCTCAGGCAAACAGCTTCAGCCAAACAACGTCTCGTACTCTTCCGCAGAAAAACCGAGCGTCTTGACCCGTCCGTTGACCACGACCACCGGCCGCTTGATCACCGAAGGCTTGTGGATCATCAACGCAATCGCGCCGGACTCCGTGTCCGCGGCAGCCTTCATGTCGTCCGACAGACCGCGCCACGTCGTGCCGCGCCGGTTCAGCAAGGCGTCGAGCTTGACGTCTTTGAGCCAGTCCTGCACGAGCGGGGCGGTGACGCCGGCCTTCTTGAAATCGTGAAACTCGAACTCGACGCCGTGTTCTTCCAGCCACACACGGGCTTTCTTCACGGTGTCGCAGTTCGGGATGCCGTAGACCACAGTCTTGTTGGCGCGTGCCATCAGTCGCCTCGCAGCAGCTCGTTAAGACCGACCTTGGCGCGCGTTTTCGCGTCGACCTTCTTGACGATCACAGCGCAGTACAGGCTATGCGAGCCATCCTTCGACGGCAGGTTGCCCGCCACCACCACCGACCCCGCCGGGATGCGGCCATACGTGACCTCACCGGTTTCGCGGTCGTAAATCTTGGTGCTCTGGCCGAGGTACACGCCCATCGAGATCACCGAGTTTTCTTCGACGATCACGCCTTCCACGACTTCCGAGCGCGCGCCGATGAAGCAGTTGTCTTCGATGATGACCGGGTTGGCCTGCAGCGGCTCCAGCACACCGCCGATGCCCACGCCACCCGACAGGTGGACGTTCTTGCCGATCTGCGCGCACGAGCCGACGGTGGCCCACGTATCGACCATCGTGCCTTCGTCAACGTACGCGCCGATGTTGGTATACGACGGCATCAACACGACGTTCTTCGCAATGAACGAGCCGCGGCGCGCGATGGCGGGCGGCACCACACGGAAGCCGCCGGCGGCGAAGTCTTCAGCGGTGTAGTTCGCGAACTTCGACGGCACCTTGTCGTAGAACTGCGTGTAGTTGACACCCCCACCGCCAGCCGGCATCGGCGCGTTGTCTTCAAGGCGGAACGACAGCAGCACCGCTTTCTTCAGCCATTGATTGACGACCCATTCGCCATTTTTCTTCTCGGCGACGCGCAGCAAACCCTTGTCGAGTTGCTCGATGGCGTGTGCGACGGCGTCACGCACGTCGGCGGGGGCTGCCTTCGGCGACAGGTCTGCGCGGTTTTCCCAGGCGGTATCGATGATCTGCTGAAGTTGTTGCGACATATTCGTGGCTTATCGAGGATTAGAGAGTTGAAGTCTGAGGAAGAGGGGCTGCATGCCGGGCGCACTTAGCGCGCGAGCGCATGGCAAAAATCGACGATCCGCTGCGCGCCTTCGGTGCACTCGTCGACATCGGCGACCAGCGCGAGGCGCACGAAATTGCGGCCGGGGTTCGTGTCGTGCGCAGTGCGCGCGAGGTACGAGCCCGGCAGAACCGTCACATTATAGTCGGCGTAGAGACGCTGGGCGAACTCGGTATCCGTCAGGCCAGTGCGCGCCACGCTGCACCACAGGTAGAAGGCGGCATCGGGCAGACGCACGTCGAGCACGCCGGCGATCATCGGCGTGACGGTGGCAAATTTCTGCACGTATTTCGCGCGGTTCTCGCGCACATGCGTCTCATCGTTCCAGGCCGCGATGCTCGCAGTCTGATACACGGTCGACAAGGCGGCGCCGTGGTATGTCCGGTATAGCAGGAACTGCTTGAGGATCGCTGCGTCGCCCGCGACGAAACCCGAGCGCATACCCGGCACGTTCGAGCGCTTCGACAGGCTTGAGAGCATCACGATGCGCTCGAAGCCACGGCCCAGCTTGTGCGCCGCTTCCAGCGCGCCGAGCGGCGGCCTGGCTTCGTCGAAATAGATTTCCGAGTAGCACTCGTCGGACGCAATCACGAAGCCATAACGGTCGGACAGCGCAAACAGTTCGCGCCAGTCCTCGAGCGTCAGCACGGCGCCGGTCGGGTTGCCCGGCGAGCAGACATAGAGCAGTTGCGTGCGCGCCCAGATGTCGGCCGGCACGGCCGAATAATCGCATGCGAAATTGCGGGCCGGATCGCTGTTGACAAAATACGGCTGCGCGCCGGCCAGCAGGGCCGCGCCTTCATAGATCTGGTAGAACGGGTTCGGGCAGAGTACGATCGCGGGCTCGCCCGCAGCGTTTCGCTTCGGGTCGATCACGGTCTGCGCGAGCGCAAACAGCGCCTCGCGGGAGCCGGCAACCGGCAGCACTTCAGTGGCCGGATTGACGGGCGGCAGGTTGTAGCGTTTCGTGATCCAGTTGGCAATCGACTCGCGCAACGCCTGTGAACCGAGCGTGGCCGGATACGCCGCCAGGCCGCCGAGCGAAGCGATCACCGCGTCGCGGATCAGCGCCGGGGTCGGGTGTTTCGGTTCGCCAATGCCGAAGCTGATGTGCGAGAGATTGGCCGGCGGCGTGACGTCCTTGAAAAGCAGGCGCAGCTTTTCGAACGGATAGGACTGGAGGGTGTCGAGTAGCGGATTCACTTGGCGGATCGAGCCTGATCGAAAACGGGCGGAGACAGGTGACGGGCACGCGCGGCGGCGGCAATCATCGTCGCATCGATCGGGACGGTGAAATGACGGCACAGGCGGCGGATCGGTGATTATAGCGTGGTGCGACAGGCCCGGTGCCTGGCAGGCCCGGGCTGAATCACCCGAGCGCCGCGAGTTGAAGGCTACAGGCCAAGCGGCCCATGTCAGACGGCCCGCGCAAATAGAAACTGGGAGACAGAATGCTGGTGGCAGTTCAGGTGGCAAGTCAGTTAGCGGTTGAGGACAAGTCGGGTCTTGCAGGACGTCCGGCCGCCGTGCAGCGCTCGACCGGCCCGCTCCAGAACCGGAGCGGGAGCGCCGCACGATGAACAACTGGATTCGCACAAGTTGGCCGGCGCTTGCCATCATGCTGGGCGCCTCGGTGTGGGGCATGATCTGGTATCCGCTGCGTATGCTGGCCGCGCTAGGTGTAACGGGCACGGCCGCCAGCGCCCTGACGAGCGGCGCCGGTTGCCTGTTCGTGCTGCTGGTACGCCACCGCGCCATCCGTACCGTCCGCTGGCATTGGCTGCTACCCGCACTGGCGCTGGCCGCCGGCGTCACGAACCTGGGCTTCGTCTGGGGTTCGATCCATGGCCAGGTCATGCGCGTACTGCTGCTCTTCTACCTGACCCCGGCGTGGACCGCGCTGTTCGCTCACTTCATCCTGCGTGAACGCCTGACGTGGACCGGTGCCGCACTCGCGGCGCTGTCGCTGGCGGGCGCGATGACCATGCTGTGGTCGCCCCAGTTGGGTCTGCCGGTGCCGGCGAACCTGGCCGAATGGGGTGGCCTCGCCGGCGGCATGGGCTTTGCCATGAGCAATGTGTTGATCCTCAAGACGAGCCGTGTGCTGCCCGGGATGAAAGCGGAAATGCGCACCGCGACGATTTTCGGCGGTGCGGCCATCTTCAGCGCCTGCGCGTCGTTGTTCGAGGCGATGCCGGCGCCGCCCACCGGCGCGCACCTGGGCGTGGCGGCCATGCTGGTGATGGGCCTCGGTTTCCTGCTGGCGTCGAACAACATGCTGGTGCAATACGGCATGGCGCGCATTCCTGCGAACCGCGCGTCGATCATCATGCTGTTCGAAATCGTGGTGACGGCGATGTCCGCGTGGCTCTTTGCCGGCGAGACGCCTGGCCCACGCGAATGGGCCGGCGGCGCGTGCATCGTGCTGGCGTCGGCGTTGTCGAGTTGGGTGCATCGCACTAAGCTCGACCCGAAGCCCCAGGACGGCTCGCGCGCGATGGTATGATTGCCCCTGCTTGCCGTCACGCGCCTTGCCGGGCGTGCGCGGCGCCCGTGTCGCGGGGTTCGTGTGGGTCGTTTCGCAGTGGCTGGGAACGGCACGCGCGGCCCTTGCGGTCCACCTTTATTTTCCCTTTTCAATCAGCGATATCGCCGTGCGTCTGACCTCGATCAAACTCGCTGGCTTCAAGTCATTCGTCGATCCCACGCATTTCCAGGTTCCGGGCCAGCTTGTCGGCGTGGTCGGTCCCAATGGTTGCGGCAAGTCCAACATCATCGACGCCGTGCGCTGGGTGCTCGGCGAATCGCGCGCTTCCGAGCTGCGCGGCGAGTCGATGCAGGACGTGATCTTCAATGGCTCTACCGCGCGCAAGCCGGGTAGCCGCGCCAGCGTCGAACTCGTGTTCGACAACGCCGACGGCCGTGCCGGCGGCCAGTGGGGGCAGTATGCCGAAATCGCCGTCAAGCGCGTGCTGACGCGCGACGGCACTTCGAGCTACTACATCAACAACCTGCCGGCGCGCCGCCGCGATATCCAGGACATCTTCCTCGGCACCGGTCTCGGGCCGCGGGCGTACGCCATCATCGGGCAGGGCATGATTGCGCGCCTGATCGAGGCGAAGCCTGAAGAGCTGCGCGTATTCCTCGAAGAAGCCGCGGGGGTGTCGAAGTACAAGGAACGCCGCCGCGAGACCGAGAGCCGCCTGCACGACACGCGTGAGAATCTGACGCGGGTGGAAGACATCGTCCGCGAACTCGGCGCGAACCTGGAAAAGCTCGAAGGCCAGGCGGTTGTCGCGACAAAGTTCAAGGAACTGCAGGCCGACGGCGAGACGAAGCAGCGCCTTTTGTGGCTGCTGCGTAAGAACGAAGCCGGCGGCGAGCAGGAACGCCAGCAACGCGCCATCGAACAGGCGCAGATCGACCTCGAAGCCCAAACCGCGAAGCTGCGTGAAGTCGAAGCGCAACTGGAAACGCTGCGCGTGGCGCACTATTCGGCGAGCGATGCGATGCAGGGCGCGCAAGGCGCGCTCTACGAGGCGAACGCCGAAGTGAGCCGGCTCGAGGCCGAGATCAAGTTCATCGTCGAATCGCGCAATCGCGTCCAGGCGCAGATCGCCGCGCTGAACGCGCAGCGCGAGCAGTGGCAGTCGCAGGCCCAGAAGGCCCAGGACGACCTCGAAGACGCTGCAGAACAACTGGCAGTGGCGGAAGAAAAGGCCGCGCTCGCCGAAGACGAAGCGGCTGCGAAGCACGACGCGATGCCCGCGCTCGAAGCCCGCTGGCGCGATGCGCAAACACACCTGAACGAAGAGCGCGGCGGCATTGCACAGACCGAGCAGGCGCTCAAGCTGGAAGCCGCGCACCAGCGCAATGCCGACCAGCAACTGCAGCAGTTGCAGCAGCGTCACGAGCGGTTGAAGTCGGAAGCGGGCGGTCTCGACGCACCGGACGAAACCCAGCTCGAAGAGCTGCGCATGCAGTTGGCCGAGCACGAAGAAATTCTGCATGACGCTCAGGCGCGCCTCGCCGACGCCCAGGAAACGCTGCCGCGCCTCGACGGCGAACGGCGTAGCGCCCAGGAGCGCGTGCAGTCGGAAACCGCCCAGATTCATCAGCTCGACGCGCGCCTCGCTGCGCTCAAGCAGTTGCAGGAAAACGTCCAGACCGAAGGCAAGATCCAGCCGTGGCTCGAGAAGCATGAATTGAACGGCCTGCCGCGGCTGTGGAAGAAGCTGCACGTCGAAGCAGGCTGGGAAACCGCGCTGGAATCGGTGTTGCGCGAGCGCCTCGCTGCGCTGGAAGTGTCGAATCTCGATTGGGTCAAGGCCTTCGCGACCGATGCGCCGCCCGCCAAGCTCGCCTTTTATGCACCGCCGGCAGCCGGAGCGCCCGCCGCGACGCCGCCCGCTTTGCGGCCGCTGCTGTCGCTGGTGCGCATTGACGACGCTGGCCTGCGTGCGGTGCTGAACGACTGGCTGGGTCTCGCTTTTGTCGCCGACGATCTTGCCCAGGCGCTCTCGCTGCGTTCGCAACTGCCGGAGGGCGGCTCATTTGTCGTCAAGGCAGGTCATGTCGTGACGCGCGTCGGCGTGCAACTCTATGCTGCCGATTCCGAACAGGCCGGCATGCTGGCTCGCCAGCAGGAAATCGAAAACCTGACGCGTCAGGTGCGCGCCCAGGGGCTGCTCGCGGACGAAGCCAAGACGGCGGCGATTCGCGCCGAAGCGGCTCATACGCAGGCATCGCAGACGCTGACAGACGTGCGCCAGCAGGCCGAGCGTGCCACCCAACGCGTGCACGCGCTGCAGATGGATGTGCTCAAGCTCACGCAGGCGCACGAGCGCTACATGCAGCGCAGCACGCAGATCCGCGAGGAACTCGAAGAGATCACCGCTCAGATCGACGAGCAGCGCGCCTTGCGCGGCGAGTCGGAAGCGAACTTCGAACGTCACGACGCGGAACTGGCCGAATTGCAGGCGCGTTTCGAAGACAACCAGTTGGCCTTCGAAGCCCTCGACGAAGAACTGACCGCTGCGCGCGCGCAGTCGCGCGATCTTGATCGCGCCGCCACGGATGCACGCTTTGCCGCGCGCAACATGGCGAACCGCATCGACGAGCTGAAGCGCAGCATTCAGGTGGCACATGAGCAGAGCGAGCGGGTTGCCGCATCGCTTGAAGACGCTCGGGCTGAACTCGAAACGATCAACGAGCAGACCGCGCATACCGGTCTGCAAGGCGCGCTGGAAATCCGCGCGGTCAAGGAAGAGGCGCTGCATGCCGCGCGTCTCGAGCTGGACGACCTGACCGCCAAGCTGCGCGCCGCCGACGAGACGCGTCTCACGGCAGAACGTGCACTGCAGCCGCTGCGCGACCGCATTACCGAGTTGCAGTTGAAGGAGCAGGCCGCACGCCTGAATGCCGAGCAGTTTATCGAGCAGCTCGCTGCGGCCGGCGTCGACGAGGCTGAATTGCAGGCGAAGCTGACGCCGGACATGAAGCCGTCCTACCTGCAAGGCGAAGTCACGCGGCTGAACAACGCCATCGCTGCGCTCGGACCGGTGAATATGGCCGCGCTCGACGAACTGAAGGCCGCAACCGAGCGCAAGAGCTTCCTTGATGCGCAATCAGCTGACCTGAACAGCGCAATCGAAACGCTGGAAGACGCGATTCACAAGATCGATCAGGAAACCCGCACGCTGCTGCAGGGCACCTTCGATCAGGTCAACCTGCATTTCGGCGAGCTGTTCCCGCGTCTGTTCGGCGGTGGCCAGGCCAAGCTGATCATGACTGGCGACGAAATTCTCGACGCCGGCGTGCAGGTCATGGCGCAACCGCCGGGCAAGAAGAACTCGACGATTCACTTGCTGTCGGGCGGCGAGAAAGCGCTGACTGCGACGGCACTCGTGTTCGCGATGTTCCAGTTGAATCCGGCGCCGTTCTGTCTGCTCGACGAAGTGGACGCGCCGCTCGACGACGCCAATACGGAGCGCTTTGCCAATCTCGTGCGCGCAATGTCGGACAAGACCCAGTTCCTGTTCATCTCGCACAACAAGATCGCGATGGAAATGGCCCAGCAACTGATCGGCGTGACGATGCAGGAGCAGGGCGTGTCGCGGATCGTCGCGGTCGACATGGAAACGGCCGCCGGTTTCGCCCAGAATATCGTTTGATACGGACGGCGCGAGCCTGCGCCCCCGCTGCGGCAAGGTTGCCGCGCGGCGCAGGCTCAGACGCCGCGCAAACAGAAGAATTGCTGATGGAGCATGCATGGACGAGTTGACACTCGGTTTGATCGGCGCGGGTGCCGTGGTGGTCGGGGGCGTGGTGGTCTACAACGCATGGCAAGGCGCGAAGGTGCGCCGCCGGATGCCGCGGCCGATGCCGGCCGATACGGCCGAGACCTTTGCACGGGACGATCAGGAAGAACAAAGCCCGTTCATCGAACCGGCCCGGCCGACGACTCGCCGCGAGTCCGTGTCGGATGACGCGACGGATACCGGGTCGCGCGTCGAACCTACCTTCGGCACGGCGGCGCCGCTCGATACGGCTGCGGATATCCAGGCCGAGACGACTACGCCGAATGGTTTCCCTGAGCCGCAAGGCGAGGGCGCGCCTACTACTGCCGACGAACCCTCTGAGCCGATTCTGCCGGCCGCAACGACGATCTCTTCTGCGCCGCCCGCGATCGTGGATCGGCGCATTGATTGCATCGTGCCGATTCGCCTCGCCGGTCCGCTGGCGGGTGACAAGGTGATTCCGCTTGCGCAGCGTCTGCGTCGTGCGGGCAGCAAGCCGGTGCATATTGAAGGCAAGCCGGAAGGCGGCGGCGCGTGGGAATTGCTGCAGAACGGCGTGCGCTACGAAGAACTGCGCGCAGCCGCGCAGCTGGCTAACCGCAGCGGACCGCTGAATGAATTGGAGTTTTCCGAGTTCGTGACGGGCGTGCAGCAGTTCGCGGATGCGATCGACGCGGCTCCCGAATTCCCCGACATGATGGAGACGGTGGCAATGGCGCGCGAGCTGGACGGTTTTGCTGCCCAGTGCGATGCTCAACTGTCGATCAACGTGCTGTCGGACGGCGCGCCGTGGTCGGCGAACTATGTGCAGGCGGTGGCCTCGCAGGACGGCCTGCTGCTGTCACGCGACGGCACGCGTTTCGTCAAGCTCGACGCCCGGCAAAGCCCGGTATTCATGCTGCAGTTCGGCGATACCAACTTCCTGCGCGACGACCTCACGTACAAGGGCGGCCAGATGATTACGCTGGTGCTCGACGTGCCGGTGGCCGATGAGGATATCCTGCCGTTCCGGTTGATGTGCGACTACGCAAAGTCGTTGTCGGAGCGGATCGGCGGGCGGGTGGTGGACGATGGCCGCAGGCCGCTGCCGGAAACGTCGTTACTGGCGATTGAGAAGCAGTTGATGACGCTCTACGCCAAGCTCGAGCAAGCCGGGATTCCGGCGGGTTCACCGGCTACGCGGCGGTTGTTTAGTCAGTAGACTTTTGGCGGCAGCGGCAGTTTGGTCAGCGCAACGCGCGTCTCGACTGTGCCGCTGCGGTTCGTTTTCACCTATGCCTCGGCGCTTCGGGGTGTGGCCGAGTGCTGCTTCACACCACCGCTAAAATCCACGAACGGCGACCTCGCCAGCGTTGCCGCCGCTCACTTCAGCTTCAGTCCACCTCCTTCGGCCATGCGCCGCCGCTGATCCAGGCCTTGATCGCGGCAACCACCGCTTCATCCTGGCCATTGAAACCGTGATGTCCCATCGCCTCGCAGGGATTGCCACGCGCGTTTCCACCGCTGACAGCGATGAAATCATGACCATCGTCCGCGATACGTTTCGCTGCACTGAACGAACAGAGATAGCAGCCGTCGTCTACGTGATGCACGAAGAGCTGGCGTGCGTGGATCTCTCCGTAGTTGAAGCCGGCCAGCGGCAGCGCCTGACCACGCGCCGGACTGCTTAGCGTCGAGGTATGGATGACAGCATCCCAGGTATCGGGCAGGGCCCGGCCGACAAACGCTGAGGAAATTGTCCCGCGACTCGTGCCGACGAGCACGAGTTTCGCCTGTGGAAAGCGCGTGCGCAGGTCGGCCGCGATACGCGCGAGGTCCTGTGCGTGACGTGGCGACGCGCGGAAGCTATCGGAGTAGCCGCCAGGCTGGTCGGACGGTGCATCGACGAGTGCAGTGGCAAAGCGGTCGTCGACGAGCAAGGTGCGCGCTCGCACGAGGAAGTTATTCTTCAGACCCAGCCTGATAGTGCCGTCGCTCGCCTGCGCTAGTTGCAATGCCCCATCGCCGCCCGCAAACATGACGAGAACCCGGTCTGGGTGACTGCCGTCCTTTTGCGTTAGCAGGTATGAGATCGTCGCGTTATCTGCTACGGGCACAGTGACGACCTGTTCGAGCGCGCAGGCGGGTGCGGCGTGCCAGACGCACAGTGCAATGCAAAGCGACATGGCGAACGAGGTCAGCCGCTTGAGACTACGCCTGATCGCAGTAAAACCCGTCATGGTTGCTCCTCTGTTGGATATGCTGGCACGGCACGTGGCTCATGCCCTTACGGTCGCATTGCGCCCCGCGTGTGTCAATGCAACACAGCTCACGTTGGCCGTTCGGCCAAGGCTAGCCCATGATCGGTGAGGCGGCGTACGAAACTGGCCATCCGGCCAATGTCCACGACGGGCGGTTCCTGAGATAATCTGAAGTCTGAATTTCACCGGCGGATCTTCCGATAGCATGGCCCGAACCACCGTCCCTGACCCAGCAACGAGCAGCCCGGCCAAGCGTGCCGTGTGGTTGCGCGCGGAACTCGAACGCGCGAATCACGCGTACTACGTACTCGACCAACCGGACCTGCCGGATGCGGAATACGACAAGCTCTTCAAGGAGCTGCAGCAGATCGAGACGGAACATCCGGATTTGATCACGCCGGACTCGCCCACCCAGCGCGTCGGTGGCGAGGCCGCGAGCGGCTTCGAACCGGTCGTGCACGACCAGCCAATGCTCTCGCTGAACAACGGCTTCGCCGACGAAGACATCGCGGCGTTCGACAAGCGCATTGCCGACGCGCTCGGCAAATCGCCGGTCAGTTACGCGAGCGAGCTCAAGTTCGACGGTCTGGCCATTTCCCTGCGCTATGTGGACGGCCACTTCGTGCAAGCGTCCACACGCGGTGACGGAACTACCGGCGAAGACGTGACCGGCAATGTCCGCACGATCCGCTCCATTCCGTTGACGCTCAAGGGCAAGCACGTGCCGAAGGTGCTCGACGTCCGTGGCGAAGTGCTGATGTTCAAACGCGATTTCGAACGTCTCAATGAGCGGCAACGTGCGGCGGGTCTGAAGGAATTTGCCAACCCGCGTAACGCTGCGGCCGGCAGTTTGCGCCAGCTCGATTCGAAGATCACGGCGCAGCGCCCGCTGTCGTTCTTCGCCTATGGGATCGGCGTGCTCGACGGCGAGCCGATGCCGGCTACCCATAGCACGCTGCTCGATTGGTATGGGGAAATGGGCTTGCCGGTCAACAGCGAGCGAGCGGTCGTGGAGGGCGTGGAGGGGTTGCTGGGGTTCTTCCACAAGGTGGGCGAGAAACGTGACGGGCTACCGTACGACATCGACGGCGTGGTGTACAAGGTCAACGCCCGCGTTGAGCAGGACGTACTCGGCTTCGTCTCGCGCGCTCCACGCTTTGCGCTCGCGCACAAGTTTCCGGCCCAGGAAGCGCTGACAAAGCTGCTGGCGATCGACGTGCAGGTCGGCCGTACGGGAGCGATCACGCCCGTGGCGCGTCTCGAGCCGGTATTCGTCGGCGGCGCGACGGTGACGAATGCCACGTTGCACAACGAAGACGAAGTGCGGCGCAAAGACATCCGCATCGGCGACACCGTGATCGTACGGCGCGCTGGGGACGTGATCCCGGAAGTCGTCAGCGCGCTCATGGACCGGCGTCCGGCGGACGCCGCCGAGTTCGTGATGCCCACGCAGTGTCCAATTTGCGGCTCGGCCATCGAACGCCTGCCCGACGAGGCGATCGCCCGCTGCACCGGTGGCCTGTTTTGTCCGGCACAGCGCAAGCAGGCACTGTGGCACTTCGCGCAACGCCGCGCGCTGGATATCGACGGGCTCGGCGAGAAGATCATCGACCAACTGGTCGAGCTGAAGCTAGTGCGTACGCCGGCCGATCTGTTCAACCTCGGTTTTGCGACGTTGGCCGAGCTCGACCGTTTCGCCGAAAAATCAGCGCAGAACCTGCTCGACTCGCTCGAAAAGGCCAAGCACACGACCCTTGGCCGTTTCCTTTATGCGCTCGGAATTCGTCAGGTGGGCGAATCGACGGCGAAGGATCTGGCAAAGCACTTCGGTTCGCTCGATCCGATCATGAACGCCACGGTCGAGGAGCTACTGGAAGTAAATGATGTGGGGCCGGTGGTGGCCGAGTCGATTCATCAGTTTTTCGCCGAAGAGCACAACCGGACGGTGATCGAACAGTTGCGCGCGCCGGGCAAGGTGACGTGGTCGGACGGGCCCCCGGCGCCCAAAGCGCCTCAAGGCTTGCTGGCCGGCAAGACGATTGTGCTGACGGGCACTTTACCGACGTTGGCCCGCGAAGAAGCGAAGGAAATGCTTGAAGCGGCGGGTGCCAAGGTGGCCGGTTCCGTGTCGAAGAAAACCGATTACGTCGTGGCCGGCGCCGAGGCAGGCAGCAAACTTGTGAAAGCTGAGGAACTCGGCATCCCCGTGCTCGACGAAGATGGTATGCGTAAGCTCCTGGAGGGGCAGATAACATGATCCGCGAAATTCTCAAGATGGGCGATCCGCGCCTTTTGCGCATCGCCGCCCCGGTCGACCACTTCGACACGCCCGACCTGCATGCTCTGATCAAGGATATGTTCGAGACCATGCACGACGCCAATGGCGCGGGGCTCGCCGCGCCGCAGATAGGGGTCGACCTGCAGGTCGTGATTTTCGGCTTTGGGCACAACGAACGCTATCCGGATGCGCCGTCGGTGCCGGAAACGGTGCTGATCAACCCGACCATTACCCCGGTGTCGCAGGACATGGAGGAGGGTTGGGAGGGCTGTCTTTCGGTGCCGGGTCTGCGCGGCGCTGTCAGCCGTTTTTCGATGATCCGTTATCACGGCTTCGACCAGTTCGGCAATCCGATCGACCGTGTCGCCGAGGGCTTCCATGCCCGCGTCGTCCAGCATGAGTGCGATCATCTGATCGGCAAGCTCTACCCGATGCGGATCAACGATTTCGCGAAGTTCGGCTTCACGGAAGTACTGTTTCCGGACCTGGATCCGAATAGCGACGACTGAGCGGAAGGGCGCCTACAGCGCATGACGCCACCGCGCTCGATGCGCGTGGCGGCTGCGCCGCCACACGATCAGGCTTAAAACGACTCGTCGTGCGCCAGGTAGCGCCATTGCCCGGGAGGCAACGCACCAAGCGGCACGCTACCCATACGCACGCGCTTGAGGCCAACAACTTCCAGGCCGACCAGCTCGCACATGCGCCGGATCTGCCGTTTCTTGCCTTCACGCAGCACGATGCGCAACTGTTCGCCGTTCTGCCAGCTGACCTTGGCCGGCTTGAGCGGCACGTCGTCGAGCTCCAGACCGTGACGTAGCAGTTCGATACTTTCGAGGGGGAAGTGTTTGTCGATCTCGGTCGTCATCTCGCCGTAGGTCACGCGCACCAGATACTCCTTCTCGACCTCCGAATGCCCACCGATCAGCCGTTTCGCGATCCGACCGTCCTGGGTCAGCACCAGCAGGCCGGTGGAGTCGATGTCGAGTCGGCCCGCGGGGGCGAGTTGACGCAAATGCGACACTGAGAAGCGGATATCAGAGTTGTCGGCTTCCCAGCGGTTTTCCGGTGTGACGAGCGTGACGGCTGGCTGATAGCCGTCCTCAGCCTGCCCGGACACATAGCCAACCGGCTTGTGGATGAGGATCGTGACGAGACGCGCCTGAATCGCTTGCGCGGCCGGGTCGATTTCGATGCGCTGGTCCGGGCGGACCTTGGAGCCGAGCGTGTCGATTTTTTCGCCGTCGACGCGCACCCAGCCATTTTCGATCCACTCGTCCGCTTCACGGCGCGAACACAGACCAAGTTCTGACATCAGCTTCGACAGGCGCAGCGTGCCGGGGGCGTCGTCGCGATCGCGGCGATTTGCGGCAGCCGGCCGCGAAGCGGATTCTTCACTGCGCTCGGGACGCGGCGGCTTGTCGGCGCGCGCCGGACGAGCGCGTTCGGCGGTGAAGCGGCTGCCGGGGGCGGCGTTGTCGTTGCTGCGTGGCCCGCGGGGGCCGGCAGGGCGGTCCGAATGTTCTGCGCGCGGCGGCCGATCGCCGAACCCGCGTGCGGCAGGTGCTCGCGCTCCACGATCCTCGCGCGGCGCGCGTTCGGCGCGATCTCCGTATGCACGCTTGACGGGCGTGGCGAACGAGCGCTCGCCGCGTTCGGACGGGTTGCGCTCACTTGAGGCCGGGCGCCCTTCGCGTCCGGCTGTGGTGCCACGTGCGCTTTCGTCGCGCGGCGCCCGGTCGAACGTGCGGCGCTCGTCGGAGCCGCTGCGGCCGGCGCCAAAGCGCGGGCGCTCAGACGTGCCACGTTCACGCGACTTTCCAGGTTCGTTGTTTCCCGGGCGTTCTCCACGCGGGCCGGTGTTGAAGCTGCCGCCAGCGCGCGGGGCGGTGGCGCGGCGGGTGTCGTCTGCGCCACGCGGGCCACGCGGTGCACCAAAGGCCGGACGGCGCGTGCCTTCGTCGCGGGCAAAACGCGCGGGCCCCTCGCCTTCAGCGCGCCGCGGCGCGCGGTCACCCTCAGAACGGCGCGGAGCGCCACCGGGACTTTCGCGACGAGGTGCTCGCTCGCTACGGTCACCTGCTGCGAAACTGCGCGGCGGGCGTTCAGTGCGTTCGCCATCGAACTTGCGTGGTGCGCGTTCAGTGCGTTCGCCGTCGAACTTGCGCGGCGGACGTTCGGTGCGCTCACCGTCGAACTTGCGTGGCGGACGTTCGGTGCGTTCGCCGTCGAACTTGCGTGGAGGACGTTCAGTGCGTTCACCATCAAACTTCCGCGGCGCACGCTCACCACGCTCGCTCTCAAACCGTCGCGGCGCTCCCGCATCACCATCACGGCGCGGCGGCCGATCCGACGACGCACGCCGTGCAGCGCCACCAGCACCCGCATCGCGATCGCGCGAAAAAGAACCTTCCGCTCGCGGCGGCCGTGCGCCGCCTTGGGTGCGGCCAGCGCCACCCGCAAAACCCGCCGGCTTGGCCGCCGGTCGTTTGCCGGCCCCAGCCGGCTTGGCTTCCCGCCCACCGGCGGCCGGCGTGGCGGGCCGTGGCCCGGCAGGGCGCGTCGGCTTACGCGCGGTCGTACTACCCGAGCGAACAGGGGCGCGTTCGGACGAAGCCGACCGCGGATGCTTGGCTGTCAATTTGACTCGCATGAAATCTCACACTGCGATCGCGCGCAGCAGTTCGGTCTCGACCTGAATTTGCAGGCGGTTGTCCGAGAGGCCGCGTCCATCCAGCAGGAACACGTCCTCTACGCGTTCGCCGAGCGTATTGATCCGCGCCGATTGGACGCCGACCTGGTGCTCGGCCAGCACGCGCGCGATCGAATAAAGAAGGCCTGGCCGGTCGTTCGCCGACACGGACAGGATGTAGTACTGGCCACGTTCGTCGGCCCGAAGGTCGACGCGCGGCGTCACAGGGAAGGTTCGCGACAGGCGCGACAGGCGCCCCTTCGACGGATCCGGCAGCAGGGTGCCGTCTGCCGTGAGGCGTGCGGCCAGTTCCTGTTCCACCAGATTGGCGATGTCACGATAATGCACGTCTTCTTCGGTGTGCTGGACAATAAAATTATCCAGCGCGTAGCCGTGCCGGGTCGTGCTGACGCGAGCGTCGAGCACCGACAGCCCGTTCTTGTCGAAGTATGCGCAAATGCCGGCAAAGAGGTCAGGGCGGTCCTTCACATAAACCAGCACCTGCAGGGCTTCACCAACTGGCGACGGACGCGCGCGGACGATCGGCGTAGGCGTTTCGACATGCCGGTGCAGCACACGCGTTTGCCACGCGATATCCGCCGCGTCGTGGCGCAGGAAATAGCCGACGTCGAGCTTGTCCCACAGCGCCTGGTGCGCATTCTCCGGCACCGTTTCGAGTCGCAGCAGCGCAAGCGCCTCTTCCTGGCGCGACTTCAGTTCGGAGTGCGCATCAGGGCGCGCGCCGCCGAGCACCGCAAGCGTCGCCCGGTAAAGGTCTTCGAGCAGCTTGCCTTTCCACGTGTTCCAGACCTTCGGGCTGGTACCGCGAATGTCGGCCACCGTCAGCAGGTACAGCGCTGTCAGACGCCGTTCGGTGCCCACCAGCTCCGCAAAGCGCTTGATGACTTCAGGGTCGCTCGTGTCCTGCTTCTGCGCGACCTGGCTCATTGTCAGATGATGCTGCACCAGCCACACCACCAGATCACCGTCGCCGTTTTCGATGCCGTGTTCGCGGCAAAAGCGCCGCGCGTCGGCCATGCCGAGCGTGGAATGGTCGCCGCCGCGGCCCTTGGCGATGTCATGAAACAGCGCCGCCACGTACAGTACCCACGGACGCTCGAAGTTGGCGATCAACTGGCTGCAGAACGGGTATTCGTGCGCATGTTCCGCAATGGCGAAACGGCGCAGGTTGCGCAGCACCATCAGGATATGCTGGTCGACCGTGTAGACGTGATACAGGTCGTGCTGCATCTGCCCGACGATACGGCGGAAATTCAGCAGGTAGCGCCCGAGGACGCTCGTCTGGTTCATCAACCGCAACGCGTGCGTGATGCCGGCGGGCTGCTTGAGAATCTCCATGAACAGGTGGCGGTTTTCCGGATCGCGGCGCCAGTGCTGATCCATCGCGTCGCGCGCGTTGTAGATCGCGCGCAGCGTGCGCGCCGACAGACCCTTCACCCCAGGCGTTTGCTCGTATAGCAGAAACGCTTCGAGGATCGCGTTCGGCTCGCGTTCAAATACGTCGTCGCGGGCGATTTCGAGCATGCCCTGTTTCTCGACGAAACGCTCCGATAAGACCCGCGTGATACCGCTCGTGTTCGGAAACAGTTGCGCTTCGATATTCTGGATCAGGATGGTCGACAACTGGGTGACCGCCTTGGCGGCCCAGTAGTAGCGGCGCATCAACTGCTCGCTGGCGCGTTTGGTGGCGGTCGGCTTATAGCCGAAGCTTTCGGCCACCGCCGTCTGCAGATCGAACACCAGGATGTCCTGGCGACGTCCCGCAATCACGTGCAGCCGGGCGCGCAGCGCCTTCAGAAAACCTTCGTTGCGCTCGAGTTCGCGAGCTTCGCGCTCGGTAATCAGGCCGCGTGTCTCCAGTTCGTGCCAACTGCTGCCGAAGCCAGCCGCCTGGGTTACCCACAGGATCAGTTGGAGATCGCGCAGTCCGCCGGGGCTTTCCTTGATGTTCGGCTCAAGCGCGTAGGGCGTATCCTGGAATTTGGCATGCCGCTGGCGCATCTCCAGCACTTTCGCCTGGAAGAACGCGCGCGGATCGAGCGCCGCGCGATAACGTTGCGCGAATTCATCGAACAGCGCGCTGCTGCCGGTGATGCGGCGCGCCTCCAGCAGCGAGGTGCGCACGGTGACGTCATTGGCCGCCTCTTCGAGGCACTGCGAGACGGAGCGAACGCTGCTGCCAAGCTCCAGTCCCAGATCCCACGCGAGGCTGATGAAGCGTTCGATGCGCGCTTCGAGATGCGCGATCGGCTGATCGGGCAGCAAGACCAGAATGTCGATGTCCGAATGCGGCGCCAGTTCGCCGCGTCCATACCCACCCACGGCCAGCAGAGCGAGGGACGGCGGCAGGTCGCAGGCGTTCCATGCGGCGCGCAGCGACTCGTCGGTGGTGCGCGCGAGGGCGGCCATCAACGATTCGACGTTGGTTGCCAGCCTGAAGCGTTCCAGCAGCCTGGCTTTGGCCACCTTGTAGTCGGCTTTGAGCGATGTGGCATCGGAAGGGGCGACGGCTGGAACACTGCTCATGGGCGCGCGTGGGTGGGAACGAGGGACGGTCAGGCCGTGGTGGCCGAGGCGACAACCGGCGGACGCGCCGGGGTGCCCGCCGAGACGGTCAGCACGTCGTAACCGCTTTCGGTCACGAGCACCGTATGTTCCCACTGCGCGGACAGGCTGCGGTCCTTGGTCTTGACAGTCCACTGATCCGGCATGGTACGGATGTCGCGGCGGCCGGCATTGATCATCGGCTCGATCGTGAAGATCATGCCCGCCTGCAGTTCGAACCCCGTGCCCGGACGGCCGTAATGCAGGATCTGCGGATCTTCGTGGAACACGGTGCTGATCCCATGGCCGCAATATTCGCGGACTACGCTGTAGCCTTGACCTTCGGCGTGCCGCTGGATCGCATAGCCGATGTCGCCGAGATGGGCGCCGGGCCGGACCTGATCGATGCCGAGCCACATGCACTCGAAGGTAGTCTGCACGAGGCGTTTGGCCAGAATCGAGCCTTCGCCGACGATGAACATGCGGCTCGTGTCGCCGAAGTAGCCTTCCTTGATGACGGTGATGTCGATATTCAGTGCGTCGCCGTTCTTCAGCGTCTTGTCGCCCGGGATGCCGTGGCAGATCACGTCGTTGACGGAAATGCAGGTCGCCTTCGGATAGGGCGGGTAGCCGGGCGGCTGATAATTCAGCGGCGCCGGAACCGTGCCCTGTTCCTTCAGCATGTATTCGTGGCACAGACGGTCGAGTTCGCCGGTGGTGATGCCGGCGGCGACGAACGGGGTGATGTAGTCGAGCACTTCGCTTGCGAGGCGGCAGGCGACGCGCATCTGCGCGATATCGTGGTCGTTTTTGAGCGTAATAGCCATTTTTCCCTCAAGTGCCTTATGCAGTAAGGGTTTCCGCCTTTTGCGCTGGGGGCGAATCCGGGAAATTCCACCAAGATTCCACCAGTGCGGCACAGAAGCCCTAGCCAGCAGGGGTTTTGCGGGCGGGCGGATGAACTATTTCCACCAGCAGACCGCGCAAACCCCATAAATCGGGCCGAATATCACATTATAAGCCCGTTATGCCACTCAGACCGAGCGCTGGCGTTCCGCAATCAATTGCGGACGACCGCCCCGCTGGTGGAATCCTGGTGGAATGGACACCGACCCACCTGTGTTCGATTACAAGTCGATTTCTAAACATACTTCTCCGCTATGTGTGTCGCACTACCGGCACACGGCGTTCTCCACCAGGTACATGGTCGAGTCCGGTTCGATGTTACCGGCTGGCAAAGGCACGTCATTCGCACCAACGGTTTGATCTTTCAGGGTGGACCGTGACGAAAGAACGGATACCGTATCGTTGGCACAATCTATTTCAACGCGGTCCAATAACATGTCGTACTTGTCTCCCGTGACGGGAGTGGTCTGCGGTTCGTTGAACAATTCGCGCATCCACCCAAGTACGTGCGTACCGTGACGCTTAAGCATGGTCCGTTCAACAGCGAGGTTACCGACCTTCGATTGCGCGATTACGTGCCACTCAGCAGCAAAGGCAGGCAGGATACCTGTGGCAGCCCACAGTATCGCCAGCGCTATTAGTCTTTTCATTGTTTTTCCCGATGGCCTTTCT
>Ga0302235_10001161_pt1 | contig 19918 bp, 16 predicted proteins | sample II_Palsa_N3_3_FD_193577 | JGI IMG/M metagenome (GOLD analysis project Ga0302235, IMG submission 193577) | Peat permafrost microbial communities from Stordalen Mire near Abisko, Sweden - II_Palsa_N3_3 | ecosystem: Environmental > Terrestrial > Soil > Palsa > Peat permafrost | place: Sweden... | reverse complement strand
GACCGGTGCCGCGGGGGCGGCGGAGGGCGGTGCGGAGGCGGCGGTGATTCGGGGGATCTCCTGGGTGGGGGGAGCATCCGGGGGCCAGTCCCATGCACCTAGGCCTAGCGCAGGGGCCCCGGGGGCGGGCGATGGAGGGCGAGCCGGTGGAGGGGGCGTGAACGACGCGGCCGGGCGACGGGGGGCATCCGCAGGGCGTTCGGCCGGGCGCTCGGCGGCTAGGTAGCCCGCGCGGGACGGCGCGGGCGGCGCCGGCGCGGTGGCGGCGGGCCAGGCTGCGGCGGCCGGGACGCTGGCCTCCCAGGGAGCAACCTGGGGTGCGCTCTGTCCGGGCGAGGTGTAGGCGGCCGCCGGTTCCGGCCGGGCCAGCTGAGGCTCGGCCGGCTTCTGCTCGGCCGAGGTGGACCGGCCGAACAGTTCCTTCCGCTTGACGAGGGCGCCGATGCCCAGGGCCACCAGGGCTACGCCGCTCACGGCGATCGCGACGTAGACCAGCGTCAGCTTGCTGGTGACGACCCCGGCGACCAGTAGCCCGACCGCGACGACAACGAGAAACGCGCTGAACCGGATCACAGGCCTGCTCTCAGCGATCCCTGCAGGTCCCTCAGGCGCCTACCGGCGGTCGCGCGAGGGTGCCCCATCAGTGTTACGGAAGCCACCAGAATGCGGAACGACCTCGGGCACGCCGTACTGGCCGGGGCCCTGACCGCCGTTACGCCCGCCTACCGGTGCACTCAGCGCGGCCGGCATCGGCGGCTGTGAACCAACCCCCACGCTGGGGAAGCCTCCGGTTTCGGCCACGCCGGCCTCGAGGTCGCGGAGTTGACCTTCCAGGTACGCCTTGAGCCTGCTGCGGTACTCGCGCTCGAATGCGCGCAGGTCATCGACCCGGCGCTCAAGCTCTTCGCGGGTCTGCACGAGCGAGCCCATGGCCTGGCGGTGGCGCTCCTGAGCGTCCCGCTCGAGGCTCTCAGCGCGAGCGCGGGCATCGCCGGTGATCTGCTCGGCCTGGCGCCTGGCCTTGGTGAGAACCTCGTCGGCCTCGCGGCGAGCGCGGCCCAGGGTCTCGTCGGCTTCCCGGCGGGCGTCGGCGATGGCCTGGTCGGCGGTCTGCTGGGCCAGCGAGAGCACGCGCGCGGCCGTGTCCATGTTGTCCTCGATGTGCGGCATCCCGCCCATCATGACCGGCTCAGGCTGCCGGCGCTCGGGTTCCATGCGCGGCTCGGGAGCCATCATGTCTTGCTTCGGGTCCGACAGCGGAGAGCTCAGCGCAGGAACCGCCGACTTGCCGCCGCGCAGCACTTCGGCCAGCTTGGCCCGGAGCTCTTCGTTCTCCTGGATAAGCCGGTCAAGCTCGCCCTCGACCTCGTCGAGGAAGGCGTCGACCTCTTCCTCGTCGTAGCCCGGCCGAAGCCTGGTCGTGCTGAACTGCTTATTCCGGACATCCGCGGGCGTCAGCGGCATCTCGTCTCCTCGGCGCACTTGGACCGTGTTCCTCACGACGGTACCTGAATCAAAGGTGAGGCACAGCCACTTCAAGCAGGATCAATACCACGATGAACAGAACCATGAAGCTGAGGTCCATGGCCACCATACCGAGCCGGAGCGGCGGTATGAAGCGACGTAGGAATTTCAGGGGCGGATCTGTCACGGTAAAGATCGCTTCGGCCAGCACCAGCAGGATGCCCGTCGGGCGCCAGTCACGTGCGAAGACCTGGACCCAACCGAAGATCATCCGGCCGATCAGGATGACCAGATAGATCGTCAGCACGTAGGTGAGGACTTCCCTCAGGTACTGCACGAGTCCACCTGGCCTTCGGTGCCGCCTGTTCCGGCACTATCGCTGATCAGCGTCGCGTCATCACTGCTTGCTTGCTAACTCTGGTTGAAGAAGCCGCGCTCTGCGATGCGAGCTTTGTCCTCCGCGGTGACCTCGACGTTCGCCGGGGACAGCAGGAAGACCTTGTTCGTCACACGCTCAAGACTCCCGCGCAGGCCGAAGATCAGGCCAGCCGCGAAGTCGACGAGACGCTTAGCGTCGCTGTCGACCATCTCGGTCAGGTTCATGATCACCGGAGTGCCTTCGCGGAAGTGCTCCCCAATAGTACGCGCTTCATTGTAAGTGCGCGGATGCAGTGTCGTAATACGCGCGAGATCAGTTGGCTGCTCTGGACGCCACTCGGGGACCTGGTAACCAGCGGCCGCCTCTCCTACCCCCCACCCCTCCCGGCCGGCCCGCGGGTCAGCCTCATCGGGCCCCTCGGACGGACCAGGCTCCTCGTACTCCTCGTACTCTCCGTACGACTCGTACTTCTCCTGAAAGCGGTGATCGTCCTCCACGAGGCCGAGGTAGACCGCCATCTTGCGCATGGCACTGGCCATCCTTCAGTCCTCCCAGCCTGTACCCGTCGTAGCCAGCCACTCCGGCTCCACGCTCGGGACATTACCTGACACGAGCCCCGCGATCGCCGAGCAACGCCGTACCAATTCTCACCTGTGTCGCGCCGGCCGCAATTGCCGGCTCGAGGTCACCGCTCATGCCGGCCGAGATCACCGTGGCGGCAGGGCGGGCCGCTCGCACCACCGCGGAGCTGTCGCGCAGCCCGGCAAAGGCGTCGGCGGGCGGCACGCCGAGCGGGGCGATGGCCATCACACCGGCCAGCACCAGCCCCGCCTCGGCCATCAGGGCCTCGGCCAGGCCCGGAACCAGGCCAGCCGGGGCTCCGCCGCGCGCGGGATCGCCGTCCAGGCTGACCTCGATCAGGCACTGGATGATCCGCCCCGCCTGGCGGGCGGCCGCGCCCAGCGCGTGGATCAGCCGCAGCCGGTCGACGGAGTGCACGAAGGAGGCGTAGCGCGCCACGCTGGCGGCCTTGTTGGTCTGCAACTGGCCGATGAAGTGCCAGACGAGGTCGAGGTCGGCACACTGGGCGGCCTTCGGCGCCGCTTCCGCGTCGCGGTTCTCACCGAAATCGGTAACGCCGAGCCCGTTCAGCAGCCGGACGTCGGAGGCGGGAAAGGTCTTGGTCACCGCGATCAGCGTGACCTCCTGCGACTTGCGGCCCGCGGCCTCGCACGCGGCGTCGATGCGTTCGCGCACCGCGGCGAGGCGGGTGGCGAGTTCGTCCCGCCGCGGGGAATCGGTCACTTGAGGAAGTCGGGGACATCCAGGTCGTCGTCTTCTTCGAAGACGACGGGCCGACGCCGGGTGCTAGCGACGTCGAAGGTCTTGCCCAGCTCGGCGTGCGCCGGGCGGGAGATGGCGGAGTACGACGCGGAGGAATAAGAGGAATAAGAGGTATCGCCGGCCAAGACGGCGTCGTCGCGGGGCGGCTCAGAATCGACGGTTTCCGGCTCGGTCGCCTCGGTCGGTACCGGCGCGCCGAGCAGCCCGACGGCCATAGCGGGCGCGCCGTAGTCGCTGCCCAGGCCGAGCTCGGCGTCAATGGAGGCTCCAGGCGTCTCGTCCCTGGTCCAGCGGTCGGCCTCGGGGGCGGGGAGCTCGGCGGGCGGCGCGGGAGTCGGGGCAGGGGTCGGGGGGCTGGCCGGACCCGCAGAGCTGCTGGGCGCGTGCCTCGGGGCGGAGCTGACCGGACCCGCGCCGAACTCGAAGCCACCGAACGAGGAGGTGCTGCTGAACGCGCTGCCGCCGGACTCGGCGCTGCCGGACCGGTTGTTGCGGTTCTCGTCCAGGCCGGCGGCGATGACCGTCACTCGGACCTCATCGCCGAGGGCGTCGTCGATGACCGCGCCGAAGATGATGTTCGCGTCCACCGCGGCGGAGTTGGCGACGAGCTGAGCGGCCTCGTTGATCTCGAACAGCCCGAGGTCCGAGCCACCCTGGATGGACAGCAGCACGCCGTGGGCGCCGTCGATGCTCGCCTCGAGCAGGGGGCTCGAGATGGCCATTTCGGCGGCCGCCACGGCCCGGTCATCCCCGCGCGAGGAGCCGGTACCCATCAGCGCCGAACCCGCGCCGGACATCACCGACTTCACGTCGGCGAAGTCCAGGTTGATCAGTCCGGGGGTGGTGATGAGGTCGGTGATCCCCTGCACGCCGGAGAGCAGAACCTGATCGGCGGCCTTGAACGCGTCGAGCACGCTCACGTGCCGGTCGGAGATCGAGAGCAGCCGATCGTTCGGAATGACGATCAGCGTGTCGACCTCACTGCGCAGCTTCTCGATGCCCGCCTCGGCCTGCACCACGCGGCGTTTGCCCTCGAAACCGAACGGCCTGGTCACGACGCCGATGGTGAGCGCTCCCAGCGACCGGGCCACGTTGGCGACCACGGGCGCTCCCCCGGTGCCGGTCCCGCCGCCCTCGCCGGCGGTGACGAACACCATGTCGGCGCCCTTGAGGACCTCCTCTATCTCCTCGCGGTGATCCTCCGCGGCCCGGCAGCCGACATCGGGGTTGGCCCCGGCGCCCAGCCCCCTGGTGAGCTCGCGCCCGACGTCGAGCTTGACGTCGGCATCGCTCATGAGCAGCGCCTGCGCGTCAGTATTGATCGCGATGAACTCGACGCCCCTGAGTCCCTCATCGATCATGCGATTGACGGCGTTGACGCCGCCACCGCCGATTCCGACGACCTTGATAACCGCCAGATAGTTCTGCGGTGATGCCACGAGGAGGGTACCTTTCCGCTCGTTTTACCTTTGCCATGTCGGCGGGTGTGTGCTGCTATTCAATTGGGCCGCCGCAGCCCTCCGATTATGGCCCTGGGCTCGGGAAACCTCTGCCCCAGGGGGCGCCGCGGAATTCACCGCCAAGGCATTGTCCGTCACCATCAGGTTTAACCTTCAGGTCAAGATTTAAAGTTTTTGTCGGCCGAACGATTGATACGGACAGTAGGGTCGTACGGGACCCGGGTCAACTAACCACGCAGTAACCGGTCAGCGTGTCGCGGACCGGCGGTCATTATCGGGTCCGGGGGTGCTCGGGACGCCTCAGCTAGTCACCGCCGTCGCAGGCGAGCTCACATCGTAGGAGCGCGCGTGAGTCCGCATGAGGATGGCGAGTTCCCTGGCTTTCGCCGCGGCATCGTCCGCGCTGCCCCACAGGACCGTCACCCCGCTGCTCAGGCTCAGCGTGACCTGATCCGGGCTGGGCACGGTCACGGAGGTCACCGAGGACCGCAGCGACGCGGGCAGTTCGCCGAGCACGGCCGCCGCCGCGGCGACGTCCGGATCACCGCGCAGCGAGGCGGTGGCCGCCGTGGTGGTGTAGAGCGGGAGGCCCGGGGGCCGGAGCGCGGCTGACTGCACGACCACGCCGTTGGCGTCGATGAGGTCGAACCCGCCGCTCGGCAGCGCGACGGCCAGCGCCGAGGTTCTCTCCCGCACCGCGATGACCACCCGGTCCGGCCAGGACTTGGTGACCTGCACGCCCAGGACCTGCCTGATGGTCAGGACCCGAGCCGCGACCTGAGCGGTGCTGACCCGGATCAGCGGCGTGCCGGGCCGGACCCCGGCCACGGCGAGGACTTCGGATTCCGGCACCAGGCGCGTGCCGGTCACGACCACGGAGCGAACCGCGAGCAGGCTCGAGTCGAGCAGCGCCCAGGCGACGCCGCCTGCGATGCCCATCGCGGCCAGCACGAGCAGTACCGCCAGCCGCTGGCGGAACCGGTGGGGGCCGCCCGGCCCGCTCACTCGTGTCTCCTCCCGATGGCCTCGATCAGCAGTGGTCCGAGCGCGGTGACGTCCCCGGCCCCCATGGTCAGCACCACGTCGCCCGGCTCGGCGATCCGCACGATCGTCGGCGCGACCTGGGTCCGGTCCGGTAGGAACAGGGCCTGCCCGCCGGGGACGGCGTCGGCGACGAGCCCGCCCGTGACGCCAGGTTCCGGATCCTCGCGCGCGGCGTAGACGTCGAGCACGACCGCTTGGTCGGCCAGGGCGAGCGCCGCGCCGAAGTCGGCGGCGAAGATCCTCGTCCTGCTGTAAAGATGCGGCTGGAAAATGGCGATCACTCTGCCATTGGAGGAGATGTCTCGCGCCGCTCTGAGGTCGGCGGCCAGCTCGGTGGGGTGATGGGCGTAGCTGTCGAAGACGCGTACGCCGTCCGCCTCGCCCTTGAACTCCAGCCGGCGCCGCGCGCCCTGGTAGCGGGCGAGGGCCGCGGTCACGCGCGGCGGCGCGAAGCCGAGCTCGACGGCGGCGGCGAAGGCGGCGGTGGCGTTCAGCGCGTTGTGCCGGCCGGGGACATGCACGGTCATCTGCGCGAAGATCTCACCGAACGGGCTGTGTTCGGCGGTGACCGCGAACCTCACCGCCAGGCCCTGGGAACGGACATCGCCCAGCCGGTAGTCGGCACCAGCCGACTCGCCGTATCGCCGGACTCGCCGCGGGCTTTGGGGTTCCAGCCGGGCCGCGACGGCCTCCGCGCCAGGATCGTCCGCGCAGGTCAGGACTAGGCTGCTGACCTGGTCGCTGAACGTGGCGAAGGCCGCCTCGATCTCCGCCAGGCTCCCGTAGTTGTCCAGGTGGTCGGCTTCCACGTTGGTGATGATGGCCACGTCGGGCGAGAGCAGGAGGAACGATCCGTCGCTCTCGTCCGCCTCGGCGACGAAATCCATGCCCCCGCCGTCCTCGGCGCCGAGCCCGGTCTCGACCAGGACGCCGCCGATGACGTAGCCGGGATCGGCGCCGCAGTCGCGCAGCACGGTGGTGAGCATGGACGTGGTGGTGGTCTTGCCGTGCGTGCCGGCCACCGCGATCACCCGGCGCCCGGCCATGACCGAGGCCAGCGCCGCGGCCCGGTGCATGACCCTCAGGCCCCGCCGGGTCGCCTCGGCCAGCTCCGGGTTGTCCGCGCGGATCGCGCTGGACAGGACCAGGGTGTCCCCCGGGCCGAGGTCGCCGAGGTTGGCGCCGGCGTGCCCGACGTACACCCGGGCGCCCAGCGCGTGCAGGTCATCGAGCATGGCCGAGGCCATCGCGTCGCTGCCGGACACGCTGATCCCCCGGGCCAGCATGATCCGCGCGATGCCTGACATGCCCGCGCCGCCGATCCCGGTGAAGTGCACCCGGCCGAGCCCGATGGCGGGCACCGGCTCAGCCGGCGTGATGAGGCTCTTGAGCATCTGGTTCCCCACTCCGACCCTTCCCGTTCACGACCTCGATGATCGCCTCGGCGAGCCAGCGGTCGGCGTCGCCGCGGCCCAGCGAGGCGGCCGCCTCCGACATGTCCGCGACCTGGTCGATGTTGACCAGCACGGGCAGCAAGGTGTCCCGGATCCACTCGGGGGTCAGGTCGGCGTCGTTGACCAGCATGCCGCCGCCCCGCTGGACGATGGGCACCGCGTTCAGCCGCTGCTCGCCGTTCCCGATGGGGAGCGGTACGTAGGCGGCCGGCAGGCCCACGGCGGTGAGCTCGGCGCACGTCATCGCGCCGGCCCGGCACAGCGCGAAATCGGCTGCCGCGTAGGCGAGATCCATCCGGTCGATGTAGGGCATGGCCACGTAAGGCACCCCACCCGCCTCCCCCGCCCCCTTCTTGGTCACCGGCGCCTCGACGCCGTTGCGCGGGCCGATGACGTGCAGCACCTGGACGCTGGCGTCCCTGAGCCACCCGGCCGCGCCGAACACGGCCGTGTTCAGTGACCGCGCCCCCTGCGAGCCGCCGGTGACCAGCAGCACGGGCAGGTCCGGGCGGAGGCCGAAGTGGGCCCGGGCCTTGTCGCCGACGGCCAGCCGGTCCAGTTCCGCGATCTCGCGCCGGATCGGGATGCCGAGGTACTTCCCGTTCCTGAGCACGGTGTCCGGGTGCCCGGTGAAGACGTGGGTGGTGAAATGGGCGCCCAGCCGGTTGGCCAGACCCGGCCGGGGGTTCGCCTCGTGCACCACGATGGGAACCTTGCGCCGCCGGGCCGCCAGGTAGGCGGGGGTGGCGACGTACCCGCCGAAGCCGACGAGCACCTGGGCCCGGGTCCGGTCGAGCACGTCGGCGGCCGCGTTGATGGCGCCGGCGAGCCGGCCCGGCACGGTCAGCAACTGGGGCGTCACCGTCCGGGGCATCGGCACGGCCGGGATGAGCTCGAGTGGGTATCCGCGCAGCGGGATCAGCCTGGTCTCCAGGCCGCGCTCGGTGCCCAGGCAGGTCACTTCGATGTCCGGATCGGCCTGCCGCAGGGCATCCGCCACCGCGAGAGCTGGTTCGATATGTCCGGCGGACCCGCCGCCGGCAAGCACTACCCTCATGTCTCGTCCCTGAACTGCTGCCGTTCTATCGTCGGCGCTTTGCTAGACCGAGCCAGCTTAGAACGCGCAGCGGCCAGCCGGGGCCGCGTGCGGCCAAAGCCTCCTGCGCACCTGGCTCGAGCCTCGCGAACGACATCAGCATGCCGAGTGCGACCAGGGTCACCAGCAGTGACGACAGCCCCGCCGAGACCAGCGGCAACGGGACGCCGGTGATGGGCAGGACGCCGATCACCGCGCCGATGTTGACCAGGGCCTGGACCACGATCCACGCGGTGATACCGGTCGCCGCCAGGCGCGCGAACAGATCGGGCACGCGCCTGGCGATCCGGAGCCCGGCGAAGGCCAGCCCGCCGTACAGGACGGTCACGCACAGCGTGCCGATCAGCCCGAGTTCCTCGCCGATGATGGCGAAGATGAAATCGCTGGTCGATTCGGGAACGTAGCCCCACTTCTGCCGGCCGGCGCCAAGCCCTACGCCGAAGATGCCGCCCGAGCCGAGCGCGTACTTGCCCTGGGTGCCCTGCCAGCCGGCGCCGGTCGGACTACTGGCCTGCTGGTCGAGGAAGCCGACCAGGCGGCCGAGACGGTATTTCGCGGACACGATCATGAGCATCATGGCCAGGGCCATCAAGATGAGCAGGCCGGCGAACACGCGTCCGGGCGTCCCGATGACCCAAAGTAGCGCGAGGAAGATGACCAGCAGGAGGAACGTGCTGCCGAGGTCATCGCCGGTCATCACGAGCAGGCACAGCACGGCGGTACCGGGCATGAGCGGTACGAGCATGTGCCGCCAGTCGGCCAGCTGACCCAGCCGGTCCTTGCGGGCGAGCAGGTCGGCGCCCCACACCACCAGAGCGAGCTTGGCGATCTCGGACGGCTGGAACTGCTGGCCGCCGATGGTGATCCACCGGGCCGCGCCGTACGCCGAGACGCCGACGCCGCGGATCAGGGTCAGGCCCAGCCCGACGACAGCCACCGCGAGCAGCGGATAGGCGAAGGCCCGGAACAGCCGGGGCTTCGAGCGGGCCGCGGCCCACATGAGCGGCAGCCCGACGGCCGCGCCGAGCAGCTGCTTCTTGAAGTCGGAGTAGGGCGACAGCCCGGCGATCAGGTCGGTGACGGACGCCGTGGACTGCACCATGACCAGCCCCAGCCCGAGCAGGAGCAGCGTGATGCCGAGGACCAGGTAGTAAGACGTCAGCGGCCGGTCGAGCAGCGTACGCCAGACGCCGATCCGGTCCCGCACGCCGTCCAGGCCTAGCAAGCCGAGCCGGGCGGTCTCCCGCGGGCCCGGTCCGGCCAGGTCCGGATCCGCCAGGTCGTCGGCTCGCTCGGAAACCTGCGGATACATGGTTCAAGTCTGTTCGCCGGGTCGCGTCAAGACCCGGACATCCGGCGCGTGTCGCCCGGGATTTCGTCCGGAGATCCGCTAGGCGCGGGTCCAGGTACGGCCGCCGTCGGCGGTGTGCCAGGTGGCGTTGCCCAGGACGAGCCAGCCGTGGCCGGCGTCGGTGAAGTCAAGCAGCGGCACGGCCAGCGAGTTGACCGGGATGACCAGCCGGAGGCTGGATTGCTGCCAGCGGCGCCCGCCGTCGGTGGTGCGGGCCAGCGACAGGACCGCCACCGACGGGCTGCTCGGGTAGTTCAGGCTCCAGGCCAGGCCGGTCCCGGGACCGGTCAGCTGAACGGCGCCCGCGGGAACCGTGGCCGGCAGCAGGCTCAGCGGACCGCCGTTCGTGACCGCGACCCGCTGGGTGTAGCTGGCCGTGTCGATGACGAGCCAGCCGGACCAGCGGGCGGGGCCGCCGCGAACCGAACCCGGATAAAGAGCAAAGCTGGCGGGGCCGACCAGGGAGTCGGCCCCGAGCGGTAGCAGGCCACCACGGATCCAGGTCAGGCCGTAGTCGCTGGTGGTCCACATCCGGACGGGGGGCAGGCCGCCGGAGCCGTTCTCCCACGGCGTCCCGCCCGTCACGGTCAGCAGCAGGCCGTGGCCGTTGGCGGACATCCATGGCCCGTAGATATCGGTGTTGCCTCCGGGCAGCGGGCCGTAGGGCTCCCACGTCGAGCCGCCGTCAGACGTCGCCCACAGCTGCCAGGGCGAGGAGGTGCCGGCCTGGTAGCTGGCCGCGACACCGGCGCGGGCGGACCAGAAGTCCAGCTGGGTTACCACGCCAGGCAGGTCGGCGAGCTGGTTCCAGCTGCGCCCGCCGTTGTCCGAACGCAGGATCGCGCCCGCATCGGCCGGGTCCTGGGCGGCCAGGGCGGTGGTCGTGCTCACCGCGTCGAGGGGGCCGGCCGGAGCCGGAGCGGGCAGCAGCTCGGTCCAGTCCGCGCCGCCGTCCCGCGTCGCAGACAGCACGCCCCGGTCGCTGACCGCATAGGCCACGTCCTTGCTGACCGCTGCCAGCGAGCTGACCTGGGCCAACTGCCAGGGCGGCAGCTGCTGCCAGCCGGAGGGGCCGTACCGGTACATCAGGCCGAACGGCGGCGCGCAGGCGGCGCCGTTGCGCCCGGTCGCCGCCCAGGCCCAGCCGTCAGGCGCGGCCGAGAACACGATGCCGTTGCTGGCGCACTCGTCCGGATAACTGTCGGCCAGGTTGACCGGGCTCCAGGTCTGGCCGCCGGTGGCGCTGTGCAGCAGGTCGGCGACGCCGCAGCCGTGCATGGCGCAGCTGAGCTGGTCAAAGACGCTGGCCCAGGTCAGGCCGCCCGACGCGGTCGCGGCCAGGCTGACCTTGACCGCGGGCGTGAGCGGTTCGAGGTTGGTCACCCGTCCCAGCCGGTGCCAGCTTCGCCCGCCGTCCTTGCTGGTCAGGAACGTGATGCCGGATGCGCTGGTCTGAGCCGCCCAGAGCTGCCCGGTGGCGCTCGCGGTGGCGAAGACGGGGGCGGCGCCGCCCAGCACCCGCGTCCAGTGCGCGCCGCCGTCCCGGCTGACCAGGATCTGGCCCGGGCAGCGGGACAGGCCGACGTCGACCAGGCAGCTGTCCGAGGTGACCACGCCCAGCCGGGCGGAGACGAACTGGACCTGGTTCACGGCCTGCGGCAAGGTGGCGGCCACCCGCCAGTGCCGACCGCCGTCGGAGGTGGCCAGGAGTTCCCGCCCGCAGGACGGCTTGGACCCCTTGAGTCCCAGGCAGGCGATCAGCGCCCAGGCGTGCGCCGGGTCGGTCGCGCTGATCGACAGCGGGCTTCCGGCACCCTCCCATTGCACCTGCCACGTCGCACCGGCCGTGCCGGTACGCCAGATAGCGGCACGGCCGCCGGTTGCCGCCTGGCCGAGCAGCCAGCCGGTCGCGGGAGCGGGGAAGGCCAGGGCGGTGAGCGTCGGCGCCGAGCCGGCCGAGATGGTGGCGGCGGCGGCTTGGGTCTGGCCGGCGCCCGGGACCTGGGCGGCGCTCGCCGAAGGCGCCAAGCAGAACGCCCCGATCAGCGCGGCGGCCGCCAAGGCGGGCGCAAATCGGGAGCAGCGGAGCATGTGTTGTAGACGCTGACGGCGGGCGAAACGTTGGAAATCGTGACGCGCCGGGCCGGCACTGGGGACACGGTGGCGTTTCTGGCATCATGTGAAGCGATGAGCAGGCCAGATTCTTCGCGTTTCCCGGTGACGGTGACCCGGCTTCCCCTTACCCGCTGCGAGATATGCGGGCGTACCCTGGCCTACCAGCCCGGACAGGCCAGTGCCGTGCTGACCAAGCACTACCTCCGGGCGCACCCGGAGGCCCTCAGCGAGGCGGCCGAGGCAACCGGGGCGTAGCAGTTTCAGAGGTCTATCGCCGCCGGGGCCTGCCGGGTACGCTGCGGGTACCTGCACCCCCGCGGATGTGACCATGAGCACGGGTCTGGCCGCCTTGATCGCGTGGCTGCTCACCGCCGGCATCGGCGGTTACATGCTGCGAACCTGGGTCGCGCGCGACGGCCTGCGCCGCCAGCGGGCGACCGGCGTGGGCGTGCCGCCCGCGGTGGTGTTCGGTCACGCCGGCGCCGCCCTGGTCGGGCTGACGGTCTGGATCAGCTACCTGAGCAGCGGCTGGCGCCCGCTGGCCTGGATCGGCGTAGTCCTGGTCTGCGCCGCGATCAGCCTGGGCATCTGCACGGTGACGCTCTGGACGCCGTATCCGGTCCGGCCCGACCCGGGAACCGGCCACGAGGATCCGGGAGGGTTCGAGAGCCGCGAGGCCCCAGCACACCCAGCACACCCAGCCGGACCGCCGGGCGAGCACCATGACATGTTTACAGTCACCGACGAGATGATCGCCCGCCTGCTCGCCGGGCCGCCTCCGGCCCGGCGTCGCAGGGTCCACCTGCTCCCGCTCGTTCCGGCGGCGCACGGTCTCGCGGCGCTGACCACGTTCATGCTCACCGTGCTGGCCGCCTTGAGCCTGCGGTAAGACGCCCCGAGTGGGCACTAGGGCCGCTGGTCAGGCAGGCTGGAAGCATGGCAGACACGCTGACGATGATGGCGGTACACGCGCATCCCGACGACGAGGCCTCGAGCACCGGCGGGGTGCTGGCCACCTACGCCGACCAGGGGATCCGGACGGTGGTCGTGACCTGCACGAACGGGGAGTTCGGCGACGCGCCAGGCGGCGTGAAGCCGGGACAGGACGGGCACGACGAGCATGCCGTGGCCCAGCTGCGGCTGGCCGAGCTGCGCGAATCCTGCGCCATCCTCGGGGTCACGGACCTGGAACTGCTCGGCTACCACGACTCGGGCATGCCGGAATGGGACTACAAGGACCGGCCCGACGCATTCCGCAACATCCCGCAAGCGAAGGTGGCGGCGAGGATCTCCAGCCTGATCGAGCGGTACCGGCCGCAGGTGCTGATCAGCTACGACGATCAGGGGCCCTACCAGCATCCCGATCACCTGCACGCGAGCCGCTGCGCGCAGGCCGCGTTCGCGGACACCGGCATCCCAGCCAAGCTCTACCTCAGCGCGATGCGCGGCAGCGACTGGCGGAAGGTCTGGGATGCGCTGCGCGAGCTCGGCCTGGAGGTCCCGGATTTCGAGAACATGGACCCCGAGGTGATCCAGCGGGGCCAGGCGTCCGAGCAGCGCATCACCACGACCGTGAACATCCAGCCGGTGCTGAGCCGCAAGCGCGACGCGCTGTTCGCGCACGGCAGCCAGATCTCCGAGTCGTGGTTCAGCAAGCTGCCGCAGGATGTCGCGGAGGCGACCTTCGGGCGGGAGAGCTTCATCCGGGTCAGCGACACGACCGGGGCGCCACTGCCCGAGGACGACCTGTTCGCGGGCCTGCGCCCATGACCGAGCCGGAGGGGCCCAGGGGGCTCGAAATTAATACAGCGGTTGGCCTGGTCGAGCGGTATGCCGCCGCCTTGGTCTCTGGGGTGGCGGACCAGCCTGAAGACGACGGGTTCTTCGGGCCGGCCAGCGTGACCTGGCGGCTGGCCGCCGACCTGTCCGCGCCGGTCGCCGGGCTGCGGTCATTGCTGATCCAGGCGCTGCACCCGCTGGCCATGGCCGGGGTCGACCAGCACAGCGACTGGCGGCGCGACCCGGTCGGCAGGCTGGCCGCCACCTCCGCCTACGTCGCGACCGTGACCTACGGCGACCGGGCCAGCGCGAGCCGGGCCGCCCGGCGGGTGCGGGCCATCCACGAGCACGTCCGGGGCACAGACACCGTGACCGGCGGACGTTACGCCGCCGGGGACCCCGCGCTGCTGCTGTGGGTGCACGTGGCGCTGGTGGACTCGGTGCTCGCCGCGAACCGGCTGTTCGGCACGCCGGTGACCGATGCGGACGCCGACACGTACGTCGCCGAGATGGCCGTCTCGGCCGAGCTGCTGGGGGTTCCGCGCGAGATCATCCCGAGCAGCGTGGCCGCCGTCGAGCGGTACCTGGCCGGCGTCCGGCCCGAGCTGCGCTGCGCTCCGGCGGCCGCGGAGTCGATGGGCTACATGCTGGATCCCGAAGGCATGGGCGAGGAGATCGCCGAGCTCTGGCAGGACCTGCGGGACGCGGCGCTCGCCGCGCTGCCCGGCTGGGCCCGGGACCTGTACGGCTACCCGGCTCCGCCACCGATCGACTCCGCGCGGCGGACCGAGATCCGCCAGACGCTCGGCGTGTTCGACGCGGTGTTCATGGCCGAGCCGGGCGTCCTGGAGGCGCGCCAGCAACTCGCCTTGCGGATGCGCGCGCGCCCGGGGAACCGGGTTTGAGGGCTCGGACCCGGAAGCTGGCCGTGGCCGCCGCGGTGGGCGGCGCGTCGGTCGCGGCGCTCGCGGTCCTGGGACGCCGACGCGGCCTGCTCGGGGGCCGGGGCGGCAGCTTGCGGGTCGAGCGCGGGATGGCCGCGCTGCGGCTGGCGGCGCGCGGCGGCGCGCGCTACGCGAGCAACGCACCGCGGCTGTTCGCCAGCGCGGGCGAGCACCGGCAGCAACTGCGGAACGACCTGGCCCTGCAGACGGCCGAAGACGTCGCCGCGACCCTGGGCACGATGAAGGGCGTGCTGATGAAGCTCGGCCAGATGGCCAGCTACATCGACGACGGCCTGACGCCGGCCGCCCGCCGCACGCTGAGCCGGCTACAGGACAGCGTGCCGCCGATGAGCCCCGAACTGGCCGCGCAGGTGGTCACCGAGGAGCTGGGCCAGCCGCCGGAGCGGGCGTTCAGGACCTGGGACCCCGAACCCATCGCCGCGGCGTCGATCGGGCAGGTGCACCGGGCGATCACCCACGACGGCCGGGCCGTCGCGGTCAAGGTCCAGTACCCCGGCATCGCCGAGACCATCGAGGCCGACCTGGACAACGTCGGGCTGCTGCGCCGGATGCTCAAGATCACCGCGCCGAGCCAGGACGTCGACGCGCTGCTCGCCGAACTGCGGGAGCGGGTCACCGAGGAGCTCGACTACCGGAGGGAAGCCCGCAACCAGCAGCTCTTCGCCCGTTACTACGAAGGCCACCCCACCATTGCCATCCCGCGGATCGTGGGCGAGCTGTCCACCCGCCGGGTGGTGACCAGCGAGCTCGCCGACGGGGCCAGGTTCGCTGAGCTGGCCGGCTGGTCGCAGGCCGAGCGGGACCTGGCCGCGGAGACCATCTACCGCTTCGTGTTCCGCAGCCTGTACGAGGCGCACGCCTTCAACGGCGACCCGCACCCGGGCAACTACCTGTTCCACGGCGGCGGGCGGGTCACCTTTCTGGACTTCGGCCTGGTCAAGCACTTCACCGCCGAGGAGATGCGGCCGCTGGCCGCGATGGTCAAGCACCTGTGCGTGGACCAAGACCCCGAAGGGTTCCGCCGGGCCATGGTGCAGGCCGGCTTCCTGATCCCGGACGCGCCGGTGTCCACGCCGCTGGTCGTGGAGCACATGGCGGTGTTCTACGACACCGTCCGGGAGCGCGGCCCGCGGACCATGACCGGCGACTACGCCTCGGCGGTGACCCGGAAGTTCTTCGACTTCCGCAGCCCGCTGGCCGCGTACGCCCGGATCCCGCGCTCCTACGTGATCCTGCAGCGGATCAACCTCGGCCTGTTCGCCCTGCTCGGCGAGTTGCACGCGACCGCCGACTGGCGCGGCATCGCCGAGGAGATCTGGCCGTTCGTCCAGGGCCCGCCGTGCACGCCGATGGGGATGGCCGAGGCCGCGTGGCGATCAGCGCGGCCGGCCAGCACGAACGCCGCTTCGTTCGGCTAAATAGGGGTTAGGGAACGGCCGGTCACAGGCCGCCGAAGAATCGTGAAACGTCGAACGGCCGCAGGTACGGCGCCGGGGTGTAGCTGGTGAAGGCGGGCGCGGTCGCGACGAGATCGCCGGTGGCGGGACTGGTGTAGACGTTGTACTGGGCGCCGAGCGCCGCAGCCTGGGCGTTCAGGCCGGCCGGGCTCGGCACGTTCCAGTGCCCCGTGGACAGGCGGTTCAGCAGCGTCTGGGCCGCGGTGATGGTCTCGGCCGGGGTGAACGCGCAGTGGCCGGCGCGGTCCACGAAGATCTGCCGCAGCAGGTTCCCGTTCCCGGCACGGTCGACGACGCTGCTGTAAGCCTGCTCGTTCTCCGGCACGACCAGGCCGTCGCCGGTGGTGTGCATGGTGAGCACCGGGATCGAGATCTGGCCGTCGAAGGAGATGTTCTTGGCCAGGTAGGCCACGGCGAACGGATCCGCGGTGATCCGCGGGGCGCTGTTCAGCGTCTGCAGGTCCTTGGTCAGGCTGAGCCCCGCGCTCTGGTAAAGCGCCGTCACCTCCTGGCGGTCGACCGAGTTGGCCAGGTCGCTGAAGTAATTCACGCCGGTGTTCCAGGACACGTTGCCGCCGGCCCGGGCTTCGAGCTCGGCGCGGAAGTCCAGGACGAACGGGAAGGTGACCTCGGTGTCCCACAGGAACTGGTTCGCCTCCTGGGCGGCGTAGTCGCTCGCCGCGGGTTCGGGCGACAGCGGGGTGAACCAGCCGGGGGTGTCGTCGAGCGCGGCGACCAGGGCGAGGCGGGCCCGGCCGGCCGCGGTCTGCTGCGCCGCGGCCACCGCGGCCTCGCCGGCCTCCAGGTTGGCCGTGGGGTTCTTGATGTTGACGACCTGGATCGTCGGGTCGATCAGCTGCTGGAACGCGAAGGCCGCGTCGAGCGCGGTGTTCCAGGTCGCCACGCCGCCGGACAGCACGCCGCACATGGGCAGCGCGGCGTTGAACAGGTTCGGGTAGTCCTGGATCAGGCCGGCGGTGATGATGCCGCCCAGGGAGTGGCCCCAGGCGATCGTGGTGAGCGGCTTGCCGTAGCTCTGGTCGAAGACCTTCAAGGTGTTGACCTGGTCGGGGAGCGCCTGCTGGATGGCCCAGCCGGTGCTGGCGTAGGACGATCCCGCCAGGGCGTAGCCGTGGCTGAGCAGCCAGGCGCCGGTGATCGGATCGCCGACGTCTTCGGCCGGGTTGGCGGCGCCGGGGGTGACGTAGCCGTGGCTGTAGAGGAACAGCGTTCCGTTCCACTGGCCGGCCGGGCACTGGATCAGGTACGTGGCGCCATCGGCCAGCGTCCCGTTCACCGTGGTCACGGCGTTGGTTCCGCCGCAGGTCGATCCGGCCGCCCAGGCGGTCCCCGATCCGGCCGTGAGCCCGCCGATGACCAGCCCGGCGGCCAGTACCATCCCGGCCAGTTTCTTCGTCCGCACCATGAATTCCACGCTCCGTCGCCAGCTGAACGATCCCCAGAACGGGACGTAACTTACCGGTAACTTGGGTTTTGCTGGACGCAGACACCATAAGTTGGCCGAATTGAGATAGGAGGCCGGCGGCGCCGCGGCGAAACTATAGGTAGCTATTCGTGTATCGTTTATTTACGTTAAGTAGTCAGCACGGAAAGGGTGCCGCGCCGCGTGTCGAGGATCCTGGTGGTCGATGACGAGCCCGACCAGCGTTTTCTGCTGCGCAGGATATTCGAGCGGGCCGGGCATGAGGTGACCGATGCCGCCGATGGCGCGGCTGCGCTACGCGCCCTGCGGGAGTCGGTGCCGGATCTGGTGGTGACCGACGTGACGATGCCGGTCATGGACGGGGTGGAGCTCATCCGGGCCCTGCACGGTGACCCGGCGACGGCGCACATCCCGATTCTGGCCGTGAGCGGGGACACCCACCTGGTAGATGCCGCCGACGCGATCGTGGCCAAGCCATATGACGGGTACCACCTCCTGTCGGTCGCGGATGCCTTGCTGAAAGAACGACGCGCCGGGAGTTGAAGCGGACTGGTCATCCTCGATCAACGGGAAGCGCGTATCCGTCACGGGATGTCTGGGCGTCGAGGGTGAAGTAGAAGGTGGCGCCGCCGTCCACCGCGCCCTGGGCCCAGGCGCGCCCGCCGTGGCGTTCGACGATCCGCTGGACGCTGGCCAGGCCGACGCCGGTGCCGGGAAATTCGCGGGCGGCATGGAGTCGCTGGAACGGCTGGAAGAGCTTGTCCGCATAGGCGGGTTCGAAGCCGACCCCGTTATCGCGCACGTAGAAGTAGACCTCGCCGTCGTCGTCGGTACCGGCGGCGAACTCGATGATGGCCTCGTCGCGCCGGGCGGTGAACTTCCAGGCGTTCTCGAGCAGGTCCTCGAGCACGGCGCGGATCAAGATACGGTCCGCGGTCACCCAGACGCGCTTCTGGATGGCGAAGCGGACCCGGCGGCCGGCGTCACGGGATCGCAGGCCCTCGGCGATCGCGGTGACCTCCGCGCTGAGATCGACCCGGGCGAGGTTCATGTCGGCGTGCGTTACCTGCGACAGGCGCAGCAGGTCATCGAGGATGGCGCCCATCCGCTCGCTCGCCGCCTGGATGCGCCTGGCGTAGCCGCGGCCGGTTTCGCCGAGAAGCTCGGCGAATTCCTCGAGCAGCGCCTGGCTGAACCCGTTGAGCCCGCGCAGCGGAGTGCGCAGGTCATGGGCGATCGAGTAGCTGAACGCCTGCAGGTTCCGGTTCGACCGCTCCAGTTCGGCCGTGCGCTGCCTGACGCGGGCCTCGAGCTCGGCGGTGAGCGTACGAACCTCGGCTTCGGCTTCACGCTGGGCGGTGATGTCGCGCACGGTATCGATGTACAGCAGCGGGCGGCCGGCTGGATCGCGGACCAGGCTCCGTTGCACCTCGCCCCAGATGAGGGCACCCCCCTTCTGGATGAAGCGCCTCTCCGCCGAATAGGTGTCGATCTCTTCGGCGGCGATGCGTGCCCTGATGGCGCGATGGGTCTCGATATCGTCGGAATGCAGGAGATCCGTCATTCCGCGCATAGACAGCACCTCCTCGGCGGTGTAACCGACGAAGTTGCAGAAGTACTGGTTGACCCGGACCAGCTCGCCGTTGAGCGTTACCTCGCCGACGCCGATGGGGGCGTTGTCGAACAAGACGCCGAGCCGCACTTCTGACGCGCGCAGCGCGTCCTGCAGGCGCTCGGTCTCGGTGATGTCGCGCGCGGCGGCGAAGACGCCGAGTACCTGCCCGGACGCGTCACGGTAGACCGAGCCGTTATACATCACCGATGTGATATGCCCGTCGCGGTGGCGCAACTCCAGGGGGTAGTCCCGCACGCTGCCATCGGCGAAGGCCAGCTCGTAGCCGGCCTTGGCCAACCCGGGGTCGGCGAAGTAGTCGCTGAACCCGGTCCCGAGCAGGTCCGCCCGTTCGTACCCGGTCGCCTGCTCGGTGGCGGTGTTGACGTCACTGATCGCGCCATCTCGGCCGATGGTGAACATCGGGTTCAGGCTGGCCTCGATCAGGCTCCGGTTGTAGGCGGCCGCGGCGCGGATCTCGTCCTCGCCCCGCTTCCGCTCGGTGATGTCCTGGCAGACGCCCAGCAACCGAGCCGGCTCGCCCGTGTGGTCCCGCTCCACGACCGCTGCCTGCAGGATCCAGCGCACGGCGCCGTCAGGGCGGATGATCCGGTGCTCGACCTGGTAGCGATCGCCACCCGCCAGCGCCGCCCCGCGCGCCTCGGCCACCGCCGCCCGGTCGTCCGGATGGATAAGGTTCCAGAGGGTTTCCGTCTTCACCTCGGCCAGCCCGGGGGCCAGCCCGTAGATCCGATGAGCCTGCGGCGACCAGGTCGTCATGTGATCCTCGGTCGGAACCGAAGCCCACCAGCCGAGCCTCAGGGATTCCTGCGCCTGCTCGAGGAAGGTGTTCTGGGCCGCCTGATGCTCCGCGGCGCGCTGCGCGGTGAGATCGGTGAGGACCAGGCAGCGCGTGAGCATCCCGTCCAGATCGAATCCGCTGACCGCCAGCTG
>Ga0302235_10001159_pt1 | contig 19932 bp, 15 predicted proteins | sample II_Palsa_N3_3_FD_193577 | JGI IMG/M metagenome (GOLD analysis project Ga0302235, IMG submission 193577) | Peat permafrost microbial communities from Stordalen Mire near Abisko, Sweden - II_Palsa_N3_3 | ecosystem: Environmental > Terrestrial > Soil > Palsa > Peat permafrost | place: Sweden... | reverse complement strand
ACCGCGCAATGCGCAGCTTGGCTGAGGTCCTACCATCAGCCCGCAGCCACCCCCCTGGCCCGGGACGCAGCGCCGCGCTCAAGACACGACCGCGCAATGCGCAGCGGGGCTGAGGTCCCCATATGCTGCCCGGCGCCTGAGGGGGTCTGGGGGACCCTTCCCCCAGCCACGCCACCTACCACTTCACAGTTTCCCGGTCCACGCTCACCACGGGGCGCCGGGCAGCATCGCCATGGGGACCTCTGCCCCGGCCCAAGCCAGGGCCTACTCCGTCTTGTTGAACTCCACGATCGCGATCCCCGCCATGACCACTCCCATCAGCGCGACGATCCCGAGTGACAGCCCCAGGGGCACTGTCCAGCCAAACCAGGACACCCCCGGTGCCAGCGCGTGCACCGCAGCCGGGCTGATGTTCAGGTGGCTGAAGACGGCGCGGCGCATCGGGGCGACGATGTAGGTCAGCGGGTCGATGCGGGTCAGCACGGTCAGCCAGGCAGGCAGGCCGTTCAGCGGGTAAAGCGCGCCGGACAGGAAGAACAACGGCATGACCAGCATCTGAGTGAGCGCCATGAACGCCTGGAACTGCTTGATCCGGGCCGCCATCATCACGCCGAACGCGGTCAGCGTGAAGCTCAGCAGCAGCAGCTCGCCGATGAGCGTGATGATCAGGACCGGGTTGTAGGGCACGTCAGCCAGCCCGGCCAGAGCCAGCACGATGATGCCCTGGAAGGTGGCCACGGTGGTGCCGCCCAGGCATTTGCCGAGCACGATCGCACCCCGGTTGACCGGGGCGACCAGCATCTCCCGCAGGAACCCGAATTCACGGTCCCAGACGATCGAGCCGGCCGAGAAGATCGCGGTGAACAGCACGCCCATGGCGACGATGCCCGGGTAGATGAAGGTCTTGAAGCTGACGCCCGGGGGGAGGCTGTGCCCGGCGAGCGCGCCCAGCCCCGTCCCGAGGACGAACAGGAAGAGCACCGGCTGGACCAGCGAGGTAATCATGCGCAGCCGGTCGGTGCGGAACCGGATCAGCTCGCGGCGCCAGACGATGCTAGCGGCCCGCAGGTCCTGCCGCAGCCCGCGGTCCGGGACCGCGACCCGGATCAGGTCAGTCAGGTCCGCCTGGACGGCTGGGCCCTGCGGGGCGGCTGCTTCGGCCGTGGTGGGGGTCGCCATCGTCATCGCCTCCCGAAGCGCTGCGCCATGGCCCGCATGGCGTCCGCGCTGCTCGCTTCTGTGTCCCGGATCGTCCGGCCGGTGTAGGACATGAACACGTCGTCCAGGCTGGGCCGGGCCACGCTCACCGAGCGGATGGGCACGTCCAGCTCGGCGAACAGCCGGGGCACGAACTCTTCCCCCGACTCCACCGAGAACGTGACCAGTCCCTCGTGCAGGGCGGCTTCGATCCCAAACCGTTCGGCTAGTTCCCTGATCGCGATCTGGTCGTCGGCCGTGCTGATCTGCACACGGTCCTTGCCGACGCTGGCCTTGAGGGCCTCGGGGGTGTCGATCGCCACGATCAGGCCGTGGTCGATGATGGCGATCCGGTCGCAGTGCTCCGCCTCATCCATGTAGTGCGTGGTGAGGAAGATGGTGATGTCCTCGCGCTGCTTGAGGTCGTTGATGTACCGCCAGATCGACGACCGGGTCTGCGGGTCCAGGCCCACGGTCGGCTCGTCGAGGAAGAGGATGTGGGGGGCATGCAGCAGGCCGCGCGCGATCTCCAGGCGGCGCTGCATGCCGCCCGAGTAGGTCCGGACCAGGCTTTCCCGCCGGTCCCACAGGCCGACCATCTCCAGGACCTGGCGCATCCGCGGCGCGACGGCCGACTTGGGCACGCCGTAGAGGTCGGCGTGGAAGCGCAGGTTCTGCTCAGCGGTCAGATAGGTGTCCAGCGTGGTGTCCTGGAACACCAGACCAATGTTCCGGCGCACCGTGTCCCGGTCGGTGACCACGTTGTGGCCGGCCACCATGGCCGTTCCCGACGTGGGCTTGACCAGGGTGCACAAGATGCTGATGGTGGTCGACTTGCCGGCCCCGTTCGGGCCGAGAAAGCCGAACGTCTCGCCCCGCCTGACCTCGAAGTCGATGCCCCGGACGGCCTCCAGGTCGCCGTACCGTTTGGTCAGCTTGCTTACCGATATCGCGGGGCTCCCGGCATCGCTGAACTGAGACGGACCCGCCGGACCCGTGCGCGCGGAGCCCTCGGCCTCCGCACCGGTTTGTACCGCCACGTGCTGCGCCTCCCTCTGCGGACTCTCCCCTGAGCCTAGTGGCCCGGGCGAGCACGATCGCGGCCCGCACCCGTGGGGTACGGGCCGCGAGGTGCGGTTCCTGACTGCGGTCGCCGCTGGCGTGAACCGAGCGGCGCTCTGGCCGGCGCGGTAGCGCCCGCCTGCGCTGCGGCCGCGGCCTCATTCTGCGGAGCTGGCTGCCTCATCCTCGCCGTCAGCGGCGAGGATCCGGTACAGGGAGCGGCGGGTGTCAGTGAGGACCTTTGCGGCCTCCTTCACCTGGGCCGCGGAGCCAGCCTGGCCCACCTGCGACACAGCCATCAGTACCTGGCGGACCAGCCCGCGCAGCTCGACTTCCGCGCCGTCGACGCTGCCGGTCACCGCGTCCCAGGACGCGGCGAGCTCGTCGGCGTGCGAATCGGCGTAGGCCCGGCCCTCGTCGGTCAGCGTGAACGCCTTGCGCCCGCTCTCCGAGGTCTCGGCCCGGATCAGGCCCTCGTCCTCCAGCTGCTGAAGCGCAGGGTAGACGGAGCCCGGGCTCGGGCGCCAGACGCCGTCGGTGCGCTCGCTGATCTCCTGGATGATCTGATAGCCGTTGCGCGGCCCCTCGGCCAGCAGCGACAACGCCGCGGCCCGGACGTCACCCCGGCGCACCCGGGGGCCGCGGGCGAACCTCGGGCCACCCGGGAACGGGCCGCCCCTCATGAACTCCGGCGGCGGGCCACCCCAGCCGCCCCGGCGCGGACCGCGTCCGCGCCCTCGATGCCCGCCTCGGCGGGACCATTCTTCCTCATGCATTGCGTTTCTCCTTTGTTGTTCGCGATACGCCTGCGCTGGACAGGGGATCACTCCGTCATACCAGTGGAGCATCTAGATATCCCTCATACTGTCTAGCTAGCTCAAAGATATATCGGTACTGTTCTTAACGCAAGTCGGCGCGGCTGAAATTTTGCCCGGCTCCAGCCCAGGCCCGGCCAGGGCAAGCTCGCACTGGCTAAAGCGCAGGTCGCAGCGGGCCAACAGCCCACGCCACAACGGGCCAGTGGCCAGCGGCAGTGAGCGCGCGCCGAGGACCCAGGGCAGCCCGCATGGGAACAGGGCCAGCGCGGGCGGAGCGGCCCTACCCAGCGCTGCCGCCGCGCCGCGCTGCCGCCGCGCCGCGCTGCCGTGGCGCCGCGGCAGCGGTCGCGGTCGCCCATCCGCGGGGCCGCGCGCCGGCCAGAGATTGCCGCACCCTAGTGATGGCGCCTTTACACGGGTAAGAGCAGGCGTGACGGCGCCTTTACACCGGTAAGAGCAGTCGTGGAGGCGCCATCACTGGGGATAGAACTGCCCGGCAGAGACGGGAGGTGAAGCGGCGCGAGGCAGCGCAGTGGCTCCCGGGCGCGATTCCACGCGGGGCAGGCCCCTGGCAGCCCGGTTCCTACCTGGGTGATGGCGCCATTACCCCGGCCCGGGCCGGGGTAATGGCGCCATCACTGGCGCTGAGAAATGCGCGGCGCGAGCCGGCCGGGGGCGGGCGGGGAGTTACGGCGCGGCGTGCGTGGTCAGGAAGCGCGGACCGGGAGGTCGTAGACGCGGCGGATGCTGGAGCCAAGCTCGGCCAGGTTGGCCCCGTAGACGTGCAGGGAAACGGCGATACCGGAGCCGCAGTTGCGGACCCGGTGGATGTCACCGGGCGGGGCGAACCCGGCCACGGTACCGGGCGGGTTCTGCCGGCGGATGACCTCGGTGAGGTACTGGCCGCCTGGGCCGGGAGCGAAGATCTCCTCGTATTCGGTGCCCTGCAGGACGCCGGTGACGCACCACGACACGTGGTCGTGAATGGGCGTCACCTGACCCGGCCGCCACACCATGAGCACGATCGAGAACGAGCCGCCCGGTTCCACATGAATGACGTGGGTCTGGTAACCGGCCGGGTCGCCCTGCAACTGCGCCGGGCTCAGCAGGTCCGGCCCGGGCAGATGATGGCTCAGCGTGGCGGCCACCCGGTCAGCGGTCTTCCGGACGTCCCCACCCTGCTCCCCGTCCTGGCCCCCGTCCTGGTCGGCTCTCTGTCCGGCGCCCGCTGTCGGATCGGCGCCCGCTGTCAGACCGGCACCCGCTGTCGGACCGGCCCCCCCTTTCAGACCGGCGCCCTCGCTCTGGCCGACGGCCCGGCGGACGGCGGCCGCGAGCCCGGCCGGGCATGCGGCGTAGGCGGGCGGCACGGCAACGGCCGCTCTGCTGGTCACGGGCATGACCACCTCCCTGCGTCGGAACTGACGACGGCTACCTACCCGGCCTTAACCCATAACAGTGATGCCAGTCCCGCCAACAACTCATAGCTTGAGTCAATGAATTCGCAGTAGGAAGGAAATGCGTAACGTAGCTACGGGCGCGGGGCGCTTCAGCGAAACTCGTCGGCGTGATCCGCGGCCCACTGCGCGAACGTGAGCGCGGGGCGGCCGAGCACGTCCTCGATAACCGTCGAGGTCCTGGCCGGTTCGCCGCGGCCCGCCGCCCAGAGCGTCAGCGTGTTCTGGGCCATGTCCGGCGGCATGATGCGGCTGAGCTCTGCGAGCCCTTCCTCGGTGGAGACCTCCACGAACTGGACCGGGCGGCCGGTCGCGTCGCCGATCTGCTCGACTAGCTGCCGGTTGGTGAGCGACTGCGGCCCATAGAGCGTGTACGCCTTTCCCTCGTGTCCCGGCGTGGTCAGCGCGGCGACGGCGAGTGCGGCGATGTCCTTCTCGTGCACGGGCGCGCTCTGCTCATCCGGGTAGGGCATGCGGACGGTACCCTCCTCGCGGATCGGCCGCGCCCACCACCACAGCGTGTTCGTGGCGAACATGCCCGGGCGGATGAAGGTCCAGGACAGGCCGGAGCCTTCCAGGGCCTGCTCGACCTCGCGGTGGCGGCGGGCGATCTGCCCGGCCCAGCCGTCGCTGCTCCCCATGCTGTCGCGCACGCTGGTCACCGCGGCCGACGACAGCAGCGCCACGCGCCGTACACCGGCCGCCGTGGCCGCGGCGACGAACCCGTCGATACCGCGGGGCTTCGCGTACAGGAAGACCCCGGTGGCCCCCTCCAGCGCGGCGGCCATGCTGCGGGGGTTCTCCAGGTCGGCCGCCGCCACTTTGGTACCGGACGGGAACCCAGCGCTGCCCGGGTCCCGGCTGGTCACCCGGACCTGCTCACCCGCCGCGCGCAGGCCATCGGCGACATTCCGCCCGACGCTACCGCGCGCACCGAAGATGGTCGTAACCATGATGGTCCACCTCCATTACTGTCGGCCCGCATCCGCAGCCGGCTGAAACCAGGCCGCCCCGTGGCCTGGCCGGCCAGCTCCCGGCGCGCCGGTCCCCGGAAAGCCGGTAACCGCCGGGGAAACCGGTAACCGCCGGGGAAACCGGTAACCGCGGTCAGTCCGCGACCGCCGTGTAGGCGATGACGCCGCGCCGCATGCCGTCGACCGCGGCGCGGGCAGTGGCCCGCAGGTCGTTCCCGGCCGCGCCGGGTATGGGGGCGCCCGCGATCTGGCCCAGCAGGTCAATGAGCTGCTTCACCGCGCGGACGAAATCACCCGGGCTCAGGTCGGTTGACTCGAGCACGTCCTCCAGCCGGGCGCCGCCCGCCCATTGAAAGGCCGCCCAGGCGAACCGCAGGTCAGGCTCGCGCAGGAACGAGACCCCACTGTCCTTTTCCAGCTCGTCGAGCTGGGCCCAGGCCCGCACCATCCGGCCAAGCACGTCCCGGACCCTGGCCGACGGCAGCCGGGGCGCGGCCGCGTCATTGGTCTGGCGGGACTCGAACGACAGAGCCGACACGCACGCGGCCAGTTCCTGGGTATCGAGGCCGTTCCAGTACCCCCGGCGCAGGCATTCGGCGGCCAGCAGGTCGAGCTCGGTGTAGAGCCCGCCCAGCAACCGCCCTTCGGCCGTAACGGTATCCCCGCTGAGATAGCCGAGGCTTTCCAGCACGGCGCAGATCCGGTCGAAGGTGCGCGCGATCACGTGCGACCGGCTCGCGACCTTCCGCTCCAGGGCCTCAGTTTCTCGCTTCAGCCGCGCGTAGCGCTGAGCGTACCGCGCGTGCTCCTCGCGGTCGGGGCAGCCGTGGCTGGGATGGCGGCGCAGCCGCCGCCGCAGCGCGGCGATCTCCTGATCCGGTTCGCTGGCCCCGTGGGACCCGGCCGCCCGGGACCGGCGCCCCCCACGGCCGCCGCCGGCTTCGGGTCTGCTGGCTTCCTCGTCAACGGCTCCGTGGTCATCGTCTCGGGGGGCACCATCGTTCCAGTCGGCGACCCGCTGCGGGCCGGCCACCTCGCGCCCGGCCAGCCGGTTGCGGACCGAAGCGGCCAGGTCCCGGCGATGCTGCGGCGAGCGCACGCTGAACGAGGCGGGGATCCGGATCCGGTCCACGGCCTCGACCGGGACCGGGAAATCGGCGAGCGACAGCCGCTTGACCTGGCGGTTGGCGGTGAGCACGAGCGGGCCGTGACCGGTCAGCGCGGCCATCCGGGACGCGTCCGCGCTCCGCCCAGGGCCGTATGGCTCAGCATCCCGCTCGTCGCGCCCGGTGTCGCGCTCGCCGCGCGGTGCGGGACCGCGTCCCCGGTCCGGCCCGCGTCCCCGGTCCGGCCGGCGTCCCCGGTCGGGGCCGCGCCCCCGGTCGGGGCCGCGGCCGCGGTCGCCGTCGCGGTACGGTCCCGGCCCCGGTTCCAGGACCACGGCCATGCCGGCGCGGCGCCCGCCTGGCACCCGGATGATGTCTCCGCGGCGGAGGACCTCCAGCGACCGGGCCGCCTCGGTGCGGCGGGCTACGGCCCGGCGGCGGGAAAGGTCGCCCTCCAGGTCGGAGAGCTCCTGGCGGAGCGCGGCGTAGTCGGTGAAATCTCCCCGGTCGCAGGTCATCTTCTCGGCCAGCTCGGCCATGGTCTCCTTGTTGCGACGTACCTGGCGGGTCAGGTCCAGCACGCCGCGATCCGCCTGGAACTGGGCGAACGACGACTCCAGCAGGGCCGAGGCGCGGGCCCGGCCGACCTGCCCGGTCAGGTTGACCGCCATGTTGTAGGACGGCCGGAAGCTGGAGTTCAGCGGGTAGGTCCGGGTCCCGGCCAGGCCGCCGACCGCTTCGGGGTCGGTGCCGGGCTGCCACAGCACCACGGCGTGCCCCTCAACGTCGATGCCGCGGCGCCCCGCCCGGCCGGTGAGCTGGGTGTACTCCCCCGGGGTCAGCTCCGCGTGCGTCTCGCCGTTCCACTTGTCCAGCTTCTCGATGACCACGGTCCGGGCCGGCATGTTGATCCCCAGGGCCAGTGTCTCGGTCGCGAACACCACCCGGACCAGGCCAGCGGAGAACAGCTCCTCGACGACCTCCTTGAAGGTGGGCAGCATCCCGGCGTGATGGGCGGCGATACCGCGCTGCAGGCCGGTAAGCCATTCCCCGTAGCCGAGCACGGCCAGGTCCTCATCGGGGATGTCGGCTGTCCGCTGCTCGACGAACTCGGTGATCACCGTCACCTCATCTGGCTGGGTGAGGCGCAGCCCGGCGGCCAGGCACTGCTGGACGGCCGCGTCGCAGCCCGCCCGGCTGAAGATGAAGGTGATGGCGGGCAGCAGGCCGGCGGCGTCCAGCCGGGATATGACGTCCGGCCGGTACGGGGGCCGGCCCCGGGGCGATCGCTGGGCGGGCTGGCCGCCCCGGCCGGCCCGGCTGCCCGGATGACCCCGGCGGCCGCCACGGGCGGGGCGGTTCCGGCCGGTCACCGGGACCTGGGCCTGCGCCCACCGGTCCCGCTGTGCCATCCGCATCAGCTCCGGGTTGACGCGGGTCCCGGCCGGGTCGGTGAACAGGTCATACAGCCGGTTCCCGACCATCATGTGCTGCCATAGCGGGATGGGCCGGTGCTCGTCCACGATGACGGTGACGCCGCTGCGCAGGTCGTCCAGCCAGTCACCGAATTCTTCGGCGTTGCTGACCGTGGCCGACAGCGCTACCAGCCGGACCGACTCCGGCAGGTGGATGATGACCTCTTCCCAGACGGCGCCGCGGGACCGGTCGGCCAGGTAGTGCACCTCGTCGAGGACCACATAGCCGAGCCCGCCGAGGGTGGCGGATCCGGCGTAGAGCATGTTCCGCAGCACCTCAGTGGTCATCACCACGATCGGCGCCTCGCCGTTGACGCTGTTGTCCCCGGTGAGGAGGCCGACGGTCCGGCTGTCGTAGCGGCGTACCAGGTCGGCGTACTTCTGGTTGGACAGCGCTTTGATGGGCGTGGTGTAGAAGCACTTGAGGCCGCGTTCGAGGGCCAGGTGGACGGCGAACTCCCCGACCACGGTCTTGCCCGACCCGGTGGGCGCGGCCACCAGGACCCCGTGCCCCTCGTTCAACGCGGTGCAGGCCCGGATCTGGAAGTCGTCGAACTCAAAGTCATACAGCGCGCGGAAGCTTGTGAGCTCCGGGTTGGCCTGCCGACCACGGAACTCCGCGTAACGCTGCGCGGGGGTCCTCGCTGAAGGTTCGGAAAAGACGTCGTCTCCCCGGTCGAGCGCAGGGGCCATACCCCCAGCCTAGGCGCTGTGTTTGCCTGGGGGGACGAACCCCCCTGGAACCCCCCGCTGCGGTCCGCGCCCGCGCGGTGGTACTTCGCCGACAGTGCTGGCCCGGGGGGCGACCCCCCGGAACCCCCCGCATGCGCTCCGCGCCCGCGCGGTGGTACTTCGCCGAGACACCGGCCACTCACCGGGCACAGGGCCCGGTTCGCTGGGCCGGTAGCGGTCGCCTCGCCGTAGGTCGCCTGCGGTGCTGGTGAGTTATCCGCCTGCGGTGCTGGTTAGTTCAGGGTGTGGTCGGGAGGAGCGGAGGTGTCTTCGCTCATCTCCAGGGGGGAGATATCGTCGTCGGCCAGGCCCGCGTACGCGTCCGGGATGCGGGCGCGGCGGCGGTCGTTGGCCCAGATGATCACCTCGGCCACCTCGACCAGGATGACGCAGGGGATGGCCAGCAACAGCATGCTGATCGGGTCCGGGCTGGGGTTGGCGATCCCAGCAAACACGAACGCGGCGAAGAGCATCAGCCGCCGCCACTTGCGGAAGCGCTCGTGGGTCAGGACGTGCGCCAGGTTGAGCAGCACCAGCGCGAGCGGCAGCTCGAAGGCCAGGCCGAAGCCCAGGATCATGGCCTGGAAGTAGCTCAGGTAGGTGTCGACGGTGGGCAGGTTGAGCACGCCATGCGGCGTCATGCCGAGCAGGTAGTGCAGGCCCCGGCTCATGACTTCGTAGGCCAGAGCGGCCCCGACGGCGAACAGCGGTGCCGCGACGCCCACGAACAGATAAGCCCACCGCTTCTCCCGCCGGTACAGGCCGGGCGCGATGAAGGCCCAGATCTGGTAGAGCCAGACCGGCGAGGAGATGATCAGGCCGACGAAGAACGCGATCTTGACGCGCAGCATGAACGGGTCGAACACGCCGTTAACGACGAGCTGGGCATGGGTTTCAGCCCGGACAAACGGGCGAATGATGAAGCTCCAGATCGGGTGAAAGAAGATCACCCCGACGACCATGCCCAGGAGGACGGCGAGAGCCGCCTTGACCAGGCGGTTACGCAGCTCACGGATGTGCTCCATGAGCGGCATCCGGCCCTCAGGGTCCTTCCTGGAGGCCTCGAGCATGCGGCCGCCGACGACGCGTGCTCCCATCACCGTGTCAGCCAGCTTTGGCATATCCGGTCCCCGACGTGTGCCCGGCTCAGAAGGGCTTCTGGTCCGCCGGAACCGAAGCCGTCTCCTTGGCCGAAGACCCCGTCAGGTCTTTCAGCTCCCGGATCTGCTGCTGCAGGCTGTCGATCTGCGTCTGGGCGCTGACCGACCGCTGCGCGCTCGGGGATTGGTCCACGGCAACGGGCGCGGTCGCCGGCACCGCCGCGGCCGCGGCGATCTGCTGCGGCGCCATGGGCTGAGCCGTGGGGGGCACTGTGGCCGTGGCGGCAGCCGTCTGCTCGGCTTCGTCGTCGTCGTGCAGACCAGAGACCTCGGACTTGAGGATCCGCATCGACCGGCCGAGCGACCTGGCCGCGACCGGCAGTTTCTTGGACCCGAAGAGCACGATGAGCACGACGGCGACAATCAGGATTTTCCACGGACTGTCAAAAAGGTCGCCTATCATTTCCGTCCTCTTTGGCGGGGATGGAGCCCCCCCGCCCTCTCTGGCGGGGATGGAGCCCCCCCGCGGTCAGGGCTTTTCACGGCTGAGTGTACACGTCGAGACCCCGCCACCGGGAGACACCCCGGAGGCCGCGTCGTGTGCGGAATGGTGAATCTTCCGGTGCGAACACTGCAGTGACATCCGTGTCGGGCGCGGCGCTGTATGGAGGTGATCGATCCTTTCTGTGCACTTCGGTCCGGGAGGCGCGTTGCGGCCACGGCAGCACGGCCCCAGGCGGGCCAGGCTGGACCCGACCAGGCGGCAGCAGGCCCAGTACCTGCGGCGGCTGGGGCGGATCCTCACCCACGCGCACGGCGCCGAGGCCGAGTGCGCGCTGCGCTGGCAGGAAAGGCGCCCGTACCTTCCGTACCTCGAGGTGCGTGACGTCTCAGTGTGGGCGGTATCCACGTCGACCGGCTGGCGTTTTCTGTGGCACCGGTATCGCTCACATTCCGTCACCGATCCATCCGGGGCGGCCGAAGCCATCTGGGCTGACCTGGACGACCTGGACGACCTGGATCAACCTCCGGGCTTAACTAGCGGGCCTGCCAGCCCGGGCCGGGCCGGTGCGGCGGGCGGCCGGGTGGCCCTGGCGGGCGTCAGCCGTTGGCGTAAGCAGACAGCGCGGCGGTGGCGTCGTCACGGATGTGGGCGCGCAGCTCTTCCGGGGCGATGATCCGCCCGTCCTCCCCCAGCCGCAGCGCCAGCCGCCGCACCCACCGGGTGTCCGGGGTCCGCAGCCGGATACGCAGCCACCCGTCGGGAAGTTCCTCCGCCGACTCGCACGGGTAGTACTCCGCCACCCACCTCCCGGCGGCCGACACTTCCAGCGTGACGTGCACGTCGTCGGCGGACGGCCGGAACAGTCCCTGGTCGACATCCACGGGCTGCGCCTCCTCGGGGACCGAGGCCGGGACGTCCAGCACGTCGATGCCCAGGATCCGGTCCAACCGGAACAGCCGGACCCCCTCGGCGCGGCGGCACCAGCCTTCCAGGTAGGCCCGGCCGTCGACGACCAGCAGCCGCATCGGGTCGACGTCACGTTCGGTGGCCTCGTCCCGACCCGGCACGTAGTAGCTCAGGTGGACCCGCCGCTTGCGCGTCAGGGCCTCCCTGATCCGCGCGATCGCCGCGTCGCCGGTGGGCTTGTCGACCTGCACGGCCACCTGGGCGCTGGGCGCGGCCGCCGCCCCCGCCGCTGTCTCCAGCTTGGCGATCAGCCGGCTGAGCGCGGACCGGTCCTCCAGCCCGGGCACGTCCGCGAGCATCCGCAGCGCGACGAGCAGTGCGCTGGCCTCGTCGACGGCCAGCCGCAGCGGGCGCCCGATCGACTCCGCCTGGCTGACCACGATCTCCCCGCCCTCGTACGACAGGTCGATGGGGCAGTACGGGTCGGGGTCGCGCAGTTCCACGCACCACAGCAGGTTGAGGTCATCAACGAGCTCGCGCTCACTCAGCCCGAACGCGGCCGCGGTGTCGGCCAGCCCGACGGCTTTGCGGCTGACCACGTAGGGCACCAGGGCCAGCAGCCGCTGCAGCCGTTCCGCCGAGGTGGCGGCCTGGCCGCGGGCCCGGCGCGTCGCGGCGCCGGCCGTCGCGGGCGCCTTGTCGCGGGGCCTCACGCCAGCACTCCCTTGAGCCGCCGGATCACGGCGTCCCGCAGGTCGGGCGGATCGGCGACCACGACGTCGGCTCCGAAGGAGGCAACGTCGTCCGCGAACCGCCCGGTGTCCGAGTACGGCACGGTCAGCGTGTCCCACGGGTCTATTGGGCTGGAATCTGCGTCGCCCGGCACACCGGGCACACCCGGCACACCCGGGGCGGGAGTTGCGTACCGGCGCAGGCCGTAACCGGCGCCCGGGCGGAGCCGCAGCACGGCCGTGTGCTCCTGCGTCGGCGCGGAGTCCCAGGTCCGGACCACCTCGCGCACGTCAGCGTCGGGCGGCACGGTGACGCTGCCCGGGGGCCCGGAAAAGCGGACGTCGCCCTCGATCCGGCTCAGCCGGAACACCCGCACGGCGTCCCGGCCGCGGTCCCGGCCCGCCACGTACCAACGGCCGTGCCGGTTGACCACGCCCCACGGCTCCAGTTCGCGGGTCTGCGGCTCGCTGCGCCCGGCGGCGCGGTAAGCGAACGTCACCGGCCGGCGGTCACGGACGGCCTGCCACAGCGGCCCGAACGCCGGCTCGGTGGTGGCCACCCGCGGCTCGATGCCCTGCCGCACGTCGGTGTCGGCCCCCGGCTCGTCGGTGTCGATGCCCGCCGCGCGCAGCTTGAGCAGGGCACCGGCCGCCGCGCCAGCCAGCTCCGCCGACCGCCACACCCGGGCGGCCAGCCCGAGCACCGCCGCCTCATCCGGCTCCAACCGCAGCTCGGGCAGCTCATAGGCCTGCCGCTCGACCCGGTAGCCGATGTCCTCGCCGTCCGTCGGGCTGAGCGAGCCGGTCTCCAGCGGGATGCCAAGCTCGCGGAGCTCTTCCTTGTCCCGCTCGAACATCCGCTTGAAAGCCTCCGGCTGCTCCGGGTAGCCGGCCACAGCCTGCCGGATCTGCTCAGCGGTGAGGTAGCGCCGGGTGGACAGCAGGCAGACCACCAGGCTCAGCAGCCGCTCGGTCTTCCGCCGCGACATGGCACCTCTCTTCCCCAGTCCGCCTACATTCTCGCCTACCGCAGCGGGTGCGGTCGCCTATTCCCCGCACGGGTTTCTGCGGCTGCCCGGCAGGCTTCCCGCGCCGGTTTCTGTCGCCCGGCGTGTGACGCTACCCTGCCGAAGTGATCACGTGGCGGAACGGCACGGTCGTGCGGGTGCGCCGGGAATGGCCCGGGGCGGTGGAACTCGAGGTGACGGTCAGTGCGGTAGCTGGCCCGGCGGACGGGCAGGTGCCCGGACCGGCCCCGGAACAAGCCCCGGAACAAGCCCCGGAACTGGTACGCGCGCTGGCCTACCCGGCGCTGACCGGGCGCCCCGGGCCGGGCGACCGCGTGCTGCTCAACACGACCGCACTGGACCTGCGGCTGGGGACCGGCGGGTACGCTCTGGTGGCCGCGATACCGGACCGCCTGCCGCCGGACCGTTCCGGGCCCGGGCACCTGGTCAAGGCCAGGTACACCCCGCTGCAGGCGATCGTGCTCGGCGCCGATGAGCAAGGCTCGCCTTACCACGAGACGCTGCGCGACGCGGCCGACGTCGCCGGGATGCCGGTGGTGGTGGCCGACCTGCACTCCGCGCTGGCGCCGGTACTCGCTGGCCTCTATGACGCTGCTGACCAAGACCAGGCGGAGGACCCGCCCGCCCAGGGGGCTCCGCCGCCCGGGAGCGGCGGCGCAACTGCGGATGGGCCCGTCCAGAGCGGCGCGCGCCGGGCCTCTCCCGGCGGCCTCCGCGTGGTCTACGTGATGACCGACGGCGGGGCGCTGCCCGCATGGTTCTCCCGGACCTGTGCCACGCTGCGGGAAGCAGGCTGGCTGGCCGGGACGGTCACCGTGGGCCAGGCGTTCGGCGGGGACCTGGAGGCGGTGACACTGCACACCGGCCTGCTCGCGGCGCGGCACGTGCTGGGCGCGGACGTGGCCGTGGTGGCGCAGGGGCCGGGCAACCTCGGCACCGGGACCCGGTGGGGGTTCTCCGGCGTGGCCGCCGGGGAGGCCATCAACGCGGTGGCCGCGCTGGGGGGCCGACCGGTAGCCGCGCTGCGGGTCAGCGAGGCCGACCCGCGGGAGCGGCACCGGGGCGTTTCACACCACAGCCTGACCTCCTACGGGCGAGTGGCGCTGGCCCCGGCGGCCGTGGTAGTGCCGGAACTGCCGGGCGAGTTCGGGGCGCAGATCGCCGCGCAAGCCGAGCCGCTAGGGGCGCGGCACGCGCTGGTCCGGGTGCCCGTGGCCGGCCTGGACGAGGCCCTGGCCCGGTGCCCCGCGCCGCTGTCCACCATGGGCCGCGGCCTGGCCGAGGACCGGGCCTACTTCCTCACCGCCGCCGCGGCCGGGCGGTACGCAGCGTCACTACTGCAAGGTGCCACAATGAAGCCCTTCTCATAAACCTATCTGGGAGGGAAGGCATGGCACTTCCAGTCAAGCTCCGCCACCTGCCGCAGCGGATAGCGACGGGCGCGTTCATTCTGAACTCCGGCATCGGCAAGCTGAACGCCGACGAGGAGACCGCCGCTCAGCTGCACGGGTTCGCGGTCGGCACGTATCCGTTCCTGGCCAAACTGAAGCCGCAGGACTTCGTCAAGCTGCTGGGCGGCACCGAGATCGCGCTCGGCGCGGCGCTACTGCTGCCCGTGGTGCCGTCGGCGCTGGCCGGGGCGGGCCTGGCCGCGTTCTCCGGGGGACTGCTCGGGCTGTACGTCCGAACGCCTGGGATGAGGAAGGAAGGCAGCCCGCTGCCGACTCAGCAGGGCATCCCGATCGCCAAGGACGTGTGGATGCTGGGCATTGGGCTCGGCCTCGTCCTCGACGACCTGACGGACAGCGACTGACCTGGGTGACCGCGGCCGGGGGTGAGCCCACCCGCAGTGGGCTCACCCCCGGCTGAACGCAGGCATGAGCACGCCAAGCTGCCCGGCGATCGCAGCGCGGGTCCGGTACCCTGGCGGCGGCCAGGGTATCTTCAACAGCGGGCTCAGCCGACGCGGCACGCAGAGCTGGAGGCAACTGGTGGACGTGGCGTCAACCACAGCTGGTGACGCAGCCGGGCGGGATCGGCCCGATTCGGCAGGCACGCCCGAGACTCCAAGCCTCCCGGCGCCGGGCAAGACCCCGTGCCCCGCACCCGCCGACCCAGCGGCACCGCAGGCCGCACCAGCCGACCCGGCAGCCCAGGCGGGCAGCATCGGCCGGCCGGGCTGGCGGAGCCGGGTGCGGGCCGCGACGGACCGGGCGGGCGTTCCCGGGCTGATCGCCCTCGTGGCCGCGCTCGCCGCGATCGAAGGCCGGCTGATCCTGCTCGACCACGGCGACATCACCAAGCTGCTGCGGATCGGCACCGTATACGGCAACCCGGCCCGGATGCCGCACGGGGTATTCGTTTTCCGGCGCTCGACCGGCTACGACGGCCAGTTCTACTACCGCCTGGCGCTGGATCCGGCGAACCTGCACAAGACGGCGTTCGGCATCACCATGGACGCGCCGTACCGGTTCATGCGGATCGGTTACTCCGCGCTGGCCTGGCTGGTGTCGCTGGGCCATTACACCGCGGTGCCCTACGCGCTGGTTGCGATCAACGTCGCCGCGCTCGCCGCGCTCGGCTACCTCGGCGGCCTGCTGGCCCGGGAGGCCGGCCGGCACGCGATCTGGGGCCTGCTGCTGGTCGGCTACTTCGGCCTGATGGACAGCCTGTCCCGCGATCTGACCGAGCCGCTGGGGGCGCTGTGCCTGATCGCGGGGGTGCTGGCCTACCGCAAGAGGCATCCACTGCTGGCGGCGGCGGCATTCAGCTACGGCGTCCTGACCCGGGAGACCGTGCTGGTCGCCCCGGTCGCGCTCGGCATCGTCCGGGTCATCCAGATCGCCCGCCGCCGGGATCGGCCCGGCCCCGCGGACCTGGCCTGGCTGGTGCCGGCCGTGGTGTTCGCGGCCTGGGAAGTGGTGGTGAAGGTCGCCGTCGGCGTGTTCCCCATCCTGGCCGACGACGGCAAGAACGTCGGGCTGCCGATCACCGCGGCCGTGCACGCGGTGGTGCACAACTACGCGCATCCGACCACGCCAGTGCCGGGCGCCCCAGGTGCGGTGATCATCTGGGACATCGAGTTCGCCGTGCTCGTGCTGTTCGCGGCGGCCGCGCTGACGTCCCTGCGGGCCACCACGATCCCGGTGTACGAGCGGCTCGCCTTTGTGCTGTACATCGTCGAGATCTTCTGCCTGGCCGCCACGAACTGGGACGGCTACGCCGACCTGCGGTCGTTTGTCGAGGTGTACCTGTTCGCGGTGCTCGTCCTGTTCGGGGTGCCACGGCGGCGGCTGGCGGCCTTTGCCGCGTGCGCCGCGCCCTTGGTCATCCTGGTCGCCCTGTACCGGACCCAGATCTCGTAACCGGTGACGGCCGCCCCCGTGTGCGCGGCTCAGCGGTGCAGGGCCGGCATCAGGTTGTGCGTCCAGACCAGCACCGTGTAGGGCCCCAGCTGGTACGTGCGGGCCGGGGCGCCGAAGGTGGCGCTGACCTGGCTGGAGGGGTACCAATAGGTGAAGAAGCCGCGCTGGTTCTGCAGCACGACGAAGTTCGCGTACTGGCGGCCGGGGCTGTACCAGGTGCTCTTGGCTTCCCACCGGTAAGGCACGATCCCGCCGCCCAGATCGGCAACCGCGCGGATCGTGACCTTGCCGCCGCTGTCGATCGTCACCACGCTGGCCTGCCAGTACCCGCTCAGCCCGTGGTCGAGGTGGTGGTTCTGCAGCCAGGAGGCGAGCCGGGCGTTGGCCGGCGGGGGCACCGGCTGGGCCAGTTCGTAACCCAGGCAGGCCACGTAACCAGCCAGCACGGCCAGCAGCACCAGGGTGAGCCGGGCGGCCCGCGGGGCCGGGCGTGCCTGGGCCAGGACGGGACCGAGGTTGCGGCCGGCCAGGGCCGCCCCGAACGGCAGGATCAGCGCGATCTCCCGGCCGTTCAGCACGCCGGAGGAAAAGCTGCTGAACAGGTACACGGCGAGGTTGATGATGATGGCGACCGTGAGCAGCTGATCGACCAGGCCGGCCTTGGCGTACCGGCGGAGCACACGGGCCAGCGCCCAGGCCACGAGGGCCAGACCGGCCAGGTGCAGCACGGCGAACGCGACAGCCACGCCGGAGTGCAGACCGCCGAAGTTGGCGCCGAACAGTGCCAGCAGGCTGTCGCCCGTGGTCGCGGCGTGCACGCCCAGGTGGGCCGGGGTGACCAGGCTGAACGGGACCGCGTGCAGCGTGTACCCGCCGAGCGCGTGGATCGCCTTTTCGGCCAGCCAGGAGGCTCCCCAGGCGGCGGCCGCCGCGGCGGCCAGGGACAGCTCGTACCAGGCGGACCGCAGCCGCGGCGCCGTACCGCTACCGGGCCGGCCCGTGGCCAGCAGCGGCACCGCGCGGGACACGCCCACGATGACCAGCGGCGTGATCGCCACCACGAGCAGCAGCGAATCGGCGATCATCGCCCAGGCCAGCATGACCCCGGCGATGACCGGGATGTACCAGCGCCGGGGGCTCAGATCCAGCAGCAGCCACACGGCCAGGGCGGGCACGGCGGTGCCGATGTGACCGACCGACAGCAGCAGCACGAAGATGCCCACGCCCAGCTGCGGAGCCAGCATGATGCCGCCGGAAAGCAGGACACGGGCCAGGCCCTCGCGGGAGTTGGCCCGGCCTTTGGCCAGCAGCGCGGCGAGCACGACGGCCAGCGTGTAGGTCAGCGCGGCCGCGATGTGGGTCACGTCCGGGCTGAGCCCGCGGATCGCGTCGATCAGCATGTACTCGGGCAGCTCGGTCGTGTAGAAGGACACGTCCGACATCCACCAGTTGTGCAGCACCAGGTTGCCGTGCAGCATGTCCCAGGCCATCAGGACGATGTTCGCCCCGTCCGAGTTCACCGGGTAGGTGGCGGACAGCCGGATGTAGGCGGCGAACAGGGCGATCCCGGCGGCGGCGAAGCCCGCCCCCCAGGCCCAGCGCCGACGCCGGGCAGGACGCGGTGTGACCGCGCCTGCCCGGCCGGCGACGTCTGGCCCGGACGCTTCGGCGGCAGCTCCTGGCACCCCCCGCACGGGACCTGCCATGGTTACCTTTTCAGCTCAGCTCGCCGAGCTGGGACTCACGGCGCTGATGATGTCGACGACGAAAACGAGCGTGTCGGTGCCCTTGATGCCGGCCTGGGACTGCCCGGCGCTGCCGTAGGCATCCTTCGGCGGGATGACCAGCAGCACCCGGCTGCCCACGGTCTGGCCGACCAGGCCCTGGTCCCAGCCGGGGATGACCTGGCTAGGGCTGGCCCCGATCTTGAAGCTGTAGGGCAGGCTACGCTCCCAGGAGGAGTCGAAGACGCTGCCGGTGCGCCAGTTCACGCCGGTGTACTGGGCCACCAGATACTCGCCCTTGGTGACGACCGGCCCGGAGCCCTTGATCAGGGTCTTGGACACCAGCGTCGTCGGCGGCGTGACGCCCTTGGGGATCGTCACCTTGGGTGCGCTGCCCTGGGCCGCGCTCACGGTCGGCAGGTCGCCGCCGCCGCTGGACACCTTGGTGCCGGACGCCGATACCGTGCCAGATGAGTATTTCTGGATCAGATCCATGACAAACACGAGCGTGTCGCTGCCAGTCACACCGAGCTGGGAGTTCCCGCTCGTGCCGTAACCCTGCTTGGGCGGGACGACCACCAGGACCCGGCTGCCGACCTTTTTGCCCGTCACGGCGCTCTGGATGCCGGGCAGCAGCGAGGCCGGAAGGACCTGGGGCGAGCTGGAGTAGGTCGAATCAAGCAGCTTGTTCGTGGTGCCACTCCACACGTAGATGGTGAAGTTCGACAGGAACAAGTCCGATTTCGTGATCGTCGGGCCGGTGCCCTGAATCAGGGTTTTGACCGCGAGGGTGCCGGTCGGCTCCTGCTTCGGGATCGTGACCGACGGCGAGGAGCCGAAGGAGCCCTTGGCGGTAACCGAAGCATTCGGGGAAGGCGGGGCAGACGAGCTACAGGCAGCCAGAGCCAGCCCGGCGAATAGGGAAATGACGAAGAGCGCAACGACGCGTCGCATGTGTGAGGACCTCAGGATGGACAATGAGAGCGCCGCCAGCCTACTGGGACCGGGGCACTACCGAACGTCAGCCAGCAGATTCTTGTGCCATATCAGGACGATGTAGCCGACCGGGTGCAGGACCTGCGGCGGCGGCCCGAACGTCCGGACGGCGGCGGCCCGGACGCCGCTCCAGTCCCCTGGTTTCGCGTCGCTGGCCACGATGAAGTCGGCGTAGTTGTGAGCAGGGTCGTACCAGCTGGCCTTGGTCTCCCGGGGCGTTGGCCGGGCCAGCGCCCCGTTGCTCAGCGCGATCTGCCGGACCGTGATCCGGCCGCCGCTGTCCAGCGTGGTGCTGTTCGCCACCCCGTAATTCACGGACAGGCCACCGCTCAGGTGCCGGGCCGCCAGCCAGGCGGCGAGGGAGTGGTTCTGCGCGGGCTGGGCCGGCTGGGCGGCGCCGTACCCGAGCGCGGCGGCGAAGGCGAGCCCCAGGACCGCGAGCGCGGCGGTGAGCCGGAACCGCAGCAGCGGCCCGTCCAGCATGCGGTCGCCCAGCAGCCGTCCGGCCAGGACCGCGCCGAACGGCAGGACGGCCGAGATCTCCCGCGCGCTGCGCAGGTCCTGGACGAGCAGGGACGGCACGTAAGCCGCGATGTTTCCCGCGATGGCGACGGCCAGCCCCGGGACGACCAGTTCGTCGCCGCGGCCGAGGCGGCCCAGGGCGACCAGCAAGGCCACGGCCACGGCGGCCACCCCGATCAGGTGCAGCACGGCGAAGGCCAGCGCAGGGCGCGACAGCGGGCCGGAGAAGAAGTC
>Ga0302235_10001155_pt1 | contig 19947 bp, 14 predicted proteins | sample II_Palsa_N3_3_FD_193577 | JGI IMG/M metagenome (GOLD analysis project Ga0302235, IMG submission 193577) | Peat permafrost microbial communities from Stordalen Mire near Abisko, Sweden - II_Palsa_N3_3 | ecosystem: Environmental > Terrestrial > Soil > Palsa > Peat permafrost | place: Sweden... | reverse complement strand
AGCAGGCCGCCCGCCAGCAAAGCAAGCGCGATCTGCCGCGTAACGATGCCCCGTTCCGTAGCGGAGAGCGCGATGCCCGGTCCATCGTCATCGTGCGAATGGGCGGCGTGCGGGTCGTGGTCGTGGCCATCGTCGAGCCCGCGGTCATGACCTTGGTCATGCTCGTGCTCGTGGTCATGCTCACGACCCGCACCGTCAGCGCCATGGACACCATGCGCGAGATCACCCGCCCCACCGGGCGTACCACGCTCGACCGGTTCGATGTGCGCGCTCATTGAATTTTCCCCGGCAGCACCAGACTCGATGCATCGTGTGGATCGATCGTTGTTACGCGTCCAGCCTTCGACAGAATCTGCTGGATCCGGTCGCGATACGCGCGGGCCAGCAAGCCCGGGTCGCTGTTGGCGTCGAGCGGCGTTTCGAGTTGCAGGATCGTGGTGGTTTCGGCCTGCGCCGTCGCGACGCGCTCGCTGGCGCTCGCCTGCGCGCTCTGCAGGATCTGATCCGCGGACTGCTGCGCGCCCTGGCGGATGTTCTCCGCTGTCGTGCGCGCATCGGCGATATTGCGGTCGGCGGTCTGCAGCGAGGTGAGCACCGAGTTGAATGCATCGACTGCGGTCGCCGGGAATTGCGCCTGCACGTCCATACGCGCCACCTCGATACCGAGCCCCGCATGCGCAGCCGCGAGCGCATCCAGATGGCGCTGCACCGCCTGCGCCATGTCGCCGCGCAACTGCTCGCGCTTGACCGCCATCTGCTGGTCGGACGACAGCAGTTCGGGACGCGCCACCAGAATCGAATCGAGATCGCGCCCCGCTGTCACTTCGACCACCGCCGCCGCAACCACGCGCTGCAACGCCGATTCGAGGCGCTCCTTTTGCAACACGTAAGCGTACGGATCGACGACGCGGTAGTAGAGCGTCGCGCTCAGTTGCACGACGCCTTCGTCGCCGGTCAGCACATAGCCTGAGCCGGCCAGCGCATCGGGCAGCGTGGGACCCGTGTTATCGGGCGAGGCGGAGTCCGACGAGGCAGAGTCGAGCGACGTAGCGTCTGACGGGATTCCCAACGAACTGGCTTCGCCAAGCGGCAGTGGCATCGTCTGACTGGATTGACTCGATTGACTGGACTGCGTCGCGGCAACCGGATCCGCTGCGCGGGCACGCGGGTCGCGATCGAGCGAGCTGATGCGCTGTTCAAGCACGCGCGCGCTGCCAGGAATCAGCAGCACGGTTTCGAACGGTTGCGGCATGGCCACCAGCAGTCCCGCGTCCTGGGTACGCACGAAGGCGCCGAAGCGCATCACGACAGCCCGGCTATCCGCCGGAATACGCCGGACATTCGAAGTGGCCCACACCCCTGCCGCGAGCAGCGCGATCACCACCACGAACCAGAACGCCAGACGCACGGCTTGTGCGCCGGGTCCGAGCGACGGCGTTGGCGACGACGTCTCCATGGCGGTACTCATGGGGTGTGCTTGCCCTTCTTCGACGGCGCCTGAGGTTGCGCCTGCGTCTGCTCGGCTTGCGTCACGCCGAGCCCGGCAGGCCCCTGCACCAGCACGTTGAACGGCGCGGCGTCGGTGCGCAGGATCAGGTTCGTGTTGGTGTTGACCACGCCGTTCAGCGTGTCGAGCGAGCGCAGCATCGTGTAGAGATGCGGGTTGCCCGCATAACTCTTGCCGTAGATCGCCGCCGCGTCCTGGCGCGACTGCGCCTCGATCTGGGCAGCTTTGACGTTGGCATCGGCCACCGCGATGCGCGCGTCGCGATCGGCATCGGAACGGATCTGCGCGGCTTGCCGTTTGCCATCCGCGGTGCGTTGCGCAGCCACCGTTTCGCGCTCGGCCCGCATGCGCTCGACAGTCGCCGAGAGCGTCACGGCCGGCAGCGTCAGCTGCTCCAGCCCGACCTGCACCACATGCACGCCATACGCCTGATAAAGCTGCGAATCGACCTGACGGCGCAGTTCATCTTCGAACGCGGCGATGCGCACCTGGCCCGGATTGGTATTCACCAGCGAAGCGAGGTCGAAGTCAGCCGAGGTGGTCTGCAACGCGGAGCCGAGCAGCGAGCGAATCTGCCGCGCCGCTTCATCCGGTTCGTTGCGCACGGCGCGCACAAAACGTCCGACGTCGTTCGCATTAGCGGGCACGCGCCACGCCACATAGGCTTGCACGATGATGCGCAAGCCGTCGCGTGTACCGACATCCTGCAGGCCGCTCGAGGTCGTATGCAGACGCAGGTCGACCGGCACGGCGGCTTCGATCGGCGCCGGCAAGCGCCACGCGAGACCGGGCTCGAGCAGCACGCGCACCGGCTCGCCGAAGCGCGTCACCACGGTCGCCTGGCCGGCCTGAACCTGAATGAAGCTCGCCACCGCAAACGCGATCACGACGCAGAGCGCCGCCAGCGCCACGCGCCAGTAAAAACCGGGGCCGCCGGTTGCCGCACCGCCATGGCCGTGCGCATGCAAATGATTCAAACTCACAATATCCCCCGAAGCCGTCTGTCCGATGCCATGCAGCGTGTGCGTTGTTGGCGCGTGTCTCAAGCACTACCGTCAATAAACCCGCCGTGCCCCTGCCGCGTCGCCCGCACCATACGAGCGCAAATCGATCGTGGCGCGGTTACCGTCGACGAGCCGGTCGTCGATCACCGTGATATGGGCGTTCTGCAAACCCTTCTGCAGGCTATGCAGGTAATACTCGAGCACAAACGCTGGGCCACCCGCCTGGGCAGCGATCACGTCGGCGCTGAAACTGGTTTGCTGGACTTGCGCAGCCGAGGTGATATCGGCGGCCTGCGCGGTGGCTTGCGCAACCGCGGTCTCGGCCTGCTGCTGCGCGTCGCCGAGCGACTGCGCGGCAAGCCCGCGCGCCTGCGCGACACTCGCCTCCGAGCGGATCTGCGCTGCCTGAACGCTGTGCCACGCTGCGGATGCTCCCGCCGGCGGATGCACGCTTTCGATCACCACCGCCACCACATCGATGCCGCTCGACAGACGGTCGAGCTGGGTCTGCACGGCGCGCCGGAGCGTATCGGCCATCGCGGTCTGCCGCGTTTCGAGCAACGAATCGATCGTGTGCGCGGCGAGGTAGCGCACCACTTCGCGATTGGCAATCGCCCGCACGGTGCCCGGTACATCGTCGGCGCGATACAGCGAAGCGCGCGCGGCGGCATCCGAGAGGCCAATGCGGTAATCGAGCCGCACGTCGGCGCTGACGATCTGGAAGTTCTGCCGGTCGCCACTCGCGCCAGCGATCACCTGACTCGTCTCGCCTTGATGCACGACGTCCCACAGACGGTTCACCTGCTCGGGCGTCTGCGCATCGGCGGGCACCAGCGGCGACGCGGCCGCGCTCTCTTCCGGCGAACCGGAGACGATCAGTTGATGGACCGCGCCGTTATCGATTGCGCGCGCCTTGCCGAACGGCCACGGCAGCGCCACATGCAGACCCGGTTGCCAGACTGCGACCGGCGCGCCGAATCGCTCGTAGACCGCACGTTGCTCGGGTCCGAGGATCACGATGCCCGTCAGCAGCCAGGCGCATACGACGATCGTCCCGATGGCCGCGGGCAGCAAACGCACCACGCTTTGCAACACCCAGTTCTGACGCAGATCGATGCCGTAGCGATTGCGCAGCTGCGCGCTGAACCGGGCCAGCGGCGACGGCCGCAGACGCAGCAGACTGGCGACGAGACTGTCGGGCACGCTGGCGTCGCCGCTGCGCATATGCGGCGGCGCGAACCACGAGAACACGGCACGCAAGGCGAATTCAAGTGCGATGACCGCGTTGAAAGCTGCGAGCGCCCGCACCGGCCACACTGCGGCAATCTCCGCATAAGCGAGCAGCACGGCACAGATCGCTGCGACCATCGCGCTCAGCAGCGCCACGCGCAACACATTGGCGAGCGATCCCCAGGCGCGTCCACGCGCGGCGTGCATCGCAAAGTACAGTTCAGCGACGAGCGTGCCGAAGGCCAGCGCAAAGGCGGCGAGGCCCGCGATCAGCGCAGCACCGGGCGGCCGTAATACCGCAGCGAGCGCAAACTGGACCGGCGCATGCCACGCGAGCGAGGCCACAGCCACGGAAAGCGCCGCGCAGAGCAGCACGGCGAAGGGCTGCCAACGAGTCGCACGCAACGTCGCAAAGATCGTGTTGCCCAATGCACCCCACCACGCGCGTTGCCACACACGTAGGCCTTCCAGACGGGGTGTTTTTTCCGCGGCGCGCGAGCCGCCGGTATGGGCGAGACGGGCCGCCAGCGCGACCGTCAACACATCGAGCCATGCACTCGACAAAGCGGCGCACCAGCGGATATCGAACCAGCCGCCCTTGATGAGCGGCAACGCGGCGAGCACGAGAGCTAGCACCAGGCTGACCGAGGCGATCCGAGTGGCGGAAACCGGATAGCTATGCGCTGTTTCTTCGTCGCTTTGCGTCTGATGCAACATCGCTATCCTTGGATGACCCGCGCCGGGCCCCTGAACCCGGTCAACTGAAAACTGTATGTATTTCGTCAGGATTTTTTGGCAGCGCCGGCGGCGTGCGAGGCGAATTTAACGCGTCGGGATTCGAAACTCAAGCGAATCATGAACTTGGTGTGTTTAACAGCCGGCAGGCTATTGCTGGATTGCATCCGGTGAATATCGACTTTCAAACAGGCTTGAAAACGATTTACGCTGCCGATTTAGTCACCGCCCCCGCAAACGCATTGCAGGCAGCAGAATCCACAACGCACTTGCCTTGAAAATAAAATAATCTGAAAAGCGAGGGGCTTTAAGGCGATGGCGCAGTGGCTTGTCCGAGTTTTATGCACACGGTATGATTCTTCCTGAACGCCTACGAGACCACGTACGCAAAAACGGCCACCCAGGGTGGCCGTTGGTTTTTCTACCGCTTAATCGACGCCCGACACTTGGGCGTGCGCGCGAGCTCAACTCAAGCGCGTCAACTCTCTCTTTTGCCACTATGGACATCAACAAACAACTCGCCGCCCTCACCACGTCCGAACTGCAGACGGCCGGCGCCAGTCAGGCGACAGCCATCGCCGTGAGCGTGCTGCTACGGCACTTTCAGTCCCCCGCGCTTTCGACGCTGCTAACTAACGCGTTCGAAAACCATCAAGCCGTGATGCTGCAAACGCCGTGGCCCGACCAGATGCTGCAATCGTTCGAAGCGACGCGGCGCTTTCTGGAAGGCGCCGCCAAACCGGCTAGCAGCGACGACACTGCGCAAAACGCAGGCTGAAACCAGGCGGCCGAAATCCACCGCGCAGAAGCGCCGGTCGACACTCGCCGGCCGGCGCTAACGCATTACGACTGACGAACCGCCACAGCACGCGTACGCACGCGAAGCTTGCCGACCATCTGGCTCTGCAACGCGCTGCGGCTTTGGGCGTGCGCAACCAGCTTGTCGATCGTCACGCGCGCCACGGCTCGGTGCGTGCGCCTGACCAGGTGGGTCAAACGCTTCTCGGTGGCTGGGCGACGTGCCCACATGAAAGCCGCAACCCAGCCGATCACCGTCCAGCCGAGCAGGACATTGACCATCGTGATCGCAAAGGCGTCGTCACGGTTATGCGCGTCCGCTTCGATCGACGGGATCATGTAAAGCGTGAATGCGCCGAGAACGGCTATGCCTTCAAGTATTTGCGTCATGACATCACCTCATTTTTCTACCGCTCTAATGCGCGATCACGCGACGGGCGGACGTGCTGTCTTGAGCCTTCCGGCCCACGCACACGTCTGACACCCGTCGCGCGACGCAATCAATGACCTGCGTACAGGCTGCGGGTGGTGTCCGGGAACTGATGGCTACCCGATTCCGACGTAGCGCTTGCGACGCCACCGTAAGAGGTATCTGCGGTTGCGTTGCCGGTGCTGTTGCGTTCGGCAGCAACCACTTGCGCGCTCTGGCCGCGTTGCGAGACCGGTGCGCCGACAGAAGGACGATAGAACGGTGCCGGGCCGTAGCCGCTGGCAAAAGCCGGAGCAGCGACCGCTGCGGAAACGGCGACGAGCAATGCTGCGATCAGTTTGGTTTTCATGATGAAGCTCCAATGTGCTTTCAATTAACGGGGTGCGCTGCGGACTGCCCAGTGCAGCGCGACATTGGAAGGTAGTTTAGAGGAGCCCTATCGGAAGTCTATGACGATAGGGCGAAATCACAATTTTCAGATTTCGAACAATTCCTCCGGGCAACCCTACTGGCGGTCAATCGCGGTCCGGTGCGCCGAGCGGGAAGTACGCGCGATACGGGCGCGCTTCGTCGACGGCGCGCGCAAAAGACGGTCGGGCAAGCAGGCGTCGACGGTAGGCCAGCACATTGGCAAACGAAGCGTCGATCCGATGCGTCCAGTCCGCGTAGAACAGGAACGGCGCAGCGGCGCAATCGGCCAGACTAAAGGTATCGCCCGCCGCCCATTCGCGGCCTGCCATGGTCTTGTCGAGCCACGCGTACGCGGTATCGAGCGTGGCACGGGCATCGGCCACGCCACGGGGATCATGCTCGGCTTCGCCGCGCAAGCAGTCGCCAATCACCTTCTGCTGCGGCGTCGAGATGTAGTTGTCGAAGAAACGGTCCATGCTGCGGACCTCGAGCGCCGCACGCGGATCCGCCGGCAACAACGACACCGGCCCAGGATGGTAAAGGCCCAGATATTCGATGATGACGGTCGCCTCCATCACCGGGCGGCCGGCGTCGACGAGTACCGGAAACTTCCTGAACGGCCACAGCGCCGTGAGTTCTTCCATCACCTCCGGTTTGTCGTGGGACAGTTGGCGGAACTCGAACGGCGTGTGGTTTTCGTACAGCGCGACCAGCACCTTCTGGCAATACGAGGAAAAGGGGTGAGCGTAGAGCTTCAATGTCATCGCGATCTCCGGGTGTCGGGAAAGCTGCCCGGGCAAGGATAGCCGGAAAAAGCAGCTTTACCCTACGACGAACCACCATCGGGTAAATCGACGGGGACGCCTAGTCGGGGACGCCTAGTCGGGGACGCCTGGTCAAGGACACCTAGTCGGAGACGCTTGGCGGGGCACCCCAAATCGGGCACGCCTGTTGGAGGCACGCTCAGCAATACCCCCTCAATTCGTCGGCAAAACAAGCCGCACCCACAAGCCGCCATCGGGATGATTACCCAGCTTCAGACTGGCGCCGCAACTACGCGCCAGGCGCGCGACCACCGAAAGCCCCAGGCCCCAATGCTGAGTCAGGCTGTGTGTTTCGTTCAGACGCACGAACGATTGCGTCGCGCCCGGCATCTGGCTCGCGCTGATGCCAGGGCCATGATCGCGCACGCTGAGGTGCCAGCCGTGCTGATCGCGTGACGTCCTGATCTCGATGGGCGGCTCGCCATGCGCAAGCGCGTTGTCGACCAGATTGGTCATCAGGCGTTCGAGCAGCGGCCGCGACATCATGAACTGCGGCCCCGCCTTCAGATCGCAGGCGAACAATGCGCCGTCCATCGTGCCGATCATCGAGAAGCGGTCGCGCAGGAAGCCGTCCACGGACACCTGTTGCTCTTCGCTGTCGCCGTGTCCAGCCACGTCGAGCAGTTGTTGCGCGATGTCGGAAAACGAATCGATATCTTCGACGAATCCCACCCGCTTGTTCCACTCGCTGACTTCGAGCGCGCGGGTTCGCAGGCGTGCAGCCTGGTACTCCATATGCCGTGCGAGTCCTGCAAGCACTGCGGCCTGCGCTTCGATCGCCTCATTACGGCGCCGTGCCATTTCGTTGAAGGCGCGCACCACGTGCCGTAATTCGCTCGGTCCTTCCTCGCGGACGGTTGGAGCGACCCGGTGGCCACAGGCTGTTTCGCGCGCGGCGTGCGTCACGTTGCGCAGCGGGCGCTGCACGCGCCAGAGGCTAAAACACGCGAGGATGAGCATCACGAGCGACATCACCCACTCCGCGACAGCGAAACGCGAGTCCAGCGGCGACGCCGGAACGTCGCCCACGAGAGGCGAATCGTCACGAAGACCGTTCGACGAACCCGGCGTCGAGGGTGCGGCGATGTCCATCAAAACGCCGGCAGCGGGTGCTTCATATACGGCCGGGCGAACATCGACAATCCTCGGCCGTGCTGCGAGATCGAGCTTCATCGTCGCCGGCACCAGCGAGATGCGCTCCACCGGCGCACCCCACGTCCCGCCCGCACTGTCCAGCGGATCGTTGGCGAAAGCGCGCCCGGTGAAGACGGCAGTCTGTAGAGCACGGTCCTCGCCACCTGCCGCCGGCTCGGAAACCAGCAGCGTGACGCAGGCATGGACCGAGATCAGCACTAGCATCGACAGCAATATGGTTCTTACAAACAAGGTATTCAACGATTCCTCTTCGTTGTCAGTCGGAAGTTGCGCGGGCCGGATCGGGCGCCGGGCAAACGGGATGTTTAGCGACAAGGGTAAAGAATCTGCTTTTGCGTCCGTTAACCTTAAGAGAGACAGTAGTGGGTGGCTGCGAACCCGCATTTACGAATCCGCACGCTAATAGTCCCCCACTCCGGCCACATTAAAACCTACGAATAACCCCCTGCGCACGACAAGTCCTTACACAATATTTCCCGATCTTTCAAAAAGTAAGATCAGTGGGAGATTTTCTCCAGCTCCAGGCCTTTGGTGCGCGGCCCCATCAGACCAGTCGCCAGCATCACGATCAGCATCGCGCCTGCGATAAACACGAACACGCCCGTGGTGCCGAACTCCTTGAGCACGGCCGCGATCAGAAAAGCCGTAAAAATCGCCGAGAAGCGGCTCCACGAGTATACAAAGCCGACAGCCCGCGCGCGGATGCTGGTCGGAAACAGTTCCGACTGGTAAACGTGGAAGCTATCGTTGATGAGTCGCCGCGGCGCGACGGAACTGGCGCAATAGTCGGCAATATATGCGGCGCCATGCCTTTCTTGTTCGACTACACCGCCATGAGCGCTCGCGTTGTCGGTCTTGGCAACGGTTTTGTGTCGCATGGCTTTTCCATTCGATGCCTACCGTTTCCTGTATTCGCGTCGCCGAACACGCCGGACCATTCGGCGAAGTCCAGATTTAATGCGGGGTCTATTTTTACGCGAAGCGTCAGCCCCATAGGGCCGTGAACGCGACAGATCTAACCCCCTGTCTCTCCGCATAATGATGATGTCTTTCGTGGCCGATCGCCACTACAGGAGGACGTCATGTTGGCAACATACTTTGTTTCCCCACAGCGATTGCAAGAGCTCCGAGAAGGGCGCGGTGGTGCTCTACTGGAGTGCTTCTCGCAGGTTCTAAATGAGTGTGGCTACGCCGAGATCACTGCCCGCCGACATATCAGAGCGGCGGAACATCTCCTCTATTGGGCCGAAGTCAAACGTCTGCCCTACGACACACCAAATGAGGCTATTTTGTGGCGGTTCGACGAGCATCTGATGCGATGCCGATGTCCGGGCTACGGACATACGCATCGGCTTGATTTGCTCAATGGTGTTCGGTTGTTCCTTGAGCATCTGCAGCAGGTTGGCGTGATCAACACCTCGACCGTTGAGCCCGTGACGCAGCCTCCTGCCTTGTTCACCTCTTTTTGTGACTGGATGCGCGCACAACGGGGAACCGCCGATATCACTCTGTATAACTACGGTTTGGTAATCCGGGCCTTGCTCGCAAAGCTAGGGGAGGATTCTGGCAAATTTGACGCCCAGAGCGTACGACAGTTTGTGCTGAGCCAAACCCGAGATCGAGGGTGGGCCGTGGCGAAGAGGTGTACAACAGCCCTTCACATGTTCTTTCGCTTCCTGATCGCCGAAGGCAAATGCGACAGTCGGCTCGCTGCTGCTATTCCCGTAGTTGCTCATTGGCGCCTTTCGGCTCTGCCCCGGTATCTGCAACCGGAAGAAGTGGAACGGGTGATCGCGTCATGCAGCCCGACTTCGCCGTCAGGCAAACGGGATCGCGCGATTTTGCTTTTACTCGCCCGTTTGGGACTGCGGGCTGGCGACATCCTGGTACTGCGCGTCGATGACATTGACTGGAAAGGCGCGTGGATTTCTGTTTGCGGCAAGGGGCGACGTCTGACGAAGCTGCCCCTGACTCAAGAGGTTGGGCGTGCAATTGTCGACTACCTGAAGGAAGAGAGACCTCCCGCAGAAACTGACATATTGTTTCTCCGTTCCCGAGCTCCGCTTCGTGCGTTTGCTTCTCATGCCGCAATTTCGGTCATCGTCGAGCAGGCTATGCGTCGGGCCGGCGTTACTTGCCCGAGCCGCGGTGCCGCCCATGTGCTTCGTCATTCAGTAGCCACGTCAATGTTGCGACACGGCGCCTCTCTGCAGGACATCGCAGCAGTGCTCCGGCACCGTTCCATCGAGACCACGCAAATCTACGCCAAGGTGGATATCGCCATGCTGCAGGAGATTGCCCAACCCTGGCCGGAGGTACAGCCATGTTATCTGAAGCTGTGGAGTCGTATTTGACGATACGTCGTGCTTGCGGATTCGCGCTCATATCTGATGGGAATCTTCTGCGAACCTTCGCTGCCTTCGCGGACGGGCGCAGCGAGCGCTACGTTTGCGCGGCCACCGCCATCGAATGGGCCGGATTGACAGAATCGGTCTTTCAGCGCGCCCGCAGGCTTGGCGTAGTTATTCGCTTCGCCCGGCATGCGCGTGCCGAGGACCAGCGCCACGAAGTGCCACTGCCAGTGTTTGGCAGAGAGAAACCGCCGCGCCCGGTTCCCTACATTCTTTCCAGAGCCGAGGTCCAGCGTCTCGTGGAGGAAGCGTCCCAGTCAGGGTATCGCTCGTTGCGGCGACGAACGTACAGCACGCTATTCGCGCTGCTCGCCTGCACGGGACTTCGAGTGTCGGAAGCCATTCATCTGCGCTTTGATGACATCACACAGGACGGGTTGGTTATTCGATGTTCCAAGTTCCGCAGGAGCCGCATCGTGCCACTGCACGATACGGCTCGAGTTGGCCTGGCAAGCTATCTCGAGATGCGATGTCCCTATGCCCCGTTTGACGATCACGTCTTCATCTCTCTGCGCAGAAAGCCCCTGCGTATTGAGGACGTCGAGAGCGCATTCCGAACTGTGGCCATCAGAATTGGTTTGCCGCGCGAACCAGGGCTGCCGCAACCGACGCCACACTCCTTGCGACATACGTTTGCAGTGAGAGCACTGGAGAGCTGTCCGGACGGTCGTGATCGCATCTCGAAGCACATGCTGGCGCTTTCAACTTATCTTGGACATAGCTCGATATCCGCGACCTACTGGTATCTGGATTCAACGCCATCGCTGATGCGGGACATCGCAGAGCGTTGTGAGACCCTCGTAACTGGAGTGCTGTCATGACCCTAATCGCACCTCATATCACGGCGTTTCTTCAGCAACGCCTTCCCGTCGAACGTCGCGCCAGTGTCAACACCTGTGACTCCTACGCCTACGCATTCAAGTTGCTCTTCACATATGCCAGCCGTCGTTTGAAGGTCTCGCCATCGCAGTTGCATCTCGAGCAGCTTGATACTGATTTGATCGTCGGGTTTCTGAACTATCTGGAGACGGAGCGGCACAATGGACCGAGTTCCCGAAACACACGCCTTGCGGCCATCAAGTCATTCATGCACTTCATGGAATATCGTGCCCCGACAGCGCTGGAGCATATCCGGCGCGTTCTGGCGGTTCCGTCAAAGCGAGCGGATTCACGTCTCGTCAAGCACCTCACCATTGAAGAGATGCAGTGTATCCTTGACGCCCCTGTTCCTAACCGACGTGACGGAATTCGCGATCGTGCCATGCTGCATGTATGTTTCGCTGCGGGATTGCGCGTATCGGAACTCGTCGGACTTCGGCTTGACAACGTACAACTTGGACCACATCCGAGCGTTCTTGTTCACGGAAAGGGACGGCGGGAGCGTTGCCTACCGCTCTGGAGAGAAACGACATCAGCCTTACGCGCGTGGATGGCAGTCAGAGGCCAGGCACCGTTTCCTGAACTGTTCCTGAACGCACGTGGCGAGCCCATGTCCCGCGCTGGTTTCGAGTACATCCTGCGCAAACATGCCCGGGGAGCTGCCAGCCGTTGTCCGTCCTTGAACAACCGGCGCGTCTCTCCGCATTTGTTGAGGCACACTTGCGCGCTTAGGATCCTGGAGGCAACCCAAGATCTGCGCAAGGTTTCTCTTTGGCTTGGACACGCGCATATGCAAACGACGGAGATATATACCCGGGCCGACCCCTCCGTGAAACTGGAGGCGCTTGAGGCAGTCACCCCCCCGACGCTGCGATCGGGACGTTTTAAAGCGACCGATGCACTGATTGCCTCGTTGACGCCATCGACCGTTATGCAGAGAAGAAGGCATCAAACCTGAAGCACGGGCGGGCCTCTGCGAAAGGGGCCCCGCATAAAAATGGACCCCGCATTAAATTTGTTACGCGGTGCACCGCGTAACAAATTCGTCGTTCGCCCTGGCGGGGGCCTCAATGCATGCTTGAGCAACGCCGCCCCTGAACAACAATCCGCTGACACTAACGCAAATACTGCACCTTGAGCGCGACGATCTCAGAAACAACGAACCGGACGTCGGCCGCCGCATTGGCAATCTGGTTGTTAAGGCCACGATGCATGCCCGCGATATGTTGCTGGCTTCCGCTCCCGGAAGCATTCAGCTTGCGTTTCTTCTCTCTCAGGGCGGTAATCCGGGCCTCAACGCGAATCCGCTGATCTTTGAGTTCCGCTAGACGGGTTTCATAAGTGTGTTCGTCGGTATTCAGGCTTCCCGGCGCCAGCTGGTTATGGATGAACGCCATATCGTAGCTGTGCTCGGCCCACTCTTCAGGTCGTAACCAGTCGCCCCATGCGCGCAGCTCAATGACCACGAGGCGTGTTTGCTTCTCCACTTCGCCAACCGTGTGTGCGCCATTGCCGTTCGACCGAACCTGCGGCACCGACACAATCTGGGTATCGAGCAAACCTAATGCGCCCAGCGATTGTTCGGGATCCGCGACGCCGTGGTGATCGATGAACTCAGGCGGCGGCGACATCATGTCGCGACTCGCTTCCCCACTCGCGATGATCGAGTCCATCCATGCGCCTACCGTTGGCCCGCGCGTGAAGCCGCGCTCGGTTTGGGTGTCGGAGATCTGGGTCTTGAATGTGTACGGTGAATCGAACAAGGGCTTGTCCTGCGATAGACCAAGCTGCTCAATGAACTGCGCCTTGTTCTCGGCAATCCACGCCTGGTCGGTATCGCTCAAGGCCTGATACATCTTGTCGAACCCGCTTCGGTTCATCAACATGAAACGGTACTTCGGATAGTCGAATTCCTTGAGCCGTTCGTCGATAAATTTTTTCAGATTGTCAACGTCCTCGCCTCCCAGCGCATCCACGGTCAGGCCATCTTCGGTGAGACAGGAATCGGTGTTGGCCTCTACCCACAGCTCGTGAAGAATATCGCCCGGATAGCCCAGTCCCTTGCACACGTCATCAATTTTCAGCGTGCTCCCTTGCGCGTACAGGCGCACGAGTTCCTGGGCCACGTGACCGGCCCGGTGAAACTTGGTGAACTGCTTGTCGCTGTAGGTCGTCTGCATCGACTTTATGTAGTAGCTCAAGTACGACAGGAAGCCCTTTACGGCGGGACTTTGGTCGTTGGCGAGCTTTGTCGCCGCGTGGCGGTAGGCGTCCGATTTGGCGACGTCATGCTTGAGCGTGCCCCCGAGGAATTCGCGGGTCGTGGCTGCCTTGTTCTTCTCGAAGTGAAAACCCTTGTGGCCCTCGTCATAGCTCGCCGGGACATGGTTACCCTTCGCTAGCTTGTCGAGCAGCCCCGCCAGGTTTTCCATCGACACGCCAAAAGTGAATTGCGCCTTGGCCGACATGTTCGCGTCACTGGAAGGCGTGATTGACTCGTTTTCAAAACGTGGTTCCGGCGCGGTACCTAAAGCGTCTGCGATGGGGGTCGTGCCGCCGCCAGCATTCCCCAGAATATGCCGGGCCATCGCCACCATGGTGCTGACGGTCGCTTTCAACGCGGCCGCAGAATTGGCAGGCGGCTCGACCACAAATTCAAGGTTGTTGGCGTCGCTCTCGACTCGCCAGCCGACGCCATTGTAGATTGGCTTCTTGTGGTTCTCAGCCATATCACCGCTCACCGTCCAGTTGGTCTCGTACTCGACGCCGACGCGGCGCTGCGCGACCGCCGCCCCACCTGCGCCAGGCGCGGGCATCGGTATGGATTCGGCGCGTGGATTGAATTGCGCGGCAAGCGCGCCCATGCGATCTGCCTCGTTTTCCAGGGCTGGATCGTCGTTGAGGCGCGCACCCTTGGCTTTCGTCGTAGCTCGGACCCGACCCTGCCGCTGCTGGGCAATGTGCCATGCCTCATGCGGCAGGTGACGTTCCTGGCCAGGGCCAAGATGAATCGCGTTGCCGCGAGCAAAAGCAAGCGCCTGCATGCGCGCGGGCTCCGGCGAGTTGTAATGGACATTGACACCTTCCATCGACGTGCCCGACAACTGCTCGACACCCTGCCTCAGTCCATCCGGGATGCCGTGGGCCACGCCCGGCACCTGGACCCGCTGCGCGAGCACGCGCGGACTGCTGGCGATACCGGCGATAAGCTGCGCCTGGTCCCGCATGCGGGAGCTACCGGCCACCAGCTGGGCGAGACTGCTTTGCTGGACAGGCACGCCACGGGCAGGTTCGCCATTGATGGCGGACTCAGGAACCTTGCGTTTCTCACGTTCCATGGATAAGGGACCTTAACCCGTGTCGAACCTGCGGTTATACCGGTTCTGAATGCCAATTGCTTGCAAGCTTGGCCGTTTCAATGGTGAAGCGTTGAAGTCTGTGCCCGGTAAGTGAAAGAAGATTGATACGGTTCGTGCAGAATCCGGACGGCCCGTACATCGAACGCTTTGCCATTGGTGGGGAGCGCGCGGCCAGACGCGTTGCTTTTCCTAAAATTGCCAGACCGCGCCGGTCCAAGGCTAGTAGCTAAGCCATTCGCAACCGGCAAGCGCGTGCCATTGCGTGACCAGCGCTCCGATTTCCTCCGGACTCGGGGCGGGGCCCTGCGCCGGCAACAGATCTCTTACCAAATCGAGATCCAGTTCAGCGGCGCCATTGGACTGCGAGCATGTCCGTCATCCAGCTCAACCGGATCATCGAGATTCGCCACGGAAGCGTATCGAGCAGCACGTCATACGCCTTCGTTTCGACGATCAGCGCCCAGTGATGCCCGGCGCTCTCGTCGCGCATCAAACGGCCGTTGCGCATCAGGAAGGACTCTCGCAGACCTTCCGTCGTGGTGTTGCGCAGTTTGTCCCAGTTTTGTCTGACGCCGCCCAGCAGTTCGTCGGAGACAGCCTGCTCACGGGCATCGGGCTCGCCCTCTGCGGCTGCGGCTAGCGGAGTCGACGGTACGATGCCGCACATCACCTTCGCAAGTGGCAACTCTGCTTCGTGCCGCGCATTGTGCCCGCTGGCAAGCCAATGTAGCAGATAGACGGCACGGCTGCGGGAGTCGAAGTCAATGAACGTGCCCTCACGAATCAGACCCAGCAATTCATAGTAGCGCTGCAAGTACGGCCAGAGCAGCACCATGCCCGCATTCGCCACGTAGATCGGATGACTTTCGTGCTTGACGGATTGACGTGGACGCTCGGGTGCGGCGCCCTCGTCCGAAGGCACAATCTCGACACGGGGCGCCACGGCGCCGCCTCGATCGACTAGCGCCTCGCGGGCCGCAAGCCAGGCTTGCCATTCACGCTCCAGCCCAGGCTCGACGCCAGCCAGCCGCACGGCACGCCGCCAGCGCGCGATCACCGTATGGGCCGCGCGCCCAGCCCTGTGGAGCGTCTCCTCGACGAGTACAGCCAGCATCGCGCGCACCGAACCTCGCCTGGCATGGAGCAGCCACGCAGCTTGAGCACGCGATATCATGAGCGCTGCATCCCGCGTGGCGAAGCCGGCAACCACCGACTGCAGCGCGAGGAGCGCGCTCGCGCGGCGTGGTGCCCCAGCTCGCGCAAGCCGCGCGAAGGCCGACGAATCGAGCGAGGCAAGCCGGGTGTGCATCGGCTCTACGGTCGCGTTTTCGCGCAATGCACGAGCAAGCAGTTGCGGTGCGGCGCGCGCGAGTTGCGCAATAGCCGCCTCAATCGACACGCCCGGTTCCCGCGATTGCTCTCCGTAGCGCATAAACAGCGCAAATTGCTGCCATGCCTGCGCGTGCGAAGGTCGCTCGCGTGCCAATCCAGCGGACCGCGTTTGCGTGCGATTCAGTTGGACCCCGCTGCGCGGCGTCTGCCTGGCCGCATCATGATCATCAGGTATGCTGAAGGATCTCGCCCTCAGCAAATCGCGCAGCACCGGACTGTCGTCTGCCGCCGCGTCAGCGAGTTCATCCGCGAGTCGCTCCGGTTTTAGATTGAGCCTGCGTGCAAGGCCGTCGAGCACGCGGTCGATGTACACCCGCTCCGAGGTCCGCGCCGCCGCGGGAGCCAATAGGGCAGCCAATTGGGCATGCTGAAGCGCGGCGAACTCTGGCCCATGCCGCGCTGTCGCCGCACATGAGCGGCCCGCGCGCAGCAAGCCGAGCGATAGAGCCGACATGTTTGGCGCCAACGCAGCGGCAAGACGCTGAAGACTGTCGGCCCGGAAGTGCCGCACAAGTCTGCGCAACATGTGCTCATCAGGACTGCGAGCCCGTAGCGCATCCGCGACTACGGCGAAATCGTCGCGCAAGACGGCGTCGAGCCAGGCGTCAGACGATCCCGATAGCCAGGATAAAGCCTTCGGGGGGACCGTTCCGATCGCGACGAACTGGAGGAACGAAGCACCTGCAGCGGCAGCTTGAAGCAGTGTCGATGAGTGTTCAGAGAAAAGCGGAGCGTGCGAAATTTCTGCTGATGTTGACGACCGCTCGCCGGAATGCGCGCGCCAGCTTCGCAACAGCTTCAGTCCAAGGTCGACCTGCCGCCACTCTCGCGCGATCGCCAGGCCCGCGAACCACCGGCGCAGCGGTATGCCATATAACCCCGCGAGCCGGTTCAGTGCGTCTAACAGCATGTCCGAGGTAGTGACATGTGTCAGTTCTGGAACGGCCTGAAGCGCGCGACGCGGTAAGCGCAAAGCGTGGACAAGCATAGGCCACGCAAGCAATAACGCTCGCACAAAACGGTCTGCTTCGTGTCCAGTTGGCGTTTCATGGTTCGAGCTGGACTCGGGGGAAGTGGCCAATGCGGTGTGCGCGCTACGCCCCGCAACTCGAGCGTCGCCGCTTCGGTTCACCTCACCGCCCACACCGGCTTCAACAAGTCGCGCGCGCATCCAGCGGATGCGCCGTTTGCGCGCAAGGTCGCCATGCGTGACCAGCAACAGCACATCGTCAAACACGCGCTTGTCGAGTCCCGCGGCTTGTGCCGCGCGGGCCAGTATCTGCCCGAGCCATGCTCGCTCATCGAAGGCCTCGCTACGCGCCGCCGAAATGCATTCGAGCGTCGCAGCATTCAGGCCGCGCAGCAACGAGCGGCGCTGTGCGGCAGAAAATCCGGCATGCTCGATCAGGGCCTCCAGCGCGTTCAGCGAGCCAACCATCGCGCGGCGCGCCATCGGCTCGAAAGCGTCTATCAGCTGATCGCGCTGCCGTGCGTCCAGCGAAGCTGCGAGCCGCATAAGACGTGCCTCCCGCCCCATCTCCGAGTCGCGCCGCCGCAGCACCATGACGAGACGCAGCGGCACACGCTTTGCCAGACGGAGCACGAGCGCGGCGGGCGCGGTGGCGTCGGCGGTAAACCAGGGCCAGGCTCCCTGCTCCATATAAAAATCGAGTGCTTCCAGGTCGCGGTTTTCCGCTGCGCCTGCAGGTACCGGCGCGGCTTCGTCGGCGCTGTCCAAGGACGTCGCACCGTCCGCGCCGCCGCCCGCTTCACCGCTTCCGGACGCCGGGTGCACTTCGCTTGCGCTACCGCCTGCTGCATTTTTAACGGCCCTGCCTGGGTCCGTCTGTCTGCGCAATGCCGCCAGTACATCACGCAACGACTCATCCCGCTCCACGGCATAGTGGCCGTCCTCAACCCGCGCGAGCAGGCCGTCCAGCAAATCTGTGTATCTCACTCCTGCGTGCGCGGCGAGTCTCGTCAGCAGCGAGCCAAGAAACGCGCGCCGGTTAAAACGGCTGCCGCGATCGGCCAGCAGATAGGCGAATACTGTCTGCCATAGCACGGCGTCGAACGCTTGCTGGCTCATGGCGATGACGGGCGCCGCGCGATGATGGTCCGAAAACCGGTCAACATCGCCGATCACCTGCCGTGCATCGGTCGGCCGCAGGGCATGCACCGCCCGTGCACGTATTGAAGGATCGAGCGTTGCGACAAGGCGCTCGCGCCGCGCCTCTCTACGACCGTGATCGCGCAGCAGCAGGGCGACATCGTGTGCGGATACAGCAAGCGCGTCGGCGAACAGCCGGTTCACCGCTCGGGCATCCAGCATGGCACGCCCTTCGAGCCAATCAGCGAGCGCCGCGATGTCAGCATTGTCCAGCCACTGCGTGCGGATGGACGGTCCGGCGCGGCCACGCTTGCTCGCAGGCGATGCGGGATACGCGTCGCGCCCACCCAGGTCGCTGGCAGGCTCCCATGGCCGTGCCGTCGAACCTGCCGCCCCCGCCGGGAAGCCAAACCGGTCTATCAGACGGTCCCGCAAAACCTTCGCGAGACGCTCTTCGAGTACTTTTTCGAGCCGGTCCGGCGGCGCGTCGCCGAGGTCGATCTCAAGCCGCTCAAGGATGCGCTCTGTTGCATCCTCGCTAAAGCCGCGCAATGCGTCATGCAGCAGCGTCGGCAGGCGCTCGCGGGCAAAGCGTGAAAGCCGGTCCGCAATCTGGTCGCCGTCGTCGCGCCGCTTCATCATTGGCTCCAGCACCACCCGGTTCACGAGCGGCGGACGTGTCATTTTCCAGCCCCATGGTTTCCGCCGTGCCGACGACGCATACCGGGCTCATCATGGACACCGCCCTCAGCGGCGTCATCACCCTCCTCACGATCGCGCAGATCCATCCGCTCAATAAAAGCACGCATGGCCCGGGCCGCACCGCCTGGGCGCTCGCCTTGAGATTGATTCGCAAAACGATGCAGGTCCGAGCGCCATACGCCGTCGAGGCGCTCGAACTCCGTCATTTCGCCAAACCCGAGCCAGTAGCAGCGCACATCCAGATGCACGGGCGTGTTGTCGAATACGGTACGCTGCGCGAAAGCCCTGAATTCAGGGTCCTGAAAGCGAACCGGCCAGTTGGGGAAAAACAGACTCACACGCTGACGGTAGAAACCGTCGTCGGCACTAAGTTGATCCGGCCGCAACAGAATATGCTCGACCATATGGAAGCCCTCGCCCGATTGCAGCGCCCTCGCGTCGTGGCTCAGGCCACGCAGGTAATGCATCAACCGATCGCGCGCCGCATGAATCGCCTCCCGCGAGCCCGCGCGATGTATGTCCTGCGGCTTGTCTCCCGGCCAGGCGAAAGTCAGCACCCAACTGCCGGAACCGTCATGACTTACCCCGTACTGCGCATGGGCGTCGTGCCGCACACTGTAATGCTCAGGCGTGAGCCCGTGCTCGAGCAGACTCGCAATGATCGCCGGTTGCTTCGCGCGGAATGTGAACGAACGCTGATTGGCAGGCGGCACGCGTGCGCCCGCGCCTTCCTCCCGCTCCACGTAGAGAAAGGGCGGGTTCTCGCGCGTCATGCGGAAATGCGCGCTGCGCAGCACACCGTCCGCGTCGGCCGGCACCTCGATGCCGAGCAACAACGCGAGACGCCGCACGAAACCATCGGCCGGTTCGTCCTCCTGACCACCGGGACCATAGTCGCTTTTCGTTAGCGCGCGGCCGTAGTCGGGTCCCGTGGCGCGGCCCGCGCCCAGCGGCACGAGGTTGCGCAGGAACAGGGTCTTCGCGCGCTGCAAACCAATCT